>WNGI01000144.1_pt1 | contig 46278 bp, 46 predicted proteins | sample 5400621 | NCBI WGS metagenome assembly WNGI01 (sample SAMN13153374, study PRJNA577476) | soil metagenome | isolation source: 20 cm soil or saprolite under Garry oak tree replicate 1 | place: USA:California | collected 2016-06-15
GATCGATGTACTGCCGCTTCTCGCCGACCTGCTCGCTGAGATGACAGATCACCGCCGCCGCCTGGTAGCCGATCTGGCCGGAGCCCAAAGCCTCAGCCACTCCGGGCAGGTTGCCCAGCTGCTCGCCGACGCAGAGTCGGTCCGCCGCGGTCGTCTTGGACATCTGGCACTGCACCGCCACCCAGGTGCAGGCGCTCTGCCCGGCGACCAGATGATCGCCTCGCTTCCTGGCCGCACCGAGAACCCGGCAAAGCTTGCCCTGCAGCCGGTCGATGGCGGCGCTCAGGCGGCGGGGATCGACGAAATCGTCGTCGGCCTGGCGATCGAAATCGGCGATCGCGGACTCGAGTGTCCTGAGTTCAGCCGACATGCCCCCAATATACGAACTTAAGTTTGGAATGTCCAGAGCAAACCTGTAAATTTATATTCACCCAATCGCAGAACTTTTATATTCACCCAATCGCAGAACTGGGTCGCCCAAACCCGGTGCCCGCGCACCCTTCACCGTCGCGTGGTCTCGTATGTTCACCCGAGCGCCACCCCAGGCCACCAAGCCCCACCCCAACATCCCCTTCACCGTCGCGTCGTGTCCTTAGTCCACCCGAGCGCGACCGCGGGACCACCAGGCCCCACCCCAACACCCCCTTCACCGTTCTCTCCCAAACGCCCCCATAAAACGCGACGAGCGCCCCGGGGGGCGCTCATCTAACAGTCTCGAACCGCTGCCCTACCAGCGGTACCACCGTCCGCCGCTAGTGCCGCGGAACAGGAATCCGAGGGCCCACAGAATCAGGCCGACGATAAGAATGATCCAGAGGATGTTTCCCAACCCCGATACGAGTCCGCCACCGCCAAAGATGAGCAGCAGCAGGACCAAGACGATCAAAGCAGCAACCATCTCGGTTGTCCACCTCCTTGTATTGATTGGCGGCGACTTCCGCCTACCAAAGAAACAAGTCAGTCCGCGCGACTACTTTCCGTTCTTTAGGGTTCCGCCAACGCTTCCCAACTCAAAAGAACTCGACCCAAATCGCGCTTCAGACCGTCCGCATCGGCTCCCGCTTGATCATGTGGACGATCGCAACCAGGATCACGGCCCCGATCAGCGCCACGATGAAGGAGACGACCAGCCCGGTCGCGGCCGTGCCGAAGATCAGCGAGAACACAAAGCCCCCGAGGAACGAGCCGAGGATGCCCAGGACGATGTCCCAGATGATCCCGTAGCCGTGGCCGCTCATGATCTTGCCGGCCAGCCATCCCACGATGGCCCCCATGATCAGATACAAAATCAAATTCATCTCCGAACCCCCAGGTATGTTTGTAGCCCGCCCGACGGCCGACTCAACTCTTTAACTCGGCCCCGGTGCCCGCTACCTGAACCGGCCTCGCGTCCTCTATACATGTGCGGGCCGCGCGGCCCGCGTCTCATCGAGATCAGAGGTGGCGACATGGCACGCGGCGTCATGCTCGGGCCGGAGCAGCCGCAGCGGCGGCGTGACGCGCGTGCACTCCTCGATGGCGTACGGACAGCGGCTGCGGAACCGGCATCCCTCGCCCGGGTTGATGACTCGCGGTGGTTCGGAAACCTCGGTCTTCTCGGGCAAAGAGATCGGCGCCCTCGGGTCCGGCACGGCGGACAGCAGGAGCTGGGTGTAGGGATGCTTGGGGTGGGCAAGCACATCCTCGACCGGCCCGCTCTCGGCCACCTTACCGGCGTACATCACGACCAGCCGGTCGGCGACGTAGCGCGCGCTCGCGATGTCATGTGTGATGTAGAGGAACGAGATGCGCTCCCTGCGCCGCAGGGTCGCCATCAGGTTCAGCACGCCGATCCGGACTGAGACGTCGAGCATCGACACGGGCTCATCGGCCAGGATCAGCTCGGGCCTGCACGCAAGCGCCTGCGCGAAGCCGATCCTCTGCCGCTGGCCGCCGCTCAGCTGATAGGGGTACTTGCCCAGAAAATCGCGCGCGGGGACAAGACCCACCGCCTCGAGCAGACGCTCCGCCTCCTCCTCGCGGCCCCGCCGGCTGAGGTCGCGCCGATGCAACCTGAGCGCCCGCATGATGCCGTGCGAGACCTGATAGACGGGGCTCAGCGACCCGTACGGATCCTGGAACACCATCGGCACGCGGCCGCGATACTCGAGCACGTCGCGCCGCGAGCGGAGGCCTCTCACCGACCGGCCGCGGTGGAGGATCTCGCCCGAGGTCGGCTTGTAGACGCCCGCGATGAGCCGCGCGATCGTGCTCTTGCCGCTGCCGCTCTCGCCGACTAGAGCGACGATCTCGTCCTCGTGGATCGCAAGATTGATGTCGTCGACTCCGTGGAGGTAGCGCGTGGAGAGGAAACCACCCAGCCGGAAGTGCTTGGTCAAGTTCACGGTGCGCAAGAGTTCCGGTGCGGCACCGTCCCGCGCCCGCGGCGGCATGTCAGCGATCGTCATTTGTGCGCCTCGGGCGCATAGAGGAAGCAGCGCACGAGGTCTTGCTCGCGCGCGTAGAAATCAGGCTCTTCGTTCGGGCACCGCTCGAAGGCCTGTGGGCAGCGCGGGTGAAAGCGGCATCCGGACGGCAGATGGCCGAGGTCGGGTGGGCTGCCCGCGATCCCGGTCAGCGGTTGGCGTGGTCCGCTGATGGAGGGGAACGAGCGCATTAGCCCAATCGTGTATGGATGCTTCGGGTCGGCGAAGACCTCGCGCGTTGGTCCGATCTCCACCACCTGACCGGCGTACATCACGGCCAGACGGTCCGAGAAATGGCTGACCAGCGACATATCGTGGGTCACGAAGATGGTCGCGAACCCGAACTCCCGCTGCAGCTGCTTGATCTTCAGCATCAACGAGCGCTGCGCGACCACGTCCAGGGCGGACGTCGGCTCGTCCATGATCACGAGGTCTGGTGTCAGGGCCAGCGCCATCGCGATCATGGCGCGCTGGCGCATCCCTCCGCTCAGCTGGTGCGGATAGCTGTGGAGGTGCTCGGGGTCGATGCCGACCAGTCGCATCAGCTCCTGGGAGCGGGCTTTGAGCTGGCCTGGAGGCATACGCTGGTGCGCGCCCACCGCGTCGGACAACTGCTCCGCAACGGTCATCACCGGGTTCAGCGCGTTCATCGCGCTCTGCATGACGACGGAGTAGTCCCGCCACCGCAGATGACGCAGCTCGTCCTCGTCCATCGACACCATGTCGTGCCCGCCGAACCAGATCTCGCCGGAGCTGATCTCTGCCGGACTGCTCAGCAGCCGTGCGATCGCGAACAGGAGGGTCGACTTGCCGCAGCCCGACTCGCCCACGATGCCGAGGAACTCGCCGTTCTCGACCTCGAGCGAAACGCGATCCACCGCGCGAACCGGCCCCTGGTCGGTCATGTAATCGACGGAAAGATCTTTGACCTGGAGCAGCGACCGCGTGGCGCGGGCGATCACCGGCGGCGGCTCCTGTCAGAGGTGCGACCTGCGCGCGCCCGGCGAGGGCGCAGCGCTGGATTGCTGATCTCGTCGAACGCGTAGTTGATCAGCGCGAAAGCCGCACCCAGCGCTGCGATGCAAAGGCCTGGTGCCAGGACCCAGGCGGGCGAGCCCGCCAGCAGGGCGCCGTTCGCCTGAGCCCAGTACAGCATCGTTCCCCAGCTCAAGGAGTTCGGGTCGCCGAGGCCGATGAACTGCAGACCGGCCGCCGCCAGCACCGCGTACAGCGCCGCACCGAAAAAGATGGCGACGATCAGGGAGGTCATGTTGGGCAGGACCTCGAAGACGATGATGTAAAGGCTTCGCTCGCCCCGGGCCCGCGCCGCCTCGAGGAACTCCCGGTTGCGCAGCGACAGCGCCTGCGACCTCAATTGCCGTGCCCCGTACGACCAGCCGGTGATCACGATCACGGCGATCAGGACCAACAAGCCGCGGTTGTTCAGGTACGTGCCGACGATGATCATCAGCGGCAGCGTCGGCAGGACCAGAAAGACGTCTGTGAATAGGTTCAGGACGTGGTCCCACCAGCCGCCCAAATACGCGGCGGAGACTCCGATCACGACCGAGATGAGGGTTGCGCCGAGGCCGGCGGCGACGGCGATGAGGAGCGACTCGCGCGTGCCGAAGACGAGCTGGGAGAAGATGTCCTGACCTGTCCCCGTCGTCCCGAGCAGGTGCGCGCCCGTCGGTGGAAGCATCTGGTTGAACTGCAGCGCGTGCGGATCGTAGGGGGCGACGACGGGCGCGAAGATTGCGAGCAACACAAAGAAACCGAACAGCACCAAGCCGGCCATCGCCTTGCGGTTCGCGGTCAACCCGCGGGCGATCGTGCCGATAACACCGCGGCGGCTCGATACGACGGCAGCATCGATCGTTACCGGTTCGGTAACGATGCGGACTGCCATCAGACGCTAGCCCTGTTCCCGCGTGCGCGGGTCGAGCAAGGCGGTGAGAAGGTCGGCCGCCAGCACCGCGATCAGGACTGCGAGGGTGAGCATCAGAAAGAGCGTCTGCATAAGTGCGTAGTCCTCGCTGTGCACCGCCTGAAGAAGCGTGAAGCCGAGGCCCGGATAGTTGAAGACGATCTCGACCAGGATCGCTCCGCTGATCACGAACCCGAGCGACATCGCAAAGCCGGTCAGGTTGGGCAGGATCGCGTTGCGACCCGCGTACATGAACATGATCCGGATCGGCGAGAGCCCTTTCGCCCGGGCCATCTTCACGTAGTCCTCGGCGAGCGTCGTGATCATCGTGTTACGCATCGTCAGGATCCAACCGCCGATCGAGGTGACCACGATCGTAAGAGCCGGGAGGAATCCATGCCAGATCACCTGGCCGACGAAAGACCACGAGAGATTGATCGAATCTGTCAGGTCGTAGGCGAAGCCGAGGGGGAACCAGCCGAGCGTCAGCGCGAACGCCAGCAGGACGAGCAATCCCAGCCAGAAATACGGAAACGCCGAGATGACGATGAACAGCGGCGGCAGGACCGCGTCGAAAACTCCGCCTCTTCGCCAGGCGCTCAGCATGCCGAGCAGCGTGCCGAGGACGAAGGCGATGATCGTCGCCATTCCGACCAGTCCCAGCGTCCAGGGAAGGCCCTGCTTGATCACGTCCCCCACCGGCACCGGAAAGAACGTGACGGATGTCCCGAAGTTGCCGGTCAACGTGTTGCGCAGGTACTCGAAGTACTGCTGAAAGACGCTCTCGTTGGACTTCAACCCGAACGCGACCTCGATCGCCTTGACGGTTTCCGGGCTGACGCGGCCGTGAAAGCGGACGATCATCGCTTGCGCCGGGTTGCCCGGCATGATCCGCGGCAGGATGAAGTTCATCGTCAGGGCGGCCCAGAGCGTGATGAAGAAAAACTCGAGCCTGCGGATCAGATAGCTCAATTCACCTCCGCGCTCGCCGGGGAAGTCGGCCGGCCGCTCGGCGGCCGGCCGGATTGGCGCCTAACAGTCATGCACTCAGATCTAGCTCTTCTTGTAGACGTGGAGAAGGGTGACCTCCCAGTCGGGTAGGTTCCAGGGCGCAGGCGCGGCGAATGGGTCGTCCTTGGTGGGCCATCCCGCGAAATCCTTGGTCGAGTACTGGTACCACGCGACGCCCTCCGTGACTGGGATGACAGGCACGTCGTCGAGGATGATCTTTTCGACCTGCTTGATCAGGTCATGCTGCTTGGCTGAGTCTGTGGTGCCTCCGTACTGGTCGAACAGACCATCAAGCGTCGGGTTCTTGTAGCGCCCGTAGTCGCCCGCGGCTGTCTGCCCGATCGCGGCCGTGGTGGCGCTGTGGAGCGTGTTGCGAAGCTCGTAGTAAGGGCTTGGTCCGGGCGACGTGTTGACCGAACCGTACGCGAGCTCGAAGTTGCCGGTGAACAGCTTGTCGAAGTAGGCGGTCGCCTCGAGGTTGACGGGCTTGAGCTCGATGCCGACCTGCTTGAGATTGTCCTGGATGACCTGGACCGACGCCACCCAGTCCGTATAACCCGCGATGTTGATGATCGAGAAGGACAGTTTCTTGCCGGACGAGTCCTGGTAGATGCCCGAGCTGTCCTTGGTGAAGCCTGCCTGCTTCAGAAGGCTCTGCGCCTTGGCAACGTCGAACTTGTAGCCGTACTTGTCCGCCTGGCTCTTGTCGATCCAGCTGTCGAACGTCGGAGAGAGGACGCCGGTCTGGTTGCCGGCGGGCTCGTATCCGAACTCACCCTTTTGCGAGACTGCGCCGCGATCGATGCTGTAGGCGATCGCCTGCCGCACCGCCTTGTTGTCGAGCGGCGCAAGCGTCGTGTTGAACCAGACGTTGATGTTGTCGATCGGTGGGAACCAGTAGTGGTTGTTCTTGGGGTCCTTGGCCACGTAGTAGGTGTCGATGTTGGGGATGAACTGGCCTCCCCACTGCGCCTGGCCGGCGGCGAGGAACGCGTTGGCGGGGTCGTTGTCGAGGAACGCCGGGTAGTTGACCGTGTCCAGATAGGGCAGCCCCTTCTGCCAGTAGTTGGGATTGCGCTTGTATGTGATGTTCTGCCCGGTGCAGGCGCTCATCGTGAACGGGCCGGTGCCGACCGGGTCTTTGACGACCTGCGCGGCAGGGTCCTTGAACGCCGACCAGATGTGCTTGGGCACGATCGCGGTCTGCCCCGCGATCTGGTAGAAGTTGGGTACCGCCGACTGGCTGAACGTGAAGACGACCTTGTCGTCGCCTTGCTGGATCACGCTCTTGATGACCTGCCAGTCCGACTGCAGGTCGGCCTCGGGATGCTGCTTCAAGAGAGCGAAGCTGAAAACGACGTCGGCTGCGGTGAGCGGCTGACCGTCGCTCCATGTGACTCCCGATCGGATTGTGAACGCGAGTGTCTTGTTGTCCGCGCCCCACTGGTAGTCGCTCGCCAGCCAGTTGGTCTTCTTGTCGTTCAGCAGGTTGTCGTAGACGAGCGGCTCGTACAGGATGCCAAACGACTGGCCGTTCACCGAGCCGTTGTAAGGATTGAAGTCGCACTGCCACAGCGCCCCGCTCTCGTTGTCGATCGTCAGCACGCCGCCGACTGTCTTCGGTGCGTTGCTGGTGTTGCCGGAGGAACCACCTCCGCAAGCTCCGGCCAGCAGCGAGAGCGCCGCCAGCGAGCTGATCAAAAGGTCGCGTCGTCTCATTCCTTTCCTCCTGAATGTCCTGTCGTGCAGCCGGTCCATGCGGTCCAGATCAGATCGGCGCGCCCTCATACGGCGGCCTTGTGTGCGTGCCGCGCGGGCTGCCGCGCGAAAACGTGGTCGCGAGCAATCTCGAGCGCGGTCGCGACCGCTCCGCGCAGAACCGCGTCTTCACCCAGCGCCGACACGGCGACTCTGGGCCGGAACGGAAGCAGCTGCCGCAGCTCACGTTCGATCGGCTCCACGAGCAGGTCGCCGTTCCTGCCGATGCCGCCGCCAAGGATCACGAGCTCCGGGTCCAGCACAGGCGTGACCGTGGCGATGGCGAGGCTGAGCAGGGCCGCCTCGCCCTGGACGACACGCCCCGCAGTCCCATTGCCGCGCCGGGCTGCGATGAAGATCCGCTCGGGCGTCAGCGGTGAGCGCATTCCGAGCCGCCGCGCCGCGCGCACGATCCCGGCCGCGGCGGCCGCTTCCTCGAACGCACCGCGCCTGCGATTGGACGGGTCGCGAGGATCGCCTTTGCCGATCGGCATGTAGGCGACTTCCCCCGCGGCCCCATGGGCGCCGCGATACAGGTGTCCGTCGATCACCAGGGCCATGCCGATGCCCGTACCGATCGAGAGGAAGACGAAGTTGGGGACGTTGCGGCCCAGACCGTGGGTTCCCTCCGCAAGCGCCGCGAGGTTCACGTCGTTCTCGAAACTGACGTTGGTGCCCAGCTCTTCGCGGACAGCCTGGACCAGGCCCGTCCGGCCCCAGCCAGGAAGGTTCGGGGCCATCGCGACGTAGCCGTGAGCGGGGTCGAAGACGCCTGGGCTGCCGAGCGTCGCGTGGGTCACCTGCGACCACTGCACGCCGGCTTCCGTCGCAAGCCGGCGGGCGACCGAGCCGACCTGGCCGATCAGGCTTTTCGCGCTGCCGACCTTGGCACGCTCGTCGCGCCTGGCGACGATCGTGCCGGCGATGTCGGCGATCGCGGCGCGTACCCATTTGCGTCCGATGTCGACCCCGACCACCCAACCGGCGACCGGATTCAGCTCGTACAGCAGCGCGCTCGGCCCGCGGTCGCCCCGCGATCTGCCGACCTCGCGGACGAGGCCGCCCTGGAGCAATCCGTTGAGCGCGAGCGACACCGTCGGCTTCGACAGTCCGCTGACCCGAGCGACCTGTGCCCGGGAGAGAGGCCCCTGTCCGTGGATCAGGTCGAGCACAGTGCGCTCGTTGATCGCGCGCAGGAGGCTCGGCGTGCCGACAGTGATGGTCGACGCGCCGCGTAGGACGCCCTGAAGGGGTCGACGAGCAGTTGCGGTCGAAGTGGCATCCATAGTTAGGAAGAATTCCTTACCGAAACCTTAACCACGCCGACCGGTCGCGTCAAGAACCGATTCAGGCCTGAGGAAAAAAGCGAGGCAGGTGAGCGCGGTTCGCCTCGAGCAGCGCGTCGAGCAAAGGTTTGGCGATCTTGTACTGGCCAACCAGAGGGTTCGCGAGCAGCGCCTTCAGGGCCGCCGGCCGATCACCGTCGACAGCTGCTTTTACGGCGAGACGCTCGTACGCCTTGACCTGGTGCACGAGGCCGAGCATCTCCGGCGCGAGCGGAGCGAGAGCGTCGGGCCGCGCGCCGCCCTTGCCGACCCGCGCCGGGATCTCGACCACGGCATCGTCGGGGAGATCGGGCAGCGCACCGTCGTTGCGTATGTCGACCACCTGCTGATCCCCGCTGTCCGCGTGCAGCGAGGCGATGAGCTGCGCCGCGGCCTCGCTGTAGTAGGCGCCACCTCGACGCTCCAGGAGGGCGGGCTTTTCGGTCAGGTTGGGATCGCGATACATCTCGAGCAGCCCGCGCTCGATCTCCATCACCTCTTGGGCGCGCGACTTTTTCCGACCTGAGATCTGCTCGCGGAGCACTTCGTCTGTCGCATAGAAGTAGCGCAGGTAGTAGGAGGGGACGGCGTTGAGCAGCCGGATCAGATCGCCCGGGATTCCTATATCGGCCGCCATCTCATCGGACGAGCGCTGGATCAGTTCGGGAAGCCGGTCCGTGCCATCCACGTTCACGGCGCGCTCCCAGGTCAGGTGGTTGAGCCCGACGTGATCGAGGAAGACGCGCTCCGGCTCCAGCCCCAGGAGCTGGGCGAATCTGCGCTGAAATCCCATGGCCGAATTGCAGAGTCCGATCGCCCGATGGCCGTGGTCGAGCAGGGCCTGCATCACGATGCCGACCGGGTTGGTGAAATCGATCAGCCACGCGCCGGGGGCGCCGCGCCGCTCGGTCTCCTCGGCGATGTCGAGCACGACCGGGACCGTGCGCAGTGCCTTGGCGAATCCTCCCGGCCCGGTTGTTTCCTGCCCGATGCAGCCGAACTCGAGGGGCAGGGTTTCGTCGACAAGACGCGCGGCCTGGCCGCCGACCCGGAGCTGGACGATGACGAAGCTGGCGCCTTCGAGCGCCCGCTCTCGGTCCTTTGTCACGACGAGCCGGCCCGGCCATTCGTGCTTCTGGAGGATCCGGCGAGCGAGTCCACCGACGACTTCGAGTCGCTCATCGTCGATGTCGTGCAGGACGAGCTCGTCGAGGGGCAGGCGGTCACGTCGCGAATGGAAGCCTTCGATCAGCTCTGGGGTGTAGGTGCTGCCGCCGCCGACGACCGCGATCTTTATCCCCACGAAGTCAGAGCCTTCGGCGTGAGTCCGTGGCGACTGCTGCAAATGACGCCCACTCCGCGGCATCGTACGCGAGAATATGCGGGAATTGTTAGGGATGTTTCCTGATAAGACGGTGCTGGCGGTCGATGGGGGCGCGTCGAAAGCCGACGTCGCGCTTGTGGACGTGAAGGGCAACCTTATCGGCGCCGCGCGTCGGCGGGGCAGCTACCACTTCGGCCTCGGTTACAACGGTTCGCTCGATGCCCTGACAGAAGCGATCAAGGCGATCAGGCGACGTGGCAACGCCGACAGCTCGCAAGCCATCGCCGCGCTCGGGATATTTTGTCTGGCCGGCGCGGACATTCCGATCGACGACCGGCGGATCGCGGCGCAGCTTGAGCGCCAGGGCTGGACGCGTAAGACCATCGTCCGCAATGACACATTTGCCGTCCTTCGTGCGGGGACCGACCGCAAGTGGGGGGTCGCCGTCGTGTGCGGCACTGGCATGAACTGCGCCGGCGTGGGTCCCGACGGCCGGTCGGTGCGCTTCCCGTCCTTTGGAGAGCTTTCGGGCGATCGCGCCCACGGCGGCGGCTGGCTTGGACGTAGCGCTCTCGGCGCGGCGATCCGCGCCCGCGACGGCCGCGGCCCGCGCACGTTGCTCGAGCAGCTCGTGCCAGCGCATTTCGGGATGTCGCGGCCCACCGCGGTCATGGAAGCTGTCTACACCGGCAAGCTCGACAGCCACCGGTTGAGCGAAGGTGCCCCGCTCGTCTTCCAGGCGGCGGCCGCCGGCGACCATCTGGCCCAGGAGCTCATCGATCAGATGGCGCAGGAGATCGTCGTCACCGCCAACGCGGCGATCAAACGGCTTCGCCTGAGCGACCGCGACGTCCATGTTGTGCTCGGCGGCGGCGTACTGCGCGCGGCTGATGCGAAGCTGATCGCCACCATCACCGCCGGGATTCGCCGCCAGGCCCCGCAGGCGCGCATCCTCCATCTCGAGGCGCCGCCGGTGCTCGGCGCGGCCCTGATCGGGCTGGACGACCTGGACGCGACAGCCCTCGCCCGTGCCAGGCTGCGTTCACAGCTGACCCACAAGAGGCTTTCCTCCCGCTCGATCTAAAAGTGGTATTGACCACTTGCCGGTTGTGTGCTTTACTGTCGCCCGTGTCGCCGGCCCTGAGGGCAGTACCACTTCTATGAGCCAGCAGCCATGAGCAAGCAGGAAGAAACGCGCGACCGCGTCCTCGACCTCGTGGAGTCGCTCGCCGTGGGCCAGCCCATCCCGGCCGAGCGGCAGCTCGCACTCGACCTCGGGGTCTCCCGGCTGACCCTCCGCGCCGCGCTCGACGAGCTGGTCCGCGACGGCTACCTCGAACGCCGCCACGGGAGCGGCACCTATGTGACCGAGCCGAAGATCGCTCAGCCGCTCACCCTCACCTCTTTCAGCGACGACATGCGCCGCCGCGGCATGACCCCCGGCAGCCGGACGCTCGAGCTCACCACCACGGTCGCGGGGGCGCGCCTGGCGCATCGCCTCGACGTTTCGCCCGAGACGCGCCTCATCCGCGTCAAACGCCTGCGTCTGGCGGACTCGAAACCCATGGCGATGGAGGTCCTTCACGTGCCTGAGGCTTTCGTGCCCGGGCTCACTCGTGCCGACTTCGAAGACCACTCCTTCTATGAGCTGCTGCGCGAGCGGTACGGAATCACGATCGCGTCCGGCACGCAATCCATCGAGCCGACAGTCACGAGCGACGAGGAATCCGAGGTCCTCGGCGTCCCGCTGCATACGCCTGCCTTCCTTTTCGAGCGGACGACCGTCTCCGAGTCAGGGCGGATCGTCGAGTTCGTCCGCTCCATCTATCGCGGCGACCGTTATCGCCTGGTCGCCGAGCTCGTTCCGCAGAGAGGCCGCAACGGGCGCTCGGCCGGCGCCTCACGAGGTCCCGCGGCAACGAGCCAACCGAGAGGCGACCATCAGAACGGCGCCCCGGCGCCACATTCAAGAAAGAAGGGGAAATTGCCTAGATGAAACTGACAAGGACATGGTTAGGCGTGGTCTCAGTCGCCGTGGCGGTCATCGCGACGGCCTGCGGTGGAAGCACGGGTGGAGGGACCAACCCGGCGGATCAGACGGGGACTTTGACGGTGTGGCTGATGAACGGCAGCGCGCCTGCGAGTGTGATCGACAGCGTCAACGCCGACTTCAAGGCCAAGTACCCGAAGGTGGACGTCAAGGTTGAGATCCAGCAATGGGGTGACATCGGGACCAAGCTCGACACTGCGTTTGGTGGAAGCAACCCGCCGGACGTCATCGAGCTGGGCAACACGCTGGTGGCGAAGTACGCGGCGGCCGACGCGCTCGAGAACATCAGCAGCAAGAAGTCGAGCTTCGACAACTCCAACACCTGGCTGCAGTCCCTGACGGACTCCTGCACGGTCAACGGCAAGCTGTACTGCGTTCCCTACTACGCGGGCAGCCGCGCCATCATCTACCGCAAGGACTTCTTCGCGGCCGCCAACGTCCAGGTTCCGACGAGCATGGACGAGCTGGCGACGACGGGCCAGAAGCTGATGGCGGCCCACAGCTCCGACCCCAACTTCTCCGCTCTCTACTACCCTGGCAAGTACTGGTACGCGGCCCTTCCTTTCATCTGGGACTTCGGCGGCAATATCGCCACCCAGTCGGGCGGCCAGTGGCAGGGCAGCCTCAACAGCGACACCTCGCAGCAGGGCCTCGTCAAGCTGCAGAGCCTCGTCAGCTCTCTTTCCCGCGCGGACAAAACGGGCGATGAGGCGAAGCAGGACGCGGCGTTTGCCCAGGGTCACATCGCGATGATCATCGCCAACGGTTGGGAAGTCGGCGTGATCACCGACCCGAAGGCCGGCAACCCCGCCCTCAAGGACCAGCTCGGAGCGTTTCCGATCCCGAGCCACAACGCTGGCCAGACCGCCCCGGTCTTCCTGGGCGGCTCCGACCTCGCGGTCGCGGCTGGGAGCAAGCACACCGACCTCGCCAACGCGTGGATCGGTCTGCTCACCGGTCAGAAGCACATGGCCGACATGGCGACGGTGGGAGGGGTCATCCCGAACACGACCTCCATGCTCAATCTCGGCACCGGGCTGAACCAGGTGTTCTACGGCGCGGCCAAGAACAGCCGCTTCGTTCCGAACTCGAAGAACTGGGCCAGCGTCGAGAACGCGAACGTGCTTCCCGACATGCTCGTCAAGATATTCACCAAGCAGCAGACCATCGCCGATGCGACGAGTTCGGCCAGCAGCCGGATCACGTCGCTCCTCAACGGCGGCTAGCGCCGCTTTAACCGAAGTAAGAGTAAAGGGGGCTGGCTCGATGGGAATGGCGGTCGCGGCGCCTGACCTCGAGCCGGTCCCCCCGCTTTCTCACCGCCGCTCTTATCGCGCCTGGCTGCGCGCCAACTTCCTTCCCTATGCACTGATCAGCCCGAGCGTGCTCGTGATCGCCGGCATCCTCGCCTTCCCGCTCGCCATGCTCGTCTGGCTCTCCCTCCAGCACTACGGGCTCCGCGAGCTCATCCACCATGCAGGGGAGTGGGTGGGGCTGGACAACTACCGGGCGATCCTGGTCGACCCGCTGTTCCACCAGGTGATCGTCCGTTCGCTGCTGTTCACGTTCGCCTGCGTCGCCCTCACCGTCGTCTTGAGCACGCTGATCGCTCTCTTGCTGCTGAAGGTACGGTCGGCCGTCCGCATCCTGGTCATGAGCGCGCTCGTGTTCGTCTGGGCGACGCCCGTCATCGTCTCGGTCGACATCTGGCAGTGGATGTTCGACTACGAGTTCGGAGTCATCAACTACCTGCTCACGCAGCTCCACGTCGGGAACTTCATCCATCACAACTGGTTCGACAACCCGGTCCAGGGTCTGGGCGTCCTGGTCTTGGTCGTCGTCTGGGGCGCGATTCCCTTCGTCACGATCACGGTCTTCGCCGGTCTGCTCCAGGTCCCGGGCGATGTGATCGATGCGGCCAAGGTCGACGGCGCCTCGCCCTGGCGCACGTTCTGGTTTGTCACCGCGCCGCTGCTGAAGCCGATCTTTCTGATCGTCACCTGCCTGTCGACGATCTGGGACTTCGGGGTCTTCAACCAGATCTACGTAATGCTCAACCAACGGCCGAGCTCCGATTACTTCACGATCGCGATCTACTCCTACCGCGAGTCGTTCGGCGTCACACAGTACGGACTGGGCGCGGCCATCGCGGTGATGATGGTGCTCGTTCTTGTCTTCGTCACCTTCTTCTATGTCCGCGAGACCGTCAAGGTCGCAGAGATCGCGTGATCGCGCCAGGGACAGCGCAAGGCGTCCGATCGGGTCGCACGCGGGCCGCGGTAGACGTCAACGTTCGGGTCAACGTGCGGCAGCACGTGACTCAGGTGCTCTATGACGCGATCGGTGTCGGTGTCGCGGTCGTGATGCTGTTCCCGATCTACTGGATGGTGGCGACGGCGTTCAAGCCGGGTCAGGACATCCTGAGCCTGGTTCCGAAGTGGTTCCCGGCGCCGTTGACGCTTCAGAACTTTGAAGACGCCATCGCCCGGCCCTTCTTCCTCGACGACGTCAAGAACAGCCTGATCGTCGTCGGCGTGATGCTGGTGCTCGCGCTCACCATCTCGTTCCTCGCCGCCGTCGCGACTGCTCGCTTCGGCTTCAAGGGCCGCACCGCCTTCCTCGTGATGATCATCGGCGTCCAGATGGTGCCGCTCAATGCTTTGATCATCCCGCTGTACCTGATGCTCGACAGCGTCGGCCAGATCGACGCGCTGCCTGGAGTGATCGCCGTCTATCTCGCCGTGGTGCTGCCATTCATGGTCTGGACGCTGCGCGGGTTCGTGGCCAACATCCCGGCCGAGCTCGAGGAGTCGGCCATGATCGACGGCTGCACTCGCGTCGGCGCGTTCTTCCGGATCACGTTTCCGCTGGTTGGACCCGGCCTGGTGGCCACGGCAATATTTGGATTCATCCAGGCGTGGAACGAATACATCGTCGCCTACGTCCTGCTGTCGAGCCCGGACAACCAGACGCTCACGGTGTGGCTCGCGTCATTCACCACCAACCACGGTCCGGAGTGGGGTCCGCTGATGGCCGCCGCGACCCTCACGGGGCTACCGGTGGTGGCGTTTTTCCTGCTCCTCCAGCGCTACCTGGCCGGCGGCTTGACCGCAGGAGCCGTGAAGGGATGACGCACGTCGAGGCCCTCGTCCTCCGCTGCGTCCTTGCCGGCTTTGAAGGCACGATTGCACCTCGTTGGGTGCTCCGCCTGGCGGCCCAGGGCTTGGGCGGCGTGATCCTCTTCGCCCGCAATGTAGAGACCCGGACGCAGCTGGCCGGGCTGACCGCCGAGCTGCACCGCGCCCGGCCGGAGCTGGTGGTCGCGATCGACGAGGAGGGCGGTGAGGTGACGCGTCTGGAGGCGCGGACAGGAAGCTCCTACCCGGGCAACCTCGCGCTTGGCGTGGCCGACGACCCAGAGCTCACTCGCAACGTTGCGGCGGCGATCGGCTCCGAGCTGGCCACGTGTGGCATCGATCTCAACCTGGCCCCGGTCGCCGACGTGAACATCAATCCCATGAACCCTGTGATCGGCGTGCGCTCATTCGGATCGGACGCGAGAGCCGTCGCGCGCCACACCGCCGCGTACATCGAAGGAATGCAGGACGCCGGCGTCGCCGCGTGCGCCAAGCACTTTCCCGGGCACGGCGATACGTCCATCGATTCGCACCTGGACCTGCCGGTGGCCGGCGAGGACCCTCACCGGCGCGCGCTGGCGCCTTTTGAGTCGGCCATCGCGAGCGACGTGCGCTCGATCATGAGCGCGCACATCGTCACACCGGCGCTCGACCGTGCCCCGGCCACGCTCAGCCGGAAGATCATGACCGGACTGCTTCGCGACGAGCTTGCCTTCGCGGGCCTTGCCATCACCGACGGCCTCGAGATGCACGGGGTGAGCCGCGGGATCGGAATCGCCGAGGGCGCGGCGCAGGCGCTCGCCGCGGGCTGCGACGCGCTGTGCATCGGCGGTGGGCGCGCGGATCAGGCCGTGGTCGAAGAGATAGTCAGCGGCGTCGCCGAAGCCGTCGCGCGGGGACGCCTCTCCGAAACCCGCTTACGCGAGGCCGCGTCGCGCGTGGATGCCGTCAGCGCCTGGCGTTCACGACGCAGCCGCGCCGTCATCCCACAAAGCGATATCGGGCTCGTAGCCGCCCGGCGGGCGATTCGCGCGGACGGCGCTGTGCGTGTCGGCGACGAGGCGGCGGTGGTGCGATTCGAGTCCATCCCGTCGATCGCCGCCGGCGAGGTGCCCTGGGGCATCGCGCGCGAGGTCGCCGCACGTGGAGCTCGGGTAACCACGATCGACGTCGGTCCCGCGGCGCATGATCGGGACATGCTGGTCGAAGCGTCGAGAGGCAAGGCCCTCGTCCTCGTCGTGCGGGACCTCCACCGCCGGCCCGCCCAGGCGGAAATGGTCGATGGGCTGCTCGCCGCCAGGCCGGATGCGGTCCTTGTCGAGATGGGGGTTCCCGTCTGCAGGCCCAAGCGCGCGCGGGCTTACGTCGCGACGCACGGCTCGGCGCGGGTGTGCGCCGAGGCCGCGGCCGAACTGATGCGGCCATGAGCGAGAACCTCCACCCGCTCGCTGACGAGCTCGACGACCTCAGCCCTCGCGACTTCGTGGGGCTCATGCACGCCGAGGATGTCGAAGCCGTCAGCGCGATCGCACCATGCCTCGACGAGGTGGCACACGCCGTCGGGGAAATCGCCGAGCGCCTCAGAGCCGGCGGGCGTTTGCACTATTTCGGCGCCGGTACGAGCGGGCTGATCGCAAGGCTCGACGCCGCCGAGTGCCCCGCCACGTTCGGCGTCCCTGCCGACTTGGTCCAGGCCCATGCCGTGGTCGAAGCCTCGCAGGAGGACGATCGCGACCTCGGCACGGACGCGGCGCGGGATGCCCACCTCGGGCAGCACGACATCGCAGTCGGCATCAGCGCGAGCGGAAATACCGCATTTGTGCTCGGCGCGTTCGAGCACGCGGCCTCGGTCGCTGCGCTGCGCCTGGCCATCACCTGCAATCCGGGATCACCGCTGGGCCGCTCGTCCGATATGGCGATCGAGGTCGAGACCGGGCCGGAGGTCATCGCGGGTTCCACACGCCTGAAGGCCGGCACTGTCCAGAAGCTGGTGCTCAACATGCTCAGCACCGCGGTCTTCACGCGGCTGGCGCACACGCATCGGGGCCGCATGGTTGGTGTCGTCGCGGGCAACGACAAGCTGCGTGCGCGAGCGACGCTGGTCGTCGCCGGGCTCGGAGGTGCTTCGCGCGAAGAGTCGATCCGCGCCCTGGAAGCAGCGGGCGACGATCCCAAGATCGCGATCGTCATGTTGCGCAGGGGAGTCGACGCCGAGCAAGCGCGCAGCCTCCTCGACGTTGCGGCAGGCGACCTCAAGGTAGTGCTTGCCGCGGGGCGCGTCCACGGATCGTGAGAACGCTGCTGCGCGGCACGATCCACGGGGCGGGCTCGGCGGACGCTGTGCTGGTCGATGGTGAATTCATCAGCTGGGTTGGCACAGGCACGCCGCCCAGCCGTCCGGACGAAGAGGTCGTCGCCGCCGCGGGCGAGATCATCGCCCCCGGATTCATCGATCTCCAGGTCAATGGCTATGGCGGCCATGACGCTGCGGCGGGCGCTGACGCCATCGCCGCGATGTCGGACGCCTTGCCCGCGACCGGCGTCACCGCCTTTCTTCCCACGCTCATCTCGGCGCCGGTCGAAGTGGGCGCCCAGTTTGTCGCCGCGGTAGGCGCCGCCTCAGAGGCGCAGGGTTCCCGGGTCCTGGGCGCGCACATCGAAGGGCCGTTTCTCAACCCCTCCTTCAGAGGCGCCCACCTGCGCGCGCACCTGGCCGAGCCCACGCCGGAAAACGTCGACGTCATCGAGGCGGCGCGTCCCCGACTCGTGACCCTCGCGCCAGAGCTGCCCGGAGCGTTGACGGCCGTGGAGCGGCTGCACCGCGCGGGAATCGTGGTCGCGGCCGGTCACACAGGCGCGGACTTCGAGCAGGGCCGCAAGGCGATCGAGGCAGGCGTCCGTTTCGCGACCCACATCTACAATGCGATGCCGCCTGTGCACCACCGCAGGCCCGGGATCGCGCTCGCCTTGATGCTCGACCCCCGCGTCACGGTTGGCCTGATCGCGGACGGCGAGCACGTCCACGCGGCCGTCTGCGAGCAGCTGCTTCGCGTGAAGGGAGGCGGCCTCGTCGCGCTGACCACCGACCAGACGTCGGCCGCGGGCGCGGCGGCCGGCATCTATCAGCTGTCCGGCCGTCCAGTCGTCAGCGACGGGAGGGTGGTCCGGCTGGAGGATGGAACCCTGGCCGGCAGCGCGGCGACCATGCCGGACCTCATCCGCTTGATGGCGCGGCTGCCCGGCATGAGCCTCCACCGATCGATCGGCCTGGCGTCGGCGGTGCCGGCGAAGGTGCTGGGCGAGCGCGGCCTGGGCCGCGTCGCCGAAGGCGCGTGCGCCGATCTCGTGGTGATGGATGCCCAGTTCCACGTGCGGCTGACGATGGTGCGAGGGATGGTGAAATTTCGCCGGCCGGCCCTCTGAACAAGACCGTTCTGGGTCTCGACATCGGGGGCTCTTCGAGCCGCGCCAGACTGCGCGCGAACGGACACGCACCTTTCGACCTCGAAGGCCCCGGCGCGAACGTCGCCACGCTCGAATGGAGCGTGGTGGGCGATCGCCTGGCGGCGCTGCTCGGGAGGCTTGGCGACGCCCGCCCGGAGGCATGCTGCGCGGGTGCCGCCGGCGCCGAGATACCCAGCGCGCGCGCCCGTCTCGAGGCCTTGCTCGCGGGGATGCTGCCAGGGTGCCGGCTCGCCATCGTCCACGACAGCCGGCTCGTCCTGGCCGCGGCCGGCGTCGATTCGGGAATCGCCCTGGTCGCAGGCACGGGATCGGTCGCGTACGGGCGCAGCGCCGACGGCCGCGAGTGGCAGCGGGGTGGATGGGGCTGGATGCTTGGCGACGATGGCAGCGCGGTGTGGATCACGCGTGAAGCGGCGCGCGAGGTGACGGCGCGAGCCGATGCTCGGCGTCCCCTCGGCCCCCTCGGCGATGCCTTGCTCGCGGCATGCCAGGCCGAGGACGCGCGCAGTCTGACCGCCAGCCTCCACGCGATGCGAGAGCCGATGCAATGGGCTGCCGTATCAACCGCGGTCTTCGATACCTACGAAGATGATGTCGCCTCGAGGAACATCGTCGGCCAAGCTGCCGACGCGCTGGCGAAGCTGGTCCACGATTTGAGCGGCTCGCTCGGCATCGACGGCCCGGTCGTCCTCGCCGGGGGCCTTCTCCTCCACCAGCCGCGGCTCGAGGCCGCCGTCCGCGAACGCTTGAGCGTCCCATGCGTCCGCCTCGACCAACCTCCGGTCGAGGGCGCGGTGCGCCTGGCCGAGGAGCTCCTGCGCGCGTGAGCCAGTTTCATTCGGAGATCGCGGAGCAGCCTGATGTGGTGGCGCGCCTCCTGGCGCAAGGTGCCGCCCCGGCGCAGGCCGTCGCGGAACGAATCCGCGACGCCGGATCGCGCGGGTTCGCAATCGCCGCGCGTGGCAGCTCCGATAACGCCGCGCTCTATGCGAAGTATCTCTTCGGCGTGCGCAACCAAGCGCTGGTCGCGCTCGCGGCGCCGTCACTCTTCACGCACTACGCGCGCCCGCCCCGCCTGGATGGACAGTGCGTGCTCGGCATCTCGCAGTCCGGCGAATCGCCCGACGTGATCACTGTGATCGAGGAGGCCAGGCGCCAGGGCTCGCTGACCGTTGCGATCACCAACATCGCCAATTCCAAGCTCGCGCAGGCGGCTGAGCTTGTCCTTCCACTCGGTGCGGGCGAGGAGGTCAGCGTCCCGGCGTCGAAGACCTACACCGCGAGCCTCGTCGCCCTGGCCATGATCTCGCAAGCCCTCGACCCGGACCCGGCGTTCGAATCGGCGCTGCGTCGCGTGCCCATTGCGATCGTGCGTGCACTCGAGAGCGAGGAAGACCTCGCGGCTCTCGTCCCGCCATTGCTGGGGCCACGTGCGATCGTGCTGGGGCGTGGCTTCAACTTCTCGACCGCCGAAGAGCTGGCGCTGAAGCTCAGCGAGACGAGCTACGTGCTCGCGCGTGCCTGGTCGGTCGCCGACTTCGAGCACGGCCCGATCGCGATCGTGGAGGCCGGGTTGCCTGTAGTCGTCATCGACGGAGGGGGCCCTGTCGCGTCAGATCTCGATTCGATCAGCGCGCGACTCGAGGCGAAGGGGTGCCAGGTGTTGCGCCTTTCCGATGTGTCAGGTCTTCCGGAAGAGCTGACCCCCGTTCCCCTCGCGGTACAGGGTCAGCTTCTGGCCCATTCCGTCGCCGTCGCCCGCGGCATCGACCCCGACCGTCCGCGAACGATCCAGAAGGTTACCCGGACCTGGTAGCGTGACCGGCGGGTCGGCGACGATCACCGCAGGAGTCATCACCGCGAGAAAATCGACGACTTCTTCGACTGTCGCCGCCGCCTCGACCGCAAATCCGGCGCGCTCGAAGAGCCTGCGCACCGCCCGCCGCTTCCGGGGGTCCATGATGATCAGCAGGGCCCACGGCGTGAGGAACTCAGTCGGCATGGTGGTCGGTATCGCGACAAAGGCCAGCGCCACCATCTCGTCCTAAGCCGCCATCAATCGATCGACTTCCTTGCGCAGCAGCGCGAGGTCGACCGGTTTGGTGAGGAAGCTGTCGATCCCGGACAGCTCGAGCGACCTGCGCACATCGTCTGAGAGATCGCCGGTCAGTCCGATCACCTTGATCGGATGGAGCACGTGGCGCCTGCGCAGCATCTGGAGCACTTCCAAGCCGTCGTACATGGGCATGTGGACGTCGAGGATTACCACCTTGTAGTCGCCGCTTGCGCCCAGCTCCAGCGCTCGGTTGCCGTCGAGCGCCGTGGAGACCGTGAATCCATGCGACTGCAGGAAATACAGGACCAGCTCGGCGCTCGCGGGGTCGTCGTCCGCGACGAGTACTCGTCCACTCACGACGCGACCATGGGCCGGTCGTCGTGAACATCGCTTCTCAGAAACCTTCGTACCTGCGCGCCGAACGTGCGCGTGTCGATCGGCTTCGAGATGTAGCCGGCGCAGCCGGCGCCCAACGCGACGGCTCGATCGCCTGACATCGCATGCGCGGTCAACGCGACGATCGGAATCGGCGCAGTCGCCGGGTCCGCCTTCAGCTGGCGCGTGAACGACAGCCCATCCTGTCCTGGCAGCTGGATGTCCATCATGATCAGATCAGGAAGCCGGTCGCGCATCTGCTCCATGGCGTCGGGAGCGGAAGCCGCAAGCCGGACCTGGAAGCCTTCGAGCTCCAGCACAGCGCTCACCAGCAGCTGATTCGCCTCGTTGTCCTCGACCACCAGGACCAGTTCGCTCAAGTCACTCCATTCCGTTGAGCGACCACGCGACGCAGAAGGCCGACGATGTCGGCCGAGCCGACTGAACTGCGGCTCAGGATCTCCGACACGCGTCCGTTGAGGTGACGCTTGTCCGCCTTGGTGAGATTGCTCGCGGTCAGGACCATGATCGGCGTCTCGCGAGTGGACTCGTCCGCGCGTAATGCTTCCACGACGTCGAAGCCCGTGACCTCGGGCATCATCAGGTCAAGAAGCACAAGGTCAGGCTTGAGCGACTTCGCCATCTCGATTGCCTCGCGGCCTCCCGAGGCGGGCAGCACGGTGAAACCAGCCGGCTCGAGCGCCTTGGTCAGCCAGTGCCGGTTGGCGGCCTCGTCGTCGACGATCAAAACCCGGACCTCGCCGCCGTTGGGTTTCTTGACCCTCAGCAGGTTGAGGCGCGCGATCAGCTCCTTCGCCTCGACGGGCTTGACGAAGTAGTCGATGGCGCCCAGCGCCAGGCCAAGCTCCGGGTTGTCGACGACGCTTACCACGACGACCGGGATCGTGCTCGTCTGCTCGTCGCTCTTGAGCTGTGTCATGACTTCCCAACCGTCGACCTCGGGCAGGATGATGTCGAGGGTGATCGCGGCCGGGTGCAGGTCCCGCGCCTTGGCCAGGGCTTCGGTCCCGGTGCGCGCGACCTCCGTCCGGTAGCCGGCGGCGATCAGCTGCCGGGTGAGCAGCTCGGCCGCCGCAGGATCGTCTTCCACAACGAGGATGAGCGGCCCCGCCCCGTGCCCGTTCATCGCCGGTTGCACGTGATCACCCGCCGGCGCGACGCCGGCCCGGACGGGAAGGATCAGTGTGAAGGTGCTTCCTTTTTCGGGGACGCTTTCGACGCGCACATCCCCACCGTGGAGAGCCGCAAACCGCTTGGTCAGGGCCAGGCCTAGACCCGTGCCCTCGTGCTTCCGCCCCGGGCCATGGTCGACCTGGTGAAACTCCCTGAAGATCTGCCGCTGGTCGGCCTGGGCGATGCCGATCCCGGTGTCGGTCACCGATATCTCCACCGTGTCCTTGAGGCGCGACGCCGCCAGGCTCACCGAGCCGCCCTCCGGTGTGAATTTGATCGCGTTGGAGACGAGGTTGAGCAGCATCTGTTTGAGCTTCCCGGCATCCGCCAGCACCTCGCCCGCGCCATCGACCTGGGCCTGGAGCTGGATGTTCTTCTTGCCGACGAGCGGTTCCACCGTCTTGACGACCTGGTCGACGACATCGGCAATCGAGACGGTTTGCAACCGGAGCTCCATCTGTCCGGCCTCGACTTTCGACAGGTCCAGGATGTCGTTGATCAGACCCAGCAGGTGCTTGCCGCTGGTGAGGATCTGGCTCAGGAACCGGGTGCGCGTTGCTTCGTCGAACTGGCCGTCCCGTGCATCGGTGAGCAGCTCGGAGAATCCAATGATCGCGTTGAGCGGCGTGCGCAGCTCGTGGCTCATGTTGGCCAGGAATACGCTCTTGTGGCGGTTCGCCTCCAGGAGTGCCGCGTTGCTCTGCTCCAGCTGGGCGATGAGATGGCGGCGGTCGATCGCGGTTACGAACGAGCTCACCACCTGCTCGATGCGGGTCATCTCGTCACTGCCGAAGCCAGGGGTGAACGGGCCGGACAGTATTACCACAGTTCCAGACGTCGACAGTCCACGCACCGGGAGCCGGATCGCGCTCGTTTCGTCGCCCCCGAGGGTGAGGCGGCTCACGCCCTCCGGGAGCTCCCGGAGCCGACCGCTGAGCTCGACGAGCTGCGCAGGATCGATGCCCCTGCTCGTGCCAGGCTTGCCCGTCGCGTCGTAGAGAACCGCCGAGGCGCCTCCGCCCAGCCGCATGGCCCACTCGAGTGCGCGGTCGGCGAGCGAGTCGCGGTTCGCCGTGAGCAGGAGCTCCTCCATGAAGGCGCGCAAGCCTTCCTCTTCCTCGGCTCGCCACTGCCTGCGGAGCCAAGCCGGAGGAGAGAAGCTGGCGTAGAGGAGCGGCACGATGGCGAGGACCGCGAACTCGATGGCCACCTGAACCGCGACCTGCCTGACGAAGACCCCGATCGAGACGGCAAGCAGCAGGACCACGACCAGGCCGCCGAATCCGAGACTCAACGAGCGCAGGCGCCAGGCCTGGACTGCGGGAAGGCGTCGTGCGACCAACCAGAAACGGACGATCGGCTCGCCGACGCATGCGCACCAGATGAGGATCCATGCGACTGCGATGCCCAACACCACATCTCTGCTCGCGCCGACAGCCTGGGCGGCGAGGAGGAGGACGCTGGCAGCCGCCAACGAAACGGCCGCGACGACATGCCAGCGCCGAGGGAGGGGGATAAGGATGTCTCGGTAGCGAAGGAGCGCGTAAGCCGAGCCGGCGAACCCGAGTAGCGTGACCTGGCTCAACAGTGGCACGGTGAACGGAAGGTGGGCTTGCAGCCTGCCTTCTCCGACGACGGCGGCGAGCAGGATGATCGCCAGCGCAAGGAACCCGAGGGAGCGGTCCTGACGGCGCAGCCAGCCGATCGCGGTGGCCACGCCGAGACAGACGAACGCGATCGCGACCGCGTCCATCAGATACGCGAGGAGCTGATTCACCAGGACTCGATCAGGCCGCCCCGAGGCAGGCGTTGCTTGCGATATCGCTCGCGAACAGCTGCACGACCTCGGGATCCCACTGGGTGCCGGCGCCCGCCATCAACGTCGCGACCGCTTCATCGAGCGATTTGCGAGCTCGATAGGGCCGATCGTTGACCAGGGCGTCGAACGCGTCGCACACCGCGACGATCCGCGCGAGGCGCGGGATGCCCGCGCCGGAGAGCCTGTCTGGGTAACCGGTGCCGTCGAAGCGCTCGTGATGGTGGCGGATGATCGGCAGCAGGCTTGACCCTGTGCGCAAGGGAGCGACGATGTTCTCGCCGATCTGGGGATGCATGCGCATCGTGGCCAGCTCGGCGGGGTCCAGGGGACCTGGCTTGAGCAGGATCGCGTCTGGGATGCCGATCTTGCCGATGTCGTGGATCAGCCCGCCTCGATAAAGTGCCTCGAGATCAGACGCGCCGAGGCCCATGCGAGACCCGATCGCGCGGGCAGAGTCGGCGACGCGCTGGGTGTGCGCCTCGGTGTACGGATCCTTCGCCTCGACGGCGGCCGCCAGCGCAAAGATGACGTGCTCCGCGCTGTCGAGGGAGTCGTAGACACCTTTCAACCTCAGGGCAGAGCGCACCCGGGCCACGAGCTCGACGCGATCCACGGGTTTGGTCATGTAGTCGTCGGCCCCCGCCTCCAGCGCGCGCACGCGGTCGTTGGTCTCGTCGAGCGAGGTGATCATGACCACCGGCACCAGCCGTGTGGCGGTGTTCGCCTTGATGCGCCGGCATACCTCGTAGCCGTCGATCCCGGGCATCTGCACGTCGAGCAGGACCAGGTCCGGCGGCGATGCCTGGACCGATTTCAGCGCCGTCGGGCCGTCCTCGGCGGTGCGCACGTGACAATCGACTCCGGCCAGGCAGGCTTCGATCAGCTCGCGGTTCGCGGCACCGTCGTCGACCACGAGGACGACAGGGGTGCGGTCAGGGAGCGACAGGCGTCGGGTGGGGAAGGCCGCCGGCTCGATCGCGGGCCGGCTCGGCCAAGCCGCGGGCTTTAGCGCGGCGACGAACGCCGCCGCCGAGGTATATCGCTCTTCGGGCCGCTTCGCCAGCGCGCGCCGAAGGACGTCTTCGACGTGTGCTGAGAGCTCGCCGCGCAGCTCACGCGCCGCAGGCATCGCCTTGGTGACGTGGGACAGCAGCACGGCTGCCGGCGTGTCACCGAGGAATGGCACACGGCCGGTCAGCATCTCGTAGGCGACAACCGCCAGCGAGTACTGGTCCGAGGCGGGGCCGACCGGCTCATCTGCAGCCTGCTCGGGCGACATGTACTCGGGCGTGCCCATCACGGTGCCTGAGCTGGTCAGGCGGTGGGCGGCGCCGGTCATCTTGGCCAGCCCGAAGTCGGCGAGGACGGGCGTGCTGTCTTGCTGGAGCAGGATGTTCGACGGCTTGATGTCGCGGTGCAGGATGCCGTGGGCGTGCGCGTGGTCGATCGCGCTCCCTATCGGCTCCAGTACGCGGACCACTTCCCGGAGCTCCATCGGCTTGCCCACCCGGTCGGCAAGGGTCCCGCCCTCGACCAACTCGAGCACAAGGTAAGCGGTACCGTCGTCGTAGCCGTAGTCGAAGATCTCGAGAATGTTCGGGTGCTTCAGGCGGGCCACCGAGCGCGCTTCCTGCTGGAAGCGCTCGCGATAGTCAGGCTCTTCGGCGAAGAAGTCCGGCAGGACCTTGATCGCCACGAACCGGTCGAGGGCGGGGTGGTAGGCACGGAACACGGTCGCCATGCCGCCGCGGCCGATCCGCTCCATGATGCGGTAGGCGCCGAGGGTCATCCCCTCCCGAAGGTTCATGTCAGCAACCCTGCCGGCGCGAGCAGGCCGATCAGCGGCGGCAGCGCCACGAGCCCGATGCTGCAGGCGAGGAGCGCGAGTATGAGGGCCTGCCTGGATCCGCGGACCTCAACTGTGTCCGCGACATTCCCCACCCGGCTTGCTGCAACGGCCATATAAAGCGACGCGCTCCCTTTGTGGCCCAGACTAAGAAGCGACGGCTTAGCGCAGGCCGCCCCTAAGGACGATTTCCCTATCCACCTGGGTAGTTCTGTTAATCCAGACGACTAGATTCGGCCCTTTAGAGCCAGCCTTCCTTGGCGACCTGGTGCGCGAGCTCGGTGCGGTTTGACGTTCCCGTCTTTTGCAAGATCTGGCGCATGTGGAACTTGACGGTGTTCTGGCTCAGATGCACCTCGGTGGCGATCTCCCGGTTCGTCCTGCCCTCGACCACGAAGCGCACGATCTGCACCTCGAGCCGGCTGAGGTCGCGGGGCGGCGCCGGCGTCCGCCGCGCGATCCCGCCGACTTGGGCCTTGCGCAGCCGGTCTTGCATGGCGGCGTTGTCGATCGCGATGGCGGCCACGCTGCCCAGGGCGTCGAGAAAGGACAGCCATTCCTGATCAGGGGCGAGCGGGCTGCGGTGGTACACCTCGAGCGCGCCGAGCAGCTTGCCGCGTGTGATCAGCGGCACCGCGCCATACGCCTTGAAGCCCTCTCGGGCGAAAAGGGAGCGGCGCCGGAACTGCGAGAAAGCGCTCAGGGCGGTCACGGTCTCGATGCGCCGGCCCGCCACGGAACGCCCGGGCAGGCCCTCGTCGAGCGGGAGCCTGTAGTCGGGGACAGCCGTCGCCAGGAATCCTGAGCTCGCGGCCAGGGTCAGCATGTTGTCGGTCTCGTCCAGGAGGAGCACGTCGGCCGCGTCGACCCTGAGCTGCGCAGCCACCTGGTCGAGGATCACTTTGAGGGTGAGGCGAAGGTCTGGGCTCGCGCTCAAGGCCAGGCTCAGGCTCTGCAGCGAGCCCAGGCGCTCGAGGCGCCGGACGGCATCCTCATACAGCTGCGCGTTTTCGATGGCGAGCGCGGTCCGGTCTGCCACCGCCTGCATCCAGACCGTGTCCCTTTCGGTGAGCGGATTCGAGCCGGGTACCTCGTAGAGAGCCAATGTGCCGACGATGCCACCGCGAGCGCGCATCGGGACTGCCAGCAGGTCCGCCTTTTCCACCGGCAACGGAAACGGATGCTCTGCTGCGTAAGCCTCGACCTCCGGACCGTTCAGCTCCAGGAGCTTCGCGATCGGTACGTCTTTGACCAAGAGCGGCTTGGTGGACTCGATGACGCGCTGCGAGACCCCTGTCGTCGGTCCGTGGCCGGGCGGATCGAGCGTGGCCCCGAATCGATTGATGTACTCGGCGAACTCCGGTTGCTCGGCGTTGGCGGCGAACGTCTGCGACGTGCTCGGATCCTTGTCGAGGAGCTCAGCGACCCAGGTCGCCGGGCGCATCCGGCTCAAGGCGTTGGTCACCGCGACGAGGATCGCGCGGGTCTCGAGGTGTACGTCGGCGAGCTGGTTGACCACCTCGCTCACGATCCGATCGCCGGCGCCGCGGCTGGTCAGCCTGCTTCGCGCGAACAGGTGGGTCACGTCCGCGAACGTCGCGACCACGCGCGTCACGTCGTCGGCCGGCCCTAGCCGCGGAACGGCATCGATCTGGACCCAGACGTCGGAGCCGTCTGGCCGGTGGACGCGGGCCAGGACACCCCGCACCGGCTGCATGCTCTTGGCCGCCGCCGTCACCGGGTGGACCGATATCGGGCCCTCCGCCGACTCCAGAACCAGCCAGTCGGCGTCTTCCGCAAATGACCCGATCAGCTGGCGGCGGGTGAGGCCGAGGATCTCCAACGCCGCCTCGTTCGCGTCGGCGACCTGTCCATTCGGGTCGTAGGCGATCAGCGCGCTTGGTATGTCATTCCAGCTGGAGGTGACCGCCAAGATCTTCGAATTATCGTCAGCAGAGCGGGAGGTTTGTTAAGTAACCCTGACAAAGGAGACCCCGGTAGGCTGGACCAGATGGTCACCGTAGGCGTACGAGAGGAAGGTGACGGCTGGGTATGCGAGGTCATGGTCGAGGACCGGGGTCACACCTCGCATCACACCGTGACCGTCGGCAAAGCCGATCTCATCCGATGGGGCGACGGGGATGATGCCGCCGCGGTCGATGACCTTGTCTCTCGGAGCTTTCGATTCCTGCTCGAGCGCGAGCCGGCCAGCGCCATCCTGGAGCGCTTCGACCTCTCGGTGATCCCAGGCTACTTTCCCGAATACCATGAGCACTTCAAGTCATGAGCCGACAGATCGAAGGCAACGTCGAGTACATCCACATCGCCGCCACGCGGGGTGGGTCGGTGCAACCGGTGGCTTCTGTCGGGGCGCACCCTGGGCTCGGGCTGGCCGGGGACCGCAACGCGACGCAGCACGACGCGGACAGCTGTGATGTCACTTTGATCGAAGCCGAGGCCGTCGAAGCCCTTGCCGACTCCGGCATCCGGCTGGAGCATGGCGAAAGCCGGCGCAACCTCACCACGAGGGGCGTTCGCCTCAATGAGCTCGTCGGCAAGGAGTTCTGGATCGGCGAGGTGCTGGCGCGGGGCGTCGAGCTCTGCGAACCCTGCACCCATCTTGTGCGGCTGACGGGCAAGCAGCTGATCAAACCACTCACGCATCGCGGCGGCTTACGCGCGGATCTGCTGAGCTCAGGGCAGATAAGGGTCGGCGACACGATCGCGGTCAAAGAAACGCTGCCCGTCTGAGCCCCGGCCCGCTACTTGCGGACCGAGGCCAGCCAGTCCTTCAGGTCGTCGATCACCGGGGCCATGAAAAGCAGCGCAAGCAGGGGCGCGCCGACGAGGTTGATCACCTGCCATACCTCCAGGCTCACGCCTCCGGAACCGTCGCTTGCGTGCGGCCCCACATACGCGCCGGCGGTTGCGACGATCGCTGCGAGTGTCAGGCCGCGGCCTTCCCCAGCCTCGGCGCGATTCGTTCGAGCCTGCGTGCGGTCGAGACTTCTTGTTCGCGGTTTTCGGTCAGGAGCTTGGCGGCCTTGCGCTTTCTCATGATCTCGGCGCCGTCGATCAGATCTGCGTAGCTGACCATCTCGTAGTGCTCCGCTTTCGTGGCGGCCCCTGCAATCACCGCGTCGCGGATTTCGGAGGACCCGGCCTCTTGCATCATCTTGGAGGCCTCTTCGACCAAGCCTTTGGCTCCCATGCACTCCTGCCGTTCCGGATCTTTGCCAATTTCCGAGAAAACTTCTTCCAGCTTCGCGATCTGCTCTTCCGTCTGTTGCATGTGCTCTTCGAGCATGTGCCGCAGCTTGTCGTCTGTGGCCATCTCTCGCATCTGGCCCATTGCCTCGAGGAACTGATGCTCCGCGTCGTACATATCGGCAAGCTCGTGGACGAACTTCTCTTCCGAACTGGTGATCGGCATGCGCACTCCTCCCTTTCTTGATGTCGCTTCTATGAGTGCAACGTCGTCAATCGCGGCAATACCGACAGAGGACGTGTTGACATTTCTATGCCGGGGCGCGCTTGCGCGGAAAGCGGAAACGCATCCCGCCCGATCCACGATCACCGGCTCGCCGCGCCAGCCTTTCCACACGCGAGCGTGGACGGTCGCATATCCTCAAGGGCGTCTCGCTGGACATTCCCCCAGTTGAGGCGGTCCGATCCCTCAAAGGGATAACGCCCGCCTCGACGCGTTGTCGAAGTAGATGCCCGAGCGCCGCGCACCGAACGAAGCGCCTGACCTGCAGTCTCTCGAGAAGCTTGCGGAGTGGGCCGCCGGCCGGCGCTTCGAGCACATCAAGCAGGACGACCTGCCCTATCTGAAGGTCCTCATCCTCGATACCCTTGGTTGCGCGATCGGCGCCCTCGGTCACCAGCCGATCCTTGCCGTGAGGGCCCTTACCGACGACCTCGGCGGCTCGGAATGGAGCACGCTGATCGGCGGCGGTAAGAGCTCGCCCGACCGCGCCGCGTTCTTCAACGGCGCGTGCGTGCGCTACCTCGACTTCATGGACATCCTGATGATGCGCGGCCAGAGCTTTCATCCTTCGGACAACCTGGCCGCCACACTCGCCGCCGCCGAGTTCGCGGGGGCATCGGGCCGGCAGCTCGTGACCGCGATTGCGGTTGCTTACGAGGTCCAGGCGCTGTTCAGCGAGCACGCGCCCCTGCAGGAGAAGGGCTTCGATCACGTGACGCACCTGGCCTTCTCGATTCCATCGGCGCTCAGCAACGTTCTAGGGCTGGAACGGCGTGTGGCCGCGAACGCGATCGCGATGTGCGGCTGCGCCATCAACACGCTCTGGGTGATCCGCACCGGCCGGCTTTCCTCGTGGAAGGGATTTGCCTCGGCCGAGGCGGCCATGGCGTGCATGCACATGACACTGCTGGCGACCCGAGGCTTGACCGGGCCGTTGAACCTGCTGGAAGGGCCGCATGGTTGGGAGGAGGTCGTCGGTGAGAAGGTGAAGATCGACTGGGCGACCGAGTCGCTCGCAAGGTTCAAGGAGAGCTCGATCAAGCGTTACAACGCCGAGGGCCACACGCAGTCGGTGCTGGAGTGTCTGCTCGAGATCCGCGAGCAGCACGGGATTCGCGCCGCGGATGTGCTTCGGGTGGAGGTCGACGCTTTCAAGCAGGTGCACAACATCGTTGGCGGCGGCGAGGCCGGGGATCGGTACATCGCGTCGTCCAAGGAGCAGGCAGACCACTCCCTTCCTTATCTATGTGCGGTGGCCCTACTCGACGGCGATGTTTGGCCGGCGCAGTTTTCGGACGACCGTGTGACGCGGCCTGACGTGCAGGACCTGATGAAGCGCGTCTCGGTCCGGCAGCGCGACGGACTCAGCATGCGTTACCCGAACGAGATGGCGTGCAATGTCAACCTGGTCATGCGCGACGGAAGGGAGCTGAGCGCGGAAAAGAGCGACTACCTGGGTTTCGCGCACACGCGGCCGCTGGATTGGAATCGAGCGCTGGAGAAGTTCGAGCGCCTGACTGGACCCGAGCTTGACAGCGGGCTGCTCCGCGCGATTCCGGTCGCCGTCGGCGCCCTCGACACCATCAAAGTCTCCGAGCTGACTGAGCTGTTGGGCAGAGCCGGGAGGCAGCAAGCGAGAGCGTCGGCCTAGGAATTAATCTCAGGCCTCGTGGTTGGCGCGTTCAAGGGATGGACGGGGGACTTCAAAGGGTTCTTCCTCGGCCTGCGCGCGAACAACAACAAGGCTTACTTCGAGGCCCACCGCAAGCAGTACGAGCAGGAGGTCAAGGCCCCGATGTTGGCGCTTCTGGCCGACCTCGAGCCGGAGTTCGGGCCTCCGCGACGTGTTTCTCGCCCGAACCGGGACATCCGCTTCTCAGCCGACAAGTCGCCCTACAAGCTGAACATCTACGCCGACCTGGAGGGTGGAGGCTACGTGGCGCTGGACGCGGAAGGTCTGGTCGCCGCTGGCGGAAGGTACATGGTCGACGACGTGCAGCTGAAGCGGCTGCGCGAGGCGATCGCGTCCGATCGCTCGGGCCAAGAGCTCGCCACGATTGTCGCCGCCCTTCGCATGAAGGGTTATGACGTCGAGGGGCAGGAACTGAAGCGCGTGCCACCACCGTACCCGCAGGACCATCCGAGAGCGGACCTTCTCCGTCACAAGCGGTTGATCTATTGGAAGCGCTGGCCCGCCGAGGCGTGGATCGCCACCTCGCGGGCCAAGGATCGAGTGGCCCAGGTCTGGCAGGACGGCGCCGACCTGAACGCCTGGATGACGAAACACCTCGACCGCTAGTCACCGTCTCCCTGAAGGGGATTGGGGCCGGGAGAGGGGTCCGAGCTGGCGCTACCCTTGCATCTCCGCCAGCAGTCGAGCCGCCTCCTGCGCGTTCGTCGTGCCGTAGTTGGAGAAGCAGTTGTTGTAGATGGCGTGCGTCTCCTTCGTCTTCTTCGCGACTGCCGCGATCTTCGGCGTCCAGTCCGCCAGCTCGTCCTCGTCGTATAGATAGCGAAACCGCTCCGCCGGCGTGATGTCCTTCTTCTCCCAGTTTTCTGCGTTGCGCCCATGGAAGCGAAAGACCGCCAGCTCCTCGCTCGTCGGTACGATCACCGGCGGCACCGAGCTCTTGAACCCCTGCGGTTCGTCGACCGCCACATACGGGATCTTGTTCTCCTCGAGAAACCTCACCGTGCGCTCCGCGTTCTTCTCGTTGAACCAGCTGCCGTGGCGGAACTCCACGGCGATCGGAAGCTCCAGACGGCGGCGCGTCTCGAGGATCAGCTCGCGCGCCTCATGCGACGGAAAGACCCACTTCGGAAACTGGACGAAGACCGCCCCCAGCTTGCCTGCCTCGACCAGCGGCTCAAGGGCTTCCCGAAACTGCCCATACACCGCGTCGAGCAGCTCGCCTGGCACATCTTTGCGGTAGATCCGTTTCTTCTCCTTCAGCTCTCCGGGCAGCTCTTCCCTGATCGCTTTCGGCAGCCGGGTTTGCTCGGTCGGCTGGCCTGTCATCAAGGCATGCGCCTTGATGTCGAAGACAAAACCCTTGGGCGTTCTCTCGACCCAGCTCTCGGCCGTGCGCTTGTTGGGCAGCGCGTAATACGTCGAGTCGACTTCGACCACGGAGAACTTGCTCGCGTAGAAGCGCAGTCGCTCTTCCGCGCTGTCGGCGCCGCGCGGGTAGAACACGCCGGGGGCGGTCATGGTTGGATCCGTCCAGCTCGCGGTCCCGAAACGAACCTTGCCCTTGCCGACCTTGATCGGCACCCGCGCCGCGTCGTCGGAGTCTTCCGCGCGCTTCCGCGCGACCTCTACGCCGGGATCATGCGGGACGGCCTTCCCCAAACGCTCAGCGACGACCTGAGGGCACGCCGCGCTCATACCGCGCCGTGTACATGATCACCAGAAGCGCGACGATGAACGTGGGGCCGACGACGAGGGTGTAGTTCACACCGACTACGACGAGCATGCTCGCCACGAGAGCCAGCGCGATCACGAAGATGGCCGCCACAAGCGGTGGGCGTGCCCGCCGCCGCAACCAGGAACGCAACATCATCGCGGCGGCCAGCAGGCAAGCCGCGTCAAGCGCCACCAAGCCGACAAGGTCGCGCTGGCTCATTTCATCGAGATCGGGGAGCGGCCCGCGCCGCTCCCCACAAGTGAATTGACGTCATCCGGCCGGGACCGGCTCCGCGCCGAGACCGGTCTGGGCGCGAACGTCGATCTCGTGAAACTTCTGCTCGGCCAGGCGGTCGGCCTTGACGAGCTCGCCGAGGTAGGTGCCGAGAATCGCCAGCGCGAATCCGATGGGAATGCTGACGATGCCGACGTTCTGCAGCGGGAACGCGGGATGCGCGTTGACCGGCACGGTCCAGCCAGGGCCGATGGCGACGAGCCAGATGGTGACCAGCGAGCCACCGACCAGCGACGCGACCGCTCCCCACGTGTTGAACCTCTTCCAGAAAAGCGTGAAGAGGATGGCCGGCAGGTTGGCCGCGGACGCGATGACAAACGCGACGCCCGCGACCAGGGCGGCCGCGTTGGCGGTGGCGCCGACGCGTGCCGCAAGCCAGATGGACAGCAGGCCGACGAGGCCTGCCGTGATGCGCGCCACGAGCACCTGCTCGCGATCGCTGACGTGTCCGTGGAGGATGTGGGTCCGGATCACATTGACGTAAAAGTCGTGGCTGAAAGCTCCGGATGCGGCGAGCGTGAGTCCGGCCACGACGGCGAGGATGGTGGCAAAGGCGACCGCCGCGATGAACGCCAACAGGAACTCACCGCCCGTACCGCCGAAGAACTGAGTGCCGAGATACTCAGCCAGACGCGGAGCCGCGAGGTTGCTGTTCGGCTTGCAGTTGGCCGTGACGGTGGCGCAGATATTGGCTTTGCCGACGAGCGTCGCGGCGCCGAAGCCCAGGAACGTGGTCATGATGTAGAACGACCCGATCAGTCCCATTGCCCATACGACCGATTGGCGCGCGGCCTTGGCGTTGGGCACCGTGAAGAACCGCATCAGGATATGGGGAAGGCCGGCCGTGCCCAGAATCAGCGCCATGCCCAGCGAGACGTTGTCGAGCAGGGCGAGGTCGATTCCGAAGACCGACTTCTTGCCGTACTGGTAGAGGATGCCTGGCTCGGTGAAGTTGAGGCCGGTCACCTTGTCCTTCACGCCGGCGATGGTGTTGAAGAAATTTCCGAGGTTGAAACCGAAGTGCAGCAGGACAAGGAAGCTGAGCAGGATCGCGCCCCCCATCAGGAGCACCGCTTTGACGATCTGCACCCAGGTGGTCGCGACCATGCCGCCCGCGATGACGTAGACCATCATCAGCACGCCGACGACGGTGATCGACGGGTCGAGCTTGGTGCCAAGCACAGTCCAGTTGAACCATGGCTTCAAGGCCGAGTCGAGAGAAGGAATGAGGATCTTGATCAGGCTGCCCGCCCCAATCATCTGGGCCATCATGTAGGAGGCGCTGACGGCGACGGTCGAGAACGCAGCCGCCGAACGGACTGGGATGGGCGACATCCGGTACGAGAGGACATCGGCAAGCGTGTACTTGCCCGTGTTGCGCATCGGCTCGGCGATCAGAAACAGTACCGTCAGATAGGCGACGAGCCAGCCAACCGAGTACATGAAGCCGTCGTAGCCATTGAACGCGATCAGACCCGCGATGCCGAGAAACGAAGCCGCGCTCATGTAGTCGCCTGAGATGGCGAGGCCGTTTTGCCACCCTTTGATGCCTCGGCCCGCCGCCCAGAACTGGACGGTTGTCCGCGTTCTTCGCGCGGCCCATCCGGTGATCACGAGGGTGATCCCGACAACGATCAAGAACAGGGCGAGCGTGAGGTTCATGGGGTCGTCCTCCTGCCGCGTGCCGCACGCTCGCGGACCATCGCGGCAAGGCGGTCGAAGACGCTGTTCGCCTTCCGGATGTAGAGCCACGCCAGAAGCCAGGCCATCACGAACTGCGATAGGGCGAAGAGGTAGGCGATGTTGACATGGCCGATGACGTCCGTCCGCATGAATCCCGGAGCGAGGCCGTTGGCAAGCGGCAGCAGGAAGTAATAGACGAGGAAGAACGCGGTTGCGGGAAGGACAAAGCGCATTCGAGCGGTGATCAGTTGTCGGAATTCGTCCGTTCGCTCCAGGCCCTCCCAGTAGGCGACGTCCTCGCTGACCGGCCCAGCCTCGCCCTCTTCCTCGAGCGGCCGCGACGATGGCTGAGAAAGGCGTGATCTGTCGATCTCCATTGACTCTCCCCCCGGGCGGGCAATTGCCCGCGCCAACGTGACCGTCAGGGAGGTCAGATCAAACCAACCAGGCCCCCGCCAACAAACCACGTCTGGGTCCGCCCCCCCTTGGCCACCCGAACGTAATCACATTAAAGGTTCGCCGGGGCGTTGTCAGGCTTTCCGACGACGTCCAGCACCAGCCTGGCTTGTTCCACCAGGTGGCAAGGCGAGATGAATTTGTGGATGACCCGTCGCCGCGCCTCTGCGCCCAACCGCCGGGCCAATCTGCTGTCCGCGAGCACGTTCACCACCGCGTCGCCGAATGTCTTGAGATCGGTGGCGTCGTCCACCAGGAGCCCGCTCTTCCCGTGCTCGATCTGATCTTCGATCCCGCCCACCCGGCTGGCAACCAACGGCCGGGACTTCCACATCGCCTCGGCAACCGTGAGGCCGAATCCCTCGGCGATGCTTTTCTGGACCACCACGTCGGCCCGCCTCTGCAGCGCGTTCACGATCGCCGCGTTCTCGTCAATGTCCTGCATCGGCAGCTGGACGATGACGACGCGGCCCTGCATGGAGGCCGGCAGCGCATCGTGCCGGCGTCGCAGGTCATCCAGAATCTCGGGTTGCTCCGGATCGTCCTTGACCGAGGTCGGGGCTGGGCCTGCAAGCACGAGAAAAGCGTTCGTCCGGGGCGCGATGTAGTGGACGAACGACTCCATCACCCCGGCATGATCCTTCAGCCTGTCCCACCGCGAGACCTGGAGCACGATTTGCGCGTCGTTGGGCAGCGTTGCGTTCTCGACGTGCGCTGACCGGGTCACGCGTCCGCTCGTGCCGTCGTGGCGCATGAAAGTCGCCTGCCCGTCGCTGCCTGGCAAAATCCCGGCGGCTTTGAGGATCGCCTCCCCGGCGCTAGCCGTGATGTCCTGGTTCTTGGTTGCGAAGGGGTCTATGCAGGGCGCCATGATGCGGACTCGCGACTCATCAAGGCCTTCCCAGACATACGCTCCACGCGAGAACACGTATGCCGACGCATCCCGCAGGTACGGGCGCATGAATTCCCACGCGCCGCGCACGACCTCGTTCGGCGAATCGACGCCGACGTGTGACCGCCACACGACCTTGACGCCGCGTGCACTCAGGCCATTGGTCAGCCCGGCGGTCTGCGGGTCCTGCAGGATCACGACATCCCCGGGTTGGATCACCTCGGCGAGGACCTCGAAGTTTCGTGAGGTGGCCTGGTCGTATGCGCGGCGTTCATCGTCGGTCAGCAACCCCCCATCGGACTCGACACCATGAAGCATCGTGTGGATCCGCTTCGTGGCGTCGAAGAAGTCCTCCGATCCTTCGATCACGACCCAGCGCTCGTCGATCCCCACACCTCGGTCATAGGGGATGAGGGAAGCCAGCATCTCGGCAACGCCGCCGCCCTGGGCGGTCGAGTTGACGTTCCAGAGCACGCGTCCCCGGAGAGCTGATTTGAGTTGAGCCAGGTTTCCGTCGAGCACCGACCACGCTCGGCGGCCAACCAATGCCCGGAAGCGCTCGATCGGCGCCTCGCCCACGTCGACCTCGTTGACTTTCGACTTGGCCATATCCGGGGAACGCCTGTCGTGCGTTTACTGGACTAGCCGATATATCTCTTTCCGTCAGGCGACATCGGCGACTGGCTCGTCTTCGGCGACCAGGCGCGAGATGGTGCCGAGCAGCTCAGAGGCGGCCGTTGCCGCGTCCTCGGGCTGTAGATTGGCCGGCGAGCGGCCCTCGAACACGAGGCGGACCGGCAGCGATTCGCTGCGGTTCGCGATCGCCCGCACGACGCCGCCCAGTCGCGTTCTCGTGGGGTCGCCGTCCTGCAGCGTCACCGCCACGAGGACTGCCCGAGCCGCGGAGATCGGAACGCCGAACTCGAGCTGTCCCGTGCGATCCAGATCCAACGTCTGCCCGCGGTGCCGTGACAACCATTCCTGGATTCGCGGCAAGTCGCTCGGTCCTTCGACCTCGATACGAATCCCTTCCAATATGCATTCCTAAACCGGAACGTGGTCGGCCTTATTCGCACCTTTCACGGCGGCCACGTGATTGATAAGCTCAGTCGAGCGTTTCTGTCGGGCTTTGCAGCGCTAGGGGGAGATACAGGTATGCGAGGAGCCTTCCGTTTCGTTCGCTCGCGGCCACGCGTCGTGCTCGCCGCGGTGTCGTTGCTCGGTTTGACCGTGCCAGTGTTCCCGGTCCTTGCCGCGACGACAGGACCGGTACAGACCTACATCGTCACGTACAAGGACAATGGCTCGTCGAAGGACGCAGCCGCGCTGATCCGGGGCGCGGGCGGCCAACTCGTCTACAACTACCAGCAGATCGGCGTGGTCATCGCCCGCTCCAACCGGAGCGACTTCGCGGCCAACCTGAGGGCGGCGCCGGCTGTCGATGGCGCCGCGGCAACGACGAATTTCGGGATCCGTCTGAGTAACGGCCAGCTCGACGCGAGCGAAGCTGTGACACGTGCTCAGGACATTCCGAGCGGAGGCGACAGCCTCTCCGGGCTGCAGTGGGACATGACGCAGATTCACGCGTTCGACGCGCAGGCGATCGACAGTGGCAGTCCCAGCGTCCTTGTCGGTGACATCGACACGGGGATCGACTCGACGCACCCGGACCTGGCGCAGAACTTCGACGCCGCCAACAGCGCGGGGTGCGTCAGCGGCGCCCCCGACGCCAACTGGGTCGATGACAATGGCCACGGCACACACACTGCGGGCACGATCGCGGCGGCAAAGAACGGATTCGGCATCGTCGGCGTCGCACCGAGCGTGAGGATCGCTGCTATCAAGGCGGGCGACGCCGCGGGATTCTTCTTCCCTCAAGCGGTGGTCTGCGCGTTCGTGTGGGCGGGCGATCACCACATGAACGTGACCAACAACAGCTACTTTGCCGACCCGTACCTTTTCAACTGCAAGAACGATCCGACCCAGCGCGCGATCTGGAAAGCCGAGTCGCGAGCCATCAGGTACGCGATGCAGCATGGCGTGACCGTGGTGGCCGCGGAAGGCAATCAGGCCGACGACCTCGCTCATCCGACCCAGGACGCCACAAGCCCCGACAACACGACCCCGGTGACCCGCCCGGTCGGCAACGATTGCGTGGTCATCCCGGTCGAGATCCCGGGCGTGATCGGGGTGACGGCCGACGGCAACCTCGGGCTGAAGTCGTTCTACTCGAGCTACGGGGTCAGCTCGACGCAAGTCGTAGCGCCTGGTGGTGACAGCGTTTTACAGCGGACCGCAGCCGCTCCCAACGGCCGAGTCCTTTCGACCTGGCCAAGCGCACTGGCGGCCAATTGCATACGTCAGGTGCACGAGGGTGGAGCTCTTTACTGCTACGCGCAAGGCACATCGATGGCATCGCCGCATGTCGCGGGTGTGGTGGCGCTCCTCGAAAGCCTGGGTATCACACGGCCTGGACAGGTGCAGGCTCGGATCAACAGTACGGCTGACCCGATGCCATGCCCCTCCGACGTATCGATGTATGCGTTCTTTCCCGGCGTAGACGATGGCGTTCCGCAGCACTGCCAGGGTGGCACCGGGTACAACTCGTGGTACGGCCACGGTCAGGTCAACGCGCTGAGCGCGGTGCTGTCGGCCAGCTAGACGAACTCTGCCAGGGCGGCCGTCTGAGCGGTCGCCCTGGCTCGTCCACTTGAACGGACCCCGCGACCCGGCGCACCATTGACGCTCCGATGCGGGTCAGGGAAACAAACCTCCTCGAGCGGGCCGGTGAGCTGAGAGCTCTAGCCGAGCACTTCGACTCGGTCATGGCCAGCGCGCGGGGCCATGTCACCTTCATCGCCGGCGAGGCCGGCGGTGGGAAGACCGAGCTGGTCCGCCGATTTGCCTCAGGGCTCCCATCCAGCTCGACTGTGATCTGGGGCGCTTGCGACGCTCTGGCGACGCCGCGGCCACTCGGCCCTTTCGTCGACGTTGCGAGCGTCATTGGAGGCGAGCTCGAAAGGCTCGCCCGCACCGAGGCCCGGCCGCACGAATTTGCTGCGGAGCTCCTGCACGAGCTCCGCGAACGCGTCCCTGTCGTCATCGTCCTCGAAGATCTGCAGTGGGCCGATGCCGCCACCCTGGACGTACTGCGCATCGTCGCGAGGCGCATCGAGTCGGTGGGCGCGTTGGTCCTCGCCACGTACCGCGATGACGAGCTGGACCGGATGCATCCGTTGCGCAGGACCATGGGTGAGCTGGCGACGAGCGCGGCGGTAAGCCGCCTGAGAGTCCCGCGACTCTCTCCAGACGCGGTGACGCAGCTCGCGCAGCCCTACGGTGTGGATGCGATCGAGCTTTACCGCCAAACAGGTGGGAATCCATTCTTCGTGGCGGAGGTCCTCGCCGGCGGGACGCAAGCAGTGCCCGCCAACGTGCAGGACGCGGTGCTGGCGCGAGTGGCCAGGCTCAGCGCAGAGGGCCGCGACCTGGTCGAAGCCGCGTCGGTCGTCCCTTCCCCCGCCGAGCTGTGGTTGCTCGAACGGATGAGCCGGGACGCGCGCGGCAGCATCGACGAGTGCGTGAGCTCCGGCGTGATGACGTCTGACGGCGAACGGCTGGGCTTCCATCACGAGCTGGCACGGCTGGCCGTCGAATCTTCCCTGCCCCAGCACCGGAAGACAGGGCTCCACGCAGCTGCGCTGGCGGCGCTGGCGGATTCAGCCGAGGCGGATCGCGATCCGGCCCGACTCGCCCACCACGCCGAATCAGCGGGTGACACGGCGTCGGTCACGAGGTACGCGCCAAAGGCTGCCGCGCGTGCATCGGCGCTGGGCGCGCATCGCGAAGCGGCCGCCCACTACGCCCGCGCGATTCGCGCCGCGGGCGAAGGTTCGCCTGACGTTCTCGCCTCCATCTTTCAGCGGCGCGCTCACGCCTGCTACCTGAGCGGCCAGTTCCCGGAGGCGCTGGACGCGCAACAAAGAGCGCTCGATTGCTTCCGCGCCTTGCAGGAGTCCCTCCGCGTTGGCGACGCGCTGTGGCATCTGTCGCGCCTGCTCCGCTACGTCGGAAGGATCAAGGAATCGATCGAGACAGCGCAGGACGCGATCGCCACTCTGGAGCAGCTGCCTCCCGGGCCCGAGCTGGCCATGGCGTACTGCAATCTGTCGCACCTCTACGTCAACTCGGAGGACGCGGAAGAGGCGCGCCTGTGGGGACGGCGTGCCCTCGACCTGGCAGAGAAGCTCGACCATGTCGAGGCGCGCGTCTACGCGCAGACCAACTTGCAGGTGGTCGATTACCTCGCCACCGCGTCGGAGGATCTCGTCGAAGGGTTCCAGCGAATCCTGCGCGTCGCGCAAGACGCGGGCCTCGACGAGCATTCGGGCCGTGCGCTGCTGGCCCTCACATGGTGGTCGCCACGCTTCAAGTCCTACGAGCTGGCCGACCGCTACTACGACCTCGGGCTCGACTACTCGCTCGAGCGCGGCCTCGACATCTGGCGCCACTACTTCCTCGCCTACCGCGCGAGGTGCGAGCTCGATCGCGGGCGATGGGACGAAGCGACTCGCCTCGCCCAGATGGTCATACGCGACCCGCTCTCGCCGGTCCCACGGATCGTGGCGCTGGCGGTCCTCGGGCTGGTGCGCGCTCGCCGCGGTGACCCGGAGAGCTGGCCGGCTCTCGACGAGGCGGCGGAGCTCGCTGCCCCGACCATCGAGCTGCAGCGGCGCGAGCCGGTGGCGATCGCGAGGGCCGAAGCCCTCTGGCTTGAGGGACGCGAATCGGAGATCGCCGGCACCACGCTTGGCACCCTGGAGCTCGCGCAGAGGCGGCATGCGCAGCCGGTAGTCGGCGAGATGGCCTGCTGGCGGCGCCGCGCGGGCCTCAGGGAGGCGGCGCCCGTCGACGTGCCGGAACGCTACTCGCTCGAGCTGCAGGGCCGATTCGTGGAGGCGGCGGCGGCGTGGATGGCGGTCGGATGCCGGTACGAGGCCGCGATGACGCTTGCCGCATCGGAAAGAGAGGACGACCTGCGCTCGGCGTTGAAGATGTTTCAGGAGCTTGGCGCGCGTCCAGCGGCCGCCATCGTTTCGCGGCGGCTGCGCGGCAAGGGCGCGCGAGGAGTTCCGCGCGGCCCCCGCGCGACGACGCTCAGCAATCCCGCGAAGCTGACCGAGCGCGAGGCAGAGATCCTGGGCCTGGTGGCCCAGGGCCTCAGCAACTCGGAGATCGCCGAGCGTCTCTTCCTCTCGACCAAGACCGTCGACCATCACGTTTCATCGATCCTGGGCAAGCTCGGTGTCAAGACCCGAGGTCAGGCGGCCGCCCAAGTTAGGTAGCCGCGCGGTCAAATCTGGGTAGTCCCACCGATTTGGGGGCGTCCTTGCGACTCCTACGTTGTTGCTGTCGCGCGATCCAAAAAATCACAGCAACAGGAGATAGAGAGATGCCGAGATATGTAGTCGAGCGCACGTTCCCCAACGGATTGCACATACCAGTCACAGCCGATGGTGCGCAAACCTGCCTGGCGGTCGTCGGCAGCAACGCAGACGAGGGCGTGACCTGGGTTCACTCCTACGTCAGCGACGACAAGGTCAAGACATTTTGCGTTTACGACGCGCCGAACCCGGAGGCGATCCGCACCACCGCGAACCGCAACTCGCTTCCGGTCGACAAGATCACCCAAGTCAGCGTCCTCGATCCGTACTTCTACCGGTGAGGGAGGCTCGCATGATCAAGCTCATCGTCCGTGCATTGGCTCTGCTGGTGCCGGTTTCCCTGCTCGTCGCTCCGGTGACACAAGCCTCGAGTCAAGCCTCCCTCGCCGAGGTGCGACAGGCGACCGCGAAGTTCCACGACGTCGGGGCGGCGGAGCACGCCGGCTACCACCGGCTGCTCCCGTGCTTCGACCTGCCCGGTACCGGCGGCATGGGCCAGCACTACGTCAACCTGAATCTGCTCGACGCAGCCGTCACGCCGGGTGCGCCTGAGGCGATGGTCTACGAGGTGGAGGGCGGCCGGCTCCAGCTCGTGGCCGTCGAATACATCATCCCGCTCGGCGCGTGGCAATCGGCGGCCAAGCCGACCCTGTTCGGCAAGGATTTCACGCGCATCGACTCGCTCGGTCTGTGGGCCCTGCACGCCTGGATCTGGCGGCCGAATCCAAACGGGATGTTCCAGAACTACAACCCCAGCGTCCGGATGTGCCCCGGCCACTAGCCGGACTACCCGCGGGCCGGCGCTACTCGCGCCGGCCCGTGCGCAACACTTCCTCCAGTTTGTCGAGGAACACGGCCTGCGCCGGCAGGATCTTGTGGCGGGCGGTCTCGAGGTCGAACCACCCGGCCCGGTCCACCTCGGGGAACTCGGCTGTCTTGCCCGACCGCGGCGGCCATTCCAAAGTGAACTTCATGCTCACGATGCGGTCGACGTCGAGGTCGCCGCGTGCGGTCCATGCGTGAACCACCTTGCCGCCTGCCTGGCGCACAGATCCGACCGGCAAGAGATCGCCACCCGGTGGGTCCTGGCCGAGCTCCTCTTTGAACTCACGGCGCGCGACATCGACCGCCAGCTCGCCGTCCTCGATCTCGCCCTTGGGGATGGACCACGCGCCGGCGTCGCGGCGCTGCCAGAAAGGACCGCCGGGATGGACGAGCAAGACCTCGGACTTGCCGTCCATCTGCCGGTAGAGCAACAAGCCTGCGGACTCAGCGGCCACGTCTCGATTGTGGCGTACCGTGGACGCCAGAACCTGAGGGGAGGTCTGGCGATGCCGTACGAGCAGACAGAGAAAGCGTGGGACCGATTCGAGGCCGATATCAAAGACCTGGCCGGCGAGCTGAAGAGCCACTATCGCGGCGCGGCCGACGAGAAAGCGACCGCTGAGCTCAACCGCTCGCTCGAGCAGCTGCGCCAGGCCGCAGATGCGGTTTTCCGCTCGCTCGAATCGGCGACCAAGGACCCGCAGGTGCGGGAGCGGACCAAGCAGACCGCGCGTTCCTTCGGCTCGGCCGTGGCCGAGACGTTCCGCGACCTGAGCGACGAGATCAACAAAGTGGTCCGCAAATAACACGAAAACGCCCTCCCCATTCATCGGGGAGGTGGCCGAAGGCTAGGTCTTTGGCGTGTTGGGAAGGGTCTGCTTGAGGGTGATCACGCGAGCCACGTCGGCGGGCGACAGGATGCCGACCAGGTTCCCGTTCTCGAAAACAAGCACACGCTGCTCCAGACCCATGCCGACACGCTGAATCAGCGCCGAGAGGTCCTCGCGCGGGTTGGTCGTCGGTACGTCCGCGATCGGGCGCGCGACCTCGATCAAATGCTTGCTCGCGCGGTCGCTCGCCGGCAACCGCACGAGGTCCGACAGCCGAACGACACCGGTCAGCTTGCCCGAAGGCTCGTGCACCGGATAGGTCGTGAAGCTGTGGTTCGGCGCGACGGACTCGAGGAACTGCTCGACCGTCACCCAGTCAGGCAGGGTCACCACAGGCGACGTCATCGCGGCCGAAACAGGTACTGACCGGAGCAGGGTACGCACCGTGCTACCCGCCTCCTCCGACGCCGCGGCTGACAGAAGGAACCAGCCGAGGAACGCGATCCAGATTCCGTTGGCCACCTCGCCGAGGAAGAGCTCGAGGACGCCGGCGGCGATCATCAGATAGGCAAAGACGCGACCCACGCGTACGGCGTTGTGCACTCCTCGCTGCCGGCTGCCGGTGCGCCACCACAGGATCGAGCTCAACAGCCGCCCACCGTCCAGCGGGAATGCAGGCACCAGGTTGAAGAGCCCGAGCGCGAGATTGACGAAGAGCAACCAGCCGAATAGGTCCGAGATCAGCGGGTTGCCGGAGGTCACCAGCGCGAGGCCCAGTGCAATCGCCGCGACGACGAAGCTGGTCAATGGCCCGACGCCGGCGATCAGCGCTTCCGAGCGAGCGCTCGTTGGCTCGCCCTCCAGCCTCGATACCCCGCCGAAGAGCCACAACGTGATGCCCGCGACCTTGACCCCGTGGCTCCGAGCCACAAGCGCATGCGAGAGCTCGTGCGCCAGCAGGCACGCGTAGAACATGATGGCGCCGAGCGCGGCCACGATCCAGTAGACCAGCGGGGGATAGCCCGACGCGTTAGCCGGAAGGATGGCGGTCGCCAGCAGCCACGTGATCCAGGCGAAGATGAAGATCAGGCTCCAGTTGAATCCGATCTCGATCCCGAAGATGCGTCCGAGCCGGATGCTTGGTGTCAATGCCTCTTCCCGCATCGGAGTCTAGCGTTGGGATACTTAGGCGATGCGATCCGCGGCTCGGCCTTCCGAGCGTACGGCCGGCATCCATACAGACCGTCCCGCCATGCTCTTCGACCTCGACGGAACCTTGATCGACAGCGTCTACCAGCACGTGCTCGCCTGGAAAGAAGCGCTGGCCGCCGCCGGCATCGAGCTCTCGATCTGGCGCATCCACCGTCGCATCGGCATGAGCGGCGGCCTGTTTGTCCGGGCGCTCGTCCGCGAGACTGGGCGCGACCTGACACAGGCCGAAGCGGATGAGCTCCGCGCTCGCCATGAAGAGACCTACCACAAGCGCGTCGGGGAGGTAGTACCTCTGCCAGGCGCCCAGGAACTGCTCGATGTGCTGACGAAGGCCGGCGTGCCCTGGGCCATCGCGACGAGCGGAAGCGACGCGACCGCCGGGGCCTCGCTCAAAGTCTTGGACGTGCCGCCGGGCGTTCCAGTGGTCACTCGCGACCACGTCGCCTACGCGAAACCGAACCCGGACCTCTTTCTTGCTGCGGCGGAGGCGCTGGGAAGGCCGATCACGGAGAGCTTCGTCGTCGGCGACAGCGTGTGGGACATGCTCGCCTCACAGCGGGCGCATGCGCTGGCTATCGGGGTGCTGTCTGGAGGGTATGGCCGCGAGGAGCTGGAAACTGCAGGCGCTTACCGCGTCTACGAGGATCCGCGCGACTTGCTGGCGCACATCGACGAGCTCGGCATTCGCATGCACTCCTAAGTCGTCCGGCGGCAACTTGCCCCGCACCCGCGCCCCTGCTACGTTGATTCGTGGCTCGGCGGGTTCAATATGTGAGCCCGAAATTTTTGGGGGGTGCGGGAAATGAATAGTTCACGTGGTGCCCTGCTGGCGGGGGCCGGCATTGCCTCGGTGGTCGCAGCGGCTGTGGGGCTTTCTCCCGCCGCCTTTGCCGCCGCTTCACCCGCGTACAAGGTCGTCAACGTCGGCGCGTACGGCGGCGAGCCATCGATCGTCTCCGACAGCCTCGGCCGGCTCTATGTCACGACGCCGAGTGGCGGCACGGTCACCTACACATCGACAAACGCGGGCTCCTCATGGCACCAGGTGACGACCGCCGACCCGAACAGCGGCGACGACTGTCTCGCCACCGATCAGGCCAATTCCGTCTACCTGTGCAACCTCGCGGGCAGCGAGGGCGTCGCTCCCCTGCAGGCGGACGTGTGGAAGTCCATCGACCACGGCACCACATGGACTCACGGCGCAGGCGCGCTACCGCAATGCGGGACCAGCTGCAGCCCGTTCGGCGTCGACCGCGACTGGGTGGCGGCGTCGATCCTTCCCCCCGCCACCACGACCGCCCAGGCCGAGGTCGTGCTCATGTACCACGACTTCTACGGGCCCAGCCAGATCTGGGTGAACATCTCGCACGACGGCGGCGCAACATTCGGAGCACCGCAAGAGGTCCTGGCGAGCCCCGCGGTGACGCCGGGAGCGGTAACTGGAACCCTGGTGGCCCAGGGATACACGTTCTGCAACACGGTCCCCGCAGGGGTTGGCATCGCTCCCCCAGGCACGCCTCATGCCGGTCGGATCTTCGTGGCCTGGATCGCAGCCGACCTCGCGCAGAACGCCAGCGGCTGCAACGTCTCGATGCTCCAGTCGTTTCACACGTTGTGGATCTCGTACTCCGACGACGCCGGGCTGACCTGGACGCCGCAGCAGGCGTTCGACGCAGGCTTCGGCCACGATGCGTCCACGCCTTTTGTCGGCTTCACGCTCGATCGAGCCGGGAACCCGTACCTCGGTTTCACGATCAACCTCAGCTCGAACCCAGCCACGTGCTCAGCGGAGTCAACCGCAGGCACGGTTCAGTCCGACACCTCGTGTGAGTACGACATGTATGTCGTGTGGTCGAGCAACGGCGGCGCGACATGGGACGGCGGGGGCGGCCTGATTCCGGGAAGCGCGGCGAGCGCGTATCGGGTCAACCCGACGAGCGAGCGCGGCACGCATTTCTTCCCCGCGATTGCGGCGGGCGATCCGGGCAAGGTG
>WNGI01000346.1_pt1 | contig 46223 bp, 41 predicted proteins | sample 5400621 | NCBI WGS metagenome assembly WNGI01 (sample SAMN13153374, study PRJNA577476) | soil metagenome | isolation source: 20 cm soil or saprolite under Garry oak tree replicate 1 | place: USA:California | collected 2016-06-15
CTTGGCCTCGCAAATCCGCACTGCGTTCTCCAGCATCGCCTCGAACACCGGCTCTAGCTCACCGGGCGAAGAGCTGATGACGGTGAGAACCTCGGAGGTCGCCGTCTGCTGCTCCAGCGAGGCGGTCAGCTCGCGGGTGCGCGCCTGCACTTCGTCGAACAGACGTACGTTCTCGATGGCGATCACCGCCTGGTCGGCGAACGTGGTCACCAGCTCGATCTGCTTGGCGGTGAACGGCTGCACCCTGGATCTTGCCAGCGCCATCACGCCGACGACACTTCCCTGCCGAAGCAGCGGAACTCCCAGCATGGTCCGGTAGCCGCCGATCTGTTGCGCCTCGTGAAACGTGTACTCGGGATCTACTAGGACATCCGGCACGTGAACCACTCCGCCTTCCACCGCAGTTCGTCCCACGAGCCTCTCTCGCCCGGGCGCTATCGGGTGTGCCTCCAGGAAGGTCTCGAGCTCCCGCGTAAACCCATGATTGGCAGCTACGTGGTACAACCCGTCCTGATGATGAAGAAAAATCATCGCGTTTTCCGCGTCACACAGGCGGGCCGCGGATTCCACTAGCGTATCGAGCACCGGCTGAAGATCGAACGTCGATCGGCTGATGACCTTGAGCACGTCGGCGGTCGCCGTCTGCTGCTGCAGGGACTCGGTGAGCTCCTGCGTGCGGATCTCGACCTTCTTCTCCAGATCGGCATAGGATTCCTGCAGTCGGCCGGCCATGTCGTTGAACTGGTCGGCCAGCGCCTCGAGCTCGTCCCCGGTCTTGATCGAGATGCGCTGGGAAAGATCGCCGCCGCCGATGCGCGCCGCGCCGGCCCGCAAGGCCTGGATCGGCCCGACCATGCGGCGGGCGAGAAAGGTGCCGGCCAGGAACGCAAACACCAGCGCGCCGCCGAGCAAGGCGCCCGAGCGCTCGATCGAGGCGTAGAGCGGCGCATAAGCCTCGTCCGCGGGCAGCTCGACGAACACCAGCCACCCCAGCGGATCGACCGGAGCGTGTGCGGTAAACACCCGCCGTCCCTGCAGGTCCTGCGCCTCCTGCACCTGGTCCGGCGCCAGCGGCGCACCCGTCGTGCGCGCGGCCCGGATCTGGGCGAGGCGGGACAGATCGGTGTTGCGCAACACCAGGCTGATGTCGGGATGCGCGATCAGCCGGCCTTGCGCGTCGACGACGTAGGCCTGGCCGTGCTGGCCGACCTTGATCTGGGACACCACGTCCCAGATCAGTTTCAAATTGACCTCGGCGACGCTCACCCCGGCATCGCGCCGGGTATGAATTTCGGGTCTTTCGAGAAGTCGGCCTGGCTTCCGACGACGTCCATGGCAAGGCGGGAGACGCGCAGCTGCTCGTGTCCGGTGGCGTCGAGTTGGGCGAGCTCGGTGATCGCCGGGACTTGGCGCAGCAGCCGCAGCCCGTCGAACCGCCGCTGCTCGAGGGTTCCGGCCGACCACGGCAGTTGCGTGGTCCAGCCGATCTGGCTCTCGATCTCCTTGATGAATTGCCCGATTTTCGCGGCGGCGGCCTCCGCCTGCTCCCGCTGGATGCGGATGAGCGAAGCCTTGTGTTCCTGATAGGAGAACCAGACCTCGGACAGGCCGCTGGTGAGCAGGGCAACGCACACCACCGCCAGGAACAGCGCCACATATTTGCGGAACAGTTTTCCGCGAACCTTTGGCGCCGTGTCGGCCGGCGAGCCTCGAGGCTTGGTATCGGGGTCCCTCATGCGGTCATCCTAGCCCCTTCCGATTGGCGAGGAGAGGGCCTGCGTCCGAGACCGCACAATTAGCACGAATCGCCAGCCGGTTAGGCCTCCGATGGAGGCAACAGGACCGAATCCGACCGTCCGCCCGCCCGCGGGCAAACCGTCGTCGCGCCGCATCCGGCTGCAACGTCAGAGCGGGCTGTCCGGCGAGAAATTTGGTTTGCGTTTCTCGCGATGGGAAGCCAGACCTTCCTTGACGTCCGGGCTGGAGAAGCCGAGAAACTCCAGCGCCAGCGAGGTGTCGAAGATCGGCCCGGCGGCGCGCAGCCAATTGTTGAGCGCGTATTTGGTCCAGCGGATGGCATTGGGAGCGCCCTCGGCGAGCCGGGTGGCGATTTCGAGGGCCTTGGCGTCGAGTTCCGCGTCGTCCACCGCGAGCGAGATCAGCCCGATGCGCTCGGCTTCGGTTCCCGACAACGGCTCGCACAGCAGCAAGTGGTACTTCGCCTTCGCCATGCCGCACAGCAGCGGCCAAACGATCGCGGCATGGTCTCCGGCAGCGACGCCGAGCCGGGTATGGCCATCGATGATGCGAGCGTCCTTGCTGGCGATCGAGATGTCGGCCAACAGCCCGCACACCAGGCCCGCTCCGACCGCAGGCCCGCGCATGGCGCTGACCACGGGCTTCGAACAATCGATCAGGTTGTAGACGAGATCGCGCGCTTCCTTCCAAGCTCCCGCGCGCGTGGAGAAGTCGTTGATGATGCCGCCGATCATGTCGAAGTCGCCCCCGGCCGAGAACGCCTTGCCGGCCCCGGTCAGGATGGCGGCGGAGACCCCGGCGTCAGCGTCGATGTCGCGCCAGATTTCGACCAGCTCGCGATGCATGATCGCGTCGGCGGAGTTGAGCCGCCCCGGGTTGTGCATGGTGATGCGCAGCACGCGCGGGTGAGGGCGATCGAACAGCAGCCGCTGATATCGGGCGTAGCGCTCGGGCATGGATGGCTCCTTTCCCCGCCGGTGGGGTGCGGGATCGTGCGAGGAGCCGAGCATAACCGAATGTTCGCGAGCGTGCCGCGGGCCGCGGGCCGCAACGGTGAGCGCGGAAATCGCGGCGGCGGCAAGGCCGCCCCGACTGCCGCGGCTCAATGGGTCAATTTGTCGGCCTGGGCAGAAACCGAATTGTCGGCGGGAGCCTCGCGCAGCGTGTACATCACCATCGGACGCGAGAATTTCCAAGCCAGGTTGCCGATCTCGGTGGTCTGGTGCCCGACCGCCGAAATGTACACTTCATAAATTCCATAGGTCGTGCTGTTTGCGGCAATCGATCGCTGGAACTGCCCGACTTCCATGAGCACGTCGACATTGGTGGTGTAGAAGCAGGCTTTGCGGTCCAGCGTGCGGTTGAGGTCGCTCACGGCTTTGTGGGGGTCGCCGCCACGGTCGGCAATCCGCACGATGGACGCGACCAGCCCGACGCTGTCGCAGAACAGGCCTCGCTCGTAGGTCGCGTGTGGAACATTCGCCGGCTCTCCCAAAAACAAGGCCGCGGGAATGAGCAGGGAAGCGATCGATGATGCCATGTTCCGCCCGCGTGCTTGGCCGGCACTTTCCGCGGACTATGCCCAATCGCCCCCGCGGCGCCCGGTGAGCCTATGCCGGCCGGTTGTGACGAAACTTGGACGAATCCTTGGAGATATTGCGCGAACCGGCGACTTGGCCGGCTCCTCCACAGCAATTCCGCGTCGGGAACCTGCCCGCCGGCTCCGTGGTTGTTCGGCCCGGGCATTTCACGCGAATCGACCCGCCGATGGTCTTCCCGGATAAATCCTCGCGAACGCATCGAAAATCCGTGGCGCTACCTATTCTCGCCGCGCGCCGTGCTATCAATGCCGCATCGGCTCGCGAGTCGTTGACCGCCGAGGACTGACGGAGCGGGGCCATGGACGACACGCCAGGTTCGGGCCAGGATTTTCCCGTGATCGCCCGTTTCGAGGTGCGCCGCCGCAGCTATCTCGCGCCGGACGGCGCGCCCTTGCGAGCGCTGCCGAGCTTCGCTTCCGACCTGGACCTGCTGCTCGCGCTCTATCGCGGCATGGTGCTTACTCGCACGTTCGACCTCAAAGCCGTGGCGCTGCAACGCACCGGGCGGCTCGGCACCTACGCGGTTTCCTTGGGCCAGGAAGCAGTGTCGATCGGGGTCGCGAGCGCCATGCACGAGGCGGACGTGCTGCTGCCGTCGTATCGGGACAACGCCGCGCTGCTCTGGCGCGGCGTCAAGATGGAGGAGATCCTGCTGTACTGGGGCGGCGATGAGCGCGGCAATTGCTCCTCCGGTCCGCCGCATGATTTTCCGTTCTGCGTTCCGGTCGGATCGCAGGCACCGCATGCCGCCGGCGTCGCCTATGCGTTCAGGCTTCGGAAGGAGCCGCGCGTCGCGGTGTGTCTGTTCGGCGACGGCGCCACTTCGAAGGGCGACGTCTGGGAAGCGATGAATTTCGCCGGCGTTTGGAAACTGCCTCTCGTGTTCGTCGCCAACAACAATCAATGGGCCATCAGCGTGCCGCTGAAGCTGCAGACGGCGTCCGCGACCCTGGCGCAGAAGGCGATCGCCGCCGGATTCGCGGGCGAGCAAGTGGACGGCAACGACGTCCTTGCGGTTCGGGCCGCCGCCGAGGAGGCGATTGCGGCTGCCCGCGCCGGCGGCGGGCCGCGTCTGATCGAGGCCGTCACCTATCGGCTCGGCGACCATACCACCGCGGACGACGCCGCACGCTACCGCCCGCCCGAGGAAGTGCAGGCGCGCTGGAAAGAGGAGCCGATCGCGCGACTGCGGTCCTATCTGGTCAGCCGCAAGGCGTGGGGGAAGTCGCAGGAGGAGCAGCTTGCCGCCGAGTGCCAGGAGCGCGTGGAAGCTGCGGTCGAGCGTTATCTGGCGACCGGCCCGCGCGCGCCGCAGACCATGTTCGATCACCTCTACGCGGAATTGCCGGCCGTCTATGCCGGCCAGCGGCAGGAATTGGAGCAAGCGTCCGATGCCTGAGCTGACGCTGGTCGAAGCCGTCAACCTGGCGCTCGCCCGGGCCATGGCGGACGACGCCGACGTCGTGGTGCTCGGCGAGGACGTCGGGGTCAACGGCGGGGTGTTTCGCGCGACCGCCGGGCTGCAGCGGCGCTTTGGACCCGAGCGGGTCGTCGACACGCCGCTGGCCGAGCTGCTGATCAGCGGCTTGTGCGTCGGCATGGCGGCGCAAGGCCTGAAACCCGTCGGCGAGATCCAGTTCATGGGTTTCCTGTATCCTTGCATCGATCAGCTGGTGAACCACGCCTCGCGGCTGCGTCATCGCACGCAAGGCCGCCTCACGTGTCCGATGGTCCTGCGCACCCCCTACGGCGCCGGGATTCGCGCCCCGGAGCACCATTCGGAAAGCACGGAAGTCATGCTCGCCCACATCCCGGGACTGCGCGTGGTCGTGCCGTCTTCGCCCGAGCGCGCCTACGGCCTGCTGCTTGCCGCGATCCGCGATCCGGATCCGGTGGTGTTCCTGGAGCCGACCCGGATCTATCGGGCCGTGAAGGGCGAGGTCGAGGATGACGGCGAGGCTTTGCCGCTCGATGTCGCCTTCGTGCTGCGGGAGGGTCGCGACGTAACCCTCATCGCCTGGGGCGCGATGCTGAAAGAGACGCTCGCGGCCGCCGACGCGCTCGCGGACGAAGGCATCGCCGCGGAGGTGATCGACCTCGCCACCCTCAAGCCCTACGACGAGGAGACGATCTTGGCCTCGGTGGCGAAGACCGGACGCTGCGTCGTCGTGCACGAGGCCGCGCGGACCGCCGGGTTCGGCGCGGAAATCGCCGCGTTGATTGCCGAGCGCGGGCTCTTGTCCCTGCTGGCGCCCGTCGCGCGCGTCACCGGCTACGACACCATCGTGCCGCTGCCCCGGCTCGAGCAGCATTACCTGCCGTCGGTCGACCGCGTCATGGCCGCGGCCCGCAAGGTCGTCGGCTTCGGCTGAACCAACCGACGGGCTCTCATGCGCAAGTTCACGCTGCCGGATCTGGGCGAGGGTCTCGAAGAGGCGGAGATCGTCGCATGGCACGTCAATGAAGGCGATCACGTCGTGACCGATCAGCCGCTGGTATCGGTCGAGACCGACAAGGCCGTGGTCGAGGTGCCGTCGCCCTGGAGCGGCCGCATCGCCCGCATGTTCGGCGCCAAAGGCGATCTGGTCAAGGTGGGGGCTACGCTCGTGGAATTTGCCGAGGGCGAAGGCGAGGAAACCGGCACGGTGGTGGGCGAACTCGATCGGGCCGAAGCGAGACCTCGCGGCGCCGAGCCGCGCGGCGAGCCCGGTCGGGCTGGAGCCGTTCCTGGCGCGCAGGCTCGAGGTCGATCTCAACCTGGTGCAGGCGACCGGTCCCGCCGGCACCATCACTCGCGCGGATATCGAGCGCGCCGCCAAGAGCCTCGCCGAGGCGGGCCCGGCCGAGCGCCTGCGCGGCATGCGCCGCGCCATGGCGCAGCGAATGGCCGCATCGCACGCGGAGGTCGCCCCGGCGAACGTCACGGAGGAAGCCGACATCGGCGACTGGCCTCGGGGCACCGACGTCAGCGCAAGGCTGATCCGCGCGATCGCGGCGGCGGCGAAGATCGAGCCGTCGCTCAACGCCTGGTACAATTCGCAGGCCGGCGAACGGCGCCTCGTCCCCCGCATCGACGTCGGCATTGCGGTCGATACCGGGGGCGGGCTGATCGTGCCGGTCATGCGCAACGTCGGCAAGCGCGACTTGCGGGACCTGCGCGCGGGGCTCGATCGCATGCGCGCCGACGCCGAGGCGCGCTCGATCCCGCCCGAGGAGTTGCGCGGCGCCACCATCACGCTGTCGAATTTCGGCATGATCGGCGGGCGTTTTGCCAATCTCGTCATCGTTCCGCCGCAAGTGGCGATCATCGGCGCCGGCCGCATCGAGCCGCGCGTCATGGTGCACGAAGCGAAGCCCGCCGTGCGTCGCGCGCTGCCGCTCTCGCTCACCTTCGACCACCGCGTCGTCACCGGCGGCGAGGCGGCGCGTTTCCTGATGGCGCTCAAGACGGATCTCGAGCGCGCGAGTTAACCAGCATCGCGCCCAATTGACGCGATTAGGGTGTGCATTTCATGCACAGCCCCGATCATTGTTCCGAACACTCAAAATGCTTCCAATTTCAGCACCGACGTGATAAGCGCCTGCGCGTCGGCCCTCCTCGCGAGCTCCCCGACCCGCAACAAGAACAAAAACGAATGGGTCGGCGATGAGCGCTCGGACCGCAGTGGAAATGAAGGGCAGATGTTCAGGCAGCCGGCCTCGGCCGAAGGCTATGTTCGACCGGCGGGCGACTACACCGGGCAATATGCCAGCTTCGCTCGCGCGACGCCGTGGCGGCCTCGGCACGGGGCCGGTTCGCCGACGGGAAATCCGGATGCGCCTCAAATCATAGGAGACGGAGAATGCGAACATTGAACCGCGTCTGTATTGCCTTCGCTGTCTGCTGTCTCTGCGCGTTCGGATGGCCTGCGCCCGGCTTCGCACAAGTCCCCGCGTTTCCCGGGGAGGCTGGCCCGCTCGTACCGGCGGACGTTGCGCCGTTCCAATCCAGGTTGAACCGGGTTGCCGAGGAGTACCGCGTACAGCCGGTTGCGAGCGGCCATATCTTCAGTTCGAGTTTTCGAGATATCTTTCTGTTTCGACTTGGCGAGGGAGAAGACTGTTCGAAGCAAAAGAAGTGTGTCTACGTCATGTTCCGGGATGCGCAGGACGACTACCCTTTCGTGACATTCTGCGCGCCGGGGCACTTCGAACTGGCTCACGCTCATACGGCGAACGGACAGCTGTTGCACCGATTCGAGTTCGTCTGCGAGAAGGCAAAGTTCCAGATACACTTGAGTTCGCACAGCGCATTCGTGGGGTCGTACATCAACTTGGATGATTAAATCAACTCAGCAAGGTGGCGGGAAAAGGAAAAAACGGAATGGGTTCGCTGAATTGGACGGTTGGAGGCATCAATCGAGATCAGGTTGCGAACGAGATCGCAACGCTGAGGACAAACTCGCCGACATTCCGCAGGTTGGAGCAGATGGCCTGGGACAAGGGATACCGCAGCGTCGAGTTGACGATGGGTTCCGGACTGCACAAATACTCCATAGCCGATTCAGGTCAGAGCGATAAGGATCCTTCGGTGCGGCAGATTCGGATCAGTTCGGACGCGACCGGAACGCTCGGAATCGGCGGACGGCAGATCACGATCGGAGAAATCATCGCGCACGAGCTGGCACACGGCGTGATCCCTCCGAACGTCGCCAACCCGGGCAAATTCGATTTTTATCGGCCCGACTCGCGCGAGGAACTGTGGGCGCGCAGGCAAACCGGCGCGGTCGCAGCCGAATTGGGCCTGCGCGGGTTCAACAATGCCGATTTTCCGATCACGCGGGTGCCGATCGATCGGGAGCAAGCATGCACGTTCGGTAATCCGCAAGGCAATACGCCGCGCGACGGGGTGCTTTTCCTCGACGGCAGCCGAGGCTCGAACGGCCTCGGCTCGGCCACTCCCGGCCGGTCGGGATCGATCGACCCTGGGTCAAACTCCGTGCCCGACTTCGGCAGCCCCGCGCTCGGCTTCGGCAATTTTGCCAACGCCTGGCCAAACGCGGCTCCGCCATGGCCGTCCGCGGGGACCGCCGACGCTCCGCCGATCCAGTCCGATCCGGCCGACATCGCCGGGACCGCTCCCGCAGCTACTCCGCCCGACAAACCCGCAGCAGCCTATCCGTACAGTGTTCCGGTCCCGGAGGGGTTGAAGCCGGTAGCACGATTCTTCTTCCCGGAATGGTTCGAAGACCAGAACGAGGTCTCTTAGGCAAAGGTCATTTGCGCGGAAGTCGAAGTGCCTTCGCCGCCACTGGACATCCCGGCCCACCGGCGGAAGCCATTTCAGTTCCTCCAAAACCGCCGTCGGCTCAGATCGCCGCCTCGGTCTTGATATCGAAGAAGTGCAGCCGCTCGGGGTTGGGCAAAAGCCGCAGCCTATCCCGGATCTTGGCGTGAATATCGGCCTCGACCGCCGCGACCATCGCGCAGGGGCCCGCCTTGACGTCCAGCAGGGTTTCCGAGCCGAGCCGTTCCACCACTTCGACGACCACGTCGAAACTCATCTGGCTGCCGTCGGCGCCGGCCGCGACCCGCAGATCTTCCGGACGAATCCCCAGCCACAGCTCCCCGCCCACATGAGCGCGCAGCTTGCCGGCGCACGGGTCCGGCACCTGGAGCCGAAAGCCCGGGTTCGCCACCCAGAGCGCGCCGTTGTTCTCCGCGACCGTGACGTTGAAGAAGTTCATCGCGGGCGAGCCGAGGAAGCCGGCCACGAACCGGTTGGCCGGCTCGTTATACAGCTCGAGCGGCTCGCCGACCTGCTGGACCCAGCCGTCCTTCATGACGACGACCCGATCGCCGAGCGTCATGGCTTCGACCTGGTCATGGGTGACGTAAATGGCCGTGGTACCGAGCCGCAGGTGCAGCTTCTTGAGCTCGACGCGCATCTGCACCCGCAGCTTGGCGTCGAGATTCGAGAGCGGCTCGTCGAACAGGAAGACTTGCGGATGGCGCACGATGGCGCGTCCGAGCGCCACGCGCTGCCGCTGGCCGCCGGAGAGCTGTCGCGGCTTGCGCGCAAGCAGGCCCTGAATGCCGAGAATCTCCGCGGCGTCCTGTACTCTCTTGGCGATATCGGGCTTGGCGAATTTCCGCATTTTCAGCCCGAACGCCATGTTGTCGTAGACGCTCATATGCGGGTAGAGCGCGTAATTCTGGAACACCATGGCGATGTCGCGGTCCATCGGTGCCAGCTCGTTGACCACCTTGTCCCCGATCAGAACATCCCCGCTGGTGATGGTTTCGAGCCCCGCGACCATGCGCAGCGTGGTGGTCTTGCCGCAGCCCGAAGGTCCGACCAGGACCATGAATTCCTTGTCGCGAATTTGGAGATTCACGTCGTTGACGGCGTGCACGCCGTCGAACTTCTTGTTCAAATTCCTGATGACGACTTGCGCCATCCTACGCTCTCCAGCTCGCGCCAAGATTTACCGCGGAATCGGCCGCGTCCTGACGCTTCATCCTTTCACCGAGCCGGTCAGCCCCGCGACATAGTGCTCCACGAAGAACGAGTACACGATCGCGACCGGGATCGAGCCCAGCAATGCGCCCGCCATCAGCGGTCCCCAGAAGAACACGTCGCCGCGGATCAACTCCGAGGTAACGCCGACCGGCACCGTCTTCTGCTCGGGAGACGACAGGAACACCAGGGCATAGATGAATTCGTTCCAGGACAGCGTGAAAGCGAAGATCCCGGCGGAAAGGATGCCCGGCACCGCGATCGGGAAGATGATGTAGACCATGGCTTTCCAGCGCGTGGCGCCGTCGATGCGCGCACATTCCTCGAGTTCGCGCGGGATCGCCTTGAAATAGCCCATCAGCAGCCAGGTGCAGAACGGAATCAGGAAGGTCGGATAGGTGAGGATGAGCGCCCACGGCGTGTCGCCGAGATGATAATTGCGGATGATGTCGGCGAGCGGGATGAACAGCAGCGTCTGCGGCACCAGATAGGTCACGAAGATGCCGGTGCCGAGGCTGCCGGCGAACGGAAATTTCAGGCGCGACAGCGCATAGGCCGCGAGCAGCCCGCAGAACAGCGAGATCGCGGTGGAGGCGAGCGCGATGAACAGCGTGTTGACCATCCAGGTGCCGAACAGCGTCTCGGTGAACAGGTACCTGATGTGGTCCAAAGTGGGATGCGCGGTCCAGAACGGCGTGTAGTTCGGCGCCATCCACGGGCGATACAACTCGGCATCCGGCCGGAAGGTCGTTACCAGCATCCAGTAGAACGGGAACAGCAGCATGAAGACGAAAACGCCGAGCGGAAGGTAGAAATACACCCAGCGTCTCCACTTTGCGCCCTCGATCATGGCTCAATGGATCTCCACGCGCCGGATGTAGAGGAGCTGGACGATCACCACGACCAGCAGTGCCGGGAACATCGCGAGCGAGACGGCGGCGCCCTCGCTCAACAGCCCGGTCCCGACCCCGATCTGATAGGCATAGGTGGCGAACAGGTGCGTGGCATTGGCCGGTCCGCCGCCGGTGAGCACGTACACCAGCTGGAAGTCGGCGAAGGTCTGGATGACCGAGAACAACACCACCACCATGGTCACCGGCAGCAGCAGCGGCCAAGTCACGTGCCAGAAGCGCTGCCACGGCCGGGCGCCGTCGATGGCGGCGGCTTCCTGCAGTTCGGGACTGATGGTCTGCAGCCCGGCAAGCAGGCTGATCGCGTAGAACGGCACCCCGCGCCAGACGTTGACGATGATGATCGAGATCATGGCGAGCTGCGGGTCGCCGAGCCAGTTGATCCGCGAATCGATGATGGCGAGCTTGTAGAGCGTCCAGTTGATGACGCTGAATGTAGGATCGAACATCCACTTCCAGGCGAACGTCGAGAGCACCGTCGGGATGATGAACGGCAGCAGGACGAAGGCCCGGGTCAGCGCCTTGCCTGGAAAATGCCGGTTGAGCAGCAGGGCAAGCCACAGGCCGAGTGCGAGCTTGAAGACGGTGGTTACGGCGGTGTAGAGGAACGTGTTCCATACCGCCTCGCGGAAGATGCTGTCGTGCGCGAGCGCGATGAAATTCTGCAGGCCGACGAAGGTCCCCGGCACGCCCACCCTGGCATCGGTCACGGAGAGCAGCACGCCCTTGACGAACGGGTAGGCGATGAACAGCGCGAGCAGGAACGCAGTCGGGAGCAACAGCAGGGCCCCGAGCCAGCGTTCGTCCTCCAATAGCCGCGTCACCGGACCCCGGCGCGGGACCCCCGCGTAAGCTCTTTCGCGGACGGCGTAGCTTATAGCCATCTTGTCTTCCTCTCGGCCCGATCCCGAGTCTTGCCGCAGGCCTTACCTAGGTCGAGTCCGGTCAGGCGCCGTAGATCTTGATCAGCTCGGCATGGGCCCATTTCACCGCGTCCTCCGGGGGCATGCCTTGCACCGCCTTGGCGTACATGTCGGTGAGGATGTACTTGGTCAACACTTCGGCGGCCTTCCTGCCGGACGGCCCCGCGTACCCGGCGAACCGTCCGGTGCGCGCCGCCGACCTGTACGGCAGCATGATCGGGTCGTCGTTCCACAGCTTGTGCTTCTCCCAGTCGGTGGTCGGGCCGACCGAAAAACCCTTCTGCGTCGTGAACCATCTGTCGAAAACCGGCTTGGAGCTGATCCAGCGAAGAAATTCCTTGGCTCCCTTCTGGTTCTTCGAATAGCCCATCAACATGTTCGAGAACGGCACGTGGAAGCTGAACTGCCCACCCGGACCTTTGGGCAGCGGGGCGTGCAGAATGTCGCCCTTGAGCGGGGTGCCTTTTTCGGTCTGGTACGCATCGGGCTTGCGCAGCGCCTCGATGTAGATCGAGGCGCCGTTGTTGGTGGCGCAGCAGGTCCCCGAGAGAAACGCGCGATTGTTGCTCGAATCGTCCCAAGCCAGGCCGCCTTCGTCGAGAGCGTCCTTCCAGAAACCGACCATGAACTTCACGGATTCGAGCGTCTCCTTGCTGTTCAGCAGCACGGACTTGCCGTCGGCATCGACTTCCTTCGCGCCCCACGACCACAAATAGGGATAGGTGAAGGCCGGCGCGTCGCCGAAGGTGTGGCCGAGCGTCTGTCCGACCGGGCGGCCCATGGCCTTGAGCTTCTTGCCGGCCTCGCGCAGCGCCTCCCAGGTCTCCGGGAACTTGCCGCCGGAATAGCCCACTTCCTCGAACCAGGATTTGCGGTACGCGATCTGGAGGCCGACGATGCTCCAGGGGACCGCGATCCAGCGCTTGCCGTCGTTCGCCACGACTTTCGAGGTTTCGTAGAAGCCGCCCTGCGCCTTGCCCAGCTCCTCGGCGACGTCGGTCACATCGGCCAGACTTTCCCCGTAGAGCTGTGCCCAATTGTTGAGCGCGCAGACGATGTCAGGGCCGGATCCCGACTGGACCGAGGAGGTGATCCGCGCCTGGATGTCGTTGGCGTTGATCGTCTCGATGGTGAGCTTCATGCCCAGCGCCTTCTCGCACTCGGCCACGATCTCTCCCTTGAGCAGCTGGTCGGAAGCGGGCACGAAATCGGCCCAGCGCAGCCAATGGAGGCTCGTCGCCTGGGCATAGGCCGGTGCCCGGCCCGAGGCGAGAATCCCCGCCATGCCCCCAGTGGCAGCGAGCGCCCCGCTGCCGGAGAGCTTCAGGAAACTGCGCCGATCGAAGCGAGCCATGATGTCCTCCCCTGTGGTCTTTACTTGTTATCAGAGGCGTTTCCTAGCGTAGTGATGAGATCTCGAAACGTTCTCGCGATGCCCGGTCACGTGTGGATCTTCTTGACCTCCTCGTGCGCCCATTTCACCGCCTCCTCGGCGGGCATGCCCTGCGCCGCCTTGGCGTACATGTCGATGATGAGGTACTTGCTCAGCACCTCGGCCGCCTTGCGGTCGGGCGGTCCGGCAAAGCCGGCGAAGCGCGCGTTGCGCGCGGCCGAGCGGTACGGCAGCATGGCTGCGAGTTGAACCATACCTGATAGACGTCCTTCGAAGTGATCCAGCGCAGAAATTCCTTCGCCGCCTGCTGGTTCTTGGAATATCCCATCAGCATGTTCGACATCGGCAAGTGGTAGCTGTACTGGCCGGCAATACCCTTGGGCAGCGGCGCATGCAGGATGTCCTGCCAGAGCGGCGTGCCCTTCTCGGTCTGATAGGCGTCGGGCTTGCGCTTGGCCTCGATGTAGATCGAGGCGCCGTTCAACGTGGAGCTGATCGTGCCCGAGAGGAACGCGCGGTTATTGTTGGTGTCGTCCCAGGCGAACCCGCCTTCGTCGTGAGCGTCTTTCCAGAACCCGGTCATGAATTTTACCGAGTCGACCGTGGCTTTGCTGTCCAGCACGACGGTCTTGCCGTCCGCTTCCACTTCCTTGCCGCCCCATGACCACAGATAAGGATAGGCATAGGTCGGCGCGTCGCCGAACGTATGGCCGAGCGTTTGGCCGATCGGACGGCCTTTCGCCTTCAGCTTCTTGCCGGCGTCGCGGTATTCCTCCCAGGTTTCCGGAAACTTGTTCAAGCCGATCTCCTCGAACCACGATTTGCGATAGGCGATCTGTGCGCCCACGATGCACCATGGTACCCCGATCCACTTCTTGCCGTCGCTGGCGACCGCCCGCGACACCGTGTAGAAGCCCTCCTGCGCCTTGCCGATCTCCTCGGCCAAGTCGCTGACGTCGACGACGCTCTCGGCATAGAGCTGCGGCCAGTTATTGACCCCGCAGATGACGTCAGGGCCGGAGCCCGACTGGATCGCCGCGGTGGTGCGCGCCTGGATATCGTTGGCGTTGATCGTCTCGAATTTGAGCGTCATACCGAGCGCTTTCTGGCACTCCGGGACGATCTCCTTGCGCATCACCTCGTCGGAGGCCGGCACGAAATCGACCCAGCGCAGCCAGTGCACCGCGGACGACTGCGCAAAGGCCGGCGCCCGGCCGGAGGCGAGAATGGCCGCCATTCCCCCGGTTTTTGCCGCGACCGCGCCGCCGCCGGAAAGTTTCAGGAAATTGCGCCGAGTAAAACGTGCCATGGCATTCCTCCCTAACGTTTTCTGTAGCCGAGATTACCCGAATGCAGGGCTGGGACAACATTAGCCGCTCCGAGCGCATCCTGCCAGGGCAAACCAAATGGCCTCCTCCGCGACCTGGGGACGCTTGGCCCTGGCCTGCCGGCCCCTGCGGCCGATGGGGCCGCATGGCGGCGGTCGCGGACCACGCCACGCGGTAGACGGACGTGCCCGTTCCGCGCCATGATCGCTCGGGACGCCGCTTAGGCATGGGCAAGACCCCGCGGCTGTCCGCAGGGGAGAAGCACGATGCGTTGGAAATGGATGATGCCGGTCGTCGCGGCGGCAAGTCTCGCCGCCACGCCGGCGCTTGCCGCGGAGCTCACGGGCACGCTCAAGAAGATCAAGGACGCCGGGACGATCACGCTCGGGCACCGCGAATCCTCGGTGCCGTTCTCCTATTACGACGACAAGCAGCAGGTCGTCGGCTACGCCATCGACCTGTGTTACCGCATCGTCGATGCGGTGAAGAAAGAATTGAAGCTGGACAGCATCGAGGTGAGGCTGAACCCGGTCACCTCGGCGACCCGCATCCCGCTGATGGCGAACGGCACGATCGACCTCGAATGCGGCTCGACCACCAACAATCTCGAGCGGGAGAAGCAGGTCTCGTTCACCATCACGCATTTCGTCACGGCCAATCGCTTCGTGTCGAAGAAGGCCGCCGATCTCAAGACCGTGGACGACCTTAGGAACAAGACGATCGTGTCGACCTCCGGAACGACCAACATCAAGCAGATCACCGAGATCGGCGCACAAAAGAATCTCGGCCTCAATATCCTTGCCGCCAAGGATCATGCCGAGGCGTTCCTGATGGTCGAGACCGATCGGGCGGCCGCCTTCGTGATGGACGACATCCTGCTCTACAGCCTGGTCGCCAGCTCGAAGTCGCCGCAGGATTACGTGATCTCCGCCGATGCGCTGTCGGTCGAGCCCTACGGCATCATGCTGCGCCGCGAGGACCCCGAGTTCAAGAAAGTCGTGGATGGGGCGATGGTGGGCATCTACAAGAGCGGGGAAATCAACGCGATCTACGAAAAGTGGTTCCTGAAACCGATCCCGCCCAGAGGCATCGTCCTCAACCTGCCGATGAGCCCTGCGTTCAAGAAGGTGGTGGCCAGCCCGACCGACAGCGGCGATCCGGCGGTATATTGACGGCCGACTGAGTCCGGAAGCGAGGGAGAGGAATTCGCCGAAACCGCCGGTTTCGGCGAACGAGTTCGTGCGCTGGCTCATGCCGAAGAGCGCATGGACGGCAGCATTATGGTATCCAGGCCGCCGCGGCGCTTAGCGTCGTCGGCCCTCCCTGTCGAACTCCAGGGCCGATCCGCGGATTGGGACCTCATGGTAAACCTGCTTTTTCTCGATTTGCTGGGCGGTGTGGCCCTCCTGCTCTGGGGCCTCCACATGGTTCACAGCGGGGTCGTGCGTGCGTTCGGGTCGGACCTCCGCCACCTCCTCAACGTCGCGCTTCGAAATCGGTTTTCGGCATTCCTGGCCGGCATTCTCGTAACGGCCCTGCTGCAGAGCAGCACCGCGACCGGCCTGATGACCACGTCCTTTGCCGCAGGCGGCCTCGTCGCCCTGGTTCCGGCGCTGGCGATCATGCTGGGCGCGAATGTCGGTACGGCACTCATAGTTCAGGTACTCTCGTTCAACGTCTCCGCTGTCGCACCCGTATTGCTTCTGGTCGGGATCATTGCGTTCAGGCGAGGAGGACGTACTCGCACCAGGGACCTGGGGCGGGTCGCGATCGGCCTCGGCCTGATGCTTTTGGCCTTGCACATTCTCCTCGATACGCTGGCGCCGGCCGAGCAAGCACCGCAAGTTCACGAACTGTTTGCAGTGTTCACGAGTCAGCCGATTGTCTGTGTATTCCTCGCGGCAGTTCTGACGTGGGCGGCACATTCAAGCGTGGCGGTCGTGCTCCTGGTCATGTCGCTTGCATACTCGCACTTCATAAGCCCCGTTGGCGCCTTGGCGCTGGTCCTTGGAGCGAATCTCGGAAGCGCGATAAATCCCGTGCTCGAGGGCAGCAAGAGCGCCGATCCGGCAAGCCGGCGCGTTCCAATCGGCAATCTGTTGAATCGGGTCATAGGCGTAGCCGCAACATTGCCGTTGCTGCCCCAAATCGTTGAAATTTTCGGGCGTTTTCAACTTGACCCGGCGCGGATGACCGCCGAATTTCATCTGGCCTTCAACGTGGCGCTTGCACTGATCTTCATCGGGCTGCTGGATGGAATGGCTTGGCTGCTCATGCGGATTCTACCGGAACAGAAAAAACCCGCCGATCCGGCGGCCCCGTTGTATCTCGATGAAACCGCTATCGACACTCCCTCCGTCGCTCTTGCCTGTGCGGCACGAGAGACCCTGCATATGGGTGACATCGTGGAAACCATGCTGCGAGACTCGATCACTGCAGTGATGGCCGATGATCGAAAGCTCGTGGCCCAATTGTCGCGAATGGACAACATCGTGGATCGCCTCGATGAGGCAATTAAGTTCTACGTGACCAAAATCACTCGAGAGAGCCTGGACGATCGCGATGGGCGACGCGCGATGGAGATCATTTCGTTTACCATCAATCTTGAGCACATCGGCGATATCATAGACAAGAATTTGATGGAGCTAGCCGCCAAGAAGATCAAGCACCGATATCAATTTTCAAAAGAGGGCGCGGCCGAGCTCGTGGCCTTCCATCAGCGGACACTCGACAATCTGAAGCTCGCGTTCGGGGTGTTCATGTCCGGGGATATCAAAGTAGCGCGGAAGCTGCTGGCGGAAAAAGCCGCATTGCGGGAGGCCGAACTGAGTGCTGCGGAAAACCATCTGGCTCGCCTGCGGGAGGGGCGCCCCGAAAGCATCGAAACAAGCTCTTTGCACCTGGACATACTTCGTGATCTCAAGCGTATTCATTCTCACATCTGTTCGGTGGCATATCCCGTTTTGGAAACAGCCGGGGAACTCGAGCCGAGTCGGCTCAAAAGGACTGACGATGTACTTGCCCTTCCCAACACGCTGTCGGTCAGGCAGAGCAGTCAACCCCCGACTGAACAGGCTTCGTAAACCGCAGCGCAGCAGCGGCGCTGCTGATCGCGGACGGGCATTTTCCGGGCCCAGGGGAATAGGTGCCGGTTCAGCGGTGCGGCCGTGCGTGCCGCATTGCGGCCCGGACCGGCGTCGAGAAATCGCGGACTTGGCATGAACTACCATTGGAACTGGGGCATCTTCTGGCAGATTTCCCCGGACGCGTCGCACACCTACCTGCAGACTCTCTTGCTCGGGACCGCATGGACGCTGGCCACCGCGCTCGCGGCCTGGGTGCTGGCGTTGACGTTCGGATCGCTCGTCGGCGTGATACGCACGACCCCGCACCCTTGGCTCGTGCGCGTCGGCAACGCCTATGTCGAGCTGTTCCGCAACGTCCCGTTGCTGGTGCAGATGTTCCTGTGGTATTTCGTGCTGCCCGAGCTCGTGCCGCGCGGCATCGGCACCTGGCTCAAGCAGCTGCCCGATGCCTCGTTCTACACCGCCGTCGTCGCGCTCGGCTTCTACACCTCCGCGCGCGTCGCCGAACAGGTGCGCGCCGGCATCACCAGCCTGGCGAGCGGCCAGCGCCTGGCCGCGCTCGCGCTCGGCCTCACCCTGCCGCAGGCCTATCGCTACGTGCTGTTGCCGATGGCCTACCGCATCGTGCTGCCGCCGTTGACCTCGGAATTCCTCAACGTCATCAAGAACAGCGCCGTCGCGCTCACCATCGGCCTCATGGAGCTCACAGCGCGGGCGCGATCGATGCAGGAATTCTCGTTCCAGGTGTTCGAGGCGTTCACCGCGGCAACCTTCATCTACATCGCGATCAACATCGTGGTGACCTTCGCCATGCGCCGCACCGAGCGCCGGGTGGCGGTGCCGGGTTATATCGGCATGGCGCCGCCCGCCACGGCGGAGTGAGCGGCATGTTCAGCAATTTCGATTTCGACATCATCGTGCGCTCGCTGCCGTACCTGTTCTACGACGGCATGACGTTCACGCTGACCCTCACCGCGCTGGCGACGCTCGGCGGCATCGTGTTCGGCACGGCGCTGGCGCTGATGCGGCTCTCGGGGCTTGCGCCGCTCTCGATTCTGGCCGCGGGCTACGTGAACCTGATGCGTTCGGTGCCGCTGGTGCTGATGATCTTCTGGTTCTATTTCCTCGTGCCCTATCTCGGCCAATGGCTCACCGCCTCGTCCCAGCCGATCCGGGTCGGTCCGTTCACCTCCTCGCTCGTCACCTTCATGGTGTTCGAAGCCGCGTATTTCTGCGAGATCATGCGGGCCGGGATCCAATCGATCCCCCGCGGCCAGGTCTGGGCCGCGCAGGCCCTCGGCATGCGATACCCGACCACGATGCTCTACATCGTTCTGCCGCAGGCGTTCCGCAACATGGTCCCCGTGCTGCTGACGCAGACCATCATCCTGTTCCAGGACACCTCCTTGGTCTACGTGCTCTCCATCACCGATTTCCTGGGTGCGGCCTCGAAGATCGCCCAGCGCGACGGGCGGCTGGTCGAAATGTATCTGTTCGCGGCGCTGGTCTATTTTGCGATCTCGCTCGCCGCCTCGCATTGCGTGCGCCTGCTGCAGCGGCGCGTCGCCATCGTCCGCTGAGCGCGCGCCGATGATCAAGATCCGGGATTTGAGCAAATGGTACGGCGCGGTCCAGGTGCTCAAGGGCTGCTCGACCGAGGTCGCCAAAGGCGAGGTCGTGGTGGTGTGCGGCCCTTCCGGATCCGGCAAGTCGACGCTGATCAAATGCGTCAACGGCCTCGAGCCGTTCGAACAAGGCGAGATCATCGTCGACGGAATCTCGGTCGGCGACCGCAGAACCGACTTGCCCAGACTCAGGGCCCGGATCGGCATGGTGTTCCAGCATTTCGAGCTGTTCCCGCACCTGACCGTCATCCGCAATCTCACGCTGGCGCAGAGCAAGGTTCTCGGTCGCAGCCGGCAAGCCAGCCTCACGAACGGCATGCGCCTGCTCGATCGCGTGGGCTTGCGCGAGCACGCGCACAAATTTCCGGGCCAGCTCTCCGGCGGGCAGCAGCAGCGGGTGGCGATCGCGCGCGCGCTGGCGATGGATCCGATCGCCATGCTGTTCGACGAGCCGACCTCGGCGCTCGACCCGGAGATGATCAAGGAGGTGCTCGACGTCATGGTGGCGCTGGCGCAGGACGGCATGACCATGATCGTCGTCACCCACGAGATGGGATTCGCGCGCCAGGTCGCCCGGCGCGTCGTCTTCATGGACCAGGGCGAAATCGTCGAGGATGCGCCCACGGCCGACTTTTTCGGCAAGCCCCGGAGCCGCCGCGCGCAGACGTTTCTGTCGAAGATCCTGCAGCATTGAGCGGGCGTCCCCGGGCCGGGCCGCAGCGGTCCGCCATCAATCCGTCTCGCCGCGGATCCAGTTCTCGAGCAACATGCGAAGCGCCGCCACGAAGGCGAGCGGCTGATCGAGCATCACATGGTGCTGCGCCTCGGGCACTTCGACGATCGGCGCCAGCGGCCCCATCAGCTGCGACATGTAGGCGGCGGTCTTGCGCGAGACGAGCGCGCTGCGCTCGCCGAAGATCAGGGCGGCGCGACAGCGCACCGCCTGCAGATATTCGCGAAGCGGCTCGCCGAAACGCCGCGCCCCCATCGCCGCCCCGTCGAACTTCCAGGTCCAGCCGCCCTCGACGGGCATCAGCGAATGCCGGGCGATGAACTCGACGATGAAATCGTTCTCGCAGGCCTGCGGCGGCATCAAGCGAAAGCGCGCCAAGGCGGCGTCGAAGCTCGGATAGATTTTCTTGTTGCCCCAATTGGGCGGCGAGAGCGGCCGGCTTACCTCCTCTTCGGGCGAGCGGATGGGGGAATCGACGATCACGGCGCCGCCGAGTTCCTGGCCGAATTGCGAGGCCAGCTTCATCGTCATGAACCCGCCGAAGCTGTGGCCGATGACGAAGGGGCGTTGCCCGAGGCCGGCATCCGCGATCACCGCGCGCATCTCTGCGGCGCGGATATCCGAACCATAGCTCTGGCGCCGGCCGCTGTCCCCCATGCCCGACAAGTCGATCGCCGCCACGCGAAAATAGCGGGTGAAATACGGCGCGATGAAGCTCCACCAATTGGCGTGCGCACCGCCGCCGTGGACGAACAGCAGCCCGCGCCCGATGGCGGTCGTCGGTTCAGCAGGCCAGAACAGATAATGGATCGGGCAGTCCTCCACGACGACATGCCGCGATTGCCTCGGCCGAGAGAGGGCCCATCGGAACCATTCGGGGGCGGACGCGCGAACTTCGAGATCACGCAATGGGATCGATGCATCGCTCAAGAGAAGCTCCAGTCACTCGGCATTCCGGTTAGCGATATCGCGGTTGTTGTACGCGATGCGGTGGAGACAGTTTCCACCTCTCCCCGCTGGGGAGAGGTCGGTCCTCGCCTGTGGCGAGGACCGGGTGAGGGGGTTACGAAGTTTGCGAAATCTTCGATCGTGTCCCCCTCACCCTGTCCCTCTCCCCAACGGGGAGAGGGAACCTGCACTCGCAGACGCCGTTCGCCGGAAGGCGGCCATATGGCCTCCGAAATTAGCAAACTGTTATCGCATCTCGTTGGCGATGCGAACCAGCGTGGACGCAATCTGCCAGCTTGCCTTCACGGATCCCTGGAGGCTGCCCGCGACCTTCGAGGCGCCGCCGGCGCGATTGCGGTGGCGCACCGGGAGCTCGAGAATCCGCAGTCCGGCGCGCGCGGCCCGCATCTGCATTTCCAGATTCCAGCCGTAGGTTTTTTCCCGCATGCCGAGCCGTTCCAGCACATCGCGGCGGATCGCCCGCAGCGGGCACATGTCGGTATAGCGCACGCTGTAGAGCGCGCGCATGAACAGACCGGCGATACGCCCGGCGATGAGCTGGTGCATGCCCATGCTGCCCTTCTCGCGCACGCCCCGGGTGCGGGAGCCGATGACGAAATCCTGCTCGCCGGCGAGGATCGGAGCGACCAGTCGGGGAATTTCGGCGGGGTCGTCGCTGCCGTCGCCGTCGATGAAGGCAACCACCGGGCGCTCCGTCGCACAAACCCCGGCGATGCACGCCGAACCGTAACCCGATCGCGGCTCGAGGATGACCCGCGCGCCGGCGGCCCGGGCCCGGGCGGCGGTCCCGTCGGTGCTGCCGCCGTCGACCACAATGACTTCGCCGATGACGTCGCGCGGGACCGCGCGCACCACATCGCCGATCGTGTCCGCCTCGTCGAGCACCGGAATGATCAGCGCTACGCCGGCGTTCGTGTCTGGTGGCACCAACTCACAGGCTCCAGCGCAGTCCGCAATTGGCGCAGCATGCCGGCGGTGCGTCGCTCAACAGCTCATGGCGAAATTTTCGGTAGGATTCGCCGTTCCAGATCTCGCGCAACGACTGCTGCGTCGCCTCTCCGAGCGTGAATGCGTCGTAGCCGCGCATCGAGAACGGCGCGATGCAGCATGGCAGCGCCCGGCCGTGCGCGGTGAAATACATCAAGGTCCACGGCCGAGTGCACAGCGACCACGGCCGCTGCTCCTCCGCGCGCCGCAAGCTGGTGCCCGGCTCGGTGGCGCCTGAGGCGTCGAACAGAATGCCGTGCTCGGCCGCGCGCGTCTCGGCCTCCCGGATCAGCGCTTCCTCGCGTTCGTCGAGATGCTCGAACAGGGCCTGCTCGGCGCGCGCGAGGCCCTGGCCGTCGGGGAAATACACCAGCCGCTGCAGGTGCACTTCGCGCACGTCGATCGCATCGGCGAGGTCGATGAAGGCGGGAAGCTGGCCGATGGTCTCCTTGAGGCCGGTCAGCCACAGCGATACCCGCGGTGCGTCGGCAGCGAGCGCGCGCTGCAACGCGCAGAATTGGCGCACGTTCTCGACGATGCGGTCGAACACGTCCTTGCCGCGCACGGCCTTGAAGGTCTGCGCCTCGGCGGCGTCGAGCGAAACCCGCAGCTCGTCGAGCCCGCTCGCGATGAGGTCGCGTCCGCGCCGCTCGTTCAGCAAGGTGCCGTTGGTGTTGAACAGGACGTAAGTCCCGCGCGCTTTGAGATAGCGGATCATGCGCGGCAAGTTTGGCACCATCAGCGGTTCGCCCACGCCGTGGAGCACCACGCGGGCGATGTTGGGATATTGATCGACGATCGACCGGAACAGGTCCCAGCTCATGTTCGCCGCGGGCTCAAGCTCCTCGAACGTCCGCGGACAGGTCGTGCACGGCAGATTGCAGCGATTGGTCGTCTCCAGATACAGGCAGACCGGATCGGACCCGGCGACCTCGTCGCGATCGCGCTCGACCGCCTCGAAATAGCGGCGGGGATCGACGTCGCGTTCCGCCGCAGGTGCGCTCATGCCGCCCTCCGAGCCGTCAGTTGCGGGATGCGCATCAGCCCATCGCCGAGGGCGAGGATCGCAAACCCGCTGTAGAGCCACAAGCCCGCCTTGAAATAATCCGCCCAATCCTTGATTTCGGGCAGATACAGGATGAAACAGGCGAGCGTCAGGTAGAGCAGGGGCAGGTAGAACCGGCGGCACAGCAGCGGCAGCACCCAGGCGAAATACCAGGCAAAATGCGGGGAGAGCAGCACCATAAAGCTGGTGGCGAGCAGCAAAGGCGTCCACGCCTCGACCGGCTCCCGGCGCGGGCGGAGGGCCACGAAGATGGCTAGCCCGGCGAGGATCGCCAGGACAACGCCGGCGGAAAAAATTCCCGTCGGGACGGAAACGCCGAGGTGCCGCAGCAGCGCAACGATGAAAAAGCCGCCGCCGTCGACATAGCCTTCCTCGCCGCCGTAGCCGCCGAGAAATCCGAAGACGCGCCAGCCCACGCCCAGATACGGCGCATAGCATGCGAGCAGCACCCCCGCGAACGCCGCCGGCATGCGCCAATCCCATTTCTTCCATAGCGCGGGCGCAATCACGAGCGCGAACGGCTTGACCAAGGTCGCGAGCGCGAGCGCCGCCCCTGCCGTCACCGGCCGCTCGCGCGTGGCGGCGAGCAAGGCAAGGCACAGGAACGCGATCGCCGCCGCATCGACATGGCCGGCGCCGGAGAACTCCCAGATCGGCAGCGGGTGCCAAGCATAAATCAGCACCCGTTCGGGCGGCAGTCTGTCGCGCCGCAACCAGGCGAGGATCGCGCCGATCGTCACCGCCTCGAATCCGGCCATGGCGAGCTTCATCGCCGTGCCGGTTTCCTGAATTCTGGCGGCGATGAAGAAGATCATCTGCGCAACCGGCGGGTAGACCGTCGGCGCATATTCGGCACGATTGACGTGCGGGTAGATGTTCTGGTCGCGCAGAAACGCCAGCGCAGGATCGGCGGGGACGTAACGATACGGATTGATCCCCGCCGCCTGGACGCGGCCGTCCCAGACATAACGGTAGATGTCGGTGGACAGCGTGTCGGGCGCGAACAGGGCAATTACACGGGCGAGCACCGCGACCGCCAGAATGATGCGTAGTGCGGTGGTGTCCCAGCGGCGGCGCACGACCAGCCATACCGCCGAGGCGTAAAGCGCGGATTGGATCAGAGCTGCGCCGACGAAGCGTTCGTATTGCTTGGCGTCGAGGACGTGCAGCATCGCGACGGAAAGCGCGAGCAGCGCCGCGCCGGCCAGCACGAGCCCGGCGAGCCGGCGTTGCTCGTTCAGCCTGTCGCCGAGCTGCGTCATGGCAAGGTCCCGTGGAGATTTGCGGCCTCCGTCAGGAGGATGCGCGGCCGCCGCGCGCAGCTCCGCATCCTGCATAGCGCACGCTTTCGGCTCCACTCGTGCTGCCGTGCCTGACGAAGAATTGATGCCGATGTGAACCGGTCTTTGCTGAACGTCGCCATGACGTATACGACTATATCGCGCTTAATTGCGGACCCGGGAACGTGAACCCTCCTGCAGATCGAACGGCGCGCTGTGCGCTCGCAATCATGGCCAAAGCGCCGGGCGCCGGGCGCACCAAGACCCGATTGTCGCCGTTGCTGAGCCCCCACGAAGCAACGCGGCTCGGGTGCTGCTTCTTGCGCGATATGACCGCAAACATCGCCCTCGCGGGACGAAGCACGGCGATCGATGCCTATGTGGCGTTCGCGCCGGCGCGAAGCGAGGCCGCCTTCACCCAATTCGTCGAGCCGGGCACCGGGTTCGTGCTGGCCGACGGCAGCATCCCGGCGCCGGCCGGGGTCGTCGCGCTTGGCACCTGCTTGTTGCAAGCCATGTCCTCGCTCTTCGATCGGGGCTACGGCGCGGTGGGATTGCTCAATGCGGATAGCCCCAATCTGCCGACGGCGCGACTGATCGAGGCGGCGCGGCTGTTGGCATCGCCGGGAGAGCGCGTCGTGCTCGGGTCTGCATCCGACGGCGGCTATTACCTGATCGGCATGAAAGCCGCGCACGCCGATGTGTTCCGGGATATCGATTGGAGCACGCAACGCGTCGCCGAACAGACGCGAGCACGCGCGGCCGATCTCGGCCTCGCCGTTGTCGAGCTCGCGCCCTGGTATGATGTCGATGATCCCGCCTCGCTGCGCCAGCTCCTTCAGGATCTGCAGGGAGCTTCGCGGACCGCCGGCGCCTATGGGGCCCCGGCAACCGCACGCTTTCTCGAAGCCAACGGGATTGCCGAGCGCCTTGCGGCCAAACTCGCCGACGCGGGAATGTGAGGGCGTTCGCGCCCGCCTCGACCCGTCACGCGGACGCGGCAGGTATGCGCAGCAGGCGCCCCGTCGCCAAAAGATCGGCCACCTTCCAATCACCGCCTACGCCCTCGATCATCCAGCACAAGATCGCCCAAAGGTCGCGATCGACAAGTTCGTCGTCGAGCGGCTCCAGCTCCGGGAGCAGCGCATGAATCTCCACCCCGTCCGGAAACGGCTCGCCGCTGCGGCCGATGAAGACGAGCGCATAGGTGAGACCGGAAGGGGCGCTCACGTACCCCGGCTCGGCCAGACCGCGGCGGCCGAGGTCGAACGTGCGGCCGAAGAAGTCGCGAAACTCCGGATAATGCCCGATCCGATCCTCCACCAGGACCAGGGCCCGGCGTTTGCCGAAAAGCTCGGCTTGTTTGCTGACTTCGACCCTGCTCATGGCTCGTCTCGCGCGTGACGTTGCAGAAATTCCACGATGAGCGCGGCGATCTCCGGCCCGGAATCCTCCTGCAGGAAATGCCGGCCGGTCACCCAATGCGGGCCCTCGGCGTGAGGCAGCAGCGTCGTGAATTTCCGGCAAAACGTGTCGGGATCGAACACGTCGTCCTCGCGGCCCCAGACCATCAGCGTCGGCAGCGCGCACGAACGCAGCTCGTGCTCGATCCAGCGGAAGCGCGCAAATGCACGGGCATGATCGTCGAGCGGAATCCAGCGCGGCCAGGTCCAGGTCAACAGTCGCGTTGCCGGATCGGGCAGGACCGCCGTGTAGGCCGCCTGGGCGCGTTCCCGGAACTTTTCCCGATCCACCACCGACAAATAGATGCCGCGCGCGGCGAGCGCATTGTGGCGCCCGAGCAGATACGGCCCGAGGAGCGGCGCGTGCATCATCCGCCACGGGAACATGCGGGTGTGGAACTCGGCCGGCGGCAGCGGCCACGCCCAGGTGCTCATGAGCACCAGCGCATGCATGCGTTCGCGGTTGGAGAGCGCGAAGCCGAGCCCGGTAGGGCCGCCCCAGTCGTGGCAGACGAGCGTGATGCGCTGGAGATCCAGCTGGCGCAGCAGGGCTGTGAGATTGGCGATGTGGCCGTCGAGACTATGTGCGTCTTCCCGCGTCGGCTTCTCCGAAAGCCCGAATCCGATCATGTCGGGGATGATCACGCGGCGCCCGGCCGCCGTCAGCGGTTTTACGAAATCGCGATAGAGAAAGCCCCAGGTCGGGTTGCCGTGCAGCAGCACCAAAGGATCGCCGGCTCCCTCGTCGACATAGTGCATGCGCCAGCCGTTCACGCGGGCGAAGTTCGGCCGGTACGGCCACAGCGAACGGATCGTCTCGGGCAAGTCGGGCAAGCGCGCTAGCATCGAACGGACTCTATCCCGGATCGGCAGTCAGCGTGAGCGAGCATTGCTTCATCTCAAAGTAGCGTCCGCATGCCGCCGCGGAATGAAAGTCATTCCGGGGACGCCATTCCGGCTCCTCGCGAAATTTGCCACACTGTAGTTGCTATCCGCGATTCCACCCAACCGCAGCGTTCGCGCGCTCCGGCCGCCTGTTTCCCCTATAGAGCCGTTCGCCGGGAGCTCGACATGCGCATCGCCATCATGGGGTCCGGAGCGGTCGGCGGCTATTTCGGCGCGCGCCTCGCCGCCGGCGGAAGCGAGGTGACGTTCCTCGCCCGCGGCGCGCATCTGGCGGCGATGCGCGAGCGCGGGCTTACGGTCGAGAGCCCGCTCGGCGACATCAGGCTGGCGCAGGTCAAGGCCAGCGACAATCCCCAGGCGATCGGGCCGGTCGATCTCGTCGTCGTCGCGGTCAAGCTGTGGGACACCGAGCAGGCGGCGCGGCAGATCGAGCCGCTGGTCCGCGCCGGCGCCTCGGTCGTCTCGTTCCAGAACGGCGTGCAGAAGGACGAGGTCCTCCGCCGCGTTCTCGGCAAGCCGGCGGTGATGGGCGGCGTGTGCTACGTGGGCGCCTCCATTGCGGGTCCGGGCGTAATCCGTCATATCGGCAAGATGCAGCGGCTCGTATTCGGCGAATACGACGGCCGCCGCTCTGCGCGCGCCGAGGCGCTGCTCGAAGCATGCACCCGCGGCGGGATCGACGCGGAGTTCAGCGCCGACATCAAGCGCGCGATCTGGGAGAAATTCGTGTTCCTGGTCGCCATGTCGGGGGCGACTTCGAGCATTCGCCGCACGATCGGGCCGATCCGGCAAAACCCCCGCACCCGGGCGTTCTTTCTCGATCTCATGCGCGAAGTCGTCGCGGTCGGGCGCGCCTGCGGCATCGCGCTGAGCGAGGAATTTCCCGAGCAACGCATGAAATTCTGCGACGGCTTGCCTGCCGAAATGACGTCCTCGATGCACAACGATCTCGAGCGCGGCAACCGCCTGGAGGTCGACTGGCTCAGCGGCGGCGTGGTCGAGCTCGGCAACTCGGTCGGGGTGGCGACCCCGCTCAATCGCGCCGTCCGCGATATCCTGGCGCTCCATGCGAACGGCAAGGCCGCGGGGGCGGCATGACGCGGCCCTGACCATTCGCGGCGCGCGCGCCGTGTGGCGGTGGAAGCGCCGATGGCGCGCCCGCTCGGGACCAGCGCGCAGACGATCGACCACGCGAGGCTGCTGCTGATCGATCTTGATACCAACGAAGGGGTGAGCGGCCGCGCCTATTTGTTCTGTTATTTGCAGGCGGCGGCCGCGGGATGACTGTCCGATGCATGGCTGTTGCTCGATCGCCCGAAGCCGCCGGGGAACCTCCCGATCCTTCCGGCGTTGCGCTGAAGGTCGGCTCGTATAGGTGGTTCTCATGGCCAACGCTTCCCAGGCGCGCAAGGCGCCGCAGCAGAAAGCCCGAACATCGAGGCCAAGCACCAAACAGGCGTCGAGGCGGCGCAAAGCCGCCAAGCGCGACACGACGGATGCCGTTGTGGTGATGATCGAGCGGCGACCGTTGCCGGCCCTGGCCTTGGCGCTCGGTATGGGACTGGTCCTCGGCGTGGCGTGGGGTCGCTGATCCGCACGCCGATATCGCGTCTCGGCCTTTAGCTGTGGAATCGTCATGGCCGGGCTTGTCCCGGCTTATCCCGGCCATCCACGCCTTTGATACATCAGGTTCAATTCGTGGATGCCCGGCACAAGAGCCTGTCCCGGACTTGATCCGGGGCCGGGCATGACGAGACTGGGTGTCACTGGCAGATGCGGTAGCGGTCGCTCGAGCCGTGCTGCATGATGTCGACGTGCATGTGATCCGCATGCGCCGCATCCGACCCCGGCCCCAGCACCGTCGTGAACCAGCCGCATGCGGCGACGCGGATGGCGGCGACCGTGGCCTGCATGTGCTCGTCGCCCTCCGGCTTGACAGTGAGCGTCCTGCCGTTCGCGAGCTCGAAGCTCGCGACATCGGCGGCCAGCCCGGACGCATGCGCGCTGATTTTTCCCGCCTCGGCGCGATTGCGGTTGCGGCATTCATAACCCGGGCCGGTGCGAACCGACTTGAGCTCGACCGCGAGCTCGCCGGCGATGAGCGGGGCGACGAGGTCGCGCAGCCAGTGGCCGAAACGTTCGCCGAAGCGGCAGGACAGCGTCGGCTCGTCGGGCAGCCGGATCGAGATTCTCCACCGCGGCGCCAGTTTGACGGCCTTGAGGCGCACAGGCGTGTCGATGGCGCACCCCGATTTGGACGCCGGGGGCAGCGTGATCGATTCGAATTCGATTCCGGCGGCACCAAGCCGATCGAGGCACGCCTGATCGATCGCAGGTTCCGGCTGCGCATGTTCCGCCGGCGCGGCCTCGTGCGGTGCGGTCCGAGGCGGCGCCTCGGCCGGACGCGGACGCGGCAATGGCGGGGGCGCGTCGGAGGGTGCACCGGAGGCCTGCAGCGGCAGGGCGATCACCGCCGCGGCGATCCATAGCGCACGGGGCACGTGTGCACCGTGAGCTTTCTGCACGAGCTTACGAATCCGGCGGACGGCTTGCATGTCTCGGCCCTAGAGCACGCGGGTTGCGCCTTGCGCGCCGAGCTCGATCAGGACAAGCCTGCCATCTGCCACATCGAGCAAAGTGCAGGAGCAATAATCCGGCCGAAAGCAGGTCACGCGTGCGTCTCCCAGCGCGTGTCCGACCGCGACGTTGATGGCGATGTAATGCGAGACCACGATGGTATCCTCGGAGAGCGCCCGCAGCGCCTCGACCACCGCCTCGCGCCAGCGCTGGAGGGTTTCCGCGAGCTCCGGCCAGCGGCACGGCATGATGCCGCGGAGCCATTCGGCGCGGGCGGCGAGATCCTCGACCGGGGAGGGGATCTCGCCGACCCGCGGTTCGATCCGCGCCCCGAGCTCCCATCGCCGCTCCAGCGCCGCCGCGGTCTCGCGCGTGCGCCGCAGCGGGCTCACGACGAGCGGCAGCGGTCCTTTCGGCGCCAGCTCGCTGGCCATTGCCTCGGCCTGGGTTCGTCCGACATCATCGAGCCCGGGATCGACGTGAGAACCCCAATCCGCGGCCGCCCTGCCGTGGCGAACGAGATAAATCCGGCTCATGAAATCTGTTCCATTACCGCGCGGCGCGGTCCGGACAAGGTCAGCTCAACCTTGCCCGGCTTCGCAGCTTGCCCCGGCTCACGTCGCAGACGGGAGCGTTTCCTCGACCCGGTTCTCGGTGCTCGAACCAGGTGATACGCTGCTCGCCACGACAAGATCCGCACCGGACGTGGTATCGGAGGCCAACATGCCTGTCAGTCCCGAAGCCGAGCTCGACCGCTCCTTCGACGAGCGAGGCATCGAAATCATGCCCACGGGCGCAGCGCTCGGCGCCGAAATACGCGGAGTCGATCTCACGAGGCTCGACGACGCCTGGTTCTCCCGGATCACGCGTGCGTGGCTCGACCATTCGGTGATCCTCATCCGGGACCAGACGCTCGACGACGCCGGACTCATCGCCTTCAGCCGGCGTTTCGGCGAGCTCGACTGGGCGCCGATCCAGGAAACCGGGCGGCGCTTCGTCGAAGGCATGCCGGAGATCTATGTCGTATCCAACGTGCTGGTGAACGGCGAACCGATCGGCAGCCTCGGCGCCGGGGAGGCGGTGTGGCACACCGACATGTCGTATCTGGAGCTGCCGCCCAAAGCCAGCATGCTCTACGCACTCGAAGTGCCGCCGTCGGGCGGCAACACTGCGTTCTGCAGCATGTACGCCGTTTACGATGGCCTGCCACTGAGCCTGAAGCGTCGAATCGCCGAACTGAAGATCAAGCACGACGGCACCTACAACAGCGGCGGCTATGTCCGGCAGGGGGTGACGCCGAGCGACGATCCGCGGACCTCGCCCGGCGCGGTTCACCCGCTGGTCTGCGTCCATCCGGAGAGCGGGCGGCGCATGCTCTACCTCGGTAGGCGCCGCAATGCGTACATCGTCGGGCTGGAGCTTGCGGAATCCGAGGCGCTGCTGGACGAACTGTGGTCCTACGTGTCGCGCCCGGAGTTCGCGTGGGAGCATGCATGGCGGGTCGGCGACCTGGTGCTGTGGGACAATCGCTGCACGATGCACCGGCGCGATCCGTTCGACGCCGGCTCGCGGCGCATCATGCACCGGACCCAGATCAAGGGCGAGCAGCGGCCGGCCTGATCGAGCTCGACGCGCGCTTGGCACGCAGGAAGCGCACGGCGGCATGTGCGGCGGCACGGATGTCCGCGCTACCGGTTGCCTCTCAACGACACGCGCGGAACCCCTTCGCCGATTTCCGGGTTTTCCTCTCGCACTCGGGCCGTGTCCGGAGGAAAGCATGCGCGCAGTCGTCACCGCTCTATTCGTAGCGGCGGGAATAGCATTTACCGCCCCAGTCTTTGCGCAAGGCGCGGGTGGCGGGGGAACATCCGGTGGGGGAGGGGCCGCCGGCACCGGCGGTGCGGCGGGAGCCACGGGCGCCGGCACTGGAACTCCCAGCCCGTCCGCCACCACGGTCCCGGTTCAGCCGCAGGCTCCGGTAACCGGGCAAACCAATGCGGGGGTAACCCCGAGTGCTCCGACGCCAGCGGGAGCAACTGCCCCGACGGGGACTTCACCGAGCGCGCCGCAGTCGCCCGGCTTTGCCTCGAGCGGCCATCGCCAACCGCGTGCGCAGGACGCTCCGCAAGGCGACGCAAACTCGCCGGACGCGATCAAGGAATTGGACAAGGCGATCGATCGCAAGCTCTCGATCTGTCGCGGTTGTTAGGTCCGCCCTGGTTCGTTCCGGAGCGTTGCTCCTGCCCGATCCCGGCCGTTGCGCGTGAGTACCGGCTGGTACCCATGTTCCGGCGCGAGCCGGTGTGCTAACCCCCACCACCAAGATCCGGCGTTGTTGCGAACGATCGCCGATCGTTGCTGCGGCCGGGCCAGGGAGCACGCGAATTGACTGCCAAGACGATCTTGACGGTCGGCATCCTCGTCTGCATGGCGCTCGGTCTCGCGCTCGCCGGCTGGCTGTTCGTGGTCAACAACGCGGGCGCGGTGTTCCGGGCGTTTGCCGCGGTCGGTTGGGGCCTCGCGGCGGTCGTCTTCGTTCGTGCATCCATCGTGGCGCTGAATGGCACCGCCTGGGCGTACTTGCTCGGCGGCGCATTCCCGGTGCCGACCCATATTTGTTTGCTGCTGCGCTGGATTCGCGAGGCCATCAACGTGGTGCTGCCGGTCGCCAACGTCGGCGGCGAGATCGTCGGCGCACGCCTGCTCACGTTCTGGCGCGTGCCCGGCGGCATCGCCACCGCCAGCGTTTTCGCGGATCTGCTGCTGCAGGCAAGCGCGCAAGCCGTGTTCGCATTGCTGGGCGCCGCGCTGCTGATGCAATTGACCGGAATTTGGCCGGCGGGTGTCGAGCTCGCGGCCGGGCTCGGGCTTGCCGCGCTCGCGCTCGGAGGCTTCTACGCCGTCCAGCGCTACGGCGGTGCGCGCGTTCTCGACCGTGCCCTTGCCGCGCTCGCGGCGCGCTGGCCTTCCGCGGGTTCGGGCGCAGATTTTCGGCTGCAGGAAGGCCTCGAAGCGATCTGGCGCAATCCGGGGAGAGTCCTCGTCACCACCGCCATGCATATGGTGGGCTGGCTGATCGGCACGCTCGAGGTCCTCATCGCGCTCGCCCTGATGGGCCACCCGGTGGATCTCAAGGAGGCCATCATCCTGGAGAGCCTGACCAATGCCATCCGCGGCGCCGCCTTTGTGGTTCCGGGCGGCTTCGGCGTGCAGGAAGGCGGTCTGGTTCTGCTCGGGCATCTCATGGGCTTGGCCCCCGAAACGGCGCTCGCCCTCTCGCTGGTCAAGCGGGTGCCGGATCTGGCGCTCGGCCTTCCGGGGCTTCTCGCCTGGCATTGGCTCGAAGTGCGGAGGTTGCTCGGGCCCGGCCGGCGCGTCCCGCCGCCAGGAGCCGAACGCGGCGGGGCACCTTCCACTGCCCGGTTTCCTCGGAACTCATAATTTTGCCGGGCTGTGTCTCCGGAACCTACGCCGTCATGGGCCGTTGCATCGGCGCCGACCGGCTTGGCGGTTCGAGCTCGCATTCTTCCCTGTAGGCCGGCTGGTGCAGCCCCGGTCCTGTCGGGAGTCTTGGCCGGGGCTGCCGATGCTTCTTGCTGTCAGCCCATCAGCAGTTGGCCGGTCACTTCGCGGCCCATCTTCATTACTTCATCCTTACCGACCCCGGCCTTCAACAGATCGGTGACGAACAGCTGGAGTCCATCCGCCGGACTGGGGTTGCCGGTCTGACCCAGATCGGTCGCTAGCACGAAGTTCTGGGCGCCGACTTCCTTGATCGCCGCGGCGGTCTCTTCGATCTTGACGACCCGCCAGTGCCGCATCCACGCCAAATGCGCGGTGGGCCCCATCAGCGTCCCCATCGCGCAGAGCTCGAGCTTGGCGCCCATCGATGCGGCTTTCTTCATCTGATCGACGCTCATGTTCACGACCTCGAACTGAGCGTGAGTAACGACCAACCGGTCGACCCCCATTTCCCGGCCGGCCTCGATCACGGCCAGTGCCTCGGTCGGTGACAGATGGCCGGTGTGAACCACGAGCTTCTGCTCGGCGGCGAGCTTGAGCACATCGCGGACCGCCGGGAGGGCCTTGCCGTCGGCGCCGAGGACCTTGATTCCCTCCGGAGCATCCTTGAAATGCTTGACGTGGTTGTCGGCGTCGAACGTGGGGAACCACACGACACGGCCGTAGCCGCCCTGCATTCGCCACATCCAGTTGACGGCATCGGGGTTGATGCCGCCCACCGCGGAATTCAGCACGATGCCGCCGAACACTTTGAGACCCTCGACGTGTTTGCGGGCGAACCAGGCCCGGTCCGCCGTCGTTGTGACATGGTTCTTGAGCACCAGCCCTTCTAAGCCGCGTTCCTTGTACAGAATCGCCATTTCCTCGTCGTCCAGGGAACGGCCGAACACGTCTGGCGCGGCGTGCACGTGCGTGTCCATGAGCCCGGCGATCGGGCTCACCGCCGGGGGCGGGGGCGGGAACACGCGGACCTGCCCGAACACCTCGCGCGGATCGAGAATCGTAGAGAACCCCGCGGCGCCGACGATGGCGACGCCGGCCTTGAGAAAGTGGCGCCGCGTTGCGTGGTGACATGCGGCGTGGCCGGCATCGGCGCAGCCGAGGTGAATCGCGCCTGGCGCATGGGGCCGGCCGCAGCTGTCGGTGAATTTCCATCGGGGCAGATAGGACCAAATCATGGAACCGCCTCCTTGGTTGTGAAAATTCGGCGAGGACCCGCCGGCGTTCGTCGCCCGCTCGATGCCCCGCAGTTTCCTCCTGCTTTGCCCGATCATTGTAGCACCAATGAACCGATGCGTCAGGCGGCGTGCTCCTGCTGCATCGCCTGGCGGCGGAGCGCGCGGCCCGGACGCGCGCCGGTATGGGCGCCGTCCTGCCACACCAGCGTGCCGTTCACGAGCACATGCGCGATGCCGGCGGCAGGCGTCGCCGGCTGCTCGAAGGTGGCACGGTCGATCACCCGATCCGGATCGAAGACGCAGACATCGGCATAGGCGCCCGGCGCGATGCGGCCGCGGTTGGTGAGGCCAAAACGCTGGGCGGGAAGGCCGGTCATGCGCCGAACGGCTTCCTCGAGCGGGAATAGCCCGACTTCGCGGCAATAATGTCCGAGCACGCGCGGAAACGTGCCCCACAGTCGCGGATGCGGATGCAGGTCGTGCGGCAGCCCGTCCGAGCCGACCATGGTATGCTCGAAGGCGAGCACGCGCCGGACGTCCGCCTCGTCCATGGTCCAGTACACGGCGCCCGCCGGCTGCAGGCGCTCGCAGGCTTCCGCCTCGCTCACTTTCCACTCGGCTGCGATCTCCCGGAGATAGCGTCCCGCCATCTCGGGGCGGCTCTTCGACCAGGTCACCAGCACCTTGAGCGCGCGTGGCACCATGAACGCGCGAAGCACCGTCGAGGAGGCGACATAAGGATAGGCGTCGAGGCCGATCCGCTGCTCCGCAACCGCTTTCCTGAGCCGCGGAAGGGTCTCGCGGGTGCGGCCGAAATTGGCTTTGCCGATCACCTTGTGGTGCGAGATCACCACCGGGACATCGGCTTCGCGGCCGACCGCGAAGCTCTCCTCGAGGCTGTCAAGCACGTGCTCGGCCTCGTCCCGCATATGCGTCGTATAGACGGCGCCGGCCGGGCGGAGCAGCTCGGCCAGGGCCACGATTTCGCTCTTCGGCGCGGCATTCGCGGGCGCATACCACAGCCCGGTCGAGAGACCGACCGCACCGGCCTCGAGCGCTTCGGCGAGCCGCGCCCGCATCGCGTCGATCTCCGGCTCGCTCGCGGGGCGGTCGAGCTCGCGCATGCAGCCGACCCGCAAGGACGAATGACCGACGAGACAAGCGGCGTTCAATGCCGGCGGATGCGCATCGAGCGCGCCGAGATAATCGGCAAAGCGCCCGAAGCAATAGTCGCGCTCGTCGCCGATCAAATCCAGCGGCGGCGGCGGCGCGCGAGTAAGCGTGAGCGGAGCAAGCGAGATGCCGCAATTGCCGGTCACGACCGTCGTGACGCCCTGACTGACTTTCGCGCTCATGTCGGAGCTGACGAAGAGCGCGCGATCGTCGTGAGTGTGGACGTCGATGAATCCCGGCGCGACGACGAGCCCTGCGACATCGAGCTCGCGCCGACCGCTGCCGCGCGGCAAACCCGTCACGGCAGTAATGCGCTCGCCGTCGATCGCGATATCGGCGCTGAACCCCGCGGCGCCGGTGCCGTCGATCACGCGTCCGCCGCGCAAGACTAGATCGTGGTTCGCCATTGCCGTTCGCCTCTCGTGCTTGCCGGCGCCACACGCCATGTCTGTTCCATCGAGCCGGTGATCCCGAAGGCAGCGGTTCTCCCCCTTCAGCGCGGCTAGCGCACGCTGGAACTTGCCTCCCCGCGATAATAAAGCGCGACGGTATGCGTCGCTTCCGCGAAGAACAGCCAGCGTTCGACCACAACGCCCGCGGTAGCCGCCACCGCGGCAACGAGCGCCAGCACGGCGCTTGCGGCGGCGCCGCGCAACAGCCAGGCGAGCGCAAGCAGGATGAGCGGAACGAAGAACCCCCCGCCGAGCGCGATGCGGCGCAGCTTGGCGGCGTGCCGACGCGCGATCCGATATCCCATTTCTCTGAGCAGGTAATTCTCCTCCGTATGCGGCGGATCGAGCGGCCGGATCGGGCGGCCTGGCGGCAATCCCGTGGCCGACGCCAGGGTCGAGCCGGCGGAGTTTTGGTCGATCGAGCGCCAGTACGCGAGCTTCACCGCGACCGCCGCGAGCACGAACGTCGCGGCGAGCGCGGTGACGGCGGGACGCAGCACGTCGAGTGCGGCCAGCACGGCGGTAAGCCAGAGCGCGCCCGTCATCGCGGCGAGCATCAGATAATTCGGTATGACCCAACGGTTGTACCATTGCCGAATCGGCTTGAGCGAACGGTAGATCATCGCCGTGCAGATCACGGTCACGATCGATCCGGCCGCAGCAAGCCAGCCGCAGACCGCCCAGCCCCCGTTCCTCGCGTCGAACAGCCACAGGCCCGCAAACGTCAGCGCAGGCACATAGGTGGCGATGGCTGCCACGCCTTCGCGCGAGAGCCATGAAGAGCGCCATTGCGAGATCGCGCGCCACGCGCGCTCGGGATGACCGAGATGGAGTGTCGAGGACAACAAGCCCGCGGTGATGCAGCCGAGTGCAAGCAGGAGGCTTACCGCGCCGAATTGACGGGTGAGCGGGAGCGCACCGATCGGCGCCAGCAGCCCGATCCAGGCGAGCAGGCCGTAGCCGACGCCCGACGACGTCGTGAAAAAAATGATCGACAGCGCCGGATGCAATTTATCCCCCGGTCCCGGATCAAGCCGGCGCGTTGGTGATCGCAGCCGCCGGCAAGACCGAACCGCGCCGCCGACGCCGGCTCCCGTTCACCGCGACAGAACCCGATCGATCCACTGCAGGAACCCGTTTCCCCCGGCGGTCTTATGCTCGGATCTCTCGTCCCTCACCCGGGTCGGGCGGATCGATCGCGGCGGCAAATATTTGCTCACCGGCCGATAGCCCATTTCCGGCATCGAATCGCAACCGCCGCGCTCGGCCACCAGCTTCGAGACGGCCGAGCTCGCATCGCCGAGATCGCCGAAATGCCGCGCCGAGGTGGGGCAAGCCGCCACGCAAGCCGGAATGCGGTCCCCTTCCGGCAGGTTCTCGTCATAGATCCGATCGACGCACAGCGTGCATTTCTTCATCACGCCGCCGTCCTCGTCGAACTCGCGCGCGCCGTACGGACAGGCCCACGAACACAGCTTGCAGCCGATGCAGAGCGCGGCATCGACGAGAACGATGCCGTCCTCGGCGCGTTTGTAGGAAGCGCCGGTCGGGCACACCGTCACGCAGTCCGGCTCCTCGCAATGGTAGCAGTTCTTCGGAAAATATACGGTGCGCCCGTCCTCGCCGTCGCCCACTTCGAACGTGTGCACGCGATTGAGCCACACGCCCCAGGGTTCGGCCTGATAGGGACCGAACTCGGGCAGCGGCCCGGTTTCGCCGAACGCGTTCCACTCCTTGCAGCTCACCACGCAGGCGTGGCACCCGACGCAGGTATCGAGATCGATGACGAGCCCGAGCTTCTTGGCGCCAGGCTGCGGAGTGGGGAGGCTGGTCATCGGCCGCCTCCAGGCGCGCCATGATCCATGCGCGCGTCCCGCACGATCCCGGGCGGCGAAGCCATGTTCGGAAGGCGCGACACCGCCGGGAACTGCGGCTCGGCGTTGCCGGCCTGGTCGGGGAGCGCCTTCTCGATCCGGACCCGCAGGTCGTACCACGCCGCCTGGCCCGTCACCGGGTCGCAGTTTGCATATCGAACCGTGCTCGCGGCGGGCAGCAATTCCGCAATGAGATGATTCAACAGGAACCCGCGCGTGGACTCCGGGGCGTCGGCGGAGAGGTTCCAGGCTCCGGCACGTTTGCCGATGGCATTCCAGGTCCACACAGTGTCGGGATTGACGCCTTCCATCAGGCGGATCTGGCACTTGAGGCGGCTGTGGTGGCTGACCACCCAGACCCAATCCTCGTCATCGAGACCGAGCTCCGCCGCGCGCGCCCGGTTCACATAGAGGCGGTTGTGGCTGAGGATTTGGCGCAGCCAGGCGTTCTGCGAGTGCCACGAATGATACATCGGCATCGGCCGCTGCGTCACCGCGTGCAGCGGAAAGGTTTGCCCATCGACCGCCGCCTCGGAAAACGGCACGTACCAGATCGGCAGCGGGTCGAAATAAGTTTCGATCCGGCCGCGGTGCGCGTCGGGCGGCTGCACCGCGCCGTGGCCGCGGGCGGCAAGCCGGAACCGCTGCAGCGGCTCGCAATAGATCTGCAGCACGATCGGCTCGGCTTTCTCGATGAAGCCGAAGCGCTTTGCCGTCTCGAGATAATCCCTGTTGGCGTGCTTGAAGTAACGCTGCTCGGGCGGGAGCTCGTATTTCCAGAAGCACTGGTTCTCGATGTATTTGTCGAGCTGGCCGGGATTGGGCTCGCCGACGCCGTCGCTCCCGCCGTCGCGGCCGCGCCAGCCGGCCAGCGAACCGATGCCGGGCTTGCGTTCATGCCGCACCAGGTAATCGGCGTAATCCTCGTACAACGGACTGCCGTCGCGCGCGACGAAGCCGGGCAGATCGAGCTTCGCGCCGAGTTCGATCAGCACGTCCTGGAACGGGCGAACGTCGCGGTCTGGCTTCAGCACCGGCCGGCGGATGGAGTCGGCGGGACCATCCGCGGTGCTGATCGGGCGATCGAGCAGCGAGATGCAATCCCAGCGTTCGAGATAGGTCGTGTCCGGCAGCACCAGGTCGGCGAACGCCACCATCTCCGAGAAGAACGCATCGGAATAGATGATCCGCGGAATTCTGTATTCGCCGTCGGCACGCTTGTCGGTGAGCATGCCGGTGGTGTCCGCGGTGTTCATCGCGGAGTTCCACGACAGATTGGTCATGTACAGGAACAGCGTGTCGATCGGATAGGGATCGCCGGCCCAGGCGTTGCGGATGACCATGTGCATGAGGCCGTGGGCTGCGAGCGGAGCCTCCCAGGAATAGGCCTTGTCGATGCGCAGCGGCCCGCCCGCGGCATCCACCAGCAAGTCCTCCGGGCCGCATGGATGGCCGAGCGGCATGCCGTCGAGCGGCTGCCCCGGCGCCGAGGTCTTGCCCGCGGGTTTTGGCGCCGCCGGGCAGGGGCGCGGAAACGGCGCTTCGTAGCGGAAGCCCCCGGGGCAATCGATCGCTCCCAGCAACATCTGCAGCAGGTGCAGCGCCCGGCAGGTGTGAAACCCGTTGGAATGCGCCGAAATGCCGCGCATCGCATGCATCGCGACCGGCCTGCCGATCATCGACTCGTGGCGGCGACCGCCGCAATCGGTCCACGGCTGCGGATGCACGATCGCGCGCTCGAACGCCACGTGGGCAAGCTCGGCGGCGATACGCCGGATTTTTTGCGCAGCGACGCCGCAGCGTGCGCTCACCGCCTCGGGCGAATATTCCGGCGATCGGTAGCGCTCCGTCAGGAGCTGGAACACCGGGACGGCGCGGCGGCCGTCCGCGAGCGTGAACTCGCCGGTGAGCGCCGGCGCATCGCAAGCCTCCGCCGGCGCGCCGCGCGCGCGATCCCATACCAGCGGCCTGCCGTTCGCGCGGGCGAACAAGCCGTCATCGGCGGCGCCGGCATCCTGCACGACCAGATACGCGGCATTGGTGTAGCGCACGAGATAATCGAGATCGATGCGGCCGGCGTGCAGCAGCTCGTAAATCAGCGCGAACACCAACAGGCCGTCGGTGCCGGGGCGGATCGCGACCCACTCGTCGGCGATCGCCGAATAGCCGGTGCGCACCGGGTTGACGGAGACGATCTTGACGCCGCGCGCCTTGAGCTTGCCGAGCCCGATCTTGATCGGATTGGAATCGTGATCTTCGGCTACCCCGAACAGCAGGAAATATTCGGTGCGCTCCCAGTCGGGCTCGCCGAACTCCCAGAACGAGCCGCCGATGCTGTAGAATCCCGCCGCCGCCATATTGACCGAGCACAACCCGCCGTGCGCGGCATAGTTCGGCGTGCCGAACTGTTTGGCCCAATATCCGGTCAGCGCCTGGCTCTGATCGCGGCCGGTGAAGAACGCAAGCCGCTTCGGATCCGTTGCTCGAATCGTGCCGAGCCATTCGCCGGCGATGCGCAGCGCCTCGTCCCATTCGATCTCGCGGAACTCGGCGCGGCCGCGCTCGCCGACGCGGAGCAGCGGCTTGGACAGCCGCGCCGGCGAATTCTGCTGCATGATCCCGGCGGCGCCCTTGGCGCAGATCACGCCGCGGTTCACCGGATGCGCGCGATTGCCCTCGATGTAGCGGATGCGGCCGTCGTCGAGGTGCACCTTGATGCCGCAGCGGCAGGCGCACATGTAGCACGTCGTGCACTTCACCTCGCCCGAGTTCCGCGGCAACCCGCGCGGCGCGGAGGCCCCCGCGCGATCCGCTCGGCTTGGCGTCTGACGCGATCGGCCGAAGCTTGCCGGGAGCCATCGTGCCGTCATTGGGCAAATCCCCGAAGCAGAAGCAGCAAGCAAGCACCCTTATCGTGCACGATCGGCCGCTTCAACGGTATTCGTCGAAGCGCGCCCGTTCGAATTGCCTGATAGCTTCCGGATATCATCTATCGGCAGACCGGCCGGGCGGGATGGACCGCACGCCGTCGGCGATTTGAGAAGGGGTCCACTCATTGCGCTCGCCCGTCGCGGGTGGCGCCCACGGCGATCAGCGCATCGATCTCCGACCGCGACAGTCCGGCCTCGGAGAGAATTTCGACGCTATGCTCGCCGAGCCGCGGCGGCAGCCGGCGAATGTCGGGCTCGGTGCGGCTGAAGCGCGGCGGAATATCCGGCATGCGCATCCGGCCTTCGGTCGGATGATCGAATTCCTTCCAGAAACCGGTCGCGGCCAGCTGCCGGTCGTCCAAGAGGTCCTCGATCGATTGCACCGGCCCGTGCGGGACGTTGGAGTTCTTCAAGAGCGCCGTCCATTCGGCATTGGTGCGCGTCGAGCAAATCTCGGCGAGCGTTGCATAGACCGTCTCGATATTGCCAAGACGCAGCGCGGTCGACTTGAAGCACGGGTCTTCCAGAATCTCCGGACGCCCGATCAGGGTGCAGAGCTCCCGCCAGTTCGCGTCGGTGTACGGCAGCATGGCGAAATAGCCGTCCTTGGATCGATACGGTCCGCGGTTCTTGTTGAGCAGGCGCCGGTAGCCCATGCGCTCGACCGCGGGCACGAAGGTTTCGCCGTAGAGATGCTCGACCATGGTGAACGCCACGAGCGATTCGAACATCGGCACTTCGACCGCCTGGCCGCGGCCGGATTTCTCGCGCTCGTACAGCGCGGCCAGAACCGCGCTCACCACGCAATTCGACCCGGTCTTGTCCGCCATGACGGTGGGCACGAAATGCGGCTCGTCGGCCACTACCGCCTGCAGCATGGCGATGCCGCAGCCGGCCTGGATGATGTCGTCATAGGCGGCCTTCGCGCCCATCGGGCCGTCGGCGCGGAAGCCGTAGGTCGCCAGATAGACGAGCCGCGGGTTGGTCTCGGCAAAAATCTCGTAGGAAATGCCGAGGCGTGCTGCGGGCTCCGGCCGGAAATTGTGCATGAGCACGTCGGCGCTCCCGGCGAGCCGCAGGAGGGCCCTTCGACCCGCTTCATTCTTGAGATCGAGCACGATGCTGCGCTTGTTGCGGTTGCAGCCGAGAAAGAACGCGGCCATGCCCGCATGGCGTCTGGGCCCGAGTTGCCGGGTGGTGTCGCCATCCGGCGGCTCGACTTTGATGACGTCGGCGCCGAGGTCGCCGAGCTGCTGCGCCGCGTAAGGGCCGAGCACGACCGAAGTGCAATCCAGAATTTTCACGCCGGATAGAGGTCCAGGCACGTGCTTCCCTCCCTCGATGCCTGGGTTTGTTAAAGGGTCGGCGCGCCCCTAGGCAAGCGTGTTGTCGCGTGCTCGCATTCTCCGGCGCTGCTCGCGACGGCCTGGCTGCGCCATCGCCTACGGCGGCGGTCGGGCGTGCGCGCTGATACACGGCGTCTCGGAGATCTGCCACGAAGTGTTGTTGAGCACCATCTCGCAAACGGCGATGCGCGGCCCCTTCGGGGTCTGCAGGCACACCGATTGCCCAAGCGGAGAAACATGGCCATTTATTAACCACTTCTTGACGCCGTTAACGTACAGGAGGATCGTAAAAGTGTTGAGGGTGGGGGTGATGGTAATGAGTATCTCCTCGAAGCTGAGGATTGCATCGGCTACTCTAGCCGGGCTCTATTTTCTGTTCGCGCCATTTTCATCCGGCGGAGCATGGGGTCAATATCTTACCCGCTCGGAGTTCGCTCAGTCCCGAACAGCCCCACTTGCAGTCCCGCTTGCTAAATTCCGAACCGGAGGGACAAAGCATCCTGAAGCCTTGGCTCTCCAGCCCGCCCCTGTTCACCCACCAGCGCCGACTGTAGTACCCGTGGCTATGCCCGTTGCGGACCCTAATTCGGCCCTCGGAAGCGCGCTTGCCTCCTGTGATAGGTCCTCCGAGGGTTTCGAAGCTCTCGCATTGCCCGGCGCAAGAGGCGAGGTCAAGCTCGACCGTTGTTATCGGGGACGCGACCATTTTGTCTGTAGTGTTGACGCGCTTTTGACAGAGGCAAGATCCCTTCTTAAAGGCTACAAGAAAATTATCGACGCGAATTATCCTGATCTGAGCAACCTCGAAGGTGTTTGCAGAATTAAATCGGACGCTCTTGCAAGCGACATAGAAGGCGCAACCGATTTCAGCGCGAAATTCAAAGTGCTGAAGGCTCAATATGACGCCCGCGTAAGCTGCGCGAGCAGTGTCCAGCAATCATTTCGAGACGTTACATTGTCCGATATGACTCAAGCGCCTGATCTCTTGAAATCAATGATCGATACGCTCGAAGGAGATATGGCGGGAGTTTCTGTTGTTGAGGCGCAGGCCGCCGGACTCGCTGAGAAAATGGGCGCCTCGCAGAAGGCTATGAACGCGATCCAAAAGGTTCATCGCGCCATGTGCGCGAAGAATCAGCCTATGCGTGCAGATGCTGAAAACCGAGCAGCCCGCTGAGGTTCTCACATAGGGCCAAACTGGTCTCCCGTTCGTAATAGCCCGAGGGCGTGTAGGGGCTCCAATTTGCCGCACCAAATTTTCAGAGCGGCAGGGCTAAGAACGTTCGGCTTGACATTTTTTCATGTAGCTGGTCTCGCGCCATGAACGGAACGGCCTGCGTTTGTTAAAGGGTCGGCGCGCCCCTAGGCAAGCATGTTGCCGCGTACTCGGATTCTCCGGCGCTGCTCGCGACGGCCTGGCTGCGCCATAGCCTACGGCGGCGGTCGGGCGTGCGCGCTGATACACGGCGTCTCGGAGAGCTGCCACGAAGTATTGTTGAGCACCATCGCGCAAACGGCGATGCGCGGCCCCTTCGGGGTCTGCAGGCACACCGATTGCCCGAGTTCGAAACTGCGACCACGCGCACGACACGTGCAATTCGGCTCCGCGTGAGCGGCAAAATCGAACGCGCCGACAGCGGCAAACATTGCAAACATTACGGCGCCAGCGCGGAGATTTCGCAGTGAACTGTTTATCGTCACGACGTGCACAACCTCGTCTCGCAGCGGTCGCGATACAGGGCGCATAGCGGACCAGCGTCAAATGCCGCTGGGCGCTCGCGCCGGCAAGCCGTCTGAGCTAAGACAGCCGGCACGCGCAATCCTACATCACTCGGGCTCCGGTCCGACACACGTATCAATGCTTTTCCCTCTTCTTCCCCCTCTGTGTCGCCAGGCGCGATCGAAAAAAGCAGGGCATCAGCGCCCGTTGCCCCGGGGCGTTCCGGCGGGCGTCGGCCTTAATTCGAACCGGAATCGAGCTGACCATCCGTTCAGGGGTGGCGCGTAGCCTGCCGCTCTGGTCGATAGGGGGAAGGGAACATGAAAGCTCTCGTCGCGCTCGGCCTATTGGCCGCCAGCATCACTCTCACGCCGGGCACCGCCGGCGCTCAGGAGCGGACTGGAGACGCAGCCTTGGGCGCGCTGGCCGGTGCCGTCGTTGCCGGCCCCTTCGGTCTGGTTGCCGGCGGGGTGGTCGGCTACACGGCCGGGCCGGGCATCGCGAGCGAATGGGGGCTCAGACGCCGCCATCACTCTCGGCCGCGGCACACGGTTCCGAAGAGCCAGTAACGGCGCGTCTAGCGCAGCGCGCCGACACCCCCGCCCACCATGGCCTGCACAGCGCTGGCGTCTGTTTGACCTTTGCCCAGCACGCCGATTTTTAGAGCATGTGGCGCCAATGGCACAGCCGGGTTGAGCGAAGGTCCGATGGCGGTCCGATGTCCGAAAACGCATTGATCGGACGTCCAACCCAGGAGCCTTCTAAGCTGTTGGCGACGGCGCCCGGGAATGTCCCCGTGCGCGTTGTTTGTTCTCGGGGAGTGACAAAACCCGCTGTATTTGGTGGGTGACAAACCCTTGATCTACAAAGGTGATGGCGGAAGGGGTGGGATTCGAACCCACGAGGGCCCTTGCGAGCCCTGGCGGTTTTCAAGACCGCTGCCTTAAACCACTCGGCCACCCTTCCGGGCGATAGAACACAGGCCATTTCGGCCGGGAGTTGATAGCCAAAATGCCGGTCTGCTACCCTTTTGCTACCCTTCCCGTCTGGTCTTGGCAAACGTGACTTCCATGCGAACAGCTCTGTTGACCGCGCTCGCCGTGCTCACCGTCGGCCTTGCGGGGCTGTCCGCGGCATCCTCGTTCCCGGTGCGTCAGGACTGCGGACCCGCTGCGCATCGGAGCCCCTGGGGTCGCTGTGTTCCCGACCGGCTGCGAAGCTGCCCGCCCGAATGGCACCGGACCCGATTGGGGCTTTGCGTTCGCGACCGGTATTAGCGATCGCGACCCGATCATCGGAACTTGCGCAGCCGGAATCGAATTGATCGACCAGGATGATGACCTACCGAACCCGCGTGCTGGCAATCGTAGCGATCGGATTATTCGCTGCGGCGCCGTTTCCAGGATCGCAGCTATGGGCGCAACACAGCCCTCCTCCCCCTGTACTGCTGCCCGTGCCGCAGGTAACCCCGCAGTTCAACGATCCGGGTCCACAATTGACGATCCCTCAGCCCGGAAACCCGGTACAGCAGCTCTCTCCCTCGCTTGGCACGGGGTCGCAGGTCTACTCCGTTCCCCGGGTCTATGCCGATCCTGAACCCTCGCCGGATATCGTTGCGGGCCGCAGCCGTCATCATAGCGCGAGGCATCGGCACGTTTCCCGAAGTCACGCCGGCAGCAGCCGGCCGAGCGAATTGCCGCGCGCGAGAGCGCGCTAAGGTGGCCCGATGCCGAACGGCTCACCCGCTCGCATCCGTGTCATGGTGCGGTTAGCCACCTGAGACGAGACTACTCCGCCCGCTCCAGCACCGCGTTGATCAGCCGGATCCGCGCTTCCTCGAGATTCCGCAGCATGTTTCTCGACACGGTGGGAAAATTCGGGCCGATCAGGATGTGGAGCCCGAGCGGCGGCAGCGATCCGGTCTCGAGCGCCTTGGCGCGCGCCAGCGCCTGCTCGAGCGATTCCCGCGTCGGGTCGTGCCAGGCAACGACCCGGAACCCGGCGCGCTCCAGCTTCTCGCGCGTGACCTCGGGCGCGAACAGGAAGCTGATGCTTTTGTCGCTTGCCCAAGGCGTCGGGTAATAGGGCTCGCCGCCGGGCCCGGCGGCGACGTCCTGGATCGCAAGCCTGCCCGCCGGCCTGAGCATGCGGCGCATCTCGGCATAGAGCCGGTCGCGGTCGGCGATGTTCATCGCGGCGTTCTGCGACCACACGAGATCGAAGCTCGCGTCCGGAAACGGCAGGTCGAGCGCATCGCCCTGGCGATAGGTGACTTTCCCGGCGAGGCCGGTGCGGCGCGCCAGCATGTTGGCGACCTCGACGAATTCCGCGGTCAGGTCGAGGCCGGTGACGCGGCAGCCGAACGCCTTGGCGAGAAACCGCGAGGGCCCGCCGATGCCGCAGCCCACGTCGAGCACGTCCTCGGCGCCGCTGACCCGCGCGAGCTGCGCCAGCCGCACCGTCGCGTTGCGCTGGCCGGAATGGAATTCGTCGACCGGCGCGAGATCGTCCGGCGTCAAATGCTCGAGGTCCTTGCCGGCCTCGCGCAGCGCCGAGAGGATGGTGTCGCCGAGCGAGGACCGCGTGTAGTGATCCTCGACCGCCCGTGCGTTCGTCATGTTTGCCGCCGATGCAGGGGGTGCCGCAGGGGCCTTTATCGTGCGGGCTTGCGCGTGAGCGTGCCGTACGCAACGACGAGCTCATCGTCAACGCTGCCGAACCAGACCCAGGCGAGCTTGTCGCCCGCCCGGCCGACCGTGATGGTGCCGTCCGGACACCGGCCGCCCTTGTCGCGGTGGCCTTGGGTGATCGCCTCGACGTAAAACACATAGCTGCGCGACGCACCGATGCGCGTCAGCTTTCCGACGCAATTGACCTCGGGATAACTGGTCTCGCCTCCCGCGGCGGTGAGCGTGAGCACGAC
>WNGI01000314.1_pt1 | contig 46208 bp, 36 predicted proteins | sample 5400621 | NCBI WGS metagenome assembly WNGI01 (sample SAMN13153374, study PRJNA577476) | soil metagenome | isolation source: 20 cm soil or saprolite under Garry oak tree replicate 1 | place: USA:California | collected 2016-06-15
GCGCCAAGTAATGTGTCGATGCCGACGTTTGCCAGCATCCTTGCCAGTGTGAAAGCCGGCACCTCCGCCCTCACCGCTTCCAGAATGATGTAGCCTGACAGCACCGCGCCGATCAGATCGCCGATTCCCGGAATCAGTCCAACAATTGGATCAAAACCGATCTTCCACGGAGTCCCCGGAATCGAGATGGAGTTGTCGAGCAGCTTTGCCAACACCCGCACGCGTCTGGTGCGACTCGCGGGATCATCGGCGAGAATGCCCTGCCTCGCTGGAACGACGACTCGTGGGTTCGTCCTGCTCACCGTGACACCTTCGCCTCGAGCGCCGACATTCGCGTCGGTCCCGGATAAGGCTGGTCGCCCTTTATCGCGCTCCACAAAATGCGATTGAAAAGATCGTCGTCCGACATGTCTGCCTTTTCCAGCCTCAGCTTTTTCGACGCTTCCGCCAGCGCGGTACGCGGCGGGTTTTTCTCGTCGAGCGGCACGCTCGACACTAACGGCGTATACGGAGTAAGATCGGGCGTGGCCTCCCATATCTCGCGCAGTGGCCGGCCGTAGTGATCGAACTGCGACATCCTTCCGAGCCCCAAGATGTCCTCGATCGTCGCCACGACATCGGTGGTGTTCGCGAATCGATGAAAGACTTTCCCACGGTTGTATGCTGAGATCACGAGTAGCGGCGAGCGGTGCGAATCGACGTGGTCGGTGCCGGCCTGTGCGTCATCCTCGAGCACGAACACAACCGTGTTCTTCCAGAACGGGCTCTTCGACAACGCTTCGACGATTCTGCCGAGCGCGAGATCGTTGTCTGCCATGTAGGCCCGCGGGGTCGGCTTCCCGGCTTGCCCACCGGAGGTATGATCGTTGGGAAGTGTCATGATCTCGAGCGCCGGCAACTTCCCCGCTCGCACGAATTCCTGAAACTCTCTGAGCCAAACGTCGGCGCGCGCTTGGTCGGGAATGTCCAGGTTCCATCCCGAATACGCGGTGTTGGTGTGGCCGATCAAAGCAGGCTTGGTTGCCACGGTGGTCACGCGCACGTTCGGCCCCGGCGTTTCGTCCGCTTCGCTGACGAACTCGCCGTAGTTCCTGTAGGTGATCCCCGCTCTGTCCGCGAGATTCCAGAGATATCCGTTCGCTGCCTCCGAAACATCATCATCCGGAATGACGTTACGATTGGTTCCCTGGTAGTCGTAGGTCCTTCCCCGAGAGGAGTAGTGCGATGGTATCGTCTTTTCCGAATAGTCCGTAACGTACGCCGACATCGACCAGTTGTGGCCGTCCGGACTTACTTCGGCGTTTACGAAAAACCGGTCGAAAATTCCGAACCGCTCCGCCAGAGCGTGATGGTTGGGCGATACGCTGCGCGGAAAGAAAACGAGCGACTGATCCCCATCGGCCTGAGTGAAATCGCCAAAAACCTGGTCGTACGTCCGGTTTTCCTTGATGATGTAGATCACGTGCTCGAACGGCGGATATTTCTTTTCCGGATACGTGGAATTCCAGCCGTTCGCTGCAGCGACACGATTGGAGAATCCGTCAAGCTCTGCGCCGCTTGTCCTGACAGCGGGAACGATCGTGAGCGTGCCGTTGATCTGCCCGAGCGTATAGTCTGGAGTGTGCGGAGGCATCGGTTGGTTGGGCTTCCACGGCCCAGGATTCGGCTTAGTGCCACGGCCCTTGCCATTCACGACGATCAGATCGCTCCCGTCCGCCTCGATCGCCGAGGGATACCATCCCACCGGAATCCTGCCAACCAGCGCATTGCTCCCCGCGGCTGCTGAAACTCCGGAGACTGCTGCCGAGAGATTGAATACAGCGACCGCATTGTTGTCGGCCTCGGCCACGAAGAGTCTGGTCCCGTCCGGCGAAAGTGCCAGCGCGTTGGGCGTGCTGCCCTCACCCGTCGCCCCGGGCGAAGCATCGCTGAGCGTGGCGACAACGCGCTGATTGCGGGTGTCGATGACACTCACCTTATCCGTGCTTCCCGAGGCGGCGAAAAGCCGCGTTCCGTCTGCATTGAGCAACAACGCCGACGGATGCCTTCCGACTCTGATCTCTCGTCCGTCGCCCAGAGCACCGTTGGCCCCCGCCGGAAATGCCGACACTGTCCACCCGTTCCATCCGGAGACATAAACGGTTCCGTCGGACCCGGTCAGGACTCCGTAGGGATATCGTCCCGTCGCCAATCGCTGTACGACACGTCGCGCGGCGAGATCCACGACCGCGAGTGAATCCCCCAGGTTCTCAGCGACATAGAGCGTTCGTCCATCGCGCGAGATCGCTATTCCCGCCGGATACCTGGTACCGCTCTTTCCTTTCTCCTTCACCGCCAACGCAATGGAGTCCGCGAGCGTCGCCCGTCCATCACGCCAGTCGAACCGATAAATCACGTCCTCGTTTCCACCGGACACATACAACGATTTTCCGTCCGGGCTGAAAGTGATGCCGAGAAACACGGCGGGAAGGGGAATTGTTTGCAGCACGCGTCCGGATGCCCGGTCGACAACCTGGATGCCTTGCTCCCTCCAGCCGTTGAGGAGTACGATCACGCGATTCTTTTCCGGCGACAGCGTCATCGCCAGGGGCATCGAGCCCAGATCGTACGAGACGCCGGCCGGATCGAGCCGCGCTCCGGTTGGAAGACGCCGTGCTCCCGACGGATCCTGCGCCGAGATGCCGGCTGTCACTTGCGGCGTTGGCGAGCCGCACGCGCTTGTGATCAGCGCCAGTGCCAAAAGGCGGATGAGTGTCATGTTCATCCGGCGAAAGATGGCATTGACACCCGATTCTGCCAGTCTGATAATCCGCAGATGAGTACCACTTTGGTAAAGCCCCGGATTGTCCGCGCGAAGAAGAAAGACATCCCGCTAATTCATGAACTCATTCTCGAGCTCGCCGAATACGAGCGCGCCCTTCCGGGGGAAGCGCCCGTTACCGAGAAGGACCTGGCTCAAACCCTGTTCGGCAAGCAACCCGCTGCGGAAGTTCTGATCGCTTTCCTCGGCGATGAGCCTGCCGGGTTCGCCCTTTTCTTCCACAACTATTCGACCTGGCTCGGCAAGCGCGGAATCTATCTGGAAGATCTTTTCGTCCGACCACCAGCACGGAAGCATGGCGTCGGCTTTGCTCTGTTGCACGAGCTCGCGCGCATCGCAATCCAGCGTAATTGTGGCCGTTTGGACTGGTCTGTGCTTACCTGGAACGAGCTTGCGATAAACTTCTACAAACGGATCGGAGCCAGGCCGATGGACGACTGGAAGACATTCAGGCTTACGGGTGATGCACTCGCCCAGGTAGCCGGCGCGGAGAAATGATCTGATCTACGGTCGTAGACCGCGCCAGCTGATCGTCGTCTGGGGCATGTCCCTGGTGTCGATCGCCCTGATCTATTGGCTCGAGCTCAGTGCGCCGGCTCTGCACGAACTGCTGATTCCCTTTTATTGGATCATACTTGCTCTCGCGTTCTATCTCACCTGGCGATGGCTGCGAGCGCGTTCGCGCAAGGATCGAAGAGGACAGGATCGCAGGCGCGTTGATCGCCGCAATCAGAGCGACACTACTTCGTCCTGAGAATCGATAGGGCGAAACCCGGCGGCACCGGCGCACCACGTGAAGCAATGCGGCCGCCTCCAATTGTGTTAGCTGCTACGCCAAAGCGCAGGTAGGCGGCCGAGCCATCCCCAATGCCGACCGATGTGACGCCGGTCGGATCGATCTGCTGCGTAGCCAGGGCCCATACGCCGTCGTTGACGGCGGAAATCATCGACCGGACGTTCCAGGTCGGGTCCATGTCTACGGACTGGATTCCTGGAATGAAGTCATCCGCGTAGTTGGATACGCTCCAGTCGCGGACCCACGCACTTAGATCAGGCGTTATCGCGCGCGTGAGGTTCGACACGCCGTGGATCCCGGGTGGCGGATTAGCGAGCTGGAACCATAATTGACTTTCGGCGCCCGCATGTCTGTCAGCGGCGTAGCGAAGAAAGGACCAGATCGCGCCCCGCGTGGTGATGTTGGCGTTGTTCACGTACGGGGAATTGGTCAGCGTATTGGTCAGGAATTCCCGTAAGCGCCCAAAGTTCTGGACGCCAAAATTGTCGAACGCGGCCTGGGTTTTCTGCGAGGACTGAATCATCTCGTAGGTGATGTTCTGCCCCGGCGTGAGTCCACTCGCCCGGTAGAACATCAGCTCCTCCGCTTCGTGCGCGAGACCCTCGTCGAGAAAGACGTCCTCGAACGTTGCCGAGCCGTTTACGTAGAGATGGCGCGAGGCATTTATCAGGTGCTGGAACTCGTGTGCGAGGGTCCCCACCGTCACAGTCCTTACGAAATCCGCGGTGCGCACATTCTGATTCACGATTCCGGTGGGATCGGGGACGAGAAGGTAGAGCATTTCCGCGAAGTTGCTCGCCGCACAGCCCTCAACGGTTCCGGCTGTCGTCGTCGGAAAGAGATCCCGGCTGAAAAAGAATCCGCCGACGTAGAAATTCTGGCTCGGAGGCGTCAGCTCATTCACAGCGCGCGTGAAGAACAGAACCACGTGCTGGTTTTTATCGATGTCCGTCGGAGTACCGAAATTGAGGGTGTCGACCGGGTACACGAGCGTATCGAACGTAGTCGCGAAATTCTGAAAGTCCTCCGTCGTGAAGCCATCGGTGGGGTTGGCCGTGTCGCTGACCACTATCGCGCGGTTGGAGATTGCGACGATGCGCCCCGTTCTGACGTTGGCGTTCGCACAAGCCGACGAGGAGTTTGTGTTGAGATTCATCAGATCGCCGATCTGGGGGACGGCGACCGACAGGCTGAAACGACCAGAGTTCTCCCGCCTGGCACTCCTGGCCCGTGGAATCAGTGGTGTCAGTTCGACCAGCGACCGCTCTCTTAGCGCTGCCTCGAAGGCATCATCCTTCCTGAGCAGGTTGGGTCCGGTTGGCTGCATCAACTGCAAACGTGGATCGATGGTTCGGTTCGAGATCGCGGGGATGGTGGTGCTGCCCGTGAAGATCGAAAGCCGCAGCAGTGATCCACTGAAATCCGAGTAGAACGGCACCGCGATGAACTCCGCGCCAGCAGATGTACCCTGCACGCAGAATTCCGCGGCCGCGGTACCGGCGAGCAGTGCGATTTCACCAACCGCGAGATTGAATGCACTAGAGCCGGCTGGACACGGTGGGCCGAGAACGATGATCGTGCCCGTCTTGACGATCGAGCCGGCGGTCGCACGAATGCTAGTCGTCTTATCCGAGGCGCGGGCAGTAAGTATGGCTCCGGCGCCGAAGTTATCGGCAGTCACGATCGACGTGTCAGATGATTCGACAGTTGACCCTATCAGAACGCTGTTTCCGAACCTGTCAGCCGCCCGCGCGTTGAGCCGGAAGACATCGCCAATCCCAAGTAATCGGACTGTATCTCGGGAAAGGATTATCTGTGAGAGAGGGCCGGGCATCGCGATTGCGACGAAAGTGACGGGACTGAGTCCCGCAACCGTCGCCGTCGCAGACTGAGTTCCAGCCAGCGGGCCGAGGGTCCATTCCACCATCGCCAGACCGCTTGCATCTGTGACCGAGGAAGACGCGCTGAGCGCGCCCGACGATGTGTTCCAGGCGACTGAAACGCCGGTCACATTCCGACCTTGGGAATCCGAGACCCTGACGGTCAGTGGCTGTCCGAGCTTGCCCCCGACTTCCGTTGTTCCTTGCGCGTTTCCCGACACGAGAACGATGCTCGCTGGAAGTCCAGCTTTCGGGCCGGATGCATCCCCGCACGCAATCATCTGAGCGATGACCGTGGCACCAAGGAGCGCAATCAATCCTGAAGCAACCCGCGTCTCTGCCGTAACGAACTCTACGCCGAATGTCCGCCTAACCCCGGTTTCACCCTATCGGGATAAGCTACCAGTGGGAAACACTCGCCGCTTGCGCGCTCGATAACATCCGCCGCTTGGTGGGTAACGCCCACCGTTGGAGGCTATCCCGCTCGATGTTCGTCACGATCCCCGAATCCTGAGGGACGAGGTTTACGCTCCGATCCTGTGCTGGTCCGACCCTTCGTCTCGTCACCTACGTCGGTGAGCTCGGAGACTTTCTCGATGAAAATCTGCGTCAGCTCATCGACTCTGTCGCGGACCATTGTGTCGCTTGCGCGCGAGAGGGTAGCCGCGCGATGTGTGACGTCGTCGATCGCTGCGCGCACAGTGGACGCGCCTTCCATCGCGAGCAGCCGCGAAATTGCAACCGACGGGGCGACCTCTCCCGTCAGACATTGCACAAGAATTGCCCGAATCGCCGGCGGTTGCAGGCCTTCTGTGAGACGAGTGATGGCTTCCGCTTCCATTCCGGTGCGACTGCTCATGTCAGTGCCAGTTGAGATAGACGGGCAATAGCTCGATCGACCCGTTGATTCTCTGGCACAACACGCGCCAGTTGGTCCGGAGCCCCATGCGAAAAACACCAAAACGGAGGACGGTAATGGCTACGCGAAAACCCTCAGGCCGCCGGAAATACGGTAAGGCGGCCTCGAAGCGCGTCGAGAGCGCGATGCGTCGGAGGAAAAAGGGAACGCTCAAATCCGGCAGGAGCGGGAGGACCGTGAAGAGCCGGAAGCAGGCGATTGCAATCGGTCTGTCCGAAGCGCGAAAGAAGGGCGCAAAAGTCCCTCGCAAACCCGGCGGACGAAAGCGATCGAGCCGCTGACGGGCTGACCATTAGGTAAGTAGCTAACTCGGCTGCTGCTTCCCGTGAAATGCGCCTCTCAAATGGTTTTTTCTGATCCGGAGCGCATGGCCTGGCGTGGAAACAGTCCAAACGGGAAGCACGACCGAGTTCCGAAGCCTGTCAGTATTTCGCCAGGTAGTTATCGAGCTCCCATGAAGAGACTTGCGTGATGTATTCCTGCCATTCGAGGCGCTTCGCAGCCAGAAACTGTGTCGCGATGTGCTCGCCAAGGGCTTCGATGATCACATCGTCCTTCTCCAACTCGTTGCACGCTTCTCCGAGGTTGTGGGGCAGGTCGTCGATCCGGAGGCGACGCTTCTCCCGGTGCGACATCTCCCAGATGTTGGAGTTGACCGGTTCGCGCGCATCGGCCTTGGTCGCGATGCCATCGAGTCCGGCCGCCAGTTGCACGGCGAGCGCAAGGTAGGGATTCGCGGAGGGATCTGGAATTCGGAGCTCGATCCTGGTCCCTGAGCCACGACGATCAGGAATGCGGATCATCGGCGATCGGTTGCGCATCGACCAGGCTACGTTGATCGGTGCTTCAAAACCCGGTACGAGTCTCTTGTAGGAGTTGACGAGAGGATTCGTTATCGCGGTAAAGCCGCGCGCGTGTCGAAGCAGTCCGCCGATGTAGTGGAGCGCCGTTGCTGACAGCTCCCACTCCGAGTTTTCGTCCCAGAAGGCGTTATCCTTCCCCCGGAAGAGCGATTGATGGGTGTGCATGCCGCTGCCATTCTGTCCGAAAATCGGCTTGGGCATGAACGACGCGGTGAGGCCGAAAGTCCGGGCGATGTACTTCACCACGAACCGGAACGTCGCAATGTTGTCCGCTGTCTTCAGCGCTTCGGCATATCTGAAATCGATCTCGTGCTGCCCGAATGCGACTTCGTGGTGCGCCGCTTCCACCTCGAATCCCATCAGCTCGAGGACGTCGACAATCGCGCGGCGCGCATCCTCGCCGAGATCGGCCGGCGCGAGATCGAAATACGATCCCACGTCGTGCGTGATCGTTGAAGGCTCTTCGTCCGGTCGCGGCTTGAACATGAAGAACTCGGCTTCCATCCCCGCGTTCATCGTGTAGCCAAGCTTGGCGGCGCGTGCGATCATTCTCTTGAGCACGCCGCGCGGATCTCCGGCGAAGGGTTTGCCGTCCGGAGTATTGATGTCGCAAATCAGCCTCGCGACCCGACTCTTCTCATCGCCCCAGGGAAAAATCTGAAACGTGCTCAGGTCCGGAGCCAGCAACATGTCCGATTCTTCGATCCGGACGAACCCCTCGATTGAAGACCCATCGAACATGATGTCCCCCGCTAGCGCTTTCTCGAATTGCGACGCCGGTATCTCGACGTTCTTGTTGATGCCGAGAATGTCCGTGAATTGCAGTCTGAGGAAGCGAACGTTGTTGGTGGCGGCAAGGTCCAGAATGTCTTTGGCCGTAGCGCCTGAGGTATCAGGAATCTGGGAGCGGGGTCGGGGCATGGGCTCAACGTAGCCTTCTAGCCATTTTTTTGCAAATCATGCACGAAAACGAGCCGGTTCCTTGCGTTTGGCGGCTCAGGTAGCGAATTTGGTCGATCAATTCTGCACACAGTGCACTTTTTTTCATCTCATCAGCGCATACACCCATGACAGCCGTTATCACTCCGCGTAAGGCTCTTCTGAACGAGATTTCCAGCCGCGAGCCCCGTATCGCCCGTGGCTTCAGCAAAGACGGAATACCCGGGCCGACTTCCCAGTATTTCGGCGTCAACATCCTTGGTGTGAGGCAGTTGCGCGACAAGCTTCCGAAAGAAGTCTTCGCCAGCCTCGCTGCATCAATTCGCCACGGCAAGAAGCTCGATCGTGCGATCGCGCCAGTCGTAGCGCAGGTCATCAAGGAGTGGGCGATCTCGCGCGGCGTTACACACTTCACGCACTGGTTCCAGCCACAAACCGGACTTACGGCCGAAAAGCACGACGCGTTTTTCGCGTTCGATGACGACCGGCAGCCGATGGAATCCTTCACCGGTGACCAGCTGATTCAGAGCGAGCCCGACGCATCGAGCTTTCCTTCCGGCGGGCTGCGCGCGACGTGGGAAGCGCGCGGCTACACGGCGTGGAATCCGGCGAGCCCGGTGTTCATCGTCGAATCAACAGGCGCCCGCACTCTTTGCATTCCCTCGGTCTTCATCGGCTACAACGGTGAAGCGCTCGATGAAATGACCCCACTGCTAAGAAGCTCGGATGTGCTGTCGCAAAAGTCGATCGAGTTGCTGGAGCTGCTTGGCGATAGAGGAGTACAGCGAGTCTTCACGACGCTTGGACCAGAGCAGGAATATTTCCTGATCGATCGCGCGCACTTCGGGATGCGCCCGGATCTGGTGATGGGCGGCCGCACTCTGATTGGCGCTCCGCCCCCGCGCGGCCAGCAGCTCGAGGACCACTACTTCGGCGGAATCCCGGAACGTATTCAGGGATGTATTTCCGAAGCCGAGTTCGAGCTGTACAAACTCGGAGTCCCGATTACCACTCGTCACAACGAAGTCGCGCCCTGCCAGTTCGAGATGGCGCCTTACTTCGAGGAAACCGATCTCGCCGTCGATCACAACATGCTGGTGATGGCGACGCTTCGTCGGGTAGCGCTTAGACATGGACTCCAGGCCCTTTTGCACGAGAAACCATTCGCTGGCATCAACGGCTCCGGAAAGCACTGCAACTGGTCGATGTCAGTGATCGCCGATTCGTCGGAGCTGGATGGATTGAATCTCCTCAAGCCTGGAAAGACGCCCCACCAGAACATTCGATTCCTCGCCTTCCTCGCCGCCGTGCTGAAGGGAGTCCATAAGCACTCGGGCTTGCTCCGCGCCGGCATCGCCACCTCCGGCAACGAGCATCGCCTCGGCGCCAACGAGGCGCCGCCCGCTATCATTTCCGTTTTCATGGGCGACATGCTCACCAGGGTCATCGAGGAGATCGCCGCCGGAAAGAGCTCGGCCTCCGCCGACGAGCAGATGATCAAGCTCGGAGTCGCGAAGCTGCCGGAAGTTCAGCGTGATAACACTGATCGCAATCGCACTTCTCCCTTCGCATTCACCGGACAGAAGTTCGAGTTCCGCGCCGTCGGATCCTCGGCATCGATAGCGTTCCCCGTCGCGCTGCTCAATACTGCCGTCGCGGACGCCATTGGCGAGATCACGGACTCGCTGCGGGAGACTCTCAAGAAGACCAAATCCGTGGACGACGCTGTGCTCAAAGTCGTTCGAGAGGCCTTCAAGGAATCGACGCCGGTTCGCTTCGAGGGCAACAACTACTCCGAAGATTGGGTGAAGGAAGCCAAGAAGCGTGGCCTTCCAAATCTCCGCCGTACACCGGAAGCGCTGAAGGAGCTGGTATCGAAGCAGTCACGCGCGCTCCTCACCAAGCTTGGCGTTCTCACCAAGGAGGAGCTGGAGTCTCGCTATCACGTTGATCGAGCTGCACACCATGCGGGAGATGGTGGACACCCTGGTGATTCCGGCGGCGTACGGGTACCTCAATCTGCTGTCCGAGGCAGCCTCGCAGTCGAAAGCCGCGGGTATCGCGGTAATTCCGCAGGTGACCACGGCGAATCAGGTGGGCGAACTGGTGCAGGAACTCCAGGAATTTCGCGAAGACCTGAGCGACGTCATGGCTCGCGTCGAGGCGAAGCACGACGATCCCACCGGCCAGGCAGAAATGCTCACCTCCGAGGGAGCCGATACCATGGCGGAAGTGCGCAAGGTGTGCGACGCGCTGGAGCTTTCGGTCGGAGACGATTACTGGCCGCTGCCGAAGTATAGGGAGATGCTCTTCCCGGTTTGATTCCGGCAGGATCGTGGCGCTACAACTGAACTACGCTGCGGCCCGCTTCCCGCGGCTTGCTACCCGCTTCGTGCTGCTGGAGTAAGGACAGATCCGCGTCGGGAGCACGGAGAGCCGCGCTTGTGTTTGCCGTAGCCCGCTCGGGATCTGTCAGAGCGTAGGTAGCGCGAGGCGAATAGCACGCAGCGGGAAGCGGGCGGCAGTGTAGTTTGCTCATCATTCGGTGTCGATGTCACTCCATCGATGCGCACGGAGTGACGCGTCACTAACTTCACCCGCATGCCCTCCGCGTCTTCTCCATCTGACCAAACAACAACCTGTCCGTCCTGCGGCAAGGCAGCCACTGGCCGTTACTGCGCGAACTGTGGCGCCCCACTGGCGGGCGCGACGTGCGCCTCGTGCGCAGCCGATCTAAGCCCGGGAGCCAAATTCTGCCACCGCTGTGGCACTTCGGTTGGAAGCGCCGCATCGACCCGTGAATCGAGAACGAACGCCCTTCCGTGGATCGTCGCCTCCCTTGCCTTTCTCGCTCTGTTCGCGATGGCGGCCGGTCGTGGCTTCAATGCGCATCGCGGGAGCACGGTTGACGGTTCGCAAAATGCGTTACCGCAGGCTGGACTCGACGATCGTGGGCCCGCGACGGATGATCAATCCGCCGAAGTTCGCGCTCCCGACATCTCGAGCCTGTCGCCGCAGGAACGCGCCGACCGCCTTTATAACCGTGTAATGCTCCTCGCCAGCCAGGGAAAGATCGACAGCGTCCAGTTCTTCGCGCCCATGGCTTTGACCGCATATCAGATGCTCTCGCCGCTCAACGCAGATCAGCGCTATGACATGGGAAGGATCGGCGAGGTCGTAGGGGCTTTACCACTTGCCAAGGCTCAGGCGGACAGCATTCTCCGCGAGAATCCGAACCACCTGCTCGGGTTGATTCTTGAGGCGCGCCTCGCCACGCTCGCCGGCGACACTACCCGGCTCCGTTCCTACGAGCGAAGGCTGATCGCCGCGCAAAAAGCTGAGCTCGCAAAGAAACGCGACGAATACGTGCGGCATCGGGACGACATCACGAACGCTCTATCACAGGCAAGAAAGAGCCTTGCAATAAAGTCATGACATCGCCCAGCACGATTCATCTGGCCCATAGTCCCGACTCGGACGATGCGTTCATGTTCTACGCGCTCGCCGACGGACAGATTGATACGCAGGGAATCAGCTATGTCCACGAGCTCCAGGACATCGAGACGCTGAACGGTCGCGCCTTGCGCGGAGAGCTCGATGTGACCGCCGTCTCGATTCACGCCTATGCGTATCTCTCCGAGCTGTATGCTCTGCTCCCTCACGGCGCATCGATGGGCGATGGTTACGGGCCCATGCTCGTGTCGAAGCATCCAATGACACACGAACAAATCGCGGGCAAGCGAGTGGCCGTGCCGGGAATGATGACCAGCGCATACCTGGCGCTGAAGCTTTTTCAGCCCGATTTCGTTCCGGTCGTCGTCCCCTTCGATCAGATCGAGCAGGCGGTTATCCGTGGCGACGTCGACGCGGGATTGCTGATTCACGAAGGTCAGCTCACCTACAAGGACGATGGACTGCATCTGGTCGCGGACATGGGCGCGTGGTGGCTCGAGAAGACGGGCCTGCCACTTCCGCTCGGCGGTAACGTCATCCGGAAAACCATGCCGCGAGAGGTCCAGAAGAAAGTCTCGCGACATCTTCGGGAGAGCATCGCGTACGGCCTCGATCACCGCAAGAATGCTCTGGACCACGCAATGCGCTTTGCGCGTGGCCTCGACAGAAGCAAGGCGGATACGTTCGTCGGGATGTACGTGAATGACTGGACACTCGACTATGGCGAGCGCGGCCGGGCAGCAATCCGGCTCTTCCTCGAGGAAGGCGTCAGGTCCGGCGTGATAACGCGTCCGGTGACGGTGGAGTTCATTGACGACTGAGCTCGTCGCCGAGCTCGAGCGCCGCGCCGCAAGATTCGCGGCGGTCGCGACGGTGCACGAATGGAACCGAGACCATCGCCAAGGTCTTTCAGACGGCGGTACCGATTATTTCCTCAAAGCCGGAGCGATGGTGGAAGGGAACCATCTTCCAGGTCGCCTCGAAACGGGAAGTAAAGAGCGAGATTACAGCGCCCCTTACCTACCACGACCGGACCGTGGGAGTGATGCAGGTCCTCTCGTACAAGACGAACGCCTACGACGCGCACGATCTGGATCTCATCATGCTGATCGCGCGCCAGGCGGCCGTCGCTATCGAAAACGCGCGGCTTTTCGATGCACAGCGCAGCGAGCAGAAGCAGACCGAAGCTGCGGCTAAGATTGCCCGCGTAGCGCTTCGCAAGGTGACAGTCGCGCAAGCGAGTCACGACATCCTCGACATTCTCGACGACGTCGTCCCGTCGAGCGGAAAGGCAATCGGCATCATCTCTGCTGATGGAAATACAGTGACGTGTGTCGCCGCATGCGGCACCTGCGAGCAGATGGAGGGCATCACCGGACCGGTCGAGAGCAGCGCGGTGCGTGCTGCCTGGGCGAAGGAAGAGCCGATCTTTGTCGAAAATCTCCGCGAGAAAGCTCACAATCCGGAGAGGGTTCCTGAGGAGCCGGCCATCACGATCCCACTCATTGCGAGCACTCGTCAACTCGGAGTTCTGGTCGTGACGTCCGAGACCGCGCAACCACAGACCGGTCCGCACGTCGATGCGCTGTTGCGTCTCGCACCCGCTGTCGCGCTCGCGATCGATGTACTGCTACTAAGTGAAGACGAGCAACGGACCCACGCACGTGAGCGGACACTCGCCGCGGCATTGGCGACCATGGATCAGCCCGTGCTGATCCTCGGCGTCGATGCAAAAGTTCAATATGCCAATGCCGCCGCTATCAAAGAGTATCGTTACGATCCAACTGAGATCGCCGGTCTCTCTGTTGACGATTTCGTCGTTGCCTCAACGCAGCTCGCTTCCGTTCAGACGATTCCGGCGATCCCGGCGGATCTGCCGCTCTGGACTGGTGAGCACGTTCATCGAAGAAAGGATGGGACCGAGTTCCCGGCGGCCGTGACGCTGAGCCACATCCGCGACGCAACCAACAACATCGTCGGGCTGGTAATCGGCATCAGAAATCTCACCGAGGAAAGAAAAGTTGCTGACCATCTCGGGCGGACTGAAAAACTGGCCGCCATTGGCGAGCTCGTCGCCGGCGTCGCGCACGAGCTGAATAACCCGCTCACTGGCATCTCGACCTTCGCGCAGCTCCTCCTCGAGGACAATCTGCAGGGCGAGCAATTCGAGTCGGTAAGTCTGATCAAGCGCGAAGCCGATCGGGCGATTGGCGTGATTCGCGATCTCCTCCTCTTCGCGCGTAAGACCGATGCTCGCGACGTTCCGGTCGACATCAACACCATCGTCAAGCACACAGTGCGGCTTCGCGCGCTCGCCTCCCGGTCGAGTGGCATCGAGGTTCACATGCGTCTCGATGAGTCGAATCCCCGGACTCGTGGCGATGAGCAGAAGCTACAGCAGGTCCTCCTAAACCTTCTGGTGAACGCCGAAGCTGCGATGGGAGAAGCCCGGCTCCGTCACTTGTCGCTGGTGACCCAGCGCAAACACGGCATGGTGCAGATCGTCATTTCTGACACCGGGCACGGAATGCCGGCAGCTGTGAGCCAGCGCGTGTTCGAGCCTTTCTTCACCACCAAGCCTCCCGGCGAGGGAACCGGGCTGGGTCTCAGCGTGAGCTACGGCATCATCCAGGCACACGAGGGAACGATTTCGGTTGAAAGCACGCCCGAAGTCGGAACGACGTTCACGATTCTTCTCCCGCTATACAGCGAGGGTAAGAAGTGACCCGGATTCTCATCGTCGATGACGAGGAGACCATCCGCCTCGCCCTGCGCAAATTCCTTCGCTCCCGCGGCTACGAGGTAGAGATCGCCGGGTCGGGTGACCACGCGCTTCAGATTCTGGACAAGGAATCTTTCTCTCTAATGCTGTGCGATGTGCGCATGCCCGGAATGACCGGCGTCCAGGTCGTTCCGCAGGCGAGAAACCGCGATCAGGACCTGGCGATCATCATGCTGACCGCCGTCAACGATGCGGCCACTGCGACAGAGGTCCTGTCCTCCGGCGCGACGGACTACCTGATGAAGCCCGTCGAGCTAGCGGACCTGCAGCAAGCCGTCGATCGCGCTCTCCACAAGCGCTCGGAGCTGATTGAGCAACGACGCCTCGACAAGCTCATTCGAGAAGAGGTCGCTCTCCGCACCGCGGAGCTCGAGCGCGAAAAGGAATCCCTGCGGCTAATGTCCATTAGCATCGCCGAGACGCTGATCAACGCCATGGAAGCGAAGGATCTCTACCTGAGGGGACATTCCCAGCGCGTGGCCGAGCTTGCCGGCCTACTCGCGCAGGAGCTGCGACTCGGGGACAGCGTGTGTGAGGACCTCAGAGTTGCAGGTCGCCTTCACGACGTCGGCAAGATTGGAATCCGCGAGGCCATCCTCAACAAACCCGGACGATTGACACCCGATGAGTTCGAGCACGTCAAGCAGCACGTACGGATAGGGCTCGACATCCTCGCTCCCCTCTTTCACATCAAGCAGCCGCTCAAGTACGTCGAACACCATCACGAGCGTTGGGACGGGGTCGGCTATCCACTCGGTCTATCGGGCGAGAACATTCCATTGGGCGCCAGAATCCTTTGCGCTGCCGATACATTCGACGCTCTTACCTCCAAGCGCGCTTACCGCGAACCGTTGGAGCCGCTGGCGGCCCTGGAGCATCTCCGAGTCGACTCAGGAAAGCAGTTCGACCCGGGTGTTTACGAAGCGCTGGTCAGCGTGATAACGAGACGAGTGGCCTCCCAATCCACCGAAGCAGGTGAGGCGCGGAAAGCTGCTCCTTGACGTCGCGTCACCGGAGTTGTATTCGGTGTCAACATGTGAACAAGCTTTCGATGCACAAGGCACGCGACGTGCAGCGGGCGAAAGTCAGAAATGCCGCGCTACTCAGAGCGAGTGCTGACATTCTATGGGAGGACCAATGCCGAGCGGTGAATCAGTGGAGCCATTGCGTTTTGCGGACGATGACGACCCGGATGATCTCGGTGGCTTCAGTCGCGGCAAGCGTTCCTACGATGATGATGACGACGAGGACGGTGGCTGGGCGATCAATGAGGATCACAGCGATCGCCTTTGGGACAGCGCTGAAGACGCGGATGATGACGAAGAAGCCGATTCCGATGCGACGGTTGTAAGCGAAGGCGAAGAGGAGGAAGAGGACGAAGAGGAGGATCTCTTCGGGGGAGGCGCTCCAAGAGGAAGAAGGGGCCGGCCCAAGGGATCCGGAAAGAAGCAGGAGTCGACCCTCACCGGCGGTGGGCTCGGGAGCCCTGGCAGCGGTGTCGGCGGAAGCGCGAGCGGGACCTCGGGTCTTGGCAGCTCGTCCACAGCAGGGGCGAGCACCGGGTTTGGAGCCGGCGGTAGCTCGGCAGGCGCGCCGCGTAGCTCATTTGGCGGCGGTGCAACTTCACCGGCGAGCCGGCCGGCGGTAACGTCCACATCCGGAACTCGCCCTGCGCCCAAAAAGGTGGCCGGTGGTTCGAAAAGGAAGGCCGCCAAGAGTTCGTCCAAGCCTTCAGGCAAAAAGAAACCAGCTAAGAAGAAAGCGGCCGGACGTCGGAAACCCGCTCGGAGAGCCGCCGGACGGAAAGGTGCCGCTCGAAAGGCGGGTGGCGGGAAGGCCTCGAAAGGCGGGTCCAAGACGCGCCGAAAGAGCGGTGGAAGCCGCAAGCGGAAGCGCTAGGGGCAATAGTTTCTCCTGCCCCCGTGCGTAGTGCCCGAGGCGCGGTTACTCTCAAGTAACCGCGCTTTTTCCTTGACTGACCGATGTGAGGAGCGATGCAGGAGAACGACGAGCGAGAGGGACCTTGGCAGCGAGAAGGACCTTGGCGAAGAATACTTCTGTCTGGCGGTGCCATCCTTGGGGCCGCGGCTGCCTATAATGCGTTTGCGCGGAAGGGCGTCGACCAGCTCACCAACCTGATAGGCGGCGAAGAAGGCGGCTTCGATTGGAGAGACAGAAGGGTCGCGTTCACCAAGCGCGGCAACGGTCCTCCGATTCTCCTGATCCACGGTATTCATGCGTCCGCGTGGTCGTACGAATGGAGAAACAACGTCGAGGCGCTGGCGCAAACGAACACCGTCTACACGCTGGATCTTCTCGGTTTCGGGATGTCCGATCGTCCAGCGATTCGCTACTCGGCGCGTCTCTACATCTCGCTCATCTCCGATTTCGTGAGCAGAGTGATCGACGAGCCCACGGTTCTCGTGGCGTCTTCACTCACGGGTGCATATGCAATTGTTCTCGCGGCGCGTGATCCGCACCGCTTCCCGGCCGTAGCTCTCATCGCACCATCGGGGCTGGTCCGTCTCAACGAGCCCGTAGGTCTGGGCGGCGAAGCGAGCCGGCTCGCGGTCGATACACCGATCGCCGGCACCGCCATGTTCAACGCCCTCGTTTCGCGGCCACAGCTTCGCCGCTATCTCAATAACGCATACTCGAACGACTCGCTGGTCACGCGCGAGCTGGTCGAGATCCATTACGCGACTTCCCATCAGCGAGGGGCTCGTCACGCGCCGGCCGCATTCCTGTCGGGCCATCTCAACATCGACGTGCGACACGCCTTACGCCGCCTCAGTCAGCCCGCGCTGCTCGTATGGGGCGAACAGGGATCGACCGCGCCTGTCGAAGAATTTCGTGGCTTCCGCGAGATCAAACGCGATTTCGAAATCTCCGTTTTGTCTCCCGCGGGCGACCTTCCGCACGACGAGCGAGCCGAGGACTTTAATGTTATCCTATCCGCATGGCTGAATCGCCTGTCGCTCTCCTCCGCGCCCACGCTCGACACGCTCCCTGGAACGCCCGGGGACTTGCAGCCCACGCAACATCTCTTGTAGACGCAGCCGGAGTCCGACCAACTAATGCTTCAGCCCGAGCGGCGCCGAGCGCGCGGGCGGTTCGGTTTTACGTAGCGAGTGGATTGCTCGACCGGCCCGAGGGGACAGGCACCGGCGCGACGTACGGATACCGGCATCTCCTACAGCTGCTGTCCATCAAGATCCGTCAGCGCGAAGGTCAGAGCCTCGATACCATCCGCGGTGAGATGCGCGATGTCACCGGCGATGCGCTCGAGCGAAAGATCGCTCTGTCACTCGCTCCAGCGCTCGGCTCCGGCGCTCATGAAGCTGTTGCCCACGACGAGGATATTTCGCTTCGCTGGCACCGCCTTCCCGTCGCCGACGGAATCGAGCTGCATGTTCGGGAGGATTCTCCCGCTGCCCGCGAGGAAGCCGTGATCGCGATGCGCGAAGCAGTGCGCGCAGCTTTAGGACGCGGCGATATCCGCTAAGCCGCTACATCAGATAGCGCGCGGATTTCTCCCCGCGCAGATGCTCGATCAGGGCTTTTTTCGCCTCCACAATTTCTTCGGGCGATAACCAGTCGGCCACTGAAAAGCGACGGCCCCGCCCTTCCACTGCCATCGCGATGCGGCCACCTCGTGTCACAAGGAGCGCGCCTGATCCGCGCGGCCTGGACAGCGGATCTCTGTCAACCAGCTCCAGCGGAAGATTGTAGATGTTCGCCGGATCGCTCGCCGCCATTGCGACGAAGCCCGCCGATGATTGGTCCTCGCTCGCCACCGCGCGAAGCCATTCCACCGCGTCGGGGAGAGCGAACTGCGCGCCTCCAAGACCTTTAACGAAGTAGCCCCGCCGCACTTCTCCGCGATACTCGAGACGTTTGAGCTCGCGATAGATCGACCGCCACGATACCGGGGGACGTTCGCGCCGCCACCAGTCGCGTGACACGATGCCGTAGCGCGCCAGCCACTGGCGCGCGATTCTCTCGGCGCGCTCTTCTTCGGGAAGATCGGGCCCCATATTCCCCCGCCGGCGCACGAGTGACCAGCGACCGGTCCATCCACTCGTCGCCGCCCCCGGCCGATCCGGCCGCCGCCACTTTGGAAGTCTTCTCACACTCGGACGGGCTCGTGTGAATCTCCGATTTGGAGAGGGAGCGTAATCAGCCGGCAGCCAGCTCGTCGGATCCGGGCCGGTGCGCGGCACCATCGCCTTCCAGCGAGCGATCTCGCGCATTGCTTCGACCGTGTCGTTGGTCGCAATGCCCCAGGCCACCAGCTCCCGGATGGCTTCGCGCACGGCGAGCATCGTCAATCCTGTGATTGCCTGAATGTCACCGATAAACGATGCGCCCTCCTCCGCAATCGTCGCTCTCACCGTTTCGGCGTTCCCGCTCAAAACCGGTTCCTGTTGCCCATCGAGCCAGATTGCTCCAGTTCCCCGCTCGAAGAAGCGCACACGGGCGAGCGGTATCGCTCCTGACTCGGGGTCGTAGTTCCCCTCGCCAGCCCACACCGGCTCGCCGGTAGCTGTGAACTGCGACAGCGTCGTCGGATCATACGCCCTTACTCTGGCTCGAAGGTAGTCGCGGTCCCACGCAACGGGCGGACGCGCAATACCATATAGTTGCCGTACAATCGCCGCCGTTCCCGCCGGTCCATCGAGCCGGTCCCGCTCGTCGAGATGCTGCCAGCGCTGCATGAATGCCGCGAAGTGCGGAAGCTCGACGGCTTCGATTTGCTTCCGCAGCGCTGCGAGCGCCCGCCGGCGTCCAATCTCGACTATCCGTCGTGAGCACCATTCCAGATCCTGAATCTCGCGCCGGAATCTTCCACGTATGAGCTTGCCGGTTCTTTCCCATTCGGTGAGCCGGGATTCGATCCATTCGCGTGGCCATCCATAGCGAACGTGGATTTCCTGAATGGTCACCGGTCCCGATTGTGTCAGGAAGCGCGCAAGAATCTCCCGCCGTGCCACCGAAACGTTGATGGCCGCCTGACGTAGAATGTCCGGAACCAGTGCCTCGGCGTCCTGCTCGATCAACTCGGTAGTACCGCGCACGCTCGACAATTGCTCGGAACCGAACGCCGAGACGTAACGCGGATAGGTCTCCGTCAGAATGAAACGCCACTCCTTCGCTCCTTCGGATCCGAGCTGGATCGCAATGAGGCGCTTGGTCTCAAGCAGCTTGGCGAACGGATCTCCACGAACGTTTTCTTCTTCCGTAGCGATTCGAGATCTCACCTCGTCGCCGGTGAGATCGCCTGCCCGGTCGATCAGCTGCGCAAGTTCGTCCTCCGTTCGCGCCCGTCTGCCCGGCGCTGTTCCGCGTCGCTCCGATAGAGTCTGGTCGATTGCTTCACGCGTAATGTCGTCGCTGCCCTCCCCACCCATGACTTCGTCGAGCAGGGATCTGTCGATCGATAGCAGTGCCGCTCTCTGCTCCGCGCGTGGAGTGTCGTCGCCGTAGAGCCAGTCCATCACGAAGCCGAACTGCAGGCTCGCGGCGAACGGCGACGGCGAATCTGTCTGCACGGCGTGGACGCGAATATTGCCCGCCGTGATTTCTGCCAGCGTCTCCTTCAACCCCTGCATGTCGAATGCGTCTTGCAGAACTTCGCGGTATGTCTCGACCAGAATTGGGAAGCTTGGGAACTGCCGGACGACCTGTAGTAGATCGAGCGATTTTAGTCGCTGGAGCCAGAGGGGCATGCGACGCCGGGGATTTCCGCGCGGCAGAAGCAGCGCCCGCGCTGCGTTCATTCTGAATCGTGCGCCGAAAAGCGATGTCGAGCCGACTTCTTCCAGCACCAATTGCTCGGCTTCCGCTCCGGACAGACCGAGTAACGATTGAAACGGTACGCTCATGCCCAGATCTGGCAGACGGAGCATGATGCCATCGTCCGTCGTCTGCACCTGAAGGTCCGTGTCGTTGATCGCCTCGCGTACGCGTTGCGCAAGCGCCATCCCCCAGGGCGCGTTGATCCTTCCCCCAAATGCGGCGTGAATAACGATGCGGACCGCACCGGTCTCATCCCTGAATTGCTCGATAACAATATTTCTGTCATCGGGCACGATTCCCGTGGCCGCTCGCTGCGAGGCGATGTATTTCACCAGCGAGCTAGCCGTCGCCGCATCACAGCCGTACTCGGTGGCTAGTCTCTCCTCATTCGGGGCTTCCGCCAGCTCACGGCGCAGTGCCCCAACGCGATGGCTCAGCATCAGGGACCGCGCCATGTACTCGCCGTGCCAGAACGGCATCCGTGCTGGGGTACCGGGGGAGGGCGTCACGACTACGCGGTCATGCTCGATCGCCGCAATCCTCCACGTCGACGAGCCAAGCTGAAAGACATCACCCGTCCGCGATTCGTGCACGAACTCTTCATCCAGCTCTCCGAGTCGCGTGCGATCGGGAAGATTCACCGTGTATAAGCCACGATCAGGAATCGTCCCGCCGGAGATCACCGCTGTCATGCGCGCCGCCCGGCTTCCGACCAGCCTGTCGTTCACGCGATCCCACGTGATTCGCGGCTCCAGTTCGGCAGCGATATCGGATGGATATTTCCCGGACAACATCGCCGCGACTTCATCGAACGCACCACGCGTCAGCTGATGATAGGGATAGGCTCGTCGCACAAGTTGGAACAGGTCTTCGCTTCGCCAGTCGTCGACCGAGACGGCGGCCACGACCACCTGGGCAAGCACATCGAGTGAATTCTGCACAACGTGAGTAGGTTCGACGTCTCCAGCGCGCATCGCGGCAACTATCGCTGCAATCTCCACCGCATCGTCGCGGAAGGTCGGTACGAGTATTCCGCGGCTTGGTACTCCCAGTGTGTGTCCGGCGCGTCCGATTCTCTGCAGCGCCGCGGCGACGCGCTTCGGCGATTGCAGCTGTATCACGAGATCAACCGATCCGATGTCGATTCCCAGCTCGAGAGAGCTGGTGGTAATAAGAGCGCGAAGAGACCCGGCCTTAAGGCGCTCCTCCAGAGCGAATCGGCGTTCTCTCGCCAGCGAGCCGTGATACGGAAGGGCGATCTCTTCCTCGGCAAGAGTGTTGACTCGCGCCGCTATCTTTTCCGCTTGAGCGCGATTATTGACGAACACCAGCGTTGTGTTGGATGCCCGGATGTGTCGCAGAACGAGTGGGGCGACCGCGGGCCAGATACTGCCGCCGATGCTTCCAAGATCGGCGACTGGAGATTCGACGGCGATCTGCATCTCCTTGGTCATACCGCAATCGACAATCGTCACCGGACGAAATGCTGGTGTTCCAGAAGTATCTGGTTCGCAGCCGCCGAGGAATCGCGCGACTTCCTCGAGTGGCCGTTGCGTTGCCGACAGACCAATTCGCTGGGGCGACTTTTCCACCAACGCTTCGAGTCGCTCGAGCGTCAACGCCAGGTGAGCACCACGCTTGGTCCCCGCGATTGCGTGAATCTCGTCGACGATCACCGCTCGGACTCCGCTGAACATCCCACGCCCCTTGAGCGTCGTCAGCATGATGTTGAGCGATTCAGGCGTGGTGATCAGAATGTGCGGCGACTTTCGAAGCATTCTCGCGCGCGCCGACGCCGGCGTGTCACCCGTGCGCACGGCTACGCGAATCTCGGGGAATTCTTTTCCTTCGGCAGCAAATCGCTCTCGAAGTTCGGTGAGCGGCCGCTCCAGATTTCTCTGAATGTCGTTGTTGAGAGCTTTAAGCGGCGAGATGTAGAGAAGATGGACCGCATTCGAGAGCGGTTCTTTCGTTCCGCGAACGATCAGCTCGTTCAGCTCCCACAGAAACGCCGCCAAGGTCTTCCCGGTTCCGGTCGGAGCGAGTATGAGCGTGTGGTATCCGCTCGCGATCGCCGGCCAGCCCTTGTGTTGCGGATCGCTCGGCTTGCCGAACGTCTCCTTGAACCATCGCCGCACGATGGGATGAAAGCGCGCCAACATGGAGGGACTACTAGTCACGTCACGGGCTGGGGCTGGTGGACGATTCTCGACTGCGTGCTAGAGTACGCGTCTCAGCTTCTGCGCCCCCCATTCGAGAATCTTTCCCGAGAGGGGACGCTTTCTGAACTCGTCGAGCTTTATCTCCTTGGACCATTTTATGTCATCCATGAAAACCGAGTCCATCTGCGCTCCGATGCGGCGGTCGAGCGCTACCAATAGTGACTCGTTATTGAACGATAGCGAACGGTTGTCGAAGTTCATGGATCCGACAAAGGACCACATGCCATCCACAACCATGCTCTTCGCATGCATCATCGTCGGCTGATACTCGTAGATCTTCACCCCGCCCTCGAGGAGTTTCTCGTAATAGGTTCGCCCCGCATACCAGGTCGTCTTCACATCGGTCTTGTCGCTCACGGTTAGAACCCGGACATCCACGCCCCTTCGTGCGGCCTTGAGAAGCAGCTGTAGAAAACTCTCGCCCGGAACGAAGTATGAGTTGCTGATGTAGAGCGTTCTTCGAGCACCCACGATTGATAACGCGAGAAATCTTTCCGCCGCCGTGCTTCCCGTGCTTGGTATGCTGTGCATCAGGCCGGCCTGCACATCCCCGACGTCGGCGAAAGAGCTCCTCGGAAAGAACAGGTCTCCCGTCAGCAGCTCCCCAGTCGACTCAGCCCAGCCGGCCACAAATGCCGCCTGCAGCGCTCCCACAGTCGGACCCTCGAATCGAACGTTCGTCTCGCGCCATTGGTCCTCGTGGTGGCCGTCTCCAAGCCAGTAGTCGGCGAGCCCGAAGCCGCCGGTGTAGCCGATTTTTCCATCGATCACGACGGCGCGAACGTGCGATCGCTGGGCCGCCTTCTGCAGCGTGTACCAGCGAAGAGGTCTTAGCCATTTGACCTCGACCCCGGCATGCTTGAGACTGTCACGCCACCCCCGCTTGAGCGGCTGGGATCCGAACGCATCGAGCAGCAACAGTACCCGCACTTTGTGCTGCGCGCGGTCAATCAAATACTTCGCCATTGTATCGGCGACGGCGCCGGGCTGCGAGTAGTACATCTGTACCGTGACCGTGTGCTGGGCTGAGGCGATGTCCTTCCACAACTGTGGGTAGGTACCATTGCCGTTCAGCAGCAGCTGCACGTTGTTCCCGGGATCGATGTGGGTTCCGGTGAACAGCTCGATGCTTCTGGCGAACAGTGGATCCTCGACGCTCGGGGGCCCGTCCTTGTCACCCTCCGCGATTACGCTCGTAACCGGTGTGTCGTGCGTGACCGACAGAACGCCAATGAGAGCCAGAACCAGTCCGAATAGAACGAGCGCCGAGATTGCGATGTACTTGATCAGTGTCATATTCTCTCTGCATGACCTTCGTGGCCCGTCGGCGAATCGCGACGCGTGCTATCGTTCTCGACCGCTCTCTTGAATCGCTCCCAATCTTCCGACTGAGCGACTCCGCCGAGGACACGGCAATTTCCTTCTCCCCAGAGAGCGGTGGCCGATGGCGTGTGCTCCCAAGCCCAGGCGACCGCCTGCCCGGAACCTTCGATCAGGACGTTTACATCGAGCTCCTGCATCGCTTTCACGAGGCAGGAGCTCCTGAAGATGGAGTGATAAGCTTTACGCTCCACGCTTTTCTGCGTTCCATCGGGCGGCGCGTCGACGGCAGAACTTACGAGCAGCTTCGATCCGCTCTGACGAGACTCGAGCGGACTACCCTCGAGTCGAGCGGAGTGTACGTTGCGGCAAAAGAAGGACAGCCGCTAGAAGGACGCTTCACCATTCTCTCCTCGGTTTCCATCGCGCGCCGACGACTAGCCGAGCGCGAACAGTTCACTCTGTTTCCGGTGCTGGCAGCGTCGGAACCGGGCGACGCCCATGTCACCATCGGTCCCCTAATCCGCGCGAACATCGCGGCGGGACACACCGTGACACTCTCTGCAATGCACTACATGTCGCTCACAAACCCCGTGGCCAGACGCCTCTACCGCCTGCTCGAGGTAGCAAGAGAAGAAGGAATGGTAACCTGGAGAGTCCCGCTCGCCGCGCTCGCCGAGCAGCTCCCCTTGACCCAGCGGTATCCATCCCATTTGCAACGAGTGCTCCAACCCGCTCACGAAATGCTGCTGGCGGCCGGCCTCCTCCGCGACGCGACTTTCAGGCAGCTGAACCGGGACTGGCTGGTGGATTACGTACTTGCCTCCCGCATTGCCTGAGCGAGATGTTCCGCTGGTGCTTTTTGTGCGTCAATAGGAACAACTGACTTACCGAAGGCGTATCTATTAGGTTAACGCCCTCTTCTCTTTACCTTGAGCCGTATGTCTCGACCCAGAAAAAGCCTGTTGTTCGGCCTCGCTCTGATTCCGCTGCTGGCCGGCGGTTTCGTATTTCAGCAGCACGAGAGCCAGCAAGGTGCTCGTTTGCTCGACCAGGTCCTCAACATCGTATCCAGCCGGTTCGTCGATACAGTCGACGCCGCGACCCTTTACGAAAAAGCTGCCCGCGGACTCGTCCACGAGCTGAATGATCCTTACAGCGTCCTGCTGTCGCCGAAGGAGCTTTCCACCTTCAACGCGCAGACGAACGGACGCTACGCAGGCATCGGAATGGAGATCGCCGAGACACAGGGCTTCATCACTGTGCAGCGCGTTTTCCCGCATACACCAGCGGAGCAGGCAGGCGTGCAGGAGGGCGATCGCATCAACTTCATCGACACGACCAATACTCGCGGTTGGACCGTCTCACAGACGTCCGACGCGCTGAAGGGAAATCCCGGCAGTAAGGTCCTGGTCAAATTCTCCCGGCCAGGTGTGCCGGAGCTGATACCGATCGCTTTTACTCGTGCCGTCATCAACATTCCGGCCGTTCCTTACTCAATTATGCTGGACGGCAGAGTGGGCTATATCCCGCTTCTCCAGTTCAACGAGAGCGCGAGAGACGAGCTCGAGAGCGCAGTCACCAAGCTGTCCCGCGACGGGGCAAAGGGAATCGTCGTCGATCTGCGCGGGAATCCCGGTGGCATCCTGGATCAATCGCTGAGCGTCAGCAATCTCTTCCTCAAGAAGGGACTCCAGATCTCCAGCATCCGCGCCCGCAACGGTGAGAACCAGACTTTCAACGCCACCGATGACCCGATCGCACCGACGATTCCACTCGTCCTTCTCACGGATGGACGAAGCGCTTCGGCTTCAGAGATTGTCGCTGGTGCTCTCCAGGACCACGACCGTGCTCTGATTGTCGGCACAACTTCCTTCGGAAAGGGTCTCGTGCAGTCGGTGTTCCCGCTGGAAGGCGGTTATGCCCTCAAGATGACGACGGCCAAATGGTACACGCCGAACGGCCGCTCCATCCAGAAGGAGCGCAAGCTTCTTCCGAGCGGCGAGTTTGTGGAAGTGATGCCCGATTCTCTCGAGACCGATTCGGCTCGTCGTTCGCGCCCCGCGTTCAAATCGGACGCCGGTCGCGTAGTATATGGTGGCGGAGCAATCACCCCCGACATCATCGTGCGTCCCGACACGCTGACAACGGCCGAACAGAAGGTGTTCAATGCGTTCGCTCCGAAGACGACCGACGTCAGAGCAACGCTCATGGACTACTCGCTCGAGCTGAAGAAAACAGTTCGGCCTGACTTCGCCGTCCAGCCGGTGTGGCGCGAAGAGTTCTACCGCCGCCTTCAGGCAAAGGGAATCACAATCGATCATGCACAGTACGAGCAAGCTGGTTCAGAGATCGACCGACTGCTTGGCAACACCGTAGCGCGGTTGGCATTCGGTGATTCGACGGCCAAGCGGCGCAGTGTCCCGGACGACAATCAGTTGATGCACGCACTGCAGGTTCTCAAACAGAGCGCCTCTCAGAAGGACCTCTTCCTCATCGCTCAGCGAGAGCAGGCGGCTACAAGTTCCGCCTCGGCTCGGCAGTAAATAAATCGGCGCTGACTGGAACGACAGAATTGAAAGCTCCGGCGGGAATTGTCCCGCCGGAGCTTTTTTGCCTAGGGCCAGCGATTCTTGTTCGAGTACTTGCTGTTGAGGGTGCGTGGTCTGGGAAGGTCACTTTGGCGTACGTTGCTGGGGAAGCTGCCATGCTTGCCGCACTGGACATCGATCGCAATCTGAGACCGCGGCCAAGCGGTATGAAGGATCTGCTCGTGCCAGTAAGTCCAGACGTCGGTAGGCCGTAAGTCGAGTCATAGCCTACCCATAGGACCTCCTCGTCAGTGGGGACAGTGAACGGAATCCAAGACCCATGGACGTCGTCCCGCCACAGCAAATGGTAGGCGATTACCCGGCGGACGGGGTGCAGAACGGCGACCACCCGCTCGAGCGGGAACGATTCGTCCCGTTATAGGTATAAGACCGGTGCCAGGCGCCGTGCCAGGAGTGCTCCGCTATCCGTTGGTGCAAGGGCGTCAGGCAGATTGGCCGGTCGGAGCGGTATGTGAGCATGGGCCGCAGGCAGCAAGAAAGCCGAGGGCGAGCCCGGCACAAATCCGCTCTCGAATCTGGATGGCTTTTCTTTTCAATGGATAGCCGTCAAGAACGTCCACCTCACAATGCGACGCCTACCGCGCAGCGCCGTGTCGAAGTACTGGAGAGCTCATGCGCAAGCCACGTCCGAACGCGTACAACCCCGCCCAGGCACTATTTCTCATCAGCAACGACCGCAGCGGATCTCCACTCAGCTGCCCCTCATGCGCTGGATCCATTGAGCGCGACCCGCTAAAGATTCCCCCGCCACCCTATACCCACGTTACTCTTCGCTGCAAGAGTTGCGGGCGATCAGCCCATTATGTGGCTGGGGCGGCCTAGAGTCACGGCCCGTTGCACAAAACTTGCCCTCCTCTGCAGGCTGCCGGATGGTTAGTGCGTCACGCGGAAGTCCGGCGAAGCGAAGCGTGTTGATTTTCACGATCGCTAGCCTGTCGCAAGACGCTCCACAGATTGCCCCGCGGGGAAGAGGATTAGTTCAATGGCACGCATCACTGGAACGGTCAAATGGTTCAACGACGCCAAGGGATTTGGCTTCATTTCACGCGAGGGTGGCCCGGACGTCTTTGTCCATTTCAGCGCTATCAGTGGGTCTGGATTCAAATCTCTCGCTGAGGGCGATAAGGTCGAGTTCGAAGTAGTTCAGGGTCAAAAGGGACCTCAGGCCGCGGACGTCACGAAAGCCCCCTGACGGCTCTCACATCGATTCCAGAAGAGCCCCGTCAAGCGGGGCTTTTTTGCATCCGTGCCCACCAAAAAGTCCTCGACAGGCGGCATTTGATTTGCTTTCATCCACTCTCCTGGGGTAACTCGGGACTGGAGATTCGGATGGCTGCAATCTGGAAGGGCTCGCTGACATTCGGACTCGTCAACATTCCGGTTGAGCTCAAGACCGCAGTCCGAGCGGATCATATCAGCTTCCGGCTCCTCCACGAGAAAGACCTATCTCCGGTCAAGTACGAACGAATTTGCCAGGCAGAGGAAGAACCGGTCCCATGGAATGAGATCGTAAAGGGCTACGAATACGAGAAAGGAAAATTCGTCGTCCTGAGCGACGCGGATTTCAAGGCGGCCGCGCTCGAGCACTCGAAGACGATAGATATCCTCGATTTCGTGAAGGAAGCCGAGATCGATCCCCGCTACTTCGAAACTCCATACTATCTCGTTCCCGGCAAGGGTGGTGACAAGCCATACGCTCTGCTGCGCGAAGCCATTCGCCAGACGGGCTCCGTCGGGATCGGCAAGATCATTATCCGTCAGACACAGCACCTCGTTGGTGTGAAGGTCATCGGCGATGCGCTGGTGCTAGAGATCATGCGATTCGCCAACGAGCTGGTCGACGCGAGCGAGTTCAACTTTCCGGGTCGCGGCGCCATTCGCCCACAGGAGCTGCAGATGGCGGAGCAACTCGTCGGGAATCTGGCCGAGCCTTTCGACGCGACTCGCTACACCGACGAATATCGGGCGAATCTGATGAGAATCATCAAGGCCAAGATGAAGGGGAAGAAGCCCAAGCTGGAGGAGCGGGAAGGAGCGGCCCCTGATAGCGGAGTGCTCGATCTCATGTCGCGCCTGCGCGCGAGCCTCGAGGAAGGCAGCGGAAAGAAGGGCACTTCGCCTGCGAAAAGAAAAACCGTCGCCTCTCGTCACCGAGCCGTGAAGGCAAAGAAGGCAAAGACCGCGTAGAACTAAAATGGCCGTTAAGACGAGTAAGAATCCAAAAGGACCTGCTCGCGCCCAGCTGGCCGAGTACCGGCGGAAGCGGGATTTCGGCAAGACACAGGAGCCCTCTGGAGAGGTGACACCCGCTGCCGCCCGGTTGGGACGACTTCGGTTTGTCATACAGAAGCACGCCGCTCGTCAACTACACTTCGATTTGCGACTCGAGCTCGACGGAGTGATGAAAAGCTGGGCCGTTCCCAAAGGTCCAAGTCTCGATCCCTCGGTGAAACGCCTGGCAATGCAGGTCGAGGATCATCCGATCGACTACAACACGTTCGAGGGCACAATCCCGCAAGGCGAATACGGCGGCGGGACCGTCATGCTCTGGGATCGAGGAACGTACTCCGCCGATACCGCCACATCTTCCGATGAAGAGGATGACGCGATTCGTGAAGGGCTGAGACGCGGGGATCTCAAGATCACCTTCAATGGTGAAAGACTGCACGGCTCATTCGCCCTCATTCGCATGAAGTTCGCGCGGGATGGCTCATCGTCCTCCAAGCCACAGTGGCTGCTCATCAAACACCGTGACGAATTCGCGAGCAATGAGGACGTCGTTGCCGCGAACATGACATCGGTAGATACGAACCGAACCATGGAGGAGATAGCATCTGGAAAGAGCAAAGTCTGGAATAACAACCGGGAGGCGAAGAGACCGGCGGTGACATTGTCTCGGCCGAAGTCTCAGCCAAATGCTGGGGCCGCATCGTCCCACCCCAAGCTTTCATTCAAGTCTCTCGAGCCGATGTACGCCAGCATTGGCACCGAGATTCCAGGCAAGGGCTGGACTTTCGAGCCCAAATACGATGGCATTCGCGTTCTCGCCTTTGCGACGCCGACCGAGGTAAAGCTCGTTACGCGAAACGGCAACGACAAAGCGGAGCAGTTCCCCGAGATCGTCTCAGCCCTGAAGAAACTCACGTCACTGACCAAGCATCCACTGGTCCTCGATGGCGAGATCGTAGCGCTGGCCAACGGAGAGCCCGCGAGATTCCAGGAGCTGCAGGGCCGCATACAGGTCAGGCAATCGCAGTTGATTGCGCGATATTCGGCCGCCACACCCGCCGCGCTCATTCTCTTCGACATCCTGATGGACGGCGATGACGTTCTGATTGGAGAGCCTTGGACCAAGCGACGCGCGCGGCTGCTGGCGCGGGCTGGTAAACACGCATCGACCTACCTGCGCGTGACCGAGTCTGTCGAGGGCGATGGAAAAAAGATGCTCGAGAAGGCCCGCCGGCAGGGATGGGAAGGCATCATAGCCAAGCGCATGGATTCCCGATATGAGCCGGGAAAACGGACGCCGGCATGGCTCAAGCTCAAGATCGAGTTCCGCGAAGAGTTCGTAGTCGGCGGCTACACGGAGCCGCGCAACAGTCGCGAATATATCGGGGCATTGCTACTCGGCTACTTCGACGGCAACCGATTCATTTACGTCGGACACACGGGCGGAGGGTTCACCCGGCAGAGCCTGAACGACATGTACAAGCGCCTCAAGCCCCTGGAGCGGAAGACATCGCCATTTGAAGAAACCCCGAAAACCAATGAGACGGTTCATTGGGTCAAGCCCGAAGTCGTGGTAGAGGTGAAGTTCAACGAGTGGACCGCCGACCGTCGTTTGAGGCAGCCGATTTTCATCGGCGTTCGTGATGACAAGGCCGCAAAGGATGTTGAGATCGAACTTCCAAGCGTGCAGCGAAAGCCCATTGGGGGTGGCACGATTGCGAAGCGCTCAACCCGTCTGAATGTCCCGGCCCGAGCTAGAGTCGCAACCAGAGCTTCGGCCCCCGGAGAACGGCCCTCCCGGCCCGCGCCTGCCAAATCGCTCGAAAAAGTCGACAAGAAAGCCATCATGGGGCAGCTCTCAACTATCGAGGAGGCTGGCGGAGCCGGAACTCTCGATTTCGGCGGTCGAAAAACGCTCAGGATCTCCAATTTGGACAAGATCTTCTTCCCGAAGGAGAAGTACACCAAGGGTGACGTGATGCGTTACTACACGCGCATTGCCGACTTCATCCTTCCAACGATCCAGGATCGGCCGCTCGTTCTCAAGCGATTCCCCAATGGAGTCAATGGGGAGAGCTTCTACCAGCACAAGGCGTCGGAGACTACGCCGCCGGAGGTCCGCGTCGAGTTGATAGAAACCGATGGGGGAGAGAAGCAGCGCCGGATCATCGGCGGCGATCTGCTCACGCTTCTTTATACGATCCAGCTCGGTGCCATCTCCGTCGACCCATGGCATTCCCGAGTTCAGTCTCTGGGGTACGCGGACTACGCGATTATCGATCTGGATCCTGGGCCGCGCGCAAATTTCGCCCGCGTCGTCCAGATCGCGCGTTGGGCAAAGGAGGTAATCGATGGGTTCGGCCTCCACGCTGCGATCAAGACGTCCGGATCGACAGGGTTGCATATCTATCTACCGCTGCCGCCCAAATCACCAAATGAGGCGGCAACGCTTGTCGCTCAGGTGATCGCGACGAAGGTGGCAAATGGGCATCCGAAGGAGGCAACCATCGAGCGCTCCGTCAAAGCGCGCGGAGCCGGAACGGTTTACGTCGACTACCTGCAAAATATCCAGGGGAAGACGGTTGCGGGTCCGTATTGCGTTCGAGCAAAACCCGGGGCGACGGTCTCGACTCCACTCGAGTGGAACGAGCTGACGGAAGACCTGGATCCGCGCGACTTCCACCTCGGCGACGCGGGCGACCGTTTTGAAAAGATTGGGGACATCTGGAACGAAGCGATGAGGAAAAAGAATTCGCTTCGCGCGCTCATCTAGAGCGTTTTAGCGGCCGCCATTTCCTACTTTGCGGAGGGGCAGCTCTATCTGTCCGCCTTCGGCTTCACTCTGCTTCGAAGCATCTCCGAAGATCGGATCGCTCGACTCGTCGACCATGTGAGTGAGCTTGTAATAAAAATGGAGCGAGTGAATCGGCGCCATGAAGCTGCGGTTACCGGCGCGAGAAATCGCAACAGCCTCCTCACGCACTCGGCGGGGTAGATCTCGCGCCGCCGGAAGTGCAAGAAGCCGCTGTATCTCCGTACTGTCTCGTGCGAGCAACGCTGCGCACAAACTGTCGAGATAAGCCAGCATAGCTAACGGGCTCCCAGTTCAGGATGTTTAGCCTTATGTACACATTGCAACTAATACACCGCCACCGCAAGAGGTTCCAGTTGCTAAACCGGGTTAAATACGTAGCTGTTACCTCTGTCACGGATAGAGAAAATCGAACCTCACACCGCGGTGCGGCCTACGCTTTTTCTTCGGCAAATATCGGAAAAGCTGCGCCGGCCTGCCCCTTCCTTCACTACGCCATTCGTCCATAGGTTCGACGAGCCAGGCGGCCTGAAGGGCACGCCGGAAACTCGCTTTGTGCAAGCGTTTACCCAGTAGCAATTCATACATTTGTTGCAGCTCGCTGAGGGTGAACGTGGCGGGTAGAAGCCTGAAAGCGATCGGCGCCTGGTCAAGGTTGCTTTGGAGGGTTTTAGTCGCGCCTTCGACCATTGTGCGCTGCCTGGGAGGCAAGGGGGGCAGATCCCCGATCTGGAACCAGGTATAGCTCGCGCGGGGGCTCGCCGTCTCGTGCGGAACGAGCCCGAGATAGGCCACCGAGACATCAGCTTCGCTCGGGTGCCGTTTGCCGTCACCAAATGCTCCGATCTGTTCCATCCAGCTTGGCGATTCGCCGAGCGCCTCTTCCGCGGTGCTGGCTGCAGCGGTGTCGAGGCTTTCGCCGGTTTGTGGGGTTCGCCAGGGAAGCGACCACCGTTCTCGCTCGCTCGAGTTCCGCACCAGCAGAATCGCGAGCTGATCGCCCATCGCTGTCACCAGAACTGCGTCGACAGTATAAAGGCCGGTCTTGGAAGAGCGCTCACGCATCGTGATGCGAATTAGTCACTTTATGTGACTAAAGTCAAGGTCGCATCAGCTGATTTTCTGGTGGAGTGACGTCGTTGTTCCAGCAGCGAACGTCTGGCGGCGGGCAACCAGTGATATAACGACGCAATGATCCGGCCGTCAACAGAATTTTTTGAAAACGTTTTTGTTGGCGCGACAATGATTGAATCGTGAGAGCAGATTTACTCAGCGCGCTTGAGCTGCCCTCTCCTCGCCTATTCCGCGATTGGCGTATGGCGGCATGCTGATTGGTAGGTGACCCGAGATCGCGGATGTTCCGAGCAGCGCCCGTGCTGCCGCCGTTTGAGAAACCGGAAATCCACCCCACGCAACGAGATACGCGCTTACCCACGGCAGCTGTTGCAGCATGTACGGATTTCCGAACGCAACCACAATTGGTTTTCGCCGGCGCTGGACAAGAGTCTGCACGAAATCCGTGAACGCCTGCGGTGCGCTGGCGCTAACCGCATCCCAGCTTTGCCCCACGTAGGAGCCAACTATCGTTACATCGGCGGAATCGGCCGCCGCGATCAATCGCGGATAGTTAAGTGCTGCGTCTTCGGTCGCGACGAATTCGGTGCGCAGTTTTGGCAGGCCCGTGCGCAGTTCCGCGTTGAAGGCATTCCCGGCCGGAAGATCCGCCCGACGCGCAACGGTGATGGAGAGGACTCGCGCGTTACTGTCCACCGCCAGAGGAACCTGTCGCAGGGAGTCTTTGACGAGCGTGATTGATTTCTCGGCAACCCGCCGGGCAATCTGCAGATTGGAGCTATCCCCGACAAGAAACCGTAACGCACTGAGGTCGACGAGTTTGTTTTGGGCGAGACCCAGCTTGCGCTTCGTGTCGAGTACTCTCCGCACGGATGAATCGAGACGAGCCTCGGTGTATCGCCCCTCCGCCACACCTGCGACGACTGCATCGATCGTCTGCGGCACGTCGAGCGGCTGAATCAGAACGTCGATTCCAGCCGCGATCGCCCGTTTCACCGCCTCTGATGCACCGAACTGATCCAGAACCCCGCGCATGTCCATCGCGTCCGAGATGATGATACCCCGGAACCCCATTTCGCCACGAAGGAGCCCGGTCAAAACCTTGGACGAAAGGGTTCCCGGCACGCCGGATGAATCGAGTGCGGGCATCGCTCCATGAAACGACATGATCGCGCCCACGCCACCATTGACCGCGGCCCGGAATGGTACGAGCTCCACCGTATCGAGCCGGCTTCTGCTCACTGTCACCACGGGCAGCGCCAGGTGTGAGTTGACACCGGTGTCACCATGACCCGGGAAATGTTTCCCAGTCGCGATCATGCCGTGATCCTGCAGGCCGTGAATGAACGCGACACCCATCCGCGCCGCCAGTTGAGGATCCTCCCCGTAAGAGCGCGTATTGATAACTGGATTGTCCGGATTGTTGTTGACGTCGAGCACCGGGGCGTAGGCGATATGAATCCCGAGTGCGCGCCCTTCGAGTGCGGTGAGACGTCCCTGCTCATAAGCGAGAGTGGTATCTCGCGTTGCGCCAATCGCCATTTCCGGTGGGAACACGATGGCTCCTCCGAGATCGATGGCGTTGGGAACGAAGTACCCGCCCCGTGCGCGGAATCCGGCGCCCGCCTCGAGATCCGCGCCGAACAAAAGGGGAATCTTGCTCATCGACTGTAGCGCGTTCAGCTTCGCGGCTACCTCCATGGGCGACCCCACGGAGATCGTGAACCCCCCGACCTTTTCCTGCTGGATGTATTGTGTTAATCGCCGCCACTGCGGCGAGTCGCCGGACGTGTAGTCACCGTATAGGCTTGGCCACACGATTTGGGCGGCTTTCTCGCGCAATGTCATCGAGGCCAGCACGGAGTCTGTCCACCGCGATGAAGCCGTGCCGTTTTGTCCCGAGCCGCCGATGTTGGTCCCGATTGTCGTGCAGCTCGCAGCGAGGAGAACGAGCGTCAGCACAGGAAATCCCTTCGATTTCCGCATCAATGGCTGATCGTACCTTTCTTGCTCGTATCGATGTCCGCCGACTCGCCGGACTTGAAGAGGAACGCCGTCATGTTCTTGGTGAGGAACGCCCGCGCCTGCGGATCCATCACGTTGAGCCCATAGTGATTGATCAGCATCGTTTGCTGCTTGAGCCAATCGGCCCAGCACTGCGTGCAGAGTTCTTCTACGACTCGGGCCCCGATGGGGCCAGGAAATGGAGGCTTAACGAATCCTGTGCGCGTCTGTCCACAGCGCGCACAGGTTACAGTCTCAGGCACTCGCGGTTCTACCTGCGAGCGTACGAGATTTCGGCCAGGCCGAAAATGGAGAGGAGCCGGAGATAGACCCAGCCAATGTCGAACTCATACCACTTTGCCTTGAACTTCGCTGAGTGCGGGTCGGCGTGGTGATTGTTGTGCAGCTCCTCGCCGCCGAGCCAGATCGCAATGGGGGAGATGTTACGGCTCTCGTCCTTGACATTGAAGTTGCGATAGCCGACGGCATGGCCGACGCCGTTGATGATTCCCGCCGCCCAGAACGGTATCCAGATCATCTGAACGCCCCAGACGGCCGCTCCTACAAAAAATCCAAACAGGTAAATGTCCACCGCGAGCATGACAAGGATGCCAACCCAGTTGAGCGGCGAGAGCAGGTGTCTCTCCAGCCAGTCGTTTGGAGTACCCTTTCCATATTTATCGAGAACCCCGGGCGAGCGGACGGTCTTCCTATAGTAGAAGGCCCCTTTCAGAATGATGTTGCGCAGGCCTTCCATCAACGGGCTGTGTGGATCGCCCTCGCGATCGGCAAACGCGTGGTGCTTGCGATGACAAGCAACCCATTCCTTGGTCACAATGGCGGTCGATAGCCATAGCCATAGCCGCATCGGTAGCGAGGCAAGGAAGTGAAGCTTGACGCCGCGGTGGGTCTGAGCGCGGTGCAGAAACAGAGTGACGGACACATTGGTAAGATGTCCCGCAACAATCACGAACAGAATCGGCTTCCACCACGCCGTCGCCCAGCTTCCAAAATCCGGCATTACTTGCTCCAGTTATCTAAGTCTTGACTTGCCTTTCAATGTACCCGAACGGCACCTATAAACCAAACGACCACATCACTGTCTCGTCACGGGCCCGGGTGGATTTGCGGGCGGCGGTGTGCCCCAAGTGTCGTTGGAGGGATTCCAATCCGGAACCGAGGGATCGGGCCAGAGTCGCACACCAGTGACATTTCCACGCACGGGAATCACGGCATCGAAGCGATTGCCACGCGCCCAGATATTCACCGGAAGCGAGAAGTCCTGCGTCGTTCCATTGGCATAGGCAACCCGTAGTTGCACCGGGAATGGTATTGAGGTGAACCGGTGAAGCGCTATCGTCGCGAACAGTTGTCCTTCTGAGGTTCGCGTTGATACGCCGTCGATGCCGATGTCTAGAACATCAGTCGTATAAAAGAAGCTGTGCCAGAACCAGGAGAGATCCTCGCCTGCTGAATTCTCGATACTGCGGAAGAAATCCCCAGGGGTCGGATGCCTGAACGCCCAGGTTCTGATGTATTCTCTGAATGCAGTGTCGAATAAGTCTGGTCCAACCACGTGATTTCTCAGCGTCAACAGCACAAGGGCTGGCTTTCTATAGCCGATCGCTCCCAGAGCGTTCGGATCGATATTGTCCGGTGCCGTCATCAGCGGCGACTGAGTTTTCCTCGTTACAGCATCCGCCCAGTTTCGGAGATAGCCCGGATACGCGCTCTGCCCAGGATAGCGGGCCTCGTTGGCAAACGCGTTCAAGTAGGTGTTGAATCCCTCATCCATCCACGCGTAGCGCCGCTCGTTTGAGCCAACGATCATCGGGAACCATTCATGACCGTGCTCGTGATTGATGGTGCCGAAGATTGATGCGGGGTCATTCGTCCCGTATCCGACCATCACGAACATCGGGTATTCCATTCCACCGACCGGGCCGGCGACGCTCGTGGCCTGTGGGTAAGGGAATGGGAAAAAGAGCTGTGAGTACTGCCTAATGGTCCACTGCGTCTGTTCGGCGGCCTGCTCCCAGGCCTTTCCGGCTTTCGGGAACTCGTAGTAGGCCTGCGTCAGAATTCCGTTCCAGCTGGTCGCATCCCATCTGAAGTCCGGAGCGCCCGCCCACGCGACATCGTGAACATTCCGGGCACGGAACCGCCACGTTCTGGTGCCAGGTTTTGACTGTGTCTTCGCGGCTGCAGCCTCCGATTGCGTGATGATCTGAATCACATCGCTGCTCCGCGAGGCAGTCGACAGCTTGCGTCGCTGCTCGGACGTTAAAACCTCGTCGGGGTTCTGGAGCATACCACTGCCGGCGATCACGTATCCGGCCGGAGCCGTAACTGAATACTCGTAGTCGCCGAATTCGAGATAAAACTCACCCTGCCCCAGATACGGATCTGTGTTCCAGCCACGGACATCATCATATACGGCCATCCGCGGATACCACTGAGCGATCTCGTAGAGCGCGCTGTCCCGTCCCATCCGATCCGACCCGTGCTCCGGCACCTTGAACGAATAGCGGATCGAGATCGTCGCCTTTCCCCCACGCGGGACCAGAGGCGAGGGAAGATCGAGACGCATCATGGTGTCGTTGATCCTCGGGCGTACCGATGTGCCGTTCACGCGCACGTCGGTGAAGTTGTATCCACCCTCGAACCCCCTGACGCCCCAACGCGAATCGGCGGGGAAAAGCGCGGAGCCTTTGCTGCCGTTGCGATAGAGATTCTGATCGACCTGAACCCAGACGTAGCGAAGCGTGTCGGGAGAATTGTTCAGGTACCTGATCTCGACAGAGCCGGTAACCTCGGTAGTACCGGTGTCGAGAGTGGCCGCGATGATGTAGTCCGCGCGCTGCTGCCAGTAATCAGGACCGGGCGAGCCGCTCGAAGAGCGGTACCGGTTCGGCCCGGGCCAGTCGATCCGGTTCATAGTCGCGAACGGATCGTCCCGCTGTGTGTCGAATACGGAGCGGAAGGGTAAGGTGGTTGCGGATGTATCCGGAATCTCCATCCGCATCGGGGCGAGTACCACTGGATGCTGCTGCGTACACGCAGTCAGAGCTACGAATAGAAGACCGTATGATTTCACTTTCGAGCGCCGTTGTTTTGAGAAAGTCTCGTAAACTGTGCTCTCGCTGCTGAGCAACGTAAGGGCCATTGCACGTGATGCCTACCTTGCATTACTCGTGTGCTCCCCGTAGCCTCTCCGCAATGGGTCGTCAAAAAGGCTTGGAGTCCCTCGTTGAGGGGCACGCGACATCTGAGGGCACGCGACGCTTCCAAGAACGTTTCGTCGACGCTCAGGCGGATCATTTCTATCGCCCCATCAACGGAGGCAACCTCGTCTCCTCCCTCGGACTAGGTACCTATCTCGGCGACTGCGATGACTCCGAGGATGCACGATACACAGCGACGGCCAGGGCTGCGCTCGAGAGAGGCGTGAACCTGCTCGACACCGCGATTAACTACAGATGTCAGCGGTCAGAACGCGCGATTGGGCAAGCTGTCCGCATCAGCATCGCGAACGGTAGCATTCGCCGGGAAGAAGTCGTCGTTTGCACGAAGGGCGGATATGTCCCGCTCGACCGAACTCCTCCCGCCACCAAGGAAGGCTATCGGGGCTTTCTCGACAGCGAGTACTACCGGCCCGGTGTGATGCAGCCCGCTGACGTCGTTTCCGGTGGCCACTGTCTCGCGCCACGCTACCTTGACGATCAAATCGAGCGCAGCAGAAAGAATCTCGGGCTCGCCGTCATCGACATCTACTATCTCCACAATCCAGAGCAGCAGCTGGACACAGTGCCTCGGCCCAGGTTTCTGAGCGTCATGCGCGATGCTTTTACGGCGCTCGAGAACCAGGTCAGCCGAGGCGTGATTGGGAGTTATGGGTGCGCTACGTGGAATGGACTCAGGGTCCCGCCAGAAACGAGGAGCCATTTGAGCCTCGAGGAGCTGGTGATGATGGCGCATGATGTCGCCGGGGCCGATCATCATTTCAGGGTCGTCCAGCTTCCAATCAACCTGGCGATGACCGAAGCAGTCCGGGTCTCCACCCAATGCGTGCGAAATGATCGCGTTCCGCTACTCGAGGCAGCGAACCGGCTTGGCATCTCGGTGGTGGGAAGTGCGACTCTGATGCAATCTCAGCTCACGCGAGCACTGCCTGAGCAGGTGCATTCAGCCTTTCCCGGATTTGAGACCGACGCCAGGCGCGCGATCGCGTTTTCGCAGTCGCTCCCGTTGGCGTCCGCCTTGGTTGGGATGAAATCGGTCTCTCACCTCGACGAAAACCTCGCGCCGCCAAAGGTCAGCTGAATGGCGGCGCCTTCACATCATCGGCCTGACGGCGGATTCAGGAATCCGTGGCCGTCCGCGCAATTGCACGGATTCATGGATTTTCTCAAGTGGTCGTTGATCGAGAGGCGGCGAAATCCGCGCCGCCCCGATCCCGACCCGCGCACGTTCGCGCGAGTCGCACCGGAGTTTATAGTGCCAAGAGCTGCGCCTGACCAGCTCACGATCACGTGGGTCGGACACACGAGCTTCCTGCTCCAGATTGCAGGGCTCAATGTTCTCACCGATCCAATCTGGAGCGAGCGAGCTTCGCCATTGCGATTCATCGGGCCCCGTCGCTGGGTCCCGCCAGCCGTGGATTTCGACCGCTTGCCGCCGATCGACGTCGTAATGCTCTCGCACGACCATTACGATCATCTCGATGCCACGACCATCTCCCACATCGCCGGACGTTATCCCGCGGTGGCGTGGTTCGCACCACTGGGCCTCGGCAAGTTCCTGCGAACCCGCGGCGCCCGGGAAGTGACGGAACGAGATTGGTGGCAGGAGAGTGTGATCGGAACGCTCCGCCTGACTTGCGTTCCGGCCCAGCATTTCTCTGGCAGAAGGCTTGGCAGCCGTAACAACACTCTCTGGTGCGGGTGGACGCTCCGTTCACCACACCACGTACTGTTCTTTGCCGGTGACACCGCTCTTCATCCTGAATTCGGGACAATCGGGCAGCGTTGTGGACCTTTCGATGTGGCGATCCTGCCGATTGGAGCTTATGAGCCGCGGTGGTTCATGGGTCCGGTCCATATGAATCCCGAAGATTGCGTCAAAGCTGTCGCTCAGCTGGCGACAGCGCAGAACGAAAGACGTCTGATCATGACCGCAGCCCATTGGGGAACGTTCAAGCTGACTGACGAGCCGATGGACGAGCCGCCGGCGCGAATGCGCGAGCAATGGCGAGCAGCCGGGCTCAACGCCAACGATCTCTGGATCATGCGACACGGTGAGACACGTACTATCTGGTAATAACAACTCGCCGTGGCGACGCATGCCTGCATCGCATACGCGGTCTCATGGCTTTGTTGTGCGCGAATCTTGCTATCCGTTCTACGAACCCTCCTACACGGAGCATTCCCATGGCTGCAGCCAAGAAATCCAGTCGGTCAAAGAGCGGTAGAAAGCGGTCGCGGTCCGGATCCTCCGGACGCAAGCGCGGAGGTTCAAAGCGCGCGACTAAACGAAGCTCCGCAAGCGCGCGCAAATCGCCGCGCCGGCGCAGCGGGCGGAAATCCTCGGCCAAGCGCAAGAGCACTGGACGCAAGGCGAGCACAAGAAGGCGGGCTCGTAGTAGATCACAGGCAACCGTGGCTCGCGTGAAACGTGTTGCCACCGGGGTCGTTCACCAGGCTGCAGACTTGGGCGAGCGAGCGGTCGACACGGTCACTGAATTCGTACAGGATCGCTTCTAGCTTAGAGACGCTCGACAGCCGCTCCGCTATTCGGCGGCGGCTGTCGTCCCATGGCTGTCGTGTGCCCGCAGCCACTTCTCGACTTCGCTGAATACGCGCTCGCGGCCATAGTCGACCGTGATGATGTGTCCCGCGCCTTCGGTCCAGACGAGTTTTTTCTCCTTCGCTCCTAGCTCGTTGAGCGCGAATTCCGCAACGGCGGGGGAAATGCGTGGGTCTTCCCGCGACTGCACCACTAAAGTCGGAGCAGTCACTGCGGGAAGAGCCTTCCTCGCGCGATTCATCACTCTCGACAGCTCGTAAAGTGCCCTTCCCGTCACTGCACCATAGGCGAGGTTTCTCTCGCGCTCGATAGGATCGTGAATCGAGCGGGGATTCTTCCCGTTTAGTTCTCCGGCCAATCCGCCCCAAAGCCAGTGCGTTGCGGCGGCGATGCGGAGCAGCCGCGGCATGCCCAGATAAGGCGCGATAAGAATCAGAGCCGGGATGTCCCGGAACTCCGCGGCTAGCAGAACAGCCAGTGCCCCGCCCATCGAAAGTCCGACGACGCTAACTGCCTTGCTCCGGTCTCGCATTTCGAGCAGTGAGTTTCTTGCCGCATCGATCCATTCATCGGCGCGCGACCGGGTGAATGCTTCCATGGTGCGTCCGTGTCCCGGTAGCAACGGCACGAGTACGCCGTAGCCACACTTGTGCAATCTGCTTGCAAGAAGGGAGAGCGTCTGTGGAGTGTCTCCAAAACCATGCAGGAGGAGGACTCCGTCTGAGCCCTCCTCCTGCAGGTCAATCGTTTCGGCCCCCTTCAGTACCGCGGCCGGGTCAGCGTCTCGCCAATCGACCATTCATCCTCATCATCGGACCATTTCTCTCGCTACGGGAACCGTCGCTTCCCTGTCCCCATTGTGGCCAAGCGAGGATGTCAGTGAACCAGGCTCGATCAGAAAAGTCATACCACTTCTCTCTGCGATACCGGCCGACACCAGGCGGCTGAGTGCCAACGCGATCGATTCTCTAGTCGCACCGACCATCTCACAGAGGAGTCGATGATGCGTGTTCTCCAGCTTGAGACGGCCATCTGACGCCGTGAAGCTGCGGTCTGTGCTGAGGTGCGTCAGCGTGGACATCAGACGCTGATCGACGTTCAGCGCCGCCAGCTCGTGAAGTTTCTCGAGCAGATAGGCGCGCTCCGACATTATCTGCGACAACAGTGGAATCGTCTGGGCTGGACGCTCCCTGATGAAAGCGCGAAACTGTGCTCCGCTCAGAAACATGGTCGTCGTTTCTTCCGATGCGCTCGCGTCCGTGACGTAGTGACTGGACGGAGAAAGCCCTTCGCTCCCAAATGTCTGTCCGGACGTGGCGATCAGAGGAACGAATCCACGTCCTACTTTTATCTTGTTGCGCAAAACGACGTGACCCTCGAGTACGATGAAGACGCCGTCCGCGGGAGCGCCACGCTGATAGAGTTGAAATCCGGGAGGCCAGTTTGCTTTCGCGCCGTAAGCGCCGACGGGCGCTACTTCGTCCGGAGTGAGACGTAAGCGTCGCACTCCTGTTTGCCCGTTTCTAATCTGGCTGTCTTTCATTTCGTTTCTCGCCGAGCGGTCATCTAACGCAATGTCCGGGCCTCGCCCGGACGAGATATGACTTCGCGTTTTCAGCTTTTCCTTAGCAATTCCGTCGCCATCTTCAACGCGCGCGTCGCCGCGTCAAAACGCTGGGCAAGATCTGCCAGCTCTTGTTCGACAGCACCCTGATCACCGAGCCGAATCGCTTCATTTACCGACGGTAAGACCATTGTGGAATAACCGTTGTTCTCGTCAGCGGCGTAAATGAGGTTTCTGAACCACGGCCTCGTCGCCAAACCGTGTGGTCTTGTAAGCTGGCGTTCAACTTCGAGTAGCGTCGCATTGACTTGCTTCGCTGTGGCTGGCGCCAGCTGAGCCGTAAGAGCTCGGTCCCTCGCGGCGCTGAATATCGAGGCCGCATCCTCCATTCGTCCGATCGCCGCGGTCAATCCGACCGCAGAGACTTTCAGGTGCTTGTCGGCAATTGCCTGATCAACCTGCGTTCCGAACCGCCGCATTGTTCGCGCGAATTCCACATAGTCGTACGGCAGGATGTCGGCATTCGCGATGCGCAGCAGCGTCGCAGCTCCTATTCGCGCCGCGGTCGCGTGAACCTCGAAGTTCGGGTCGCCGAACTTCGACATCCAATGATATGAATCGTACGCCGAATGATAGACACCCTGCGGTCCCCCAAAACCCCAATCGGCGATCGGGATGCCCAGATGGTTGTAGAATCCGGCGAAGTCGGAGCCTCCACCGGGGTCGCCCATTTGTGGCTCGAGTGAGTCCGCCGTCAGGTTGGCGCGTTTCCTCCAGACGTCGTACACGCTGCCCTGGTGGCTCGGATCGGGTACCTGCTTCGTGACATCACGCAACAATGCCCGAAGCGATGGCGATCCGCCGCCGCTGAAATTCGGACCCTGAGCGACATCATCCTGGTTGAGATAGGCGACGGCACTCCGGCTCAATCGCAGCGAATCGTCCTCGACGTATTCCGTCGATCCGATCAATCCCCATTCTTCCGCGTCCCAAGTCGCGAACACTATCGTGCGCCTCGGCCGCTTCCCCGCCTTCACCTGCTCCGCGATTGCGCGCGCCGCTTCCAACACGCTTACGGTACCGCTAACGTTGTCAGCCGCGCCTGGTCCCCATGCATCGCGGTGCCCGCCGATCATCACGATCTCATCCGGGAATTCGCTCCCGCGAACGATCCCGAAGGTGTCCCAGATTTCCTTGTAAGGATTCGTCGTGGCGTCTGTCGTCACCGCCATTCGCGCTTGCACCGGGCCAGGGCCGACATGGTATCTGAAAGGAAGGCCTCCCTGCCACGGCTGCGGGATCGATTTCCCCGACAATCCGCGCAGAAGCTCGGCGGCGTTTCCATAAGAGATGGGAAGTACCGGAATGTGAGGTACCTCCATTTGCGATACCGGAATTCTCTTCGCGTTCACTGTGCTCGGGTACCCTGGTGTACTCGGATCACCATCGGGGTTCATGACGCTTCCGCGCTGAATCCCCTGCGACGGCCTCATTGGACCGACGGGGTATGCGTCTCCGCGCACGTAGCCATCGTCGGCGGGATCGCTGAAGATCATAAGCCCGACCGCTCCATGCTTCTCGGCCTCTCGAGCTTTGATGCCGCGGTACGACCGGCCATAGCGCGCGATCGCGATCCTTCCCTTCACCGAAACACCCATCGAGTCGAGCTGCGCGTAGTCTTCGATCAGTCCGTAATTCACGTAGACGACGTCACCACGGACATCTCCCGCCGCGCCATAACCATTGAAAGGCATCACCTGGGGGAACGCGACCGATGTCGTGTCTTCGGGAATTGGACCTTCCTGCAGATTCAGCTCGATCGGACCTGGTGCGATGCGCCACGCTCGCGTACTCAGCGGGTGGGGCATCCATACGCTGTATGAGCGCACTTCTGTTTCGAGACCCCACGATTTCATCTGATTCACCACATAGTCGCGCGTGCGCGCCTGTGCTGGAGTGCCAGCCATGTGAGGCTGGAACGAGAGAAACTTCGAGTGTGCGGATGCACTCACAGGCGATGGACGAGAGATAACATCGGCTTCCGTGGCGCGTTCGGTCGCCGCTGACTGGGGCGAGTATCCGGGACTCGTCTGCGCGCCAAGCGGAAGAGCGAGCACGAGCGACACTGAGAGTGCGAGTTTCCTGTTCATTTACGGATGGATACCTCGGTTTGGGCTTGCTGCGTTGAAAGGCGGTGTCTATTCGTCCAGCTGTTCAAGGGCGGCGGAGATTGCTTCACGAAGTCTGGCTTCGCCTTCTACGCCTGGCGCAACGCCGCCAGCGAGTGAGTTGAATTTGGCTAACATCTCTTCGTCCACATATTTCTCCGGCTGGCGTACTCCGAGCGACTCCAGAGAACGAACCGCCAATCGTCGAAGCAGCGACAGTGTAGAGCTTTCGAGTCCCGCCAGTGATTGCGGATCGGGGGGCGTTGTGATTGACGCGCGGTCACGCTTGCGCCTCGGGGCGTTGAGAAGAGACGAGATCGAACCCAGCTTCACGACGAAGGATCCCGGTGTATGCTCCCGCCACTCACTTACGACACCTCGTCTTCGCAAGGCCGGCAAAAGCGCGACGATGGCCGCGCGTACGGCGGAGACTCCGCCGGGGCTTTGGTTGCCACGTCCGGTTATCAGCAGGACTTCGCTCGTCCCTGCGACCTGTCGCTCGCGTAACCATGCTTCGGCGCGATGACGCGCGTCCGCGGCAGTTGGCAGGGACTCTCGAAGATTCAGAATGTTCTTCTGCCCAAACTCCGCCTCGTCAAAAGCCTTCCAGACGGAATGAAGTGAGACCCTACCGGATCGCATTCTGAAGTACGTGGCCGTCGAGTTTCTCCTGCGGTGTTGCATGAACGATCGCCGCCAGTGTGGGTGCCATGTCCACCACCCTCGCAAATTCTGCGTAACGGCCAGGCTTGACGTCATTCCCGTAGAAAATGATCGGGACCTGCGCATCCGAATCGTTCGGGCTTCCGTGTTGCGCCTGATACCCCGCCAGCCAGTAGTTATAGGGAGCCAGTGTCACCACCATGGCTGCCTTGCTCTCCTCACCAAACATGTGCAGCCACCTGCGCGCGATCCTGTCATTCACGGTATCTGCCCGCGCGAGATCGGTAATTCTGTCCGCGCGCGCAACGCCTGGCACGCGAAGAAAGTCAGCGCGCACCGCGCGCAGTAGTGAGTCCTGATTGATCCTTGTTTTCGCGAGAGCCGACCGGTCGAGTTCCAAAACTCCACCGTCGAACAAAAAGCCATTGCCACTGTAAGCGCCAACGTAGTTGAGTCCGTAACCCGGTACGCCGGCTTCAGAAAGCGAGTTGCTCAGTCGCTGCAGAACTGGTCGGACATTGACACGGATTGCCCCCGCATTTGGATCGTGCGTGTGATTTTCCGGAAAAGGCGTAAGACCGTGATCCGCGGTCAGAGCTATGACGACGTCCTTCTGATTTCGAATGCGGAAGAGCGAATCGAGGAATGTGCCCAGCGATCGATCGAGACGAAGTATCTGATCGTGGAGCTCTCTGGAATCCGGTCCATAACGGTGACCGATCGCGTCGGTAGTCGATAGCGAGATCGCGAGAACATCGGTCTGTGGACCTGCGCCGAGATTGAGCGCATTGACCCCAGCAAGCGCAAAATTGAGCGTCAGGTCGTCCATCCAGGGAAACTCGGCGAGCACGCGGGCGGCCGTGTCAGGCGAAGCAGATTCAACATGAGGAAACAGGAATCCGACGCCACCAGACTCTAACGGGACGCTGTCGGGTTCGGGGTACGCGCTCTCCGGTAATGAGAGCTGCCACACGCGACCAGCGAAACTTGCGGGAAGCTTCCGCGCATTGAATGCGTTAACCCAATCCGGAAGAGCAGAACCGTAGTAAGTGCTCGTGGTGAAGTTTCCGTTCGGGGAGTACCAGAAGACAGGCTGTTTCGACCTTCCGATCGGAAGAATCGCGGCGCGATCCTTCCTCGATACCGAAAGCACTCGGGTGCGTGGATCTTGCGCGACCAGCCAGTCGACGAGTGTAGTGCCGCGAAAGCGAAACGGCGATGCTCCCGGACCGGGGGCATCAATGAGCATCACCGTCGTGTCAGATACACCAGCGGAATTCGCGGAGATGCCAGTATGAACCGGGAAACGGCCCGACATCGTTGCTGAATGGCCGGGCGCCGTTTCAGTTATCGCGTGATCCTGAAACGCGTTCGTGAATACAGCGCCGTCTCTGTAGAGTCTGCCCAAGCCACCAGTGAGCTGCGACTCGAAACGCGTGAGATAATCGGGGCGCATCGCGTCAACCGTGATGAACAGCACCAG
>WNGI01000143.1_pt1 | contig 46061 bp, 56 predicted proteins | sample 5400621 | NCBI WGS metagenome assembly WNGI01 (sample SAMN13153374, study PRJNA577476) | soil metagenome | isolation source: 20 cm soil or saprolite under Garry oak tree replicate 1 | place: USA:California | collected 2016-06-15
GTGGCCGGCGTCGCCGGCGGGCTCGACCCGTCGCTTCGGCCGGGCGATGTCGTGGTGGCCAGCGAGGTGCGCGACGAGCACGGCCGGATCGTGCTGCGCGCCGCCTCGCCGCTCGTGGCTGAGCTTCGCCGGATGGGCATGCGCGTCCACACCGGGCCGATGGTCAGCTGCGACAAGATCGTCGGTGGTGCAGAGCGCGAGAAGCTGGCCCGCACGGGCGCGCTGGCGGTCGACATGGAGTCCGCGGCACTCGTCCGGGCGCTGGGCAGCGACGCGGACCGCCCGCCCGTGGCCGTCGTCCGGGTCATCGTCGACACCGCCCACATGCCGCTTGCCCGCCTGTCGACCGTGGCGTCCGGCGCGCGGGCGCTGCTCGCACTGCGGCAACTGGCGCCGGCGCTTCGCCGGTGGGCCGACCTCGCCGGACCACGCCGGGTGGTGCTCGCCGCGCCCCGGTCGTTCTGCGCCGGCGTCGAGCGCGCCATCGACATCGTCGAGCAGGCGCTGCGCCGCTACCCGCGCCCGATCTACGTCCGGCGCCAGATCGTCCACAACGCGCACGTGGTGGCTGATCTGCAGAGCCAGGGGGCGGTGTTCGTCGACGAGCTCGACGAGGTGCCCGACGGGACGACGGTCGTGTTCTCGGCACATGGCGTCGCCCCGGCCGTTCGCGAAGAGGCTGCCCGCCGCAAGCTCACCGTCGTGGACGCAACTTGCCCGCTGGTTGCCAAGGTGCACACGGAGGCCCGACGCTTCATCGCCCGGGGCGACACCGTGCTGCTCATCGGTCACGACGGTCACGACGAGACCGAGGGGACGCTCGGCGAAGGCCAGATCCAGCTGGTGCAGAGCTCCGACGAAGCCGAGCGCGTCGTCGCCGCGGATCCAGCGAAGGTGGCCGTGCTTACCCAGACGACCCTCGCGCTCGACGACGCGAACGAGGTCGTCGACGCTCTACGGCGCCGCTTCCCGCTCCTCGAGCAGCCGCCGACAGAGGACATCTGCTACGCGACGACCAATCGCCAGGACGCCGTCCGGGCGATTGCCTCCGAATCGGATCTCGTGCTCGTGGTCGGATCGCAGAACTCGTCGAATTCGCTCCGCCTGGTCGAGGTAGCCGAGCGGGCCGGCGTGCGCGCCCACCTGGTCGACGACGCCGGGGGGATCCTGCCCGAGTGGATCGAGAACGCGCGCACGATCGGGATCACGGCCGGCGCGTCCGCGCCGCCCCATCTCGTCGACGAGGTCATCGGCACGCTTCGCGCACTGGGGCCTGTCGAGGTCGACGAGCGTGTCGTCACCTACGAAGACATCAAGTTCACGCTCCCCAAGGAGGTTGCTGACTAATGGCCATTCCACTGCGCCAATCGGCGCGGGTTGGCTGGTACCTGTTCAACCAGAAGCTGCACAAACGCGAGAAGTTCCCGCTGCTGGTCGAGCTCGAACCGCTCTTCGCCTGCAACCTCAAGTGCCCCGGCTGCGGCAAGATCCAGCAGCCGCACGACCTGCTGCGCCAGCGCATGCCGGTCGAGCGCGCTGTCGCGGCGATCGAGGAGAGCGGCGCGCCGATGGTGTCCATCGCGGGCGGCGAACCGCTGATGCACCCGCAGATCGACGTCATGGTGGCCGAGTTCGTCAAGCGGAAGAAGTACGTCTACCTGTGCACGAACGCCGAGCTGGTCCGCAAGCGCTGGGACAAGTTCAACTTCAAGCCGTCGCCGTACTTCGCGTTCACGATTCACGTCGACGGCCTGCGTGAGCGCCACGACGAGGCCGTCGCCAAGGAGGGCGTGTTCGACGAGGCGATGGAGGCGATCAAGTTCCTCAAGGAGAAGGGGTTCCGGGTCACCACGAACTCGACCTTCTTCAGCAACGACACGCCGCAGAACGTCATCGACGTGCTGAACATGCTCAACGACGAGGTCAAGGTCGACAACATGATGATCTCGCCGGCCTATGCCTACGAGAAGGCACCCGACCAGGACCACTTCCTCGGCGTAACCGAGACACGGGAGCTGTTCAGGAAGGCCTTCGCGGGCGGCAACCGCAAGCGGTGGCGCCTGAACCACTCACCGCTGTTCCTCGATTTCCTCGAGGGCAAGGTCGACTTCGAGTGCACGGCGTGGGGCATCCCGTCCTACTCGCTGCTCGGCTGGCAGCGTCCGTGCTACCTGATGGCCGACGGCTACGTGAAGACATACAAGGAGCTCGTCGAGACCACCGATTGGTCGAAGTACGGTCGCGGACGCGACGAGCGGTGCAACAACTGCATGGCGCACTGCGGGTACGAGCCGACCGCCGTGCTGGCCACGATGGGATCGCTCAAGCAGAGCCTGCGGGCAATGCGCGAGCAAGGCTAGACGCTCTCGGGGTTGCCTGGCTCGCGCCGGGCAGCCCCGGATCGGCACCAAGCTAGTGCCCTGAGTCGAAAGTTCCTGTCACCATCTCCGGCGTCCAGCTGCACGCTGGCCGCGTTGTCCTCGTCGCCGATACAACCCCGGTATCGGCTCCTCGTCCGCCTTGCCAGCGGACACCTGGATCACCGCATCTGGCAACGAACTTCCGACTCAGGGCACTAGGTTTGTCGCGTGACGGCCATCCCCGACTCTGCACGTGCCCTTCTCGAATCCGACGCGCTCGGCCACTTGGTCACCCTCGAGGCGGACGGCAGCCCGCAGGTGACCGTCGTCTGGGTCGGACTCGACGGCGACGAGATCGTTGCCGCCCATATGCCCGAGAACCGCAAAGTGCGCAACATCCGCGCCGACGGCCGGATCGCGCTCTCGATCGAGACGACGGTGCGCAACGCCTACGGACTCATGGAGTACCTGGTCGTCTACGGAACCGCACGGATCACCGAAGGGGGCGCGGCGGCGCTACTGCAGCGCCTCGCCCACACCTACGTCGGCCCGGACGTGACATTCCCGCCCGGACCCGACCCGAGACCCGGTTTCATCACCCACATCAGAGTCGACCGCATTGCCGGCGTCGGACCGTGGGCCGGCGGCTGAATCGCAGTCCCAAAGGCGGCCTGCTGGGCCCGCTTTGACCGCCCGCAAGCCCGCGAGTATCGTTGAACCCCGTGCCCGGAGCGATCCGGGTCCGTTGTCATGTACCTACGCGGTGCGGCCGGTGCGAACCGGTGCCCGGGGGCGCAGACTCACCGTCCAGACCGGCAATTATTTGCCGGGCTGGCCTGCGGGAAAGGGCGCGACACGCCCGACCTCGGGGATCGGTGAGCGAGCTACCTGAGATTGCCGGACGTGTCCGGATGATCTCCGGCGGCCCGCAACGAAGAAGAGCAGCACCGACAACAGCAGAGCAGATAGCCGAGACAACAGCGCCGTCAGAGCACCACCGAACCGAACGAGGAGATTGCGGGCCGCATGCCTACGATCCAGCAACTGGTCCGCAAGGGCCGCCAGGACAAGATCGGGAAAGCGAAGACCCCGGCATTGAAGGGTTCTCCGCAGCGTCGCGGCGTCTGCACCCGCGTCTACACGACGACGCCGAAGAAGCCGAACTCTGCCCTGCGCAAGGTCGCTCGCGTCCGCCTGACGAGCGGGGTCGAGGTCACCGCCTACATCCCTGGCGTGGGCCACAACCTGCAGGAGCACTCGATCGTGCTGGTTCGCGGCGGGCGGGTGAAGGATCTGCCGGGTGTCCGGTACAAGATCATCCGCGGCTCGCTCGACACGCAGGGTGTGCGTGGCCGCAAGCAAGCACGCAGCCGCTACGGCGCCAAGAAGGAGAAGAGCTAATGCCGCGCAAGGGCCCGGCGCCGCGCCGTCCACTCGTGATGGACCCGGTGTACAACTCGCCGCTCGTCAGCCAGCTGGTCAACAAGGTCTTGCTGCGCGGCAAGCGGTCGACCGCCGAGAGCATCGTCTACGGCGCTCTCGAGGGCTGCCGCGACAAGAGCGGTACCGACCCGGTCGTCACGCTCAAGCGCGCGCTCGACAACGTCAAGCCGGCCATCGAGGTCAAGAGCCGCCGCGTCGGTGGCGCGACCTACCAGGTCCCGGTCGAGGTCAAGCCCGGGCGGAGCACGACCCTGGCGTTGCGCTGGCTGGTCAGCTACTCCCGGCAGCGGCGCGAGAAGACGATGACCGATCGGCTCATGAACGAGCTCCTCGACGCGAGCAACGGCCTCGGCGCGAGCGTCAAGCGGCGCGAGGACACACACAAGATGGCCGAGTCCAACAAGGCCTTCGCGCACTACCGCTGGTAGGGCGCCCACCGGACCCAACTGCCCGCAACGAAGACGAATAAGAACCAGCAAGAGAAGGAATCATGGCCAACAACGCCGAGCTCGCCAAGACCCGCAACATCGGGATCATGGCGCATATCGACGCGGGCAAAACCACCACGACCGAGCGCATCCTCTTCTACACCGGCATCAACTACAAGATCGGCGAGGTCCACGACGGCGCCGCCACGATGGACTGGATGGAGCAGGAGCAAGAGCGCGGCATCACCATCACGTCCGCGGCGACGAAATGTACCTGGAAGGGCCACACGATCCAGATCATCGACACGCCCGGCCACGTCGACTTCACTGCCGAGGTCGAGCGGTCGCTGCGCGTGCTCGACGGCGCGGTCGCCGTCTATGACGGGGTGGCCGGCGTCGAGCCGCAGACCGAGACGGTGTGGCGGCAGGCCGACAAGTACAACGTCCCCCGCATGTGTTTCGTCAACAAGCTCGATCGCACCGGCGCGGACTTCTTCCGCTGCGTCCAGATGATGATCGAGCGGCTGGGCGCTACTCCGCTGGTGCTGCAGCTGCCGATCGGATCGGAGGCCGACTTCATCGGCGTCGTCGACCTGCTCGGCATGCGTGCCCTGACGTGGCGTGGCGAGACCCAGAAGGGCGAGGACTACGCGGTCGAAGAGATTCCGGCGGACCTCGTCGAGCAGGCAACCGAGTGGCGCGAGAAGCTGATCGAGACCGTCGCGGAGAACGACGAAGAGATCATGGAGGCCTACCTCGGCGGTGACGAGCTCACCGTCGAGCAGCTCAAGGCGGCGATCCGCCGGGCCACCATCGCCGATCACCTCAACCCGGTGCTGTGCGGCTCCGCGTTCAAGAACAAGGGCGTGCAGCCCATGCTCGACGCTGTGGTCGACTTCCTGCCCTCACCGCTCGATGTCGATCACGTCGAGGGCCTGCTGCTCGACGGCGAGACCGTGGCCCAGCGCCGCACCGACGAGGCCGAGCCGCTCTCGGCACTCGCCTTCAAGGTCGCGACCGACCAGCATCTGGGCAAGCTCACCTATCTGCGGATCTACTCCGGCGTCATGGACAACGGCAGCCAGGTGCTCAACGCGACCAAGGACCGCAAGGAGCGCATCGGCAAGATCTATCAGATGCACGCGAACAAGCGTGAGGAGCTGCCACGTGCCGGCGCCGGTGACATCATCGCCGTCGCGGGCCTGAAGCAGACGACGACCGGCGACACGCTGTCCGATCCGCAGAAGCCGATCGTGCTCGAGTCGATGACGTTCCCGGACCCGGTCATCTCGGTCGCCATCGAGCCCAAGACGAAGGGCGACCAGGAGAAGCTGGGCACCGCGATCCAGAAGCTCGCCGAAGAGGATCCGACGTTCCAGGTCCAGAACGACGAGGAAACCGGCCAGACGATCATCAAGGGGATGGGTGAGCTTCACCTGGAGATCCTCGTCGATCGCATGCGCCGCGAGTTCAAGGTCGAGGCGAACGTCGGCAAGCCGCAGGTGGCCTACCGCGAGACGATCCGCCGGGTCGTCGAGCGCGAGGACTACGTCCACAAGAAGCAGACGGGCGGCTCGGGCCAGTACGCGAAGGTGCAGATCAAGATCGAGCCGCTCGAGATGGGCCCGGACACTCCGACGTACGAGTTCGTCAACGCGGTTACCGGTGGACGCATCCCCCGGGAGTTCATCCCATCCGTCGACGCCGGCGCGCAGGAGGCCATGCAGTACGGCATCCTCGCCGGCTACCCGCTCGTAGGCGTAAAGCTGACCCTGCTCGACGGCGGCTACCACGAGGTCGACTCGTCCGAGATGGCGTTCAAGATCGCCGGTTCGATGGCGTTCAAGTCCGCCGCGCGCAGGGCCCACCCAGTACTGCTCGAGCCGATGATGGCCGTCGAGGTCACCACGCCCGAGGAGAACATGGGCGACGTGATCGGTGACCTCAACTCCAGGCGTGGCCAGATCCAGGCCATGGACGAACGCGGCGGGGCCCGGGTCGTCAAGGCGCTCGTCCCGCTGTCGGAGATGTTCGGCTACGTCGGCGACCTCCGGTCCAAGACGCAGGGGCGGGCGAGCTACTCGATGCAGTTCGACTCCTACGCCGAGGTTCCGAGCAACGTCGCCAAGGAAATCATCGCGAAGGCGACGGGCGAATGAGCATCGCAGCGAGTACCGCAGGGAGCGCCAGCGACCGAGGAACGCAGCGAGGAGCGGAGTTCGTCCGGAGTCGAGCAATGGGCATCGCCAAAGCAACAGGCGAGTAAGTCGTACCAACCAAGAACGTAAGAACGAAGACACACCCGAGAAAGGGAGATCCACAGTGGCGAAGGCGAAGTTCCAGCGGACCAAGCCGCACGTCAACATCGGCACCATCGGTCACATCGACCACGGCAAGACGACGCTCACCGCGGCGATCTCCCGGGTGCTACATGAGCGGTATCCGGACATGAACCCGGACACCCAGGCGTTCGACCAGATCGACAAGGCGCCTGAGGAGCGGCAGCGCGGCATCACGATCTCGATCGCGCACATCGAGTACTCGACCGAGAAGCGCCACTACGCGCACGTCGACTGCCCCGGTCACGCGGACTACATCAAGAACATGATCACCGGTGCCGCGCAGATGGACGGCGCGATCCTCGTCGTAGCAGCGACCGACGGACCGATGCCGCAGACCAAGGAGCACGTGCTGCTCGCCCGCCAGGTCGGCGTCCCCTACATCGTGGTGGCGCTGAACAAGGCCGACATGGTCGACGACGAGGAGATCCTCGAGCTCGTCGAGCTGGAGGTCCGCGAGCTGCTCAACCAGTACGAGTTCCCGGGCGACGACGCACCGATCGTGCGCGTCTCGGCGCTCAAGGCGCTCGAGGGCGACGCCGAGTGGGGCGAGCGGGTCATGGAGCTCATGAACGCGGTCGACGAGTCGATCCCGCAGCCGGTTCGCGAGACCGAGAAGCCGTTCCTCATGCCTGTCGAGGACGTCTTCACGATCACCGGTCGCGGCACGGTCGTCACCGGCCGCATCGAGCGTGGCGTGCTGAAGGTCAACGAGACGGTCGACATCATCGGCATCCACCCGCAGAAGCAGACCACCACGGTCACGGGCATCGAGATGTTCCGCAAGCTGCTCGACGAGGGCCAGGCCGGTGAGAACGTCGGGCTGCTCCTTCGTGGCATCAAGCGCGAAGAGGTGGAGCGGGGCCAGGTCGTCATCAAGCCCGGCACGTCTACCCCGCACACCGAGTTCCAGGCCACGGTCTACATCCTGTCCAAGGACGAGGGCGGGCGGCACACGCCGTTCTTCAACAACTACCGCCCGCAGTTCTACTTCCGCACGACCGACGTGACCGGCGTGGTGACCCTCCCCGAGGGCACCGAGATGGTCATGCCGGGCGACACCACCGACATGAAGGTCGAGCTGATCCAGCCGATCGCCATGGAGGAGGGCCTGCGGTTCGCCATCCGCGAGGGTGGCCGGACGGTGGGCGCGGGACGCGTCATCAACATCAGTAAATGACAAAGGCGGCGGCCGGGGCGACCTGGCCGCCGCTGAACGTGAGATAGCAAAACCGCTCCGGATCGCAACCGCGGTACGCGAGCTCGAACCTGAAGTGCGAACACAGCGAAGGTGAGTCAGCCACCATGGCGGGACAGAAGATCCGCATCCGGCTCAAGGCCTATGACCACGAGGCCATCGATGCCAGTGCGCGCAAGATCGTCGAGACGGTGACGCGCACCGGGGCTCGGGTAGTCGGCCCAGTGCCACTGCCGACCGAGAAGAACATCTACTGCGTCATCCGATCCCCGCACAAGTACAAGGACAGTCGCGAGCACTTCGAGATGCGTACCCACAAGCGGCTCATCGACATCCTCGACCCGACGCCGAAGACGGTCGACGCGCTCATGCGCATCGATCTGCCGGCGAGCGTCGACGTCAACATTCAGTAGGCGAGAAGGACATGGCTAAAGAGACTGGATCCCCCAGACGGGGGCTGCTGGGCGAGAAGCTCGGCATGACCCAGGTCTTCGACGCGAACAACCGGATCGTGCCGGTGACCGTCGTCAAGGCCGGGCCATGCGTCGTCACCCAGATACGCACCCAGGAGAAGGACGGCTACACCGCCGTCCAGCTCGCCTACGGGCAGATCGACCCGCGCAAGGTCACCAAGCCGGTGGCAGGTCATTTCAAGGCCGCGGACGTGACTCCGCGTCGCCACCTGGTCGAGGTACGCACGGACTCGGTCGAGGACTACGAGGTGGGTGCTGAAATCACGGCGCTCGGCGTCTTCAACGACGGCGACCGCGTCGACGTATCGGGCACGACGCGCGGCAAGGGCACCGCCGGTGTCATGAAGCGGCACGGGTTCAAGGGCCTGGGCGCCGGTCACGGCACCCAGCGCAAGCACCGCGCGCCGGGTTCGATCGGCGGTTGCGCGACGCCGGGTCGCGTCTTCAAGGGTCTGCGTATGGCCGGCCGGATGGGCCACGAGAAGCAGACCACGCAGAGCCTGCTCGTGCACAAGGTCGACACCGAGCGCGGACTGCTGTTGATCAAGGGCGCCATCCCCGGCCCGAAGGGCGGCCTCGTGCTCATCCGTTCCGCAGCGAAGGGGGGCTGACGATGTCCCTGTCGCTAACCGTGCAGGATCCAACCGCCGATGAGCCAGTCAAGGCGGCCAAAGAGATCGAGTTGCCGGCCGAGGTTTTCGATGTCGCGCTGAACATCCCGCTGATCCACCAGGTCGTCGTGGGCCAGCTGGCCGCGGCACGCCAGGGCACGTCGTCGACGAAGACTCGTGGCGAGGTCCGCGGCGGCGGCAAGAAGCCGTACCGGCAGAAGGGCACTGGCCGCGCGCGCCAGGGTTCGACGCGTGCCCCGCAGTTCACCGGCGGCGGCGTCGTCCACGGGCCGCAGCCTCGCTCCTACGAGCAGCGCACGCCCAAGAAGATGAAGGCGGCCGCTCTGCGCGGTGCCCTGTCCGACCGGGCGCGCAACGATCGCGTGCATGTGGTGTCCTCACTGGTCGCCGGCGACGAGCCCTCGACCAAGACGGCCGCGGCCACGCTGGCCAAGGTCGCCGAGTCCCGGCACGTCCTGGTCGTGGCGGAACGGGCCGACGAGCTCACCTGGAAGAGCCTTCGCAACCTGCCGGCGGTTCATCTGCTCGAGCCGGGTCAGCTGAACACGTACGACGTGCTGATCAGCGACGACGTCGTCTTCACGCAGTCAGCGCTCGAGTCTTTCCTGGGCGGTCCGGCAACCGGCAAGTCGGCCAAGGGTGCCGCGACGAGCGCGGAGCCCGAGGCGGCGGTCGAGGTTGACGCAGAGTCCGCGGAGGAAGCTGGCGAATCTGCCGCCGAGCCGGCCGAGGAGGCCGCTGCCGAGAAGGCCCCGGCCAAGAAGGCTCCGGCGAAGAAGGCGGCCGAGAAGGCGACTGCGGAAAAGGCTCCTGCCAAGAAGGCTCCAGCCAAGAAGGCGCCGGCGAAGAAGGCGGCTGCCGAGAAGGTGACTGCCGAGAAGGTGACTGCCGAGAAGGCGCCGGCGAAGAAGGCGGCTGCCGAGAAGGTGACTGCCGAGAAGGCGCCGGCGAAGAAAGCCGCGGCCAAGAAGGCTCCGGCCAAGACGGCGGCTGACGACACGTCCGACGAGGAGCAGAGCTGATGTTCGACGATCCCCGCGATGTGTTGCTCGCTCCGGTCATCTCGGAGAAGAGCTACGGCCTGCTGGATGAGAACAAGTACACGTTCGACGTCCACCCGCTGGCGAACAAGACGCAAATCAAGATCGCGGTCGAGAAGGTGTTCAACGTCAAGGTCACCGACGTGAACACGCTCAACCGGCCAGGCAAACGGAAGCGGACCCGATTCGGTTACGGCACGCGCAAGGCGATCAAGCGCGCGATCGTCACGCTTCGTGAAGGCGACCGGATCGACGTATTCGGCCAGATTGGTACGGGCTGACATGGCTATTCGCAAGTACAAGCCGACGACGCCGGGCCGTCGTGGCGCGAGCCACGCGGACTTCGTCGAGGTCACTCGGGACGAGCCGGAGAAGTCGCTCGTCCGGCCCCTGCACAGTAAGGGCGGGCGCAACAACTCCGGTCGCATCACGACGCGGCACCAGGGCGGCGGGCACAAGCGTGCGTACCGGCTGATCGACTTCCGCCGGCACGACAAGGACGGCGTCCCGGCCAAGGTCGCGCACATCGAGTACGACCCGAACCGGACCGCGCGCATCGCGCTGCTGCACTACGCCGACGGCGAGAAGCGCTACATTCTCGCGCCGCGGCTGCTCAAGCAGGGCGACACCGTCGAGAACGGCCCACGGGCCGACATCAAGCCGGGCAACTCCCTGCCGCTGCGCAACATACCGGTGGGTACGGTCGTGCACGCCATCGAGCTGCGGCCGGGCGGTGGCGCGAAGATCGCCCGCAGCGCCGGGGCAAGCGTCCAGCTCGTCGCCAAGGAAGGCGTACACGCCCAGCTGCGGATGCCGTCCGGCGAGATCCGCAACGTCGACGTGCGTTGCCGCGCGACGGTCGGCGAGGTTGGCAATGCCGAGCAGTCCAACATCAACTGGGGCAAGGCCGGCCGGCTGCGCTGGAAGGGCAAGCGCCCGACCGTGCGTGGCGTCGCAATGAACCCGGTCGACCACCCGCACGGTGGCGGCGAGGGCAAGACGTCCGGTGGGCGTCACCCAGTGAACCCGGGCGGTAAGCCAGAGGGACGTACCCGCCGCCGCAAGCCGAGTGACCAGCTGATCGTCCGCCGCCGCCGCACGAACAAGAAGAGGTAACCGTGAGGCGACAGGGAGTGAGCATCGCAGCGAGCGCTAGCGAGCGAGGAGCGGAGCGACCGCGGAGCCGAACAATAGGAGTAGCCAGATGCCACGGAGTTTGAAGAAGGGCCCGTTCGTCGACGACCACCTGCTCAAGAAGGTGGACGTACAGAACGACTCGGGGTCGAAGAACGTGATCAAGACCTGGTCACGGCGCTCGACGATCATCCCCGACATGCTCGGGCACACGATCGCGGTGCACGACGGTCGCAAGCACGTACCGGTCTTCATCACCGAGGGCATGGTCGGCCACAAGCTCGGCGAGTTCGCTCCGACGCGGACGTTCCGGGGGCACATCAAGGACGATCGCCGGGCGCGGCGGGCGTGAGGAAGCAAAGATGACTGAGCCTGAGGTAACTACCGCGTTCGCGCGGGCGACGTTCGTCCGCGTCACGCCGATGAAGGCCCGACGGGTGATCGAGCTGATCCGCGACATGCCCGCGCAGGAGGCACTGTCGGTGCTCAAGTTCGCACCGCAGGCGGCGAGCGAGCCGGTCGCGAAGGTGCTCGCGAGCGCGATCGCGAACGCCGAGAACAACTTCTCCCTCGACCCCGAGACGCTGCTCGTCTCGCGCGCCTACGTCGACGAGGGGCCGATGCTCAAGCGGTTCCGGCCCCGTGCGCAGGGCCGGGCGTACCGCATCCGCAAGCGCACCAGCCACATCACGATCGAGGTCGAGAGCATCGATACGTCAGTCGGCAAGAAGGGACGTGCCCGGTAATGGGGCAGAAAGTCAACCCGCACGGCTTCCGCCTGGGGATTACTACCGACTTCAAGAGCCGGTGGTTCGCCGACAAGCAGTACGCGGAGTACGTCAAGGAGGACGTGGCGATCCGCAGGCTGATGAGCAAGGGCATGGAGCGAGCCGGCATCGCCAAGGTCGAGATCGAGCGCACCCGCGACCGGGTCCGCGTCGACATCCACACGGCGCGTCCGGGCATCGTCATCGGCCGGCGCGGTGCCGAAGCTGAGCGCCTGCGCGGCGAGCTGGAGAAGCTCACCCACAAGCAGGTGCAGTTGAACATCCTCGAGGTGAAGAACCCCGAGGGCGACGCGCAGCTCGTCGCGCAGGGCGTGGCCGAGCAGCTGTCCAACCGAGTCAGCTTCCGCCGGGCGATGCGCAAGAGCATGCAGTCGGCGCTGAAGAGCCCGGGCATCAAGGGCATCCGGGTGCAGTGCTCGGGCCGTCTGGGCGGCGCCGAGATGAGTCGCTCGGAGTTCTACCGCGAGGGACGCGTCCCGCTGCACACACTGCGCGCGAACATCGACTACGGCTTCTACGAGGCACGCACGACGTTCGGCCGCATCGGCGTCAAGGTGTGGCTGTACAAGGGCGAGGTGCCGACGGGTTCGCGTGCCGAGCGAGAGGCAGCAGCGGCCGCCGAGGTCTTGCGCCAGCGCCGCGAGCGTCCGGCGGCGGGCAGCCGTCCGCGTCGCTCCGGCTCGCAGGGCACTACCGGCGTGAGCACCGAGGCCGGACGTGCCGCATCCGGCGACGGCCGGCCGGCAGTCGATCCGGCTGTCGAGGCCGAGCAGATGCACACGGTCGAGGACGCCGCGATCGTGGCGGACGAGGCCACGCGCGTCGCATCCGAACAGGCGGCTGTCGAAGCGCGCCACGGTAGCGAGTCCCCGGCCGAGGTCGTCGCGCAGGTGCCACCGGTCGAGGACGCCGCGCCGGCTCCTGCCGAGGGCAGTACCGAAGCGTCCACCGAGGCCGCGGCGCCGGCTCCCGCCGAGGGCAACACAGAGAGCACGGAGAGCTGACTCATGCTCATGCCACGCAAGGTCAAGCACCGCAAGCAGCACCACCCGAGCCGCAAGGGCGCGGCGACGGGTGGCACGAGGGTCGCGTTCGGCGAGTACGGCATCCAGGCACTGGAGCCCGCCTACCTGACGAACCGGCAGATCGAGTCGGCGCGTATCGCGATCAACCGGCACATCCGCCGTGGCGGCAAGGTGTGGATCAACGTCTACCCGGACCGTCCGCTGACGAAGAAGCCCGCCGAGACCCGCATGGGTTCGGGCAAGGGTTCGCCGGAGTGGTGGATCGCGAACGTCAAGCCCGGCCGCGTCCTCTTCGAGCTCAGCTACCCGAACGAGGTCGTGGCGCGCACCGCGCTCACCCGAGCGATCCACAAGCTGCCGATGAAGTGCCGCATCGTCAAGCGCGAAGCAGGTGATTTCTGATGCCCACGAGTCCCGCGGAGTTCCGCGAGCTGCACGACGACGAGCTCGAGACGCGTCTGCGCGAGGCCAAGGAAGAGCTGTTCAACCTGCGCTTCCAGATGGCCACCGGGCAGCTGGACAACAACCGGCGACTTCGCGCCGTGCGCCACGAGATCGCGCGGATCTACACGATCCTGCGTGAGCGTGAGCTCGGTCTGTCGGTCGCTCCCGACGGAGGTGCCGCGTGAGTGACGAAACCGAAGGAACGCAAATGATTGAGCGCAATACATTCCGCAAGACGCGCGAGGGGCTTGTGGTTGGCGACCGGATGGACAAGACCGTCATCGTGGCCGTCGAAGACCGCGTGAAGCACGCCCTGTACGGCAAGGTCATCCGCCGCACCAACAAGCTCAAGGCGCACGACGAGACCAACCAGGTCGGCGTCGGTGACCGCGTGTTGATCATGGAGACCCGACCGCTGTCGGCCAGCAAGCGCTGGCGGGTCGTCGAAGTCCTCGAAAAGGCCAAGTAAAGCAAATGGATCGCGCTGGAAGGAGCGATAGAGCAAATGGATCGCGCCGGAAGGAGCGATGTGTCTGAGATGCGTCGGCGCGCAATCGCCGCGCCGGCGGTCGCCGGTCCAAGACCAGGTGTATGGCGGAGAAGCAGTGGCTAGGGAGATGCAGTGATTCAGCAGGAGTCGCGGCTGCGTGTCGCGGACAACACCGGTGCCAAGGAGATCTTGTGCATCCGGGTGATGGGCGGCTCCGGTCGGCGCTATGCCGGGATCGGCGACATCATCGTCGCCACGGTCAAGGACGCCCTGCCCGGCGCCGGCGTCAAGAAGGGCGATGTGGTCAAGGCCGTCATCGTGCGCACTGTGAAGGAGCGCCGGCGTCCGGACGGCAGCTACATCCGTTTCGACGAGAACGCCGCGGTGCTCATCAAGCAGGACGGTGAGCCGCGTGGCACCCGCATCTTCGGCCCGGTCGGCCGCGAGCTGCGCGACAAGAAGTTCATGAAGATCATTTCTCTCGCACCCGAGGTGTTGTAACCCATGAGCGAGCGAATGAAATTGGTACAGCAGGCTCGAAGCTTCATCGAGCTGGCGACCGTTGTTTGGGAGGCAGGTCGATGAAGGTGAAAAAGGGCGACGAGGTCGTCGTCATCGCCGGCAAGGATCGCGGCATCAAGGGCAAGGTCATCGCCGCCGATCCGGTGACGAACAAGGTCGTTGTCGAAGGCATCAATCGCGTCACCAAGCACACGCGCATCTCGACGACGGCACGCGGCGCGAAGGCGGGCGGTATCGAGCACGTCGAAGCCGCGATCAACGCGAGCAACGTCATGGTCATCGACAGCGAAGGCAAGGCCACTCGGGTCGGTTACCGCCGTGACGAGGAGACCGGACGCAACGTACGCACCTCGCGCCGTTCGGGGAAGGATCTGTGATGACCGCCGTTACCGAGGTTCCGCCGCCGCGCCTGAAGGTGCGCTACCGGGACGAGATCGTGCCGGCGCTCAAGGCCGAGCGCGAGTACGCGAACCCGATGCAGGTGCCGGGGCTGCAGAAGATCGTCGTCAACATGGGCGTCGGGGCCGCCGCGCGCGACGCCAAGCTGATCGAAGGCGCCGTGCACGACCTCGCGCTGATCACCGGGCAGAAGCCGCTCGTGCAGAAGGCCCGCAAGTCGATCGCGCAGTTCAAGCTGCGCGAGGGCATGCCGATCGGCGCGAAGGTCACCCTGCGCGGCGACCGCATGTGGGAGTTCCTGGACCGGCTGCTGACCCTCGCACTGCCGCGCATCCGCGACTTCCGCGGCCTGTCGCCGAGCCAGTTCGACGGCAACGGCAACTACACGTTCGGGCTCAACGAGCAGTCGATGTTCCACGAGATCGATCCCGACACGATCGACCGACCGCGGGGCATGGACATCACGGTCGTCACCACGGCCGCCACTGATGACGAGGGACGCGCGCTGCTCGCGGCGCTCGGCTTCCCGTTCCGCGACACAGAGAGAAGCTAGGCACGATGGCAAAGAAGGCACTCGTCAACAAGGCCGCGGCCAAGCCGCGATTCGCCGTGCGCGGCTATACCCGCTGTCAGCGGTGCGGCCGGGCGCACTCGGTGTACCGAAAGTTCGGCCTGTGCCGGATCTGCCTGCGCGAAATGGCGCACGCCGGAGAGCTCCCAGGCGTCACGAAGAGCTCCTGGTAGCGCGCCTCCCACAACTCGAACGCCGCGGCCAGAAACCTGACCCGGCAAACGCATTACCGGCGCGGTAGGCCTCCGGGAACCGCCGCGAGAAAAGAGAAACACCGATGATGACCGACCCGATCGCGGACATGCTCACGCGTCTGCGCAACGCGAACTCGGCGTTCCACGAGACCGTGGAGATGCCGCATTCGAAGCTCAAGAGCCACATCGCCGAGATCCTCAAGCAAGAGGGCTACATCGCCGGATTTGTGGTCACCGATCCGCCGGACGACCGGCCGGGCAAGGTGCTCACGCTGAACCTGAAATACGGCCCGAACCGTGAGCGCAGCATCGCCGGCGTCCGCCGGGTCTCCAAGCCCGGCTTGCGGGTGTACGCCAAGTCAACGGGGTTGCCGAAGGTGCTCGGCGGTCTGGGTACCGCGATCCTCTCGACGTCGTCGGGTCTGCTGACCGACCGGCAGGCAGCCAAGCGCGGGGTAGGCGGGGAAGTCCTCGCCTACGTCTGGTGAGAAGGGAACGGCAATGAGTCGCATTGGAAAGATGCCGGTCCCCGTCCCGGGCGGAGTGGACGTGACCATCGACGGGCAGCAGGTCACGGTCAAGGGGCCCAAGGGCACGCTGAGCCACGTCGTCGCCGAGCCGATCACGGTGAACAAGGGCGACGGCGTACTGCAGGTCGTCCGGCCCGACGACGAGCGCATATCGAAGTCGCTGCACGGGCTGTCCCGCACGCTGATCGCCAACATGGTCACCGGTGTCACGGCCGGCTACACCAAGAACCTCGAGATCGTCGGCACCGGCTACCGGGTGCAGGCCAGGGGCAGCGACCTCGAGTTCGCCCTCGGCTTCTCGCACCCGGTCCTCGTGTCGGCACCGGACGGGATCACGTTCCGGGTCGAGAACCCCACCCGGTTCTCCGTCGAGGGCATCGACAAGCAGAAGGTCGGCGAGGTGGCCGCGAACATTCGCAGGTTGCGCCGGCCGGACCCGTACAAGGGCAAGGGCGTTCGGTACCAGGGCGAAGTCGTCCGCCGCAAAGCCGGAAAGACAGGTAAGTGAGTCATGGCTGCCACGAGCATCCTCAAGCGAGCCCGCCGATCGGCCGGCATCTCGGCCACCCGCCGGGTCGCGAAGTCGCGCCGCCACTTCCGGCTGCGCAAGAAGGTCGTCGGTTCGGCGGAGCGTCCACGCCTGGTCGTCAGCCGGTCCTCGCGTCACCTTTTCGCTCAGCTGGTCGACGACAGCCGCGGCGTGACGCTGCTGTCCGCGTCGACGTTCAAGGTGGCCGACGGCGACAAGACCGCGCGCGCCAAGCAACTCGGTGAGCGGCTGGCCAAGCAGGCCAAGGACGCCGGCATCACCACGGTCGTCTTCGACCGGGGTGGCAACACCTACACCGGGCGGGTCGCCGCGTTCGCGGACGCGGCTCGCGAAGCCGGACTGGAGTTCTGAATGACTAACGCAATTGAGAGGAACGTCTGATGCCCGGACCGCAGCGCGGAGCCCGCACGGGCGGCAACGAGCGGGGCGGCGAGCGAGGCGGCGGCGACCGCCGCGACCGCCGCGACGGCCGAGGCGGTGGCGCGACGGAGAAGAGCCCGCACATCGAGCGGCTCGTCACCATCAACCGCGTCGCCAAGGTGGTCAAGGGTGGCCGCCGGTTCAGCTTCACCGCCCTCGTCGTCGTCGGCGACGGTGACGGCACGGTCGGCGTCGGCTACGGCAAGGCCAAGGAGGTGCCGGCCGCGATCGCGAAGGGCGTCGAGGAGGCCAAGAAGAACTTCTTCAAGGTCCCGCGCATCCAGCAGACGATCCCGCACCCGGTGCAGGGCGAGGCAGCCGCCGGCGTGGTGCTGCTCAAGCCCGCCAGTCCGGGTACGGGCGTCATCGCCGGTGGTCCGGTGCGCGCCGTGCTCGAGTGCGCGGGCATCCACGACGTGCTGTCCAAGTCGCTCGGCTCGGACAACCCGATCAACATCGTCCACGCGACTGTGGCGGCGCTGAAGGACCTCGTCCGCCCCGAAGAGGTCGCGGCGCGTCGCGGCCTGCCGCTCGAGGACGTCGCCCCGGCCGGCCTGCTGCGTGCTCGCGCAATGAAGGCGGGATGACGCTATGGCTCGGCTGAAGATCACGCAGACCCGGTCCGGGATCGGCAACAAGCAAAACCAGCGGCAGACGCTGCGCTCGCTGGGCCTCAAGCGCGTCCACGACGTGGTGGTCAAAGAAGACCGGCCCGAGATCCGCGGCATGGTCAAGACCGTGACGCACCTGGTCTCGGTCGAGGAAGTGGAGTAACCAAATGCCTCTCAAGGTGCATCACCTGCGCCCTGCCCCGGGCTCGCATACCAAGAAGACGCGGGTGGGCCGTGGCACCGGCTCGAAGGGCAAGACGGCCGGCCGCGGTACGAAGGGTACGAAGGCTCGCTATCAGGTGCCGGCCAACTTCGAGGGCGGCCAGATGCCGATCCACATGCGGCTGCCGAAGCTGAAGGGGTTCAAGAACGCCTTCCGCGTCGAGTTCCAGGTCGTCAACGTGGCCAAGCTGGCCGAGCTGTTTCCGGACGGCGGTGCCGTGGGCGTCGACGAGTTGGTCGCGGCAGGCGCCGTGCGCAAGGGCCTGCCGGTCAAGGTGCTCGGCAACGGTGAGCTCGGTGCCGTCAAGCTCGACATCACGGCGGACGCTTTCTCGACCACCGCGCGTGACAAGATCGAGGCGGCCGGCGGATCCGTCAGGCAACTGTAAGACGGGCCGTCCGGCAGTGGCTCCGGCGCGCGACCGCGGGGCTCCAGGCTGGACGTCCCCAGCAACGCCGGGCTGTTGGGCACCCCCGAACTGCTGGGCCCCCGACAGTTCGTCAGTCGCCTGTTAGCCTGAACCACCTGAACACCGGGGCACCGAGCCTCAGCCGTTGCAGACCGCAACGCGAAGATCGTCCACATCATCCGCGCAGGAGGATCCGTGCTCAGCGCATTCGCTTCGGCGTTCCGTACGCCGGATCTGCGTAAGAAGCTGCTCTTCACGCTGAGCATGATCGTGCTCTACCGGGTGGGCGCCTCGGTCCCAACCCCGAACACCAACACCGGTGCCATCAATACCTGCCTGAACACCGCAACTCAGGGCACCAAGAACATCTATTCGCTGATCAACCTGTTCTCCGGTGGCGCGCTGCTCAAGCTGTCGGCGTTCGCGCTGGGCATCATGCCGTACATCACGGCCAGCATCATCATCCAGCTGCTCGTGGTGGTGATTCCCCGATTCGACCAGTTGAAGAAGGAAGGCCAAGCCGGTCAGCAGAAGCTCACTCAGTACAGCCGGTACCTGACGGTCGGCCTGGCGATCCTGCAATCGACCGGATTCATCGCATTGGCGAAGTCGGGTCAGCTGTTCCAGGGCTGCGCGGACGCGCAGGGCAACCCGCTGTCGGTGCTGTACAAGGCCGACATCTGGACCCTCTCAACGATGGTCATCTGCATGACGGCTGGCACCGGCGTCATCATGTGGCTGGGCGAGCTGATCACCGACCGCGGCGTCGGCAACGGCATGAGCGTGCTGATGTTCACCTCGATCGCGGCCCGCATCCCGAACGAGGGCAACACGATCCTGACCCGCTCGGGCGGGTTCGCGTTCACCCTGATCCTCGCGCTGGGCCTGGCGATCATCTGTGCCGTCGTGTTCGTCGAGCAGGCACAGCGGCGCATCCCGGTCCAGTACGCCAAGCGGATGATCGGGCGACGGCAGTACGGCGGCACGTCCACCTACCTGCCGCTGAAGGTCAACCAAGCCGGCGTCATCCCGGTCATCTTCGCGTCCTCACTGCTGTACATCCCGCAGCTGATCAGCCAGCTCCAAGGCAATAACTCCTCGACGTTCCAGCGCTTCGTCAACAGCTACTTGATCAACCAGCAATCGTGGGTGCATATCGGCACCTACTTCCTGCTGATCATCTTCTTCACCTACTTCTACGTCGGCATCACGTTCAACCCGGTCGAGCGCGCCGACGACATGAAGAAGTACGGCGGCTTCATCCCGGGTATCCGACCGGGACGCCCGACCGCGGAGTACCTGCAGTTCGTCCTGTCGCGCATCACGTTGCCCGGCGCCATGTACCTGGGCATCGTGGCCGTCCTGCCGAACTTCTTCTTCTCGATGACGGGTGGCAACAACCAGAACTTCCCGTTCGGCGGCACGGCGGTGTTGATCATGGTCGGCGTTGCGCTCGACACCGTGAAGCAGATCGAGAGCCAGCTGATGCAGCGCAACTACGAAGGATTCTTGCGCTAGTGGGGAGCGTCGGTGCTAGCTCTGGATCAGCCGGCTCGGCAGTCGGTGCGCGAGCGTCCGACCGTGGCCGCTAAGGCGAACGACGAAGGGAAACGACGCGTGCGAGTTGTCCTCGTCGGCCCGCCAGGAGCGGGTAAGGGTACCCAAGCCGAGTTCATCGCTGAGCACTTCGACATCCCGAAGATCTCGACCGGCGATATCTTCCGGTCGAACGTGTCTGGCGGCAGCGATCTCGGCAAGCTGGCCAAGAAGTACATGGACGCCGGCGACCTGGTACCCGACGAGGTCACGAACGCGATGGTTCGCGATCGGCTGGCACAGGACGACGCCAAGGCAGGGTTCCTGCTCGACGGATTCCCGCGCAACATCGCCCAGGCCTACGAGCTGGACTCGATGCTCGGCGACCTCGGCACGACCCTCGATGTCGTGCTCGACCTCGAGGTCGACAACGAGGAAGTGGTGCGCCGCCTGTCCGGGCGGCGTCTGTGCAAGAAGTGCGGCCACGTGTGGCACGTCGAGTTCGACCCGCCGAAGGTCGAGGACGTCTGCGACAAGTGCGGCGGCGAGCTCTACCACCGCGACGACGACTACCCCGAGACCGTCCGGCACCGCCTGGACGTCTACGTGTCGCAGACCAGGCCGCTGATCGAGTTCTACGACCAGCGCAAGCAGTTGGTCGGCATGGACGCGCACGGCCCCGTCGAGGACGTCACCGAGCGCGCGATCGAGTCGCTTGCCGCATTTGCGGGTTAGGCCTGATCCGATGCGGCACCTTCGCGATCACATCGAGCTCAAGTCGCTCGACGAGATCGGCCTGATGCGCGAGGCCGGCCTTGTCGTCGCGCGTGCGCTCGCGGCGATGCGTGACGCCGTCGCGCCCGGCGTCACTACCCGCGACCTCGACGCGATCGCGCGCGACGTCCTGGCGGACGAGGGCGCAACGTCCTCGTTCCTCAACTACGGCTCGCCGCCCTACCCGGACGTGATCTGCGCGTCGGTCAACGCCGATGTCGTGCACGGCATCCCGTCCGACGAGGCCGTGCTACGCGAGGGCGACCTGATCTCGATCGACTTCGGCGCGATCGTCGAGGGTTGGCACGGTGACGCCGCGATCACTGTGCCGGTCGGATCGGTGTCATCGGCCGCCGCTGCGCTTTCTGAAGCGTGCCGAAAGGCGTTGTGGGACGGCATGGTGGCCGCCCGAGCCGGCGGGCGGCTCTCTGACGTCTCGCATGCAGTCGAGACGTCCGTGCGCGAATCGGGCAGCTACGGCATCGTCACCGGATACGGCGGGCATGGCATCGGCTCGCACATGCACATGGATCCGCACGTACAGAACTACGGGCGTCCGGGCCGCGGGCCGCACCTCGTCGCGGGCATGGCGTTGGCGATCGAGCCGATGATCACGCTGGGCTCGCCCGAGACCCGCGAGCTGGACGACAACTGGACGATCGCGACCGTCGACGGCTCCCTGGCCGCCCACTGGGAGCACACGGTCGCGATCCTGGACGACGGGCCGTGGGTGCTCACCGCGCCGGACGGAGGCCGCGCCGAACTCGCCGAGCGCGGCGTCAGCCTGTCGGGTGCCGCGTCGGACCTGGCTCGCGAGTGACCACGAATTGGCATCAATGAACCGTGCTGCGTAGACTAGGCGGCTGGCGCGTGCCGCCCTTTACTCATGCCCGCTTTGGCCGCGGGTCAGTGAAGTGGATCCCTCGAGTCGCGCCGGTTCGTGGCACTCGTTCAGCTGTGAACGTGATGCTCAAATGGAGCAGTACCGATTGAAATGCGGAGGATATGGCCAAGAAGGACGGGGCCATCGAGGTCGAAGGCCGCGTGGTCGAGCCCTTGCCGAATGCGATGTTCCGGGTGGAACTGAGCAACGGGCACAAGGTGCTCGCCCATATCAGCGGGAAGATGCGTCAGCACTACATCCGGATCCTGCCCGAGGACCGTGTGGTGGTGGAGCTCTCGCCTTATGACCTCACCCGCGGCCGCATCGTCTATCGGTACAAATAGAGCAAGGTGACCACGCTGCAGACCCGATCGATCGAGTTTCGTGCGCGCGGCCGCATCCCGTACAACGCAAGATGACTCACCCAGGTGCACACACAAGAGCAGCACTAGCTACGAATGAGAAAGGCCCGGCCGTGAAGGTCAAGCCGAGCGTGAAGCCGATCTGCGACAAGTGCAAGGTCATCCGTCGCCATGGTCGGGTCATGGTGATCTGCGAGAACCTGCGCCACAAGCAGCGTCAGGGCTAGCAGCGCCATCCAGCAAGCGCATACCTGCCCGCGCGCACAGCGCGGGTTCACCCCCGGTCCGAAGGCCGGGGCCGGCTCTGGGACACGGTCCCAGGCAAGACCGGGCGGATGCGCTCCACACCTTCGGACGTAACTCGAGGAGAACCACCCGTATGGCACGTCTTGCCGGCGTCGACCTCCCGCGCGAAAAGCGCATGGAGATCGCGCTCACCTACATCTACGGCGTCGGACGCACCCGCGCCAAGCAGGCTCTGGACGCCACCGGCGTCAGCCCCGACCTCCGCGCCCGTGACCTCGGCGACGACGAACTCGTCAAGCTGCGCGAGTACATCGACGCCAACTTCCAGGTCGAGGGCGACCTGCGCCGCGAGGTCGCCGCCGATATCCGCCGCAAGATCGAGATCGGCTGCTACGAGGGCATCCGGCACCGCCGCGGCCTGCCCGTCCACGGCCAGCGCACCAAGACCAACGCCCGAACCCGCAAGGGGCCCAAGAAGACCATCGCCGGCAAGAAGAAGGCAGGTAAGAAGTAATGCCTGGTCCAGCCAGAAAGGCCGGCGCCAAGAAGGTTCGGCGCAAGGAGAAGAAGAACATCGCGCACGGACACGCGCACATCAAGAGCACTTTCAACAACACGATCGTCTCGATCACCGACCCGGTGGGCAACGTGATCAGCTGGGCGTCCGCCGGCCACGTCGGTTTCAAGGGTTCGCGCAAGTCGACGCCGTTCGCGGCGCAGATGGCTGCCGAGAGCGCCGCCCGCAAGGCCCAGGAGCACGGTCTGCGCAAGGTCGACGTCTTCGTCAAGGGACCGGGCTCGGGCCGCGAGACCGCGATCCGCTCGTTGCAGGCGGCCGGTCTCGAGGTCGGCACGATCTCTGACGTCACGCCGCAGCCACACAACGGCTGCCGTCCCCCGAAGCGCCGGAGGGTTTGATCGCATGGCTCGCTATACCGGACCGGCAACGCGCATCTCGCGTCGCCTCAACGTCGACCTGGTCGGCGGCGACAAGGCCTTCGAGCGTCGCCCGTACCCGCCCGGCCAGCACGGTCGCTCGCGCATCAAGCAGAGCGAGTACCTGCTGCAGATGCAGGAGAAGCAGAAGGCCAAGTACAGCTACGGGGTGCTGGAGAAGCAGTTCCGCCGTTACTACCAAGAGGCCACCAAGCGCCAAGGCAAGACCGGCGACAACCTGCTGCAGATCCTCGAGTCGCGCCTGGACAACGTCGTCTACCGCGCAGGCATTGCCCGCACGCGTCGCGCCGCCCGCCAACTCGTCAGCCACGGCCACTTCCTGGTCAACGGCCAGAAGGTCAACATCCCGAGTTTTCGCGTCTCGCCGTACGACATCGTCGACGTCAAGCCGAAGTCGCTCGAGACGACACCGTTCCTGATCGCCCGCGAGACCCAGGGCGACCGGCCGATACCGGGATGGCTGCAGGTGGTTCCAGGTCGGCTGCGGGTCCTCGTGCATCAGTTGCCCGAGCGCGCACAGATCGACATCCCGCTGCAGGAGCAGCTCATTGTCGAGCTGTACAGCAAGTAACGCGGCCACGAGCCGCGCACAACTGAATAACCAGATTGGTGGACGTCATATAGCGGGCGTCCTGACCCAAGGAGAAACACAGTGCTGATCTCTCAGCGTCCGTCCCTCACCGAAGAGCCGATCGCCGACAATCGGTCGCGGTTCGTCATCGAGCCGCTCGAGCCAGGCTTCGGCTACACGCTCGGCAACTCGCTTCGCCGCACGCTGCTGTCGTCCATCCCGGGCGCGGCCGTCACGAGCATCCGCATCGACGGCGTGCTGCACGAGTTCACGACGGTCGAGGGCGTCAAGGAAGACGTCACCGACATCATCCTGAACCTCAAGGAGCTCGTGATCAGCTCCGAGAGCGACGAGCCGGTGGTCATGTACCTGCGCAAGCAGGGCCCCGGCGAGGTCACGGCCGCCGACATTGCACCGCCCGCTGGCGTGACCGTGCACAACTCGGATCTCAAGATCGCGACGATCAACAAGAAGGGCCGCCTCGAGATCGAACTGGTCGTCGAGCGCGGACGCGGCTACGTCACCGCCGTGCAGAACAAGCAGCCCGGCCAGGAGATCGGGCGCATCCCCGTCGACTCGATCTACTCGCCTGTGCTCAAGGTGACCTACGCCGTCGAGGCGACTCGTGTCGAGCAGCGCACCGACTTCGACCGGCTCGTGGTCGACGTCGAGACCAAGTCGTCGATGACCCCGCGCGACGCCGTGGCCAGCGCCGGGCACACCCTCGTCGAGCTGTTCGGCCTGTTCCGCGAGCTCAACGACGAGGCCGAGGGCATCGACGTCGGCCCGTCGCCGGCGGAGGTCGCCGACATCGCGGCGTTCTCGATGCCGATCGAGGAGCTCGACCTGACGGTCCGCTCGTACAACTGCCTCAAGCGCGAGGGCATCCACACCGTGGGTGAGCTTGTCGGGCGCAGCGAGGCCGACCTGCTCGACATCCGCAACTTCGGCTCGAAGTCGATCGACGAGGTCAAGATCAAGCTCGCCGGCCTCGGGCTCTCGCTCAAGGACAGCCCGCCCGGGTTCGAGGTGAGCCACGTCGAGTCCTACGGGGACGACGACGACTTCGAGGCCGGCGACACCGACTTCGCCGAGACCGAACAGCTCTGATCACCTAGCCCATACGGAGTACGACATGCCTACGCCCACGAAGGGTCATCGCCTCGGCGCCGGCCCCGCGCACGAGCGGCTGATGCTCGCGAACCTCGCGACGTCGCTGTTCGAGCACGACCGGATCACCACCACCGAGGCCAAGGCGAAGCGTCTGCGCCCGCTCGCCGAGCGGCTCATCACGTTCGCCAAGCGCGGCGACCTGCACGCCCGCCGCCAGGTCATGACGGTCGTGCGCGACAAGGACGTGGTGCACAAGCTGTTCGCCGAGATCGGCCCGAAGTTCGCCGAGCGGCCCGGTGGCTACACGCGCATCGTCAAGATCGGTCCGCGCAAGGGTGACAACGCACCGATGGCGGTCATCGAGCTGGTCGAGGCACTGACGGCGGCGCAGTCGGCGGTCAAGGAGGGCGAGCGGGCTCGCGGCACGAAGTCCGCGCCTCGCAAGGCGGCGACGAAGCGCACGGCGGAGATCGCCGAGGACGCGAAGGCCGAGTCGCCGACCGCGGCGTCGGTAGCCGAAGCGGCAGCCGAGTCGCAGGTCGTCATTGCCGCGGACGACGTCGAAGCCGACGAAGCCGAAGCCGACGTGGATGAGACCGCCGAGGCCGACGAGGCCGAGGTGCACGAGGTTGAGGTGGACGACGCCGAGGTGGACGACGCCGACGAGGTTGAGGAGACCAAGCCCGAGGACGCCTAGTGCTCCACGCCGACGAGCCCGCCGCCCCTGCCGGGGTAGGCGGGCTCGTCCGCGTCCGCCTCGATATCGCCTACGACGGGACGGACTTCTCCGGCTGGGCGGTGCAGGCCGGACGGCGCACCGTGCAGGGCGTGCTGCAGGACGCCCTCGCGCAGATCAGCCGCCAGCCGGTAGCCCTCACGGTTGCCGGACGGACCGACGCCGGAGTGCACGCCACCGGCCAGGTCGCGCACGCGGATGTCGGCGTCGCGGCGTGGGAGGCGCTCGGGACGTCCCTCGTGCACCGGCTCGCCGGCGTGCTGCCGCCCGATGTGCGGGTTACCGGCATCAGCCACGTGCCTGAAGCATTCGACGCGCGATTCTCGGCGCTGTGGCGTCGCTACGAGTACCGGATCAGCGATGCCGAGGCGGGCGCAAACCCCTTGCGCCGCGGGCAGGTTCTCGCGCTGCGGCGCTCCGTCGACGTCGCCGCGATGTCACGGGCAGCTGCGGCCTTGCGCGGCGAACACGACTTCGCGGGGTTCTGCCGGCACCGCGAAGGGGCGACGTCGATCCGCGCCATCCAGTCATTCGACGTCACCCGCGAAGCCAGCGAGATCGTGTGCACCGTGCAGGCCGACGCCTTCTGTCACTCGATGGTCAGGTCGCTCGTCGGCGCGCTGATCGCGGTCGGTGAGGGACGGCGTCCGGAGGACTGGCCGGCTTCGCTCCTGACGCGCACTGCGCGTGCCGACGAGGTGTCGGTCGCGCCGGCGTACGGACTGACCCTTGTCGCGGTCGGCTATCCGCCGGACGACGAGCTCGCGGCGAGAAGCGGGCAGACCCGCCGTCGCCGCACGCCGGCGCCCTAATCCGTCGCGAACGCGGGTGACGCGGCCACGACCGGCTGACGGTCCGTGCCCGCACCGCGCGCGGTCTGGGCAACGCCCACGCCAACGATCACGATCGACGCACCGATGAGCTGCGCGGTGTCGAGCGCCTCACCCAGCCACGCCCACGCGACGCTGAACGCGAAGACGATCTCGGTGGTCGAGACGATGCCGACAGGCGTCGCCTTGAGTCGGCCCAGCGCGGCGAATGAGAGCAGGAACGGCAAGAACGAGCCGAGCGCCGCGATGTAACACAGCAGCGCCCAGACCGGCAGGACGGTGCCGCCGAGGTGACCGCCGAGCGACACCCGACTGGCGAGCAGTCCGGGATCCACGTTCCACCAGCTACTGAACACGCCCCAGAACAGCCCGGCGAACAGCATCGACCAGAAGCCGGTGGCCAGCGGGGACGTCCGGGTAACCAGGCGCTCGCCGAGCAGCAGGTAGGCGGCGAACGTGACCGCGGCGAGCCCAGCGAAGATGATGCCCACCGGCGCGAGGTCGCTCGACCAGATCTTGGCGACCACAGCCAGTCCGGCCAGCACGCATCCGATCGCGAGCCAGAGCCTGGGCTTGACCGTCTCGGCGAAGAACACCTTCGCGACGACCGCGACGATGAGCACCGCCGTGTACTCGATCAGCAACGCGATGCCGACCGGTAGCCGGCTGATCGCGAGCGCGTAGAACCACTGGACCATGGCGACGCCGATGACACCGAGTGCGGCGAGGGCGAGCAGTTCGCGCAGGCTGACCCGGAACGCTCGGCGATTGGTGGCGAGCAGTACGGCGCCGCACAGCACGGCCCCGGACATCGACCGTACGAGGGTGAGCTGGGACGGCGTCACACCCGCGCCCAGGACGACCTTGTTGACGCTGCCGTTCGCGCCGAACAGCAAGGAGGCCAGCAAGGCATATATGTATCCCATGGCGGCCTCCGTTGGTGTCAGGAGCTAGTAGGCTCTTAGCAAGTGACGATAGCCGCGGTTCATGTCAGGAGTCAACATGGCAATTAGTCATGACACGGTTACCGGCATCGGCTGCGCGGTGGCGCTGGTCAACACAAACGTCGACGGGGTCGAGACCCTGACGGACATCGCCGCACTCGACGCACTTCTCGATCGGGAGCAGTTCAGCGGACGGCGCGACGGCACGGCCGCCGAACTGAGACAGATGCTCGCTCTGCGACGCGCGCTGCGTACCGCGTGGGAGGCGCCCGGCACGCGCACGGTCGTCGAGCTGGCCAACCGGCTGTTGCGTGAAGCGCGCGCGCTGCCGAGGTTGAGCGACCACGACGGCTGGGACTGGCACCTGCACGTGACCGAGGCCGATGCTCCGCTCGTCCACCGGTTCGCCGCCGAGGTCGGCATGGCACTCGCCGACCTGATCAGGGACGGCGAGCTGGACCGCCTGCGGGTCTGCGCCGCAGAGAACTGCACCGCCGTACTCGTCGACCTGACCCGGAACCGCTCGCGCATCTACTGCGACACCGGCAACTGCGGCAACCGCGAGCACGTCGCCGCGTACCGCGCCCGCCGCCGCGAGACGGCGGCCGGCGCCCGCGAGACGGCGGCACGGCGATGACCTCGCCGATCGGCCCGCCCGACGCTCGGGAGGTGCCGCGGTTCGCCGGACCGGCCACGTTCGCCCGGCTGCCCCGCCTCGATCAGGTGGAGCGCGCGGACGTCGCGGTGCTGGGCCTGCCTTTCGACAGCGGCACGTCGTTCCGGCCGGGCGCGCGCTTCGGTCCGGAGGCGGTGCGTGCCGGGTCGAAGCTGCTGCGGCCGTACCACCTCGGGCTCGACGTCGAGCCGTGGACGACGCTGCAGGTGGCCGACGCGGGCGACGTCGCGATCAACCCGTTCGACATCGTCGAGGCGGTCGGTCAGATCGAGGCCGCCGCGAATGCCTTGTACAGCAAGGCGAATCAGATCGTATCGATCGGCGGCGATCACACCGTGGCGCTGCCGTTGCTGCGCGCGACACATGCCCGGCACGGCCCGGTGGCCGTCGTCCACTTCGATGCGCACCTCGACACCTGGGACACGTACTTCGGCGCGCGGTACACGCACGGCACGCCGTTCCGCCGCGCGTCCGAGGAAGGCCTGCTCGCCCTGGACCATTGCGCGCACGTCGGCATCCGAAACTCGGTCTATGCGCTCGCCGACTTCGACGACGACCGCCGTCTCGGCTTCGCCACCGTCTCGACGCTCGACGTTGCGCGACGCGGCGTGGACGAGGCGATCGATCGCGTACGCGACCGGGTGGGCGATCTGCCGGTGTACGTCAGCATCGACATCGACGTGCTCGATCCCGCGCACGCGCCGGGCACCGGCACGCCCGAACCCGGCGGGCTGACGACGCGCGAGTTGCAGATGATCCTGCACGGGCTGGCCGACCTCGACCTGATCGGTGCCGATGTCGTCGAGGTTGCGCCCGCGTACGACCACGCGCAGCTGACCGCCCTGGCGGCCGCCAACGTGATCTACGACCTGCTTGGGATGTTCGCGACGCGTCCCTAGCCGATGAACGCGAGGTTGTCGCGTCCGCACCAGTCGAGCACCGCGGGCCAGCTGCCGTAGCCGGCCTCGACGTTGAGGTGCCCCGCGCCGGGGATCACGGTGGTCGGCATCTTCAACACCCGGCCGTACGCCGCGGCGGCGCCCTCGGGGCAGTACGGGTCGTTGTCGGAGCAGACCAGGACGGTGCCGTCCGCGGCGTGGCGAAGGACGTCGACCTCCAGCGGCACGGGCAGGAACGGCGCGAGTTCCGGGACGTCGGTGTGTGGCGACGGGGGGCAGACCAGCGCGACGCGGGCCGGACGCGGGCCGGTGCCGGAGTGGACGTGATGCAGCCAGAGGATGGCCCCCAGCGAGTGGCACAGCACGTCGAACCCGTCGTCCGGCAGGCCGTCGAGCGCGGTCTGCAACGCGGCCAGCCAGGCGCCGAGCTGGGGAGTATGCGGGTCGGGCAGCGCCGGGTACCGCACCTCTCGCCCCGCTTCGGCAAGTCGCGCCGCCAGCCACGTCTGCCAGTGCTCTGCCTCGTTGCCCTGCCAGCCGTGGACGAGGACGGTCGGCACGGTTCGGGTCGGACGGCGCGGCACGGTGCCCGAGCCTACGGGTGAGGAAGGATGCTCCGCAGACGGCCTGAGCGGCGGCAATAGTCCATGCTGGACGGGTGGACGACCTGGGTGCCGCCTTCGCCGAGCCCTCTGCGCTTGCCGCCGCGCTGGACCGGACCGGCTACCTGCCCGACGAGGGCCTTGCCACGGCGGCGTTCCTCGCCTTGCGCATGCACCGTCCGCTGTTCCTCGAAGGCGACGCCGGCGTCGGCAAGACCAGCCTCGCCCAGGCGCTGGCCACGGTGCTCGGCGCCCGGCTCGTCCGGTTGCAGTGCTACGAGGGCATCGACGCTGCCCAGGCCCTCTACGACTGGGACTTCCCGCGCCAGGTGCTGCATCTGCGCGCCGCCGAGACGGCCGGCCAGCACGACGCGGAGCAACTGGAGCGCTCGCTGTATGACCGCCGGTTTCTCGTAGCGCGGCCCATCCTGCAGGCGATCGAGCACTCACCGTCGGTGCTGCTCGTCGACGAGATCGACCGCGCCGACGACGAATTCGAGGCGTTCCTGCTGGAGGTTCTCGCCGACAACGCCGTGACCGTGCCCGAGATCGGGACGATCCGCGCCGAGACGCCGCCGGTCGTCGTGCTCACGTCCAACCGCACGCGCGAGGTGCACGACGCGCTGAAGCGGCGCTGCCTGTACCACTGGGTGCCGCACCCGTCCTACGAGCGCGAGGTCACGATCCTGCGGCGCAAGCTGCCCGACGTGACCGAGCGCCTGGCCGCCGACGTCGCGCGGGCCACCGCCCGGCTGCGCACGGCCGACCTGCAAAAGCCCCCGGGCGTCGCCGAGTCGATCGACTGGGCCCACGCGCTGCACCTGCTCGGCGCTCGCGAGCTCGACCTGGAGAACGCCGCCGCGACGCTCGGCGCGGTGCTGAAATACCACGAGGACTCCGAGCGGATCCGCGACACGGTGCTCGCCGAGCTGATCGGCGCCTGAGTGTCGAGTGACGTGGTCGATATCGTGCTCGGCTTCGCCCGGACGTTGCGGCACGCGGGCGTGCCGGCCGGGCCGGACCGCGTCCAGGCCATGGTCGCAGCTCTGGGTCATCTCGACGTGCTCGACCCGTCGCACACCTACTGGGCCGGCCGGCTGACCTTGTGCGGTGACCCCTCCGACCTGGAGCGTTACGACGCCGCGTTCGCCGCCTATTTCGGCGGGCGCACGGTGCAACAGGCGCGGCGTGCGCCTACCTCGGTGCGCCAGCGGGTCGAGCAGGTCGCCACAGATACGACCGACGGCCTGGCGCCGGCGGGCGAGGACGAGCCGCACGTGTCGGTGCTGGCGAGCCGGCACGAGGTGCTCCGGCACCGCGACGTCGCGGCGCTCACGGCCGCCGAGCGCGAACAGCTGCGGCGGCTGCTCGCCCTGCTCGCCCCTCGCGTGGGGCGGCGGCGCACCCGGCGGTACGGACCGTCCTCGCGCGGTCCGGTCGACCTCGAGCGGACGGTCCGCCGCATGCTGCACCAGGGCGGCGAGGCGAGCGTGCTGGCCCGTCGTGCGCGCCGGCGCAAGCCGCGCCGGCTCGTCCTGCTCATCGACGTCAGCGGGTCGATGGAGCCGTACGCGGACGCCTTGCTGCGGTTCGCGCACGCGGCGGTGCGCGTGGCGCCGTTCGGCACCGAGGTGTTCACGCTGGGGACGCGGCTGACCCGCATCACCCGCGAACTGCGCCGGCGAGACCCCGACGGCGCCCTGAAAGCCGCGAGCCAGGCAATCCCGGACTGGAGCGGCGGAACCCGGCTCGGTGAGTCGCTCAAGGCGTTCCTCGACCAGTGGGGCCAGCGCGGCGTCGCCCGCGGAGCGGTTACCGTGCTCTGCTCGGACGGCTGGGAGCGAGGCGATCCCGCGCTGCTCGGCGAGCAGCTGGCCCGGTTGGCCCGCCTGTCGCACAGCGTCGTCTGGGTCAACCCGCACAAGGGCAAGGACGGCTACTCGCCGATCACCGGCGGCATGCTCGCCGCCTTGCCGTACATCGACGATCTCGTCGCGGGGCACAGCCTCGCCGCTCTGGAGCGGCTGGTCGAGGTCATCGCCGAAGCCTGACCCGGCAACTGCTTGCCAAGTGGCTCGTTGACCGCTTGTGTGGTGTGGCACACAACTACATGGCGCGGGAGGTCTGATGACCCAACTCAACGTGACCGTCGACGGCGTGGCATATCAGGACGAGGTCGAGCCCCGTCTGCTACTCGTGCATTACCTGCGTGAACGGCTCGGCAAGGTCGGCACCGTGGTCGGTTGCGATACCAGCAATTGCGGCGCCTGCACCGTCCTCGTCGACGGGAACAGCGTGAAGAGCTGCGCGATGCTGGCCGTTTCGGCCACCGGTAGCGAGGTCACCACGATCGAGGGGCTGGCCGGATCGAACGGCTCGCTGCACCCGGTGCAGCAGGCATTCCACGACGAGCACGCGCTGCAATGCGGATTCTGTACGCCCGGCATGATCATGTCCGCCTGCGACCTGCTGGCCGAGAACCCGAATCCGACCGACGCCGAGGTGCGCGAGGGCATCGAGGGCAACCTCTGCCGCTGCACCGGCTACCAGAACATCGTCCGAGCTGTGCAGGCCGCCGCCGCGACCATGGCGGCCAGGTCATGACCGCCACCGCCGAGCGTCGCGCGCCAGAGATCGGCCAAGCACGCAAGCGCAAGGAGGACGCGCACCTGCTCACCGGCCAGACGACCTGGACCGACAACATGACGCTGCCCGGAATGTTGCACCTCGCGATCCTGCGAAGCCCGATGAGCCACGCGCGAATCATCTCTGTGGACCTGTCCGGGGCACTCGCGAGCCCCGGCGTGATCGGGGCGTTCTCGGGGCAGGACTTCAAAGACGTCCAGGGCACGATCCCGTGCGCCTGGCCGGTGACCGCCGACATGGTCAATCCGGGGCACCCGAGCCTCGCGGTCGACCAGGTCAACCACGTCGGTGAGGCGGTTGCCGTCGTCGCCGCCCGCGACAAGGCGTCCGCCGAGGACGCGCTCGAGGCGATCGAGGTCGACTACGAGCCGCTGCCGGTGGTGCTCGACATGGAGGCCGCGCTCGCCGACGGCGCCACGCTCGTCCATCCCCATCTCACGTCGAACAAGTCGTTCACCTGGGAGTTCGAGTCCGGAGCCGCGGGCACCGGCGGGGCGATCGACGACGCGTTGCGCGGCGCCGAGATCACGGTCAAGCGCAGGTTCCGCCAGCAGCGGCTGATCCCGGCGTTCATGGAGCCGCGCTCGACGGTCGTCCAGCCGGTCGGCGACGGGGCGACGGTGTGGTCGTCGACGCAGATTCCGCACATCCTGCGGACGATGCTCGCGCTGTCACTCGGCATCGCCGAGCAGAAGGTGCGGGTGATCGCGCCGGACGTCGGCGGCGGCTTCGGCGGCAAGCTGCAGGTGACGCCTGAGGAGTTCATCTGCACCCTCGTCGCCCGGCGGCTGGGCAAGCCGGTGAAATTCACCGAGTCGCGCTCGGAGTCGTTGATGAGCGGGCACCACGGGCGCGACCAGATCCAGGACATCACGCTCACCGCGAACCGCGACGGCACGTTCACCGCGCTGGACGTGCACCTGCTCGCCGACATGGGCGCCTACCTGCGCCTGGTCTCGCCGGGCATCCCGATTCTCGGTGCGTTCATGTACAACGCCATCTACAAGATCCCGGCTTACCGATTCGTCTGCGACGGAGTGTTCACGACGAAGACTCCGACGGACGCGTACCGCGGCGCCGGGCGTCCTGAGGCGACGTTCGCGATCGAGCGGATCGTCGACGAGATGGCCGCCGAGCTCGGCATGGATCCGATGGAGCTGCGGCGCAAGAACTGGATCACGCACGAGGAGTTCCCGTACACGACGGTTGCCGGCCTGACGTACGACAGCGGCAACTACGAGGCGGCCACCGAGCGCGCACTCGAGCTCATGAGGTGGGACGAGCTCAAGAGCGAGCAGGCCGAGCGTCGCGCGTCGAGCGATCCGGTGCAGCTCGGCCTGGGAATCTCGACGTTCACCGAGATGTGTGGGCTTGCGCCCTCGCGCGTGCTCGGCGCTCTGTCCTACGCCGCAGGTGGTTGGGAGAACGCGTCGATCCGCGTACTGGCCACCGGCAAGGTCGAGGTCGTGACGGGATCCAGTGCTCACGGCCAAGGCCACGAGACGGCATGGAGCCAGATCGTCGCCGACCAGCTCGGCGTCCCGTTCGACGATGTCGAGGTCATCCACGGCGACACCCAGTCCTCGCCGAAGGGTATGGACACGTACGGGTCGCGCTCGCTGACGATCGGCGGCATAGCGATCGTGCACGCTGCCGAGCGAGTGATCGCAAAGGCCAAGCGGATCGCCGCGCACATGCTCGAGGCGAGCGAGGACGACATCGAGTTCGCCGACGGGACGTTCAGCGTTCGCGGGGCGCCCGGCACCGGCAAGACGATCCAGGACGTCGCGTTCGCCACGTTCGCGGCGCACGACCTCCCGGACGGCGTCGAGGCGACCCTGGACGCCGACGCCACGTTCGACCCTGACAACTTCTCGTTCCCGCACGGCACGCACCTGTGCGCGGTCGACGTCGACACCGAGACCGGACGTGCGACGATCCGCAAGTACGTCTGCGTCGACGACATCGGGCAGGTGATCAACCCGCTGATCGTCGAGGGCCAGGTGCACGGCGGTATCGCCCAGGGCATCGCCCAGGCGCTGTACGAGGAGGCCGTCTACGACGAGGACGGCAACCTGACGACCGGCACGCTGGTCGACTACCTCGTCCCGTCCGCCCTCGACCTGCCGTCGTTCACGACCGATCGCACGGTGAGCCTGTCGACAACGAATCCCCTTGGCGTAAAGGGAGTTGGCGAGGCCGGCACCATCGCGTCCACCCCGGCGGTGGTCAACGCGATCATCGACGCTCTGCGCCCGTTCGGCGTCACCGACGTACCGATGCCTTGCACACCCGAGCGAGTGTGGCGAGCTGTTCAGGAGGCGAGTGCGCGATGATCCCCGCGTCCTTCGACTATGTCCGGCCGTCCACAGTGGACGAAGCGGTTGCCGCTGTCGCGGCAGCCGGCGACGAGGGCAAGGTGCTCGCCGGCGGACAGTCGCTGCTGCCGGTGTTGCGGCTACGGCTCGCCTATCCGTCGACGGTCGTCGATCTCGGCGCGCTGGCCGAGCTGCGCGGCGTCCGCGATGATGGCGACGCCATCGTGATCGGCGCGATGACGACCCACCACCAGGTCATGCACGATCCGCTCGTGGCAGAGCATGCTCCGCTGATCGCGCAGGCCGCGGCCACGGTGGGTGACCGGCAGGTTCGCCACCTCGGCACGTTCGGCGGGTCGCTCGCGCATGCCGACCCGGCAGGCGACCTGCCGACGGTCGCTCTGACCCTGGACGCGTCGATGCACGTGCGCGGGCCGGGTGGTTCACGCACGATTGCGGCGGCGGACTTCTTCGTCGACTACCTGACGACCTCGCTGCAGCCCGGCGAGATTCTCACCGCGATCAGCGTGCCCAAGCTGGGGGCCGGCTGGGGGACGCACTACGAGAAGTTCAACCTGGTGGCTCAGGCGTGGGCGATTGTCGGCGTGGCCGCGGCAGTGCAGCGCGAGAACGGCTCGATCGCACAGGCGCGCGTGGGGCTGACGCACATGGGCGCGACGCCGCTGCGTGCGTCCGCTGTCGAGCAGGCGCTCGCGGGTGCGGATGCCTCCGCCGATGCAGTGCGCGCGGCCAGCGCCCACGCGCCGGAGGGCACGCATCCGCCGAGCGATCTGGCCGGGCAGGCCGACTACCGCAACCACCTGGCGACGGTGCTCACCGGACGAGCGGTGAACGTGGCCGCCGGAATCTGACCTTGCGTGCCCTCAGAGCACGGCGCCGGGATTGAGGATGCCGTCGGGGTCGAGCGCGTCCTTGATCCGCCTGGTCAGCGCCAGCACGTCCGGGCCGAGGTAGGCCGGCAGCCAGGCCTTCTTCAACCGCCCGACGCCGTGCTCGCCGGTGATCGTGCCGCCGAGCGAGATGGCCAGCTCCATGATCTCGCCGAACGCGAGCTGTGCCCGGGCGGACTGATCAGGGTCCGTTGCGTCGTAGACGATCAGCGGGTGCGTGTTGCCGTCACCGGCGTGTGCGACGACCGCGATCAGGATGTCGTGCCGCGCAGCGATCCGCTCGACGCCGCCGACCAGTACCGGCAGCGCGGGCAGCGGCACGCCGACGTCTTCGAGCAACAGGTCGCCCTTGCGTTCCAGGGCGGGGAACGCTGCCCGGCGCGCCGCGGCGTACGCCTCGCCCTCGTCCGGGTCGTCGGTGGTGAACAGCTCGGCCGCGCCGCATGACCGGCAGGCCTCCTCGATCATCGCGATCTCCTCCGCGGCGGCCGCGCCGGGCGCGTCCGAGCGAGCCAGCAGGAGCGCCTGCGCCGAGCGGTCCAGCCCCATCGAGACGTAGTCCTCGACGGCGTTGATCGACGCGTTGTCCATCAGTTCCAACGTGGACGGGCGCAGCTTGCTGATGATCGCGAGGACGGCGTCCGCGGCCGCCTCGATCGAGCCGAAGCTGGCGACGAGCGTCGACGCCGGAGGCTGGGCCGGCAACAGGCGCAGCGTCAGCTCGGTGATGACGCCGAGCATGCCCTCGCTGCCGACGAACAGCTTCGTCAGCGACAACCCGGCGCTGTCTTTCAGGCGCGGACCGCCGAGGCGCAACACCGCGCCGTCGGCCAGCACGACCTGCATGCCGAGCACGTAGTCGGTGGTCACGCCGTACTTCACGCAGCACAGCCCGCCGGAGTTGGTGGCCGCGTTCCCGCCGATCGAGCACATCTCGAACGAGGAGGGGTCGGGTGGGTACCACAGCCCGTGCTTGGCGGCGGCTGCCTTGACCTCGACGTTCAGCGCGCCCGGCTGCGCGACGGCGATGCGCATCGCCGGGTCGATCGTGACGGCGCGCATCTTCTCCAGCGACAGCACGATGCCGCCGTCGACGGCCGTGGCGCCGCCGGACAACCCGGATCCCGCGCCCCGCGGGACGACCGGCACGCGGTGCGCTGTGGCCCAGCGCAGTGTGGCCGCGACGTCCTCGGTCGTGGTGGCCCGCACGACGGCAAGCGGGTGGCCGGCGGCCGGGTCGCGCGCCCAGTCCTGGCGGTAGGTCTCGGTGACGTCCGGGTCGGTCAGCACGCTGCCGTCCGGCAGGGACGCGGCGAGTGCGGCGAGATCGGTGTCCGTTGCCGTCATGACCTCGATTCTGCCCCGGCCTGCCGCTCGCCGACGGTCCGTTGGGGGGTTACTGCCGACCAGAGGGTGTCTCGGGTTGGCTGCTTGTGCTCTGCCTACATCAATGTGAGCAGAGCACAAGCGTCGCGAGGAGAGCACCCCTTGCGGACAGTCCGCCGCGTGACACCGTCGATAACCTGTGTGCAGCGGGCCGGTCCGTACCGCACACTTCCGGGTGTGGGCTACATCGACATCGCCGGGGTGCGACACCAGTTGGCGGACGGACGCGTCCTGCTCGACGGGGTGAGCTTTCGGGTCGGCGAGGGCACGAAGGCGGCCCTGGTGGGGGCGAACGGCGCGGGCAAGACAACGCTGCTGCGCATCATTGCCGCCGACATGACCGCGCAGGCCGGGTCGGTCGCGCGGTCGGGCGGCCTGGGCGTCATGCGGCAATTCGTCGGGTCGGTACGCGATGCGACCACGGTGCAGGAATTTCTCGTCCAGCTGTCGCCGCCGCGGGTCCGCGATGCCTGGGACGAGCTCGAAGCGGCCGAGATCGTGCTGATGGAGCGCGACGACGAGAGGACGCAGGTCGCGTACGCGCATGCGCTCGCGCTGTGGGGCGACGCCGGTGGATACGACGCCGAGGTGCTCTGGGACACCGTCACCGTCGCGGCATTGGGCCTGCCGTACGACAACTGCAAGTACCGCGAGCTGACGACGCTGTCCGGCGGCGAGCAGAAGCGGCTCGCCCTCGAGGCGCTGCTCAGAGGACCGGACGAGGTGCTGCTGCTCGACGAGCCGGACAACTACCTCGACGTGCCCGGCAAGCGCTGGCTCGAGGAGCGACTGATCGAGACGCGCAAGACCGTGCTGTTCGTCAGCCACGATCGGGAACTGCTCGCCAGGGTCGCCGACCGGATCGTCACCGTCGAGGGCGGGACGACCTGGGTGCACGGTGGCGGGTTCGCGTCCTACCACGAGGCGCGGGCGCACAAGCACGAGCGCATGGCGGAGGTGCGGCGGCGCTGGGAAGAGGAGCACAAGCGGCTCAAGGATCTCGTCCGGACGCTGCAGCAGCAGGCCAAGATCAGCGAGGGCATGGCGGCGAAGTATCACGCCATGTGCACCCGGCTGGAGAAGTTCGAGGCCGCCGGGCCGCCGCCGGACAAGCCCGAGGACGAGCGCGTCGCCATGCGCCTGCGCGGCGGGCGCACCGGCGTGCGCGCCGTCATGTGCGAGCAACTCGAACTGACCGGGCTGATGCAGCCGTTCGACGCGGAGATCTTCTACGGCGAACGTGTCGGCGTGCTCGGCGCGAACGGTGCCGGCAAGTCGCACTTCCTGCGGCTGCTCGGCGGCGAGGCGGTTCGGCACGGTGGGCAGTGGCGACTGGGAGCACGCGTCGTGCCCGGGTTGTTCGCGCAGACGCATACGCATCCGGAGTGGTTCGACCGAACGCTCGTCGACCTGCTCTGGCACGGCGAGGAAGGACGGCCCAGCGTCGACCGGGGCCGGGCGATGAGCGCGCTGCGCCGGTACGGCCTGCAGCAGCAGGGCGATCAGACGTTCGGCACCCTGTCCGGCGGCCAGCAGGCACGGTTCCAGATCCTGCTGCTCGAACTGTCCGGTGCGACGTTGCTGTTGCTCGACGAGCCCACCGACAACCTCGACGTGATCAGCGCCGAATCCCTCGAAGAGGCGCTCGAGGCGTATGACGGCACGGTGCTCGCGGTGACCCATGACCGGTGGTTCGCCCGGTCGTTCGACCGCTTCCTGGTGTTCGGTGCGGACGATCTCGTGTACGAGTCCGACGAACCGCTCTTCGACGAGCCGACCGCGGGGCGGATCGCGCGGGCTCGCTGAGCCCACGGTATGAATGCCCGATGGGCGTTCCGCTTACCGCATCGCTCGAGACGTGGCTGCGCCGCAACGGCGTGCCGGCACTCGTGCAGGGACGCCATCTGCGAAGCGTCGTCGCCGGACCGTTCGAGCTCGTCGGCTTCATGCTTCGCTCGCTCGTCGAGACGGTGACGCGTCGTGGCAGCTCGATGCTGAACGTCGTCCCGCTGCTGCTCGTCGCGCTGACCCTGTCGTTCTTCAGTACCGAGGTGTGGCAGACGATCGGCCGATTGCACGGGCTGCCGCTCATCCTGACGACGCTGCTGTTCGTCGCGCTGGCCACCGCGTTCGCGACCCGTCAGGCGCGGCCGGACCTCGACGAGCTCGCTGCCTTCGCCGACGAGGACGAGGTGCGCGCAGCGTTGCCGCCGCGGTTGGTCAACGGACGCCTCGCTGCCGCCGAGATCGGCCCCGAGCCGGCTCCGAAGCTGCGCCGGCGCGAGCGGGCCAACCTGGTTGCCATCTCGGTGCTGTCTCAGGTCATCACGGCAACCGTCATCGCGCTCATCGTGGCCGCGTTCTTCATCGTCCTGGGCGTGCTGACAGTCGACCGCGGCGCGATCGTGAGCTGGCTCGGCCACGGGCCGCGCGTCGTCGGATCGCTCCGCGTGGCAGGCCACGAGTACGTGCTGAGCAACGAACTGCTGCGGGTCAGCGCGTTCCTCGGCGCGTTCACGGGCTTCTACTTCATCGTGTCATCCAGCACGGACGAGAAGATGCGCGCCGATCTGGCTTCCGGGCACCGGCAGCATCTGCGGGCCTGCCTGGCCGTGCGACACGTCTACTGGAGCCTGCTGCGTGCCTGATGGCGCATATCGCGCATTTTGTCGAGGCGCGGGTGCGCCGGTATCGTTGCGTCCTGGTGCGGCGCCCGAAACGGTGCGCACCGACGGCCATGTCCCGGGGTCGGCACTGAACGTGCAGACCGCGGGAGCGGTGTCCAGCACCGTGAAGACCGACTAGAGAGAGCAGGCTCGTGCCTACCTACAACCCCAAGCCCGGCGAGATCACGCGCGCGTGGCATGTGATCGACGCTGACGACGTGATTCTCGGCCGCCTCGCCAGCCACGCGGCAACCCTCTTGCGCGGCAAGCACAAGCCGCAGTTCGCCCCGCATGTCGACGTGGGTGACTTCGTGGTGATCGTCAACGCGGAGAAGATCGCGCTGTCCGGCGCGAAGCGTGACGAGTACCGCTATCGCCACTCCGGCTACCCCGGCGGACTGTCCAGGCGCACCGTCGGCGAACTGCTCGAGCGCAAGCCGGAGCGGGTCGTCGAGCTGGCCGTCCGGGGCATGCTGCCGAAGAACACGCTGGGCCGTAAGCAGCTCAAGAAGCTCAAGGTGTACGCCGGCCCCAACCATCCGCATGCCGCCCAGAAGCCGCAGCCCTTCGAGATCAAGCAGGTAACCCAGTGACCACGCCAGTCCCAGTTCCGATCGTCGGCCGCCGCAAGGAGGCCATCGTCCGCGTTCGGCTGGTGCCGGGCAGCGGCGACTTCAAGCTCAACGGCCGCACGCTCGAGGCCTACTTCCCGAACAAGGTGCACCAGCAGCTCATCCGCGAGCCCTTCGTGACGCTCGAGAAGGACGGCCAGTACGACGTCATCGCCTCGTTGCGCGGCGGCGGCATCACCGGGCAGGCCGGCGCGCTGCGCCTGGCCATCTCCCGCGCGCTGATCGGCATCGAGCCGGACGACCGGCCGGCGCTGAAGAAGGCGGGCTTCCTCACCCGTGACCCGCGGGTCAAGGAGCGCAAGAAGTACGGCCTGAAGAAGGCACGCAAGGCTCCCCAGTACTCCAAGCGCTGATCGCGTAGTGGGCCGGTACTTCGGCACCGACGGCGTTCGCGGTCTCGCGAACGGCGACCTGACACCCGAACTGGCGCTGAGCCTGTCCGGCGCAGCAGCCCGGGTGCTGATCGGGCACGATCCGTCGCACCGGCCGCTCGCCGTCGTCGGGCGTGACCCGCGGGCGAGCGGCGAGATGCTGGAAGCCGCGGTCGTCGCCGGCCTGGCCTCGGCCGGGGCGGACGTGCTGCGCCTGGGCGTCCTGCCGACCCCGGCTGTCGCGTTCCTGACCGCCGACTTCGGCGCCGACCTCGGCGTGGTCCTGTCGGCAAGCCACAACGCGATGCCCGACAACGGGGTCAAGCTGTTCGCCCGCGGTGGGCACAAGCTGCCGGACGAGATCGAGGCCGAGATCGAGGCCCAGATGGACGCCGCCGCGGCATCCGGCCCGCCGAGGACGCGCCCTACCGGTGCTGCCATCGGACGCGTCCGCGATGCCACCGACGCGAGCGAGCGCTACATGGCCCATCTGCTGGCCGCCGCGCCGACGCCACTGGACGGCCTGCACGTCGTCGTCGACTGCGCCCACGGCGCCGCGTCGGCCGTCGCGCCCGAGGTGTACCGGCGAGCGGGCGCGCGCGTCACGGCGATTGCCGCCGAGCCCGACGGCATCAACATCAACTACGGCGTCGGCTCGACGCACGTCGAGGGATTGGCCAAGCGAGTCGTCGCCGAAGGGGCCGACCTCGGCATCGCCCACGACGGCGACGCCGACCGCTGCCTGGCAGTCGACGCCAGCGGTGACCTCGTCGACGGCGATCAGATCCTGGCACTGAGCGCGCTGGCGCTTCGCGATGCCGGCCGGCTGCGCGAGAACACGGTCGTCGCGACCGTGATGAGCAATCTCGGCTTCCACCATGCGATGCGCGACGCGGGCGTCCGCGTCGTCACGACCGCCGTCGGTGACCGGTATGTCCTGGAAGAGCTGCGCGCTCAGCGGCTCTCGCTCGGCGGTGAGCAGAGCGGGCACGTCATCTTCACCGACGCGGCCACCACCGGCGACGGGCTGCTGACTGCCCTGCAGATCATGGCGTGCGTCATGACGTCCGGGCGGCCGCTCGCCGAGCTCGCGTCCGTCGTCCGGCGGCTGCCGCAGGTTCTGCTCAACGTCGCGGTGAGCGATCGCGCCGCGGCCTGCACGTCCCCGGTCGTGCTGAAGGCGGTGGCCGCGGCCGAGGCCGAGCTCGGCGACGACGGCCGGATCCTGCTGCGACCGTCGGGCACCGAGCAGCTCGTGCGGGTCATGGTCGAGGCCCTCACCCAGGAGCGCGCCGACCAGATCGCCCAGCGCGTGGCGGCGGTCGTAGCGTCGAGCTGAGCGACCTGTCACGTTTGGTCGGCCGGGCCTGGTCCGTCCGGCACAATGGATGTGCGATGCGTTCTACTGAGAATCCCCAGTCCCCACAACCGGAATCCGTCTCAGCCCTGTCGATCACGCACATCCTCGCCAGCGCCCTCGCGGCGGTCACGGCCACGTTCGCGGCCTCGTACTTCGGCGTCAGCGGCACCATCATCGGTGCGGCACTGGCCAGCGTGGTCACCGTGATCGGAAACACGCTCTACAGCCACTCGATCCAGCGCACCCGGCAACGGGTGCGCTCCGTCGTGCCGCTGACGACCCTCGGCCTGCGGTCGACCGCGGTAGCAGACCCGTCGCCGGGCGACACGACGGCCGCGAGCCCACCACCACCACGCCTCGCGATCCCTTGGCAGCGGGTCGCCGTCGGCGCGGCCGGGCTGTTCTTGATCGTCGCGGGCATCGTCACGGGCATCGAGATTGCCGCCGGACGGCCCCTGCACAGCATCGTTCACGACCACTCCGGCAGCGGGACGAGCCTGTTCGGTGGCAGCCACAAGTCGCCGACCACACCGACGACGCCGCCCCCGTCGCAGTCGAGCACCTCAAGCTCGTCGACGACGCCGGCCGCCACTGCGCCGTCCGATCCGTCCACGACGGCGCCCGCGACGACCAGCGCGCCCCCGAGCAGCGCCACACCGACGACGCCGGCCCCGACGGCGACGTTCCCGACCCCGACTACCTCGTCCCCGCCGGACGGGTCAGCGAGCCCAACGCCGAGCGGGGGCTGATCGGCTCCCGTAGGCTGCGACGGGTGTGCGGCATCGTGGGTTACGTCGGTCCCCGGCAGGCACTCGACGTGGTGGTCGAGGGCCTGCGCCGGTTGGAATACCGGGGGTACGACTCGGCGGGCATCGCGATCATCGGCGGCGACGGCCCGCTGCAGGTCGCCAAGAAGGCCGGGCGAATCGAGAACCTCGACAAGGAGCTCACCGGCCGCACGATCGCCGGCACGACCGGCATGGGGCATACGCGCTGGGCCACCCACGGCGCCCCGAACGACCGAAATGCCCATCCGCACACCGACGCGACCGGACGTGTCGCAGTCGTCCACAACGGCATCATCGAGAACCACGGCCTCCTGCGCGCCGAACTCGAAGGCGACGGCGTCGAGTTCGCCAGCGACACCGATACCGAGGTGGTCGCCCACCTCGTCGCGAAGCAGCTGCGCGAGTCGGGCGGCAGCCTTGCCGACGCGCTGCGCTCGGCGTGCCGTCGCCTGGACGGTGCGTTCACCCTGGTGATCGTCGACGCTGACCAGCCCGGTGTCGTAGTGGCCGCCCGCCGCAACTCGCCACTCGTCGTCGGCGTCGGCGACGGCGAGATGTTCCTCGGCAGCGACGTTGCCGCGTTCATCGCGTATACCCGCGATGCGGTCGAGCTCGGCCAGGACCAGGTCGTCGAGATCCGGGCGGACGGCTTCACCATTACCGACTTCGCCGGCAACCCCGTCGACGGCAAGCACTTCCACATCGACTGGGATCTCGCCGCCGCCGAGAAGGGCGGCTTCGACTACTTCATGCTCAAGGAGATCCAGGAGCAACCGACGGCCGTCGCGAACACCCTGCGCGGGCACCTGGTCGGCGGGCAGATCGTGCTGGACGAGCTGCGCCTCGATCGCCAGGACCTGCGCGAGATCGACAAGGTGTTCGTGGTCGGCTGCGGCACGGCGTTCCACTCCGGGCTGATCGCCAAGTACGCGATCGAGCACTGGACGCGGGTTCCGGTCGAGGTCGAGATGGCCTCGGAGTTCCGCTACCGCGACCCCGTGCTCGACCGGCAGACGCTGGTCGTGGCGATCAGCCAGTCCGGCGAGACGGCCGACACGCTCGAGGCCGTGCGGCATGCGCGCGACCAGAAGGCCAAGGTGCTCGCGATCTGCAACACGAACGGTGCGCAGATTCCGCGCGAGTCCGACGCCGTGCTGTACACGCACGCAGGGCCCGAGATCGGCGTCGCGGCCACCAAGACGTTCACCGCGCAAGTCGCCGCGGTCGAGCTGGTCGGCCTCGCGCTCGCCCAGGCGCGCGGCACCAAGTACGACGACGAGATCGCCCGTGAATACGAGCTGCTCGCCGCGATGCCCGAGCTGATCGCGCAGACGCTCGGCATCGTCGAGCCGGTGCGTGAACTCGCCCGCGAGATAGCGCGATCCCGCGCTGTTCTTTTCCTGGGCAGGCACGTCGGGTACCCGGTCGCCCTGGAGGGCGCGCTGAAGCTCAAGGAGCTCGCGTACATGCACGCCGAGGGCTTCCCGGCCGGCGAGCTCAAGCACGGCCCGATCGCGCTCATCGAGGACGGCCTGCCGGTCGTCGTCATCATGCCCTCGCCGGTCGGCCGGCCGCTGCTGCACCAGAAGATGCTGTCGAACATCGCCGAGATCAAGGCACGTGGCGCGCGCACGATCGTGATCGCCGAGGACGGTGACGAGACCGTCCGCGCGCACGCCGCGCATCTGGTCGAGGTGCCTGCCGTGCCGACCCTGCTCTCGCCGTTCGTGACGACGATTCCGATGCAGGTACTCGCGGCCGAGATCGCGCAGGCTCGCGGCTACGACGTCGACAAGCCCCGCAACCTGGCCAAGTCCGTCACCGTCGAATAGAGCGAATCGATCGCGCCGGAAGGATCGATCGCGTCGCCTTTCGTCGGCGCGGCTGCGGTCCGCCTACCTCACCAGGTGGCCGCCCAACGTTGGAGTATCTGCCTTTCACGTAGGCTCGCGCTGTGACGAAATCGGTCGACTTGCTGATCGTGGGCGCCGGGCCGGTGGGCCTGTTCGGTGCGTATTACGCCGGCGTGCGCCTGATGAAGACCGCCGTGACCGACTCGCTCGAAGAGCCTGGCGGGCAGATCACCGCGATGTACCCGGAGAAGGCGATCTTCGACGTGGCGGGGTTCCCGGCGATCCGTGGCCGCGAACTCGTCGAGCAGCTCGTTGCGCAGGCGGCTCCGTTCTCGCCCGACTACGTCCTGGGTCACCAGGCCGTCGGTCTCGAGCGGGGCGACGGCAAGTTCGCGGTGACGACCTCGAACGGCTTGCGGATCGAGACACGGGCGATCGTGATCACCGGCGGCATCGGCACGTTCACGCCTCGTCCGCTGCCGGCCGGCCAGGAGTTCGTCGGTCGCGGCGTCGTGCACTTCGTGCCCGATCCAGCCGTGTACGAAGGCCAGAACGTGATCGTCGTCGGCGGCGGCGACTCGGCGCTGGACTGGGCGTTGATGCTAGAGCCGATCGCCAAGTCGGTGACGCTGGTGCACCGGCGGGCGCAGTTCCGAGCGCATCCACATTCGGTCGAACTGCTCAAGGACTCGTCGGTGCAGATACTCACCGACGCGCAGATCCACGGATTGGCAGGCGACGCGTCGCTGACCGAAGCGCACGTGAACGTCGCCGGCGAGGTCCGCCAACTGCCGTGCGACAAGCTGGTCGCGGCGCTCGGCTTCACCGCCAACCTCGGGCCGCTGCTCGAGTGGGGCATCGAGCTCGTCGGCAAGCGACACATCGCCGTCGACACGAAGGGCGCGACGTCGGTGCCGGGCGTGTACGCCGCGGGCGACATCGTCGACTACGACGGCAAGGTGCGGCTGATCGCGACCGGATTCGGCGAGGTCGCGACGGCCGTCAACAATGCGGCGGCCTACCTGAACCCCGATGTTTCGGCCTTTCCCGGCCACTTGTCGGATTACGCGCCGCCCGGCACCGCCGGCTCACCGACCGCGTCGTGATCATCGGCGTCGGGATCGACGTGGTCCCGATCGAGCGCTTCGCCGCCGCGCTCGCGCGCACGCCGGGACTCGCCGCGCGGCTGTTCACGCCCGCCGAGCTGGTCACCGACTCCGGGGGCGAGCGCACCGCCGAGTCGCTGGCGGCGCGCTTCGCGGCGAAGGAGGCGCTGGCCAAGGCACTCGGCGCTCCCGGTGGGATGTTGTGGGCGGACGCCGAGGTGGTCACCGACGGCGACGGACGTCCACACCTCGACGTACGCGGCACGGTTGCCGAGCAGGGAGCGAAGCTGGGCGTCACGCGCTGGCACGTCTCGCTGTCGCACGACGGCGGCATCGCCTCTGCGACAGTGATCGCGGAAGGCGATTGACGTGCACGGCGTGTGGCCGGTGGCCGACGTCCGAGTCGCCGAGTCGGCGCTCATGGCACGGCTGCCTGAGGGCGTGCTGATGCAGCGCGCGGCGCACGCGCTGTCCGTCCACTGTGGACAGTTGCTCGGCCGTGTGTACGGATCATCCGTGGTGCTGATCGTCGGCAGCGGCTCGAACGGTGGCGACGCTCTGCACGCCGGCGCCCGGCTGGCGCGGCGCGGGGCGCGCGTGCATGCCGTTCTGCTCGAACCTGCCCGGGCGCACTCCGGCGGCCTGGCGGCGTTGCGCGGCGCCGGCGGGCTG
>WNGI01000234.1_pt1 | contig 45859 bp, 42 predicted proteins | sample 5400621 | NCBI WGS metagenome assembly WNGI01 (sample SAMN13153374, study PRJNA577476) | soil metagenome | isolation source: 20 cm soil or saprolite under Garry oak tree replicate 1 | place: USA:California | collected 2016-06-15
TAGGGCTGGATCATGTTCAATCTTTCGCCGGCGTGTATCCACTGAGCCATCCGTTTGCGCAGATGCAGCAGCTGACGAGCATGATGATATACGGCGTGTTCGAGCGCTTTCCAAAGCTGCGCGTGGCGTTTTTAGAATCCGGTTGCGGCTGGGTGCCCTATCTGGCGGATCGTTTGGACGAGAGCTGGGAGCATCGCAGGAAGCGCTGGCCGTATCCGAGTCGACAGTCTCCCAGCGAAACCATGCGCGGCGGCAATCTTTATTACGCCTGTGAGCGGGAAGAGAAGACTTTAGCGACGGTAGCCGACTTGATCGGCGCGGGACAATTGCTGTGGGCATCGGACTTTCCGCACGAGCGGCCGTGGGAAGAGTTCAGCGGCGATATCGACACGCTGATCAATCGAAAGGATTTGCCGGAGTCGCTGACGCGGCAAATTCTTTTCGATAATCCACGGCGGTTCTATAACTTTTCGCGCGAGATGATTGCAACGCTGGCAAACAACGGTAAAGAGTGAGGAGTCAGTAGTAAGGAGCTGCCCAACTCCTCACTTCTCACTACTAACTCCTTACTCGCCAGGAGAACTAGATGCGAGTTTTGATTACCGGCGCCGGATTGATCGGCACGCATACGGCCAAAGAATTGACCGAGCGTGGCGACGATGTGACATTTTTCGATTTCGCCCCGCGGCCGGAATATATCCGGCATGTGACAGGTAGAGATTTGGCTGTGATTCGCGGTGATATCCGTGATCTGGCGGCGCTGATCGATGCGTTTCAACAAGTTCGGCCCGAGTGTGTCATTCATTTGGCGGCTTCGGTGGGCGAAGCGAACATCAATAATGTCTACGCCGGTTTTCAAGTGAATCTGGTCGCCACTATTAATGTTGCCGAAGCTGCGCGACTCACCGGTGTGCGCCGGCTAGTTCATGCGAGCACGCAGGCACTGTACGTCGGTGAGGATCCGAAGGAGTTGCTTCGTGAGGATTCGCCGATCGACTGTCGAGAGCGAGTCTATAATGCATCGAAATTGGGCTGCGAACATGTGTTGCGAACGTACGCGGCGAAACACAAGCTCGAGTTGGCCTTGCTGCGCTTCGCGGGTGTGTACGGCTATTATTCCGTAGCCGGCGGGCCCGGCGTCGCGGTGCAACAGGCGGTCTGGGATGCAATGGCAGGAAAAGCGGTGACGCTCAATGTCTACGAGAGCGTCGATTTTATCTACGCCAAAGATCTCGCCAACGGGATTGCTCTCGCTGTGCATACCGCGCCTTTGCCGCACCAAATATACAATCTTGGCAGCGGAACTCTGACTACAGTCGAGGACATCGAAGCCGCGCTCGGCAAAATCTTTCCTGACATAAAGATGAGCCGGGGCAAACTGACGCCGGCGCGGCCACGGATGGACATCACCCGTGCGCGCACGGAGCTCGGGTTCAATCCGGAGTACAAACTCGAAGCGGGATTGCGCGATTACGTCACGGAGTTGAAGAGGAATTAACCACAAAGGATACAAAGATCGCAAATGGGCTTGAGAAGGAGACAGGATTCATGAAGATCGCCGTCATCGATGATTATCAGAATGCTTTTAAGACCTTGAAGTGTTATCCAAAGCTCGCGGGCCACGAGGTGGTGGTTTACACGGAGCCGGAAACCGGCGTGGATAAAATTGCCGAGCGATTGAAAGACACCGACGCCGTAATTCTGACCCAGCAGCGTACGGCATTTCCGCGCGCGCTCATTGACAAGCTGCCGAAGTTAAAACTCATCGGCCAGACCGGACGGGCGGCGAGCCACGTAGACTTGGAAGCTTGCACGGAAAAAGGCGTCGTCGTTTCGGCGGGCGGATCGGGCAATTCAAACGCGACCGCCGAGCTGACTTGGGGATTGATTCTCAGCGCGCTCAGAAATTTGCCTTTCGAAGTGAAGCGACTCAAAGAGGGCCATTGGCAATCCACGCTCGGTATCGGTGTTAATGGCAAGACGCTCGGCATCTACGCCTACGGAAAAATCGGCAGCATCGTGGCCGGCGTCGGCAAGGCGTTTGGCGCGCGCGTGGTCTGCTGGGGACGCGAAGGCTCGACCGGACGCGCCAAGGCAGCCGGCTTTGAAGTCGCCGAGAGCCGGGAGCAGTTTTTTTCTGAGTGCGATATCATCAGCCTGCATTTGCCGCTCAACAAAGACACTCGCGGCATCGTCACGCGCGACGATCTCGCGCGCATGAAGCCGACGGCGTTGCTCGTCAACGCCAGCCGATCCGGGTTGATCGCAAAAGGGGCGTTGGAAGACGCGCTTAAAGCGGGCCGGCCAGGTAAGGCAGCGGTAGATGTTTATGACCAAGAGCCGGTGCTGGGTGCTGAGCATCCGTTGCTCAAGAGGGATAACGCCACTTGCACGCCGCATTTGGGGTACGTTACGCGCGAAAGCTACGAGGAGTATTACGCTGTGGTGGTCGATGATATTCTTGCCTTTGCCGCGGGCAAACCCAATCACGTTCTCAATCCCGACGCGCTGAAGAAGTAACTTTGTTACAATAGCAGGGCTCGCAGTCATTCCAGCGCAGGGACGGCCACGACAAATCTGGCGGCGGTCGACACTTGGCTTCGGGGTTATCTTTCCCGACCGGGTTTCGTAGGTCGCGGTCGCGCCACTCGCGGCCTGGTCATACGCCGTCTGTCCGGTTTTGCGTTTTACTTTTCCGAATGTCACCCTATTCGGTGCAGGCGCATCCCCTCCGTGGGCGGTGGATGGGGGAAATTCCGCACCGCCGGATTGACGCCCGAGTGGGTTGTGCACCGCGAAGACGGCAGCGATGGAAGAAGACCGATAAACAATCAATGCGCATCCTCGTCGTGGAAGATGATAAGAAAATCGCTTCGTTCGTCGTCAAAGGACTGACGCAAGTCGGGTATGCCGTCGATCATGCCGTGGACGGCGAACAAGGATTCAAGCAGGCGCTCGCGGTCGAGTACGATGCGGCGATCGTTGACATCATGTTGCCGGAGCTCGATGGTCTCAGCATGATCGCTCGTCTTCGGGAACAAGAGATTCTGACGCCAGTCATCGTCTTGAGCGCCAAACGATCCGTCGACGACCGGGTCAAAGGGCTCCAATCGGGCGGCGATGACTACTTGACCAAACCTTTTTCGTTTGTTGAGCTGTTGGCGCGCGTCCAGGCATTGATCCGGCGAAGTCATCACACGCCCGAGCTTTCGGAGTTGCGCCTGGGTGATCTCTCGTTACATTTGATCACCCGTGAAGTCCTGCGTGGCGGGCAAAAGATCGAGCTACAGCCGCGGGAATTCGCCCTGTTGGAATACTTCCTGCGCAACGCCGGCAAGGTCGTTTCCAAGGCGATGATTATCGAGCATGTCTGGGGCTATGATTTTGACCCGATGACTAATATTGTGGATGTGCTGGTGTCGCGGCTGCGCAACAAAATCGATCGGGATTTTGAACCCAAGCTGATTCACACGCACCGAGGTGTTGGATATGCACTCAAACTCCAGTAGCCGTATAAAAAACAGTCTCGCTCTGCGTCTGACCATGTGGTACGCGGCGAGTTTCCTTGTCATCACGGTGGCGCTCTCGATTATTTCTTATGTCTATCTTTCTTCGGCAGTGCGCGACAATGGCAAAATCATTCAGGCAAAGCTAAAAGAGATCACGAAAATTGCGGCAGAGCATGGCGTCAACTCGATTGGTCAATTTGATACGAACAAATATCCCAACTATAGCCGCAAAGGAGTTGTAACCCGGGTGATCGATAGCCACGGCGACGTCAGTTACGACAGCAACCCACAAATCTGGAAAGAGTTTTATTCCGCGCCTCGAAACTCCTCTGCCGTCGGCGTTTGGAAATACGTGCCGTCGTCCGGAGATAAAGACGTGCTCGAAGTGATGACCGTGCGTTTGTCAGGCGATTTTTTGCTCCAGGTAGGTAAGGAGATCCAGGATCGGAAGGAGATCCTGGAACATTACCGCGACACGATTATTGGCGTGACGATCGGGATGATCCTCATCGGCCTGGCTGGCGGTACGTTTCTAGCGTTTCGCGCGCTGCGACCGGTACGGCAGCTATCCCAGGTCATTCAGTCCGTCGTCTTAACCGGCACGGTGAACGCACGCGTGCCCGAAACCGGTCGTGGCAATGAATTAGACGACCTCACCAAGTTGTTTAACCAAATGCTCGGTCGGATCGAGTCGCTGATTACCGCCATGAAGGAAGCGCTCGACAATGTCGCGCACGACCTGAGAACGCCGTTAACGCGCTTGCGCGGCACGGCTGAGGTTGCACTGCAGGGCAGCCCCGATGCCGAGCAGTACCGCGAAGCACTCGCGAGTAGCATCGAAGAATCGGATCGAATTCTGTCATTGCTAAACTCCCTCATGGATGTTTCCGAAGCCGAGACCGGCATGATGCGTCTCAAACCGGAAAAGCTCGATTTGTCCAGAATGCTCGCCGAGGTGGCCGAACTCTATCAATACGTCGCCGAGGAAAAAGACATATCGATATCGGTCAACGGTTCTCCGGATATGGTCATCACTGCGGACCGAAATCGAATGCGTCAGGTATTCACCAATCTCATGGACAACGCCATCAAATACAACTCCCACGGCGGGCAAGTGATCGTCACAGCGCGCCAAGAACCGACGCGGACGGTCGTGACATTCGAGGATACCGGCATGTCGATTGCGCCGGAAGATCTCGGCAAAATTTGGGATAGGCTTTACCGCGGCGATAAATGCCGCTCTCAACCGGGCCTCGGTCTCGGCTTGAGCCTGGTTAAGGCCGTCATTCGCGCGCACCAAGGTACCGTCGATGTCGTGAGCGAGGGCGACAAAGGATCCGTTTTTACGCTCTCTCTCCCGCTCAGTCCGCTCGCTTCAACATAGTCCCACCAAACCTTTCAAATCTGTAATCCGACGGAAAGCATCCGGTAACGTTGGCGCGTTACTTCGAATCGCTCGCCCGCTAGATTTGCCATAGCTTAGACCGGCGATTATTGCGAGTTTGCGCTTGCTCGGAGTTTTGTGCAATCGTGAATGCATCCGAATCGAAACCACAGGGACGCATACGCGTCGGAAAGAGCGACAAAGTCTTGATCGTGGAAACATCGACCGTTGCTCTATCAGCTTCGTAAGCTTGCCAAGGGAGAATCAGCGATCTTCAGCGCTGGAGGTTTTGTGTGAGTGGCTTAAATGCCGACTCCGGTTTTTTGCAACGCTTTGGACCGTGGGCGCTTATTACCGGCGCCTCCGCCGGGATTGGCGCTGAGTTTGCCCGACAATTGGCCGAACAGAAATTCAATTTAGTTCTCGTCGCTCGACGAAAGCAACGGCTTGACGACTTAGCGCAGCGACTGGAGCGCGGAGCCAACGTTCAAACCAAAGTCATCGCCGTTGATTTAACTCAACCGGATTTCCTGCACGTCATTCTCGCCGAAACGGATTCCATCGAGGTCGGGCTTTTGGTGAACAACGCCGGATTCGGCTTGGCGGGAAGATTTATCGAGCATGAAATGGAAAGAGAATTGGATTTGCTAAACGTCAACTGCCGGGCGCCGCTGCTCCTAAGCCATGTCTTCGCGCGCCAGATGGCAAAGCGCCATAGAGGCGGGATCATTATCGTCTCGTCGGTAAGCGGTTACCTCGCCACGCCGTACGAGGCGACCTATTCGGCGAGCAAGGTCTATGAACTTTTTCTCGCGGAGTCTCTCCGGTACGAGCTTCGAAATGACGGCGTCGACGTCCTGGCGCTCTGCCCCGGCTCCACGGATACAGAGTTCCACGAACTCGCCGGATCTCCCGCGGTCGCAGCGATGGCGGTGAAACCCGTCGTCCGCGCGGCTCTGCGCCAACTCGGGAAAAATTCGGTAACCATTCCGGGTTGGCACAATCGGATGTTGGTCGGGCTGCTTAAATTAACGCCGCGGCGCCTCCATACACTTTTCGCGGGGAGAGTGATGGGAAAGTTGATGGCTCGATAAGGCGATCGTGATGCGAGTTCGATCATCTCCCGCATATCGACGACTATCTCTACGACTGGTTCGAAGGCGCGTTTTTGACTTCGTCCGTGCGTGGGATTTTGGCGCGTCCTCGTTGGCGTGGAGGGAACTCATATGTCCGTGATGCAAACTGCGGCGATCAAACCTTTGCTCCGTGGCGATTTTCCGATTCCGCATCAGATCAATTATGGCCTAGCAGCGCTGCATATCAGCTTGAATCTATTTCAATTGTTTATTCTGCCGCTATTTCTCTTGCCGAGGAACGTGTGGTGGGGTGTGTGTATCATTCCCATCGCCGCCTTGAACAACCCCTTCTGGGCGCTCATTCACGAAGCGATCCATGACCTGTTGAGTCACAATCCGCGCGTCAATTTAGCGTTGGGTCGGGCGCTTAGTATCGTTTTTGGGTCGCCGTTTCACGTTTTACGCTTGACTCACCTGTCGCATCACAAATTCAATCGATCGCCGCTGGAGAAGGGAACCGAGATCTACAACCCGCGAGAGGTATCAAGACTCGCAGCCGGCGTAAAATACTACTTCTACATTGTGTGCGGTCTCTATCTGTTAGAGGTGTCGTCCACTCTGTTGTTTTTCTTGCCGGCAAATATGTTTGAGCGAATGAGAAAGCGTGTCACTGAGAAGGGCAATGCTCAGGAAAAATGGTTGGCGAATAAATTTAGCGATACAAAACGACTTCGGGAAATCCGCGTGGATGGTATCGCGATCTGTCTCGTCTTTGCTCTGAGCGCCTTGTGCTATCAAGAGCATTGGCGACTCCTTGTCGGGTTGTTGTTGGCGCGCACTTTGCTCATTTCCGTTATGGATAATGTTTACCATTACGGGACGCTTTTGAATGTGACGATCTCGGGGCATAACCTGTCGCTGCCTCGAATTTTCTCTGCTCTGATTCTTCATTTCAATCTCCATCGCGTCCATCACACCCATCCCCAGATTCCTTGGAACAGTCTACCCGAAGCGTTCGCGTGGCAATCCGACAAGTTTGATCGCAGCCTTTGGACGGCTGTGTTGCAGCAATTTTTTGGGCCGGTGCCATTGCCCAATACCATCGCGATGGCCGCGAGCAAGAAGCTGTAGACCGCATGCGAATCCCGGTTCGCGAGGTGACGTCCGATGATGGTGCGCGGCAGTTGGGGTTTTGACCTGCTCATATTGACCGTTTTGCTCGTGCTGTTTTTCGGTTTCAAGCTCGGCGAGAGGGCTCTGTGGTCGCCCGACGAAGGCCGTTATTCGGAAGTCGCGCGGGAAATGGTCGTTTCTGGCGATTACGTGACGCCGCGGCTTGATGGCGTGAAATTTTTCAAGAAACCACCGTTTTTTTATTGGCTCGAGACTCTGTCAATCAGAGCATTCGGCTTGAGCGAAACCGCGCTGCGATTGTGGCCTGCTTTGTTCGCGCTCGGAGGATGCCTTGCCGTCTACGCCGCCGCGCGAAAACTTTTCGGTCGGCGCAGCGGCTTGATCGCTGCGGTGGTGCTGGCAACATCGGGCCTTCATTACGCCATGAGCCGTGTGGCCAATCTCGACATGATTTTGTCGGCGCTGATCGCTTGCGCGCTGCTCTCCTTCCTGGTCGGCACCCGCGAGGCGCCCGGGCCGCGGCGCCGATTGGCCATGTGGACCTTTTATGTTTTTTCAGCCTTGGCGGTCTTGGAAAAAGGTTTAATCGGCATCGTCATTCCCGCGCTGGTCATCGGCACGTGGGTGGCGCTTTTGAACGATTGGAAAATTATCAGAACAATTTATTTGCCCACCGGTAGCGTTCTGTTTTTGGCCATCGCCGCTCCCTGGCACATCCTCGTCGGCTGGATCAATCCTGAATTCTTCCAGTTCTATTTCGTGCATGAGCATTTTCAGCGGTTCTTGTACGGGGACGGGACCTTCGAGCGACCTTGGAGTTTTATGGAGTTTTATGCCGGTACTGTTGATTGGCTTGTTTCCGTGGACGATGTTCTTGGTTCAGGCGTTGCGCTACAACCTCTCCAAGGCTTGGCGCCCGCGTCACGGCTATCGAGAGGCGCTATTTCTCGCCCTCTGGGCGGGCTGGGTATTCGTGTTTTTCTCGCTTTCCAGTTCCAAAGTCATTCCCTACATCCTGCCGATGTTCCCGCCCCTGGCAATTTTGCTCGGCCGTTACTTCTCAGCATCATGGACAACGCCGAAAATGGCAGGGTTCAGAGCGGGATGTTGGCTGCTGCTAGTTTCGATCCTGTTGTTGTTGGCCCTCGGGCTCAAGGGGCCGCAACATTACTTGGAGCGGTACTCCAATTGGCCCAGCCTCGAAGTGCCTGCCGACGAAACCACTATACCGTCGACCGCTTTGAGGCTCTATCCCGACCTCGCGCGCATGAAACCTTATTGGATTGCCCAATGGTTGATCTTGTTTTGCGGTGCATTGGCAACTTTGTTTCTTGACGGACGACGGGGGTTCCGCGCGGCATTTGCCATTCTTGGCGCAACCGAGGCTCTATTCCTGGTCGTTCTCAACAGCAGCTTACCTCTCATGGATCAGCGCCGCTCGGTGAAAGATCTTGCCCTAGCGGTGAAATCTCAGTTGCAACCGCACGACGAAGTCGCAAGCTATCGCGCCTATTATCAAGACTTGCCGGTTTATTTGCAGCGCCCCATCGTGCAAGTCGGTTGGGTTGAGCCGTTCGAGATCTGGGACGAAGATTTCAACAAGCAGGCTGAAAGCGAAGCGAAATTCTGGCAGCAGTGGAACGGAGGAAATACGATCTACGTACTCAGCGATCGGGCGATTTACGAAAGATTGCGAACCGAATCCAACCGGCCAATTTTTCTAGTGGCCGAAAACGACTATGCAGCGGTGTTTACCAATAAATCACAACAAGCTCAGGTTCACGAGCAAGTTTCGCCAACGCGTTGACGATGGTGAGTCCACAAATCCGCTGCCCTGGCCGTTGTTTCAGTTCCACCAGCGAACCTAACAATTCTGTAATCTCGCCGTAGGTTGCAGGCAATGTGTGTGCATGACTTAGCCATTCGCTCTAGTTAAAACTTATTGCATAGAACAAGTATTGGGACGGATGGTCAATGAGCGAGAACGTAAAGCGCTTCGCTATATTTTATATTTCGATCGAAACGTTTGGCGCCCCCGTCATGTGGATAATGAACCCGATTACCTTCAGGGAAGAAGCTGTTTCAAAATCTGCCGATTGATCGTTAATGGCTAGCGCCGGTGTGTCGATGATGGAGCGGGGCGTTGCGCCTACCTAGCGGTTCGACCGTCGACCCCCCAGTACCTAATTGAAAAAACGTTGACGCTGCTTCAGCAAGCTCAGCATGCGCGGAAGGATTTGAGTCTCATTCAATCACTTTTTGTTCGACGGAATGGTTCGACGCAGTCGGAGAGAGCATTTCGGCAAATCGCTCGGATCAAAAAACCCCCAATGGTCGGCGTAATCGGGCTTTATTTATTGTCGGTTTTACTGGCTGGGTGCGTCTCCTATAGACCGCTCCCGCTGGATCATGGGACGGTTGCCGCCAAGCTTCAGCCACCGGCCATGGAGACTGTCCGGTTGGCGGCGAAGGAGATTCACCATCCCATCCTGAGACCGATTAATTTCGATATCCAGGACGGCTTGTCGCCGGAGGAAGCGGCGATCTTGGCGGTGCTCGCCAATCCTAAATTGCGCGCGAGCCGTGATCAGCGCAAAATCTCGGCGGCGCAGCTCCTCCAGGCCGGCATCCTTCCCAACCCGCAATTATCGTACAGTCTCGACGTGCCGACGGGCGGCATGACCCAAGGAAGCGTGAACGCTTTCAATTTCGGTCTCAACTGGGAAATCACTGCGATCATCTCCCGCTCGGCCAAAGTAGCTGCTGCCGAAGCCGATGCGGCCTCAGTCGACCTCGACGTCGCATGGCAGGAATGGCAGGCCGCTCAAGCGGCGAAGCTGCAAGTTTACCACCTGTATTATTTCGATCAGCAACTGGCCGTAATCAGACAAGAAGAAAATGACTTGAGAGAAAACCTCGATAATATTAAACGCGGCGCGGATCTGGGATTGGTATCGGTAGTGGATCTGGCCGCCGCGGAGGCCGCCCTTCAACGGTTGCACTCCACCCGGCTTACCAACGAACAACAGCGCGAGGACGAGCGATTTGCACTCAATCAATCGTTGGGATTCCCCGCCGGAGAGATCGTGCCGCTGGAACAAAACATCGCGCCGCCCGAGTCGAATACGTTACCCGCAATCGCGGCGCTGACAGACGGCCTTGAAACACGGCGCCTGGATTTGCTTGCGCTCAAGCAAGGATATCAAAGCCAGGAAGAAAAGCTGAGAGCGGCGATTCTCAGTCAATTTCCCAAGATCAATATCGGACTCGCGCATGCCGGCGACACAACCAACGTTATCACCACCGGTTTTGCCGTCACGATAGATCTCCCTATATTCGATCGAAACCAGGGGACCGTCGCGGTTGAAAGCGCCACCCGAAGTAAACTCTTTGACGAATATGTCGCGCGTCTGTTCGAAGCGCGCGGCGAGATCGCGCGCCTCTTCGCGGATATACATTCGTTGCAGCAGCAGATCGACACGGCGGAAAAGTTGATCCCCATATTGCAAAACGTTGTCGACTCCTATCGTCAGGCTTTGCTCCAGGGTAACGCGGACGTTTTGACTTATTACAATGCGCGGGCCGACTTGGTCACGAAACGCACGGAGCTACTCGACTTGAAGCGCCAATTAGCGGACATGAACGTTGGCCTCGAGATCGCGACGGGACGCTATTTGGGAACCGCGGGAAAGGGAACCGTGCGATGAACCGAAGGTTCTGGGCCTCTCTCACGGGGGTCGCCTTTGTGATCGTGGCCGGGGGATACTTGTGGCTGTCTCATAGCAGTCAACGAGCCTCTGACGAAGGTGCGGCCACGGATCAGGCGGAACAATCTAAAGCGCCTGTCGCGTCGGTGAAAGTCGACCGGATCGAGCAGGGAACACTTGCTGAAGAAGTGACCGTTTACGGGACGATCGTGCCCGCAGCCGGGGCCGTGCAGACGATCGCGGTGCCGTATGAAAGCCGCGTCCGGCGCATTCTCGTCGCCGAGGGACAACAGGTGTCGCGCGGAGATCCGCTGCTGGAAATTGCACCGAGCCCGGAGACCAGTCTGCAAACCCAACAGGCTCGCAATGACTACGAAGCGGCGCAAAAAGCAGTTCAATATATGCAACAACGCTTCGATCTCAAGCTGGCGACCAACGACCAACTGCTCCAGGCGAAGCAGGCGCTGGAACAGGCTCAAACAAAAGTGGAGAACATGCGTCGGCGCGGCAGTGAAGGTCCGCAAGCAATTCATGCAGACGCGCCGAGCTTGGTCTCCAAGGTTTCCGTTCAAACAGGAGCAATCGTCCCGGCCGGAAACGCCATGATCGAGTTGGTTGCCCAAGGAAGATTGGAAGCTCGTGTCGGTATCGAACCGATAGACCACAGTAAAGTAAAACCAGGGCAGGAAGTTCGACTTGGGCGAGTGAACGAGCCGCAGAGCCGGGTGGTCGTTGGAAAAATTCGCAAGCTTTCGCAAGCTGCCAATGCAACCAGTCATCTGGTCGACGGGTTTATTGATCTGCCATCATCGGCGGGGTTTCTCCTGAACGAATCCGTCGTCGGAAAAATTGCCATCGCGTCGGTTCGAGGATTGCTCGTTCCCCGCTCCGCGATTCTCCCTGAAGGAGACCACTTTGTGCTTTTTACCGTTAAGGCCGGTCGGGCCCAGGAACACAAGGTGGAAATCCGTTTGGAAAATGGCAACCAGGCCGAAGTGAGCGGCGATAATCTTCAAGTCGGCGCGCCGGTGGTGACGTTGGGGAATTATGAGCTGAAAGACGGTATGGCCGTCAAAGTGGACCCGTCTCGATGAATTTCACCGACTGGGTACAAGCGCACCGCAGATCCGTTTTGTTCTTGGTGACGGTTTTGGTGTTAGGTGGCCTGGGAGCGATTGCAATGTTGCCGGTCGCGCTCTTCCCGCAGGTGATATTTCCGCGGGTGGTGGTTAGCCTCGACGCCGGCGACCGTCCGGCGGAGCGGACGATGATCGAGGTCACTTTTCCCATAGAACAATCTGTGCGGGCGATCCCCGGCGTGCGTAACGTGCGCTCGACCACGAGCCGCGGCAGCGCCGAGGTCTCGATCAATTTCGATTGGGGACAGGATATGGTGGCCGCGCTCTTACAGGTCGAGTCGGCCATCAACCAAGTCATGCCCACGCTGCCCCAGGGGACGACGTTTGATGCGCGCCGAATGGAGCCGACGGTCTTTCCGGTCCTTGCTTATAGCCTTACATCGGACAATCACTCTCTGGTCGAACTCCGCGACATCGCTCTGTATCAACTCCGGCCGCTGCTATCGACAATCCCTGGAGTCGCAAAAATCGAAGTTCTCGGCGGCGCGCAAAGAGAGTACCAGGTAAACCTCGATCCGGCGCGTTTGGACGCCTACGGTTTATCGCTGAGCGACGTGTCCAAATCGCTTTCGGCTGCCAATGTGATCGCGGCGGTGGGCCGCATGGAAGATCGGTACAAGCTCTATCTTGCCATGAGCGATACTCGATTCCTCAATCCAGAGCAGATTCGTGACACGATTCTTCGTTCGGGTCCGGGCGGGATCGTTCGACTGGGGAACGTGGCAACCGTCAGCGAAGGTACCCAGCCGCAATGGACCCGCGTCACGGCCGACGGCCATGACGCGGTAATTTTTCAGGTGCATCAGCAACCAGGCGGCAATACGGTCGAAATCGCCCAGGAAATCAAAAGTAAGTTGGCCGACTTTCGACGCCAGTTGCCAACTGGGATTAAGATCGCCAACTGGTATGATCAGAGCGAATTAATTCTGGCATCGGAAAAAAGCGTGCGTGATTCGATCCTGGTCGGGATCGTCTTCGCCATGCTCATCCTGCTGTTCTTTTTGCGCAACTTCAAAGTCACCTTGATTGCCGCCCTCGTGGTGCCGGGCGTGCTGGCGGCGACCGTGCTGCTGCTCTACGTGTTCCAGATGAGCTTCAATATTATGACCTTAGGCGGAATGGCCGCCGCCGTGGGTCTGATTATCGACGATGCCATCGTCATGGTGGAGCATATCGTACGCCGGCTGCGGGATGGCGCCGGCGATCATCGCGGCAGAGTCATGCGCGCGGCCGCGGAATTCACCAAAGCGCTCGCGGGATCCTCCGCCGCGACGATTATCATCTTCGCGCCTTTGGCGTTTCTCTCAGGAGTCACCGGTGCTTTTTTTAAAGCGCTGTCTTTGACCATGGCCGCCAGCCTTATGATCTCCTTTCTCATTGCCTGGCTTGCAGTGCCGCTGCTGGCGGATCGTTTCCTGAATGAAGCGGATGCCCGTCAAAAGCAAACGGGGCGTTTCGCCGATCGCGCGCAGCGAAGCTACGAAGTCATCATGCAACGCGTTCTGCCGCATCCGTGGTGGGTTGCTTTAGGCATCACTGTCATATTTACCGCGGGTTGGATCGGCTATCGGTATCTCGGATCGGGATTCATGCCCACGATGGATGAGGGAGGATTCATTCTCGATTACCGCTCCGAGCCGGGAACTTCGCTCACGGAAACCGATCGCCTCCTGCGCCAGGTCGAGGCGATATTGCGCGCAACGCCTGAAGTGCAGACTTACTCGCGCCGCACGGGTTTACAACTGGGCGGCGGCTTGACAGAAGCGAACACCGGCGATTTCTTTGTGCGCCTCAAGCCCCTGCCGCGGCGCGACATTGAAACGGTCATGGACGAAGTGCGGCAAAAGGTCGAGCGCGGCGTGCCGGGTCTGGAAATCGAGTTGGCGCAGTTGATGGAAGACTTGATTGGCGATCTAACCGCCGTGCCCCAGCCCATCGAAATCAAGCTTTACTCCGACGACGGCAATCTCCTTGGGAAACTCGGACCGGCGGTGGCGAGCGCGATTGAAAAAATCCCGGGTGTCGTCGATGTCAAATCGGGTATCGTCCTCGCCGGCGACGCCCTAGAAATTCAAGTGGATCGGGTGCGGGCGAGCCTCGAAGGCGTGGACCCCGATGGCATCACCCATATGCTTTCCGATTATCTCACCGGCGTAGTCACGAGCCAGATTCAAAGTGGTCCGAAAATGATCGGCGTCCGCGCGTGGATTCCGCACGACCTACGGGCGACCGAGTCCGACATTGGCAATTTGCGTTTGCGCGCGCCGGACGGTCATCTTTTTTCTCTTAAAAAAGTTGCCACGCTTACAGCCGTCACGGGCCAGCCTGAGATTACACGTGACGATCTCAAACGAATGGCGGCGGTCACCGGCCGGATCAGCGGACGCGATATCGGCTCAGTAATTGCCGAAGTGAAACAGGCTTTGAATCGTCCGGGACTTGTGCCTCACGAGGTGCGCGTTAGTTTCGGGGGATTATACGCGGAGCAACAAAAAGCCTTTGCCGGCTTGGTCGCGGTGTTTTTGGCCGCCGCGGCTTTGGTTTTTCTCCTTTTGCTTTTTCTTTACGAAAGCTTCCGTGTCGCGATTGCCATGCTCGTCACGACACTGCTCGCGCTGGCGGCCGTTATTGGCGGTCTCTGGCTCACCGGCACCGAGATGAACATCACCTCTATGATGGGCATGACGATGATCGTGGGTATCGTCACCGAAGTTTCTATATTTTATTATTCGGAGTACGCGGAGATCGCGGACGAGAACGATCCGCTCGGCCGGCTGATCAGAGCCGGCAAAGACCGCATGCGTCCAATCGCCATGACGACTTTGGCGGCGATCTTTGCTCTGCTGCCTTTGGCATTGGGCATCGGTCAAGGCGCGGCCATGCAGCAACCGCTTGCGATAGCCATTATTTCGGGCCTCTTGGCGCAGCTGCCGCTGGTTTTGATCGTTCTGCCGTCGCTGCTCGTGCTTTTGCGCGTGGCAGCATCGAGCGAATCTGCGGCGGGGTAGACTTCAAACGAAAAAGAGCAGTAACGAGCTTTTGCAGACGCGCGGCGATTGCTTTATCGTCGGGGCGAATTGGAGGCAAGGTTGTTTGACTACAGCGTTACACGCAATGCGAGTTCAGCGACGCATTTGATTATTTTAATCATCTTATGCGGCATTTTATATTTTCCCTATCTTGGCAACACTCCATTCTTCGACAAGGGCGAACCGAGAGAAGCTTTGGCCGTGCAAGATATCGTGCAGCGCGGCGAGTGGCTGTTTCCGCTCAAGCGCGCGACGGCGATTCCATCCAAGCCGCCTCTGTTTCACTGGTCGGCGGCACTCACTGCTCAAGTGACCGGTAAGTTGGACGAAGCCACCATCCGCTTTCCGTCTGCGCTCTATGCGACATTGGGCGTTTTGTGTCTCTACATCCTTGGCAGAAAGTTGTATGGCGGCGAAGTCGCATTGCTGGCGGGAGCGATTCTCGCGACCACATTGATCTACGAAAATCAGGCACTGAGCGCGCGCGTCGATATGACCTTGAGTTTTTTTGTCACGGCGAGTTTGCTGCTGTTTTATGCGCTTTATCGTGGACTCCTCGTCCACCGGCTTTGGTATTTTCTTTTGTATGCGCTGGTTGGCATCGGCACCTTGGCGAAAGGACCGCTGGGTCTGCTGCTGCCCGGACTCGTGATCGCGGTATTTCTCGCCGTCAAAAGACGCTGGGATCTCTTCGTTAAATTTGCCTTTCATCCCGGCGTCATCGTAACTTTGCTGTTGGCAGTGGGCTGGTATAGCATGGCAATCTCGCGCGGCGGCGAAGGTTTTCTCAATCGTCAACTGCTGCAGGAAAACTTCGAGCGCTTTTTTGGTGGCTCCGGCCACAGTCATTCTTTTTATTATTATCTGCCCTATTTGTTTTCGCTAGGCGTGCCTTGGTGTCTGTTCTTGCCCTTTGTCCTTTGGGATTCGTTCCGAAGCGGCGTTCTCGCGGATGACGACCGATTATTTTTTATCGTCTGGCTGACCGGCATGTTCATTTTCTTTTCGGCTTCCATGGGCAAGCGCCCGGTTTATTTATTGCCGCTCTATCCGGCGGTTTCATTGCTCACGGCCGTTTGGTTCTACGGTCACGCCGCGGCTGGCGGAGTGAGATTGTGGCTATTTCGCGCAATCGCCCTCTTTGCTGCCGTGACCGGAGTATTGCTGCTATTCGTCGCATTGGGCGACTTGTGGGTGCACGACCCGAGCTGGTTTTTTTCGCCCATCCAACGCTTGCTCAAGCCGAAAGACCGCGCCAACTTCGAAGTGGTGCGAAGCGAGCTGGCTAACTTCGGTTGGCGATTTGACTTATTGGCGACCGGGTCAGCGCTTTTGTGGCTGTCGCTCGGCTATTGCCTTTGGACCAACAGACTCCGCTTGGCGGCGCAGCAACTCGTGCTGGTTTCCCTGCTATTTGGTATTGTCAGTCGGGGATTTGTCGTGCCTGAGATTGCCGATTCGAAAAGTTACCGGGAATTCGTCGCGGAAATAGGCCGGCGGCTCAAGCCCAATGAAAAAATCTATCTCTACGGGGAATTCAATAGTGATCCAGTGATTTTTTATTTCGGCGGCGTCATCGAGACGCTAGAGCAAACACCGGCAACCGTCGCCGGAAAAATCGGCTCGGGTGACGCCTACCTCATCATGCCGGAGCAAGCTTGGAGAGAAATACAGAAAGCAAAAGAGGATCTGCCCGCGCCGCTTCTAGTCAGCAAAGGAAAAGGTCCCGAGGGCGATGCGCGGCTGGTGCTGGTGCGGGCAAACGTTTCCCAGCACACGGCTATTTGAAATAACCTTCTTTCTCCAGTTCCCTGAGCGCCCGCATGTCGACAAAATCTTCGAACTTGAAAGTTTTTCCCTTGGCTTCTTTGCCGATCTCGTCGAGCACGGTTTGAATGCCGGCCTGCGTTGGGTACGGGCGAGGATCGAGCACGCGCACGCTGCGCAACAGCGCATAATCGACGGTCTCGGGATCGTCGATTTTCAGCGCCGCGCGAATTGCGATCTTGGCATTCGTCGCGTCGGTCTGGAGCGCGCGAATCGATTCGGACATGCTTCGGATGAGCGCCTTCGACATGCGCAAATTACGATCGATGTAACTGCCTATCATGATCAGTGACAGAAACGGATATTCGATCTTGGTATCGGCGAGGTCGGCGAGCACGTTGAAGCCTTCGCGTTTTGCTTTCGGCACAAAGTCGGCGGCCATGATGGTTCCATCGACGACCCCGCTCAATATGGCCGCGAGACGCGCGCCCGAGTTGCCGATCTGTAAAGTGGTGACGTCCTTTTCCGGATCCAAGCCGCCTTCTTTGAGGGCGAGATTGCTTTGAAAATGCGATCCGGAACCGAAGCGGCTGACCGCGACCTTTTTGCCTTTTAGCTGCTTGAACGAAGTGATCGATGGCGCGGCGAGATAAACGTGATTGAAGCGATTGGCGGTCACCGCGATGATGCGCATGTCGGCGCCGCGCAGCTTGGCCAGCATGGATTCGGAGCCCTGGGAGTACGAGACGTCGAACGTGCCGGCAATCAGCGCTTGATTGAGTAGCGAGCCGCTGTTGACGTAGACGACTTCGACGTCGAGTCCGTTGCGTCGAAAAATGCCCTGCCGTTTGGCCATTTCCAACGTGTAATTATTTAGACCCGTGCCGCTGTAACCCAGACGCAACTTGTCGAGGGTTTGTGCCGACAGCTTATCGGTGCCACTCGTCATGATGAGCAACCATACTCCCACGCAACAACAGCGAGACAGGACGCGGGCAGATTTCATCGTGATCTCCTAGCCAACGGAACTGCAATCTCAGGTGGCGTCTCACTGGTTTCGAGATCGCCTGCGCGTAAATCGCTTGCATCGTAATGCCGGCAGGGGTGAAAGCACAAGCGGAAAGCGTCGCATTGAATTCGCAGAGATCGGACCGGTCTTCCCGCGAACTTCGGCACCCGCGGCAGCGCCAAGGGCCGATGGCTTGCAAGCACGGGTTGCAGCGTTTATCTGTTAAGCATCGTTCGGCTGTGGGAGATGATCCATGGATATCGATCGTCGGAGGGCGATTAAAGCCGGGCTCGGGTTGGGCGTCGCGATGCTCTCGCCCGATGTCGGTCTATTCGCTCAGACGCATCCGCTGCTGCGGAAGAAAATTCCATCTACCGGCGAGAGCATTCCGGTGATCGGTCTGGGCACAGCGCGCCGCTACGAAGAGATTACCCATGAGGCTGAAAAGGTTCCGCTCAGAGAAACTATCCGACAATTTGAATCGTTGGGTGGGAAAGTGATCGACAGCTCGCCGTCTTACGGCAGCGCGGAAGCGGTGGTTGGAGAACTGGTCGACGGCTTGAAAATTCGTGATTCACTCTTTCTCGCGACTAAGGTCAGCTTGCGCAAGGTCGGTCGAGAGGAGGGAATCGCGCAAATCGAGCAATCGTTCAAGAAATTGCGCACCGATAAAATCGATCTGATCGCCGTGCATAACCTGCGCGATACCGACACCCAACTGCGCACGCTGCGCGAGATGAAACAAGCCGGGCGCATCCGCTACGTCGGCATCACGACTTCCTTCGATAATCAGTACGGTGAGTTCGAGCAGACGATAAAAAAAGAAGCTCTTGATTTCATTCAAGTCGATTACGCTTTGGACAACCGCGACGCGGGCGAAAAAATTATTCCTCTGGCCGGCGACCGCGGCGTGGCGGTCATGATCAACTTGCCGTTTGGGCGCGGGCGATTGTTCAGCGCCGTGCAGGGTAAGAAGCTGCCCGAATGGGCGGGCGAGTTTGATTGTCACTCTTGGGCGCAGGTTTTTCTCAAATACATTGTTTCTCATCCGGCAGTTACCTGTGCCGTGCCCGGTATGGCGAAGCCGGAGTACGTGACCGACAATCTCGGCGCGGCGCGTGGCCGGCTGCCCGACGGGGCCATGCGCCGGCGCATGGAACAATTCATCGACAACGTGTGAGCCGCAGGGAGAGTAAAGCGTGAGAGGTGAGACGGGAGGCGATTCCGACACTGCGGCGAAGGATAGCCTGCGCTACCGATTGCTCAAACGCGTCGCCGACGTGCAGCCGGCTGAAATGCGCGCCTTAGCCTGGTCTTGGCTTTATATCTTCTCGGTGCTCTTTTCCTATTACATTCTGCGTCCTATTCGCGATGACATGGGCGTGGCCGGCGGCGTGGAAAACCTTCAGTGGCTGTTTACCGGCACACTGCTTGGCATGATCGCCGTCAATCCGCCGTTCTCCGCGCTGGTGGCGCGTTTGCCGCGCTCGCGCTTCATTCCGATCAGCTACCGTTTTTTTCTCGCCAATCTGTTGCTTTTCGCACTCCTTTTGCACATAGCGAGCGCCGAACAGGAACTCTGGATCGGCCGGGTGTTCTTCATCTGGACGTCGGTCTTCAATCTCTTTGTCGTGTCGGTTTTCTGGGCGCTGATGGTCGACGTCTTCGATGCCCAGCAGGGCAAGCGGCTCTTCGGATTTATCGCGGCCGGCGCAACTGTCGGCGGGATCGTCGGCTCCAGCGTGACCGCGTCGCTGGCGAAATCGGTTCCACCAACTTATTTGCTTTTGGGGTCCGCCATGCTGCTGGAACTCGCGGTGTTCTGCGTCCGGCGGCTCTCACGGCTGTCCGACGCTTTGCACCGCAGGCCGGCAGCCGGGCGCGATGAATCGCCGATCGGTGGCTCGGTTTTCTCTGGTCTCGCCCACGCCTTCAACTCGACCTACTTGATTAACGTCAGTGTTTACATTCTGCTCTTTGCGATCACGTCGACGTTTCTCTATTTTCAGCAGGCCGAGATTGCCCGGCATAGCTTTGCCACGCGGGGCGCTCGCACCGCATTCTTCGCGAGCGTGGACCTGTGGGTGAATATTTTTACGCTTGGCGCGCAATTGTTTCTCACCAGTCGGGTGCTGCGGCGCATCGGTGTCGCTTTGACTCTCGCAGTGCTGCCGCTGCTGAGCGTTGTTGGCTTCGGCACGCTGGCGCTGACGCCGACGATCACCATTCTGGTCATCTATCAGGTGCTACGACGCGCCGGTAATTTCGCGTTTGCGCGGCCGACGCGCGAAGTCTTGTATACGGTGGTGCCGCGCGAAGACAAGTACAAGGCCAAGAGCTTTATCGATACCGTGATCTACCGCCTCGGCGATCAATTCGGCGCATGGTCGTTCGCGGTGCTGGGATTTTTCGGATTAGGGGTGATGGGAATTTCACTTGTCGCCATGCCGATCTCGCTCGCGTGGCTCGTTAATGGTCTTTGGCTCGGGCGCAAGCAAAATGCTCTGGAGGCCGCGCAGTCATCCGATCTCATGGCGCCAGTTGCGCGTTAGAATTGTCCGGCAGCGGCTAATTTTTCGCTGCCGTGAGCTCGATATCGATGTTTTCTTCCCGCTGAATTTCGGCGAAGCGCTGGCGCAATTGGTTGATGTTGGTGCGAGTCGGGATCGCGAGATCGGCTTCGAGCTGAAAAATCGGCGTGCCGCTCACCGGCGCGGAATAGGTCTTGGTTTCCATCGATTCGATGTTGATCCCGAGACTGCTTAGGACGCCGCTGATTTGGTAGACGATACCCGGATGATCCATGCACGAGGCGGTCAGTCGGTAGGGCAGAAAAGATTCTGTCGCCTGTCGGATGGACGGAGTCTTGATGGATAGGGAAAGTCCGGTTTCGGTTTCGATCTCGCGATAGTCGCGGCCGATCTTCACGAGGTTGGCGCCGTCGCCGCTGATCAGCAAGATCACCGCGAACTCGCCGCAAAAAACCGCCATCTTGCTGTCCTCGATATTGCAGGCGTGCCGCGAGATGAATTCGGAAATCTTTTGCACCAGACCGACTTGGTCGGGACCAATGGCCGTCAGAATGAGATGATCCTTATCTGCCATCACCATACCCTAGAAAATTCGTTCAAATAGTTCAAATCGTTCAACCCGTTCAACGTCGGATCGTCGATTGGCACAGGGCCGGAACGAATTGGAATGGTGGCGTGCTGGAGTACTGTTATCCGGATTGTTTTGACCCACTCTCCAACTCTCCATGACTCCATCACTCCAGTTGCACGTCGGCATCTCGGCTACGTCGTGAAGAATCCATTCATGATCGCGTCGTGCCAGAGCTTGGCGACCGACGGGACGATGCCCTGCGGCAATTTTTCGTCTGCCCAGCCCCAGGAATGGATTCCAGCGCCGAGCGAGACGCTCCGCACTTTTGGCGCGGGGTTGAGCTTGGCAAAGAGCGGCAGCGATTTTTCGCAGCGCTTGAGCGTGACCGTATCGTCGTCGATGCCGTGGATCGACAGGAAATTCGGCACAGGCTTCACGTTGAGTCCGGTGATCTCGCGCGTATAGCCAAGGTAACGTTGCGCCAGGGTATCCGTTTCCAGATTCGATAGGCGCAAACGTCGGGCGGAGACTCGAGCGGCCGCTTCCAAGGCTTGAGTGGAATTCTTATGGATAAAATCTTCGGCCTTGAAGTTGGGGCGCTTTTTCGCGTTGTCCCATCGCTCAAAAGTGAGCTCGATCAGCATCGGCAGTCCGACTTGCTCGTTTTTCATTCCTTCGAACATGTAGCGGGCGGTGTCGCGCCACGTGCGCAGGCGCAATTGATTGAACGGAAACTGCCAATCATCGCCGCTGATCAGCGGATACATCCAGCCGAATGGCGAGCTGCCGTAGCCGACGAGACCGACGATGTTCGATACTCTTTGGGAGGCCATCATGGCGAACGGACCGCCGGTGGAATGGCCGTGGATATAAATCGAAAATTGGCCGTCGGGAAACTGGCGCCGGGCGGTTTCTTTGATCGCTTCTTCAAAAGCCACGGGCCAAGCGGCCATGCGATGAAAAAATTCGCTGCCTTCTTTTGCTGAGAGTGAAATCAGCGTGCCGTAGTTTCTGCGCTTCGATGAATCCTTCACAATCGTGTATTGATCCGGCGTGATTTTGGTTTCCTTCGTCCACATCGGCGTACGCGCCGAACCGTCGGAATTCTCCACGTCGCCCGGCCAATCACGATCGGCATCGCGAAAATAGAATCGACCTGGAAAGGTCATGCTTGCCACTTTGATACCGAATTTCGTTGGCAGGACGCGCGCGATGCGCTCGACGGATTTGAAATCCGACACGCCGCCGTGCAGCAAAAACACCCCGACCTTCTTGCCGTCCGGACCGGTGGCGATCTTATTCAGCTCTTGCGGTTCGTAAACGACGACACCGATGTCCCAATCCATTTCCAATTCTCTGATGCGGAAGACATCTTCCCGAACGTGGATCGGTCTATCCGGCATCGCGGCGACTTGATGGTCGAGCCGTAAGACTTCATCCAAAGAAGTTACCGCAGGCGGTTGCCACGAGGATTGAGTTGTCACGGACGGATCTCCTTAAGCGGGCGAAGTTTTCCGCATAAACGCGTTGCTAACGCGGCCCGTCAAATATCTCATACAATACCCGGCCGGTTGCATCCTTGGGCTCGGGTAACTGGAGCAGCGATGCGAGCGTCGGTGCGAAGTCGATGAGGCTCGCGTTGCCGAACCTTTGGCCGGGGCCGACGCCCGGACCGTTGAAAACCATCAGCGTGCGCATCGAAGCTTGCTCGGGGTTGGCACCATGATTGCCGTACGGTTCAGCCTCGGTGATGAGCTGGCTGGAACCGATATGCGGATCGAAATCGTAACCCGGTGCCAGCTCGATGTAGAGATCGCCGCCGACTTCGCCGCCGATGCCCAGGGTTGCCCCGTCGAAATCCGCGTCATAGATCGCCTTGACCAAGGCTTGCTCGCCGTCGCGAATCGAACCAAGCAGGTCGCGCGTTTTGCCGACGAGGGCGGCGCGCTCTTCCGGCGCGACGATGCCGTTTTTCCGATCGTTCGTGTTGATCAGCAGATAGTCGTTGTTAACCGCGGGATACAGCACTTTGGTTTTGGTCAAATCGACTTTTCCCTGGGCGTCTAAGACTAAGAGTCCACCTTCTTGCAGTGCGCGATTGAGCGCGATGCGTTTATTCATGCCTTGCATGCCGTGATCGGAGACCAGCGCAATAATCGTGTTTGCTGGACGCTTGGTCATCAACAGGCCGAGGTGCTCGTCGCAGCTCCGATACACTCGTTCCAAAAACGGCCGGAGCCGCGCGGCAAGATCCTGGCGGTAGTTGGCCAGTGCCGGATCGAGATAGCCGCGCCACAAATGCTCGGCCTCGTCAGGAAAGGGCGTATAGGCGAGATATAAATCCCAAGGCAAATGATCGAGCGCCCATCGGTTGGTTTCCATCAGCTGGTGCTGTGCGATCGCGACGGTTTCGAGATAACGCGCCTCGGCGCCACCGCTGCCGCCGTTGGCAATCGTTTTGCCCAAGCCACCCTGCTGATAAAGGATACTCGCGCCGTTGCCGATGAAAGCTCGCGCGGTAGTGCCGGCGCTGACTTCCGATTCCGGTTGGATGCTTAGATCCCGCGCGGGGCGGGTATAGTAGAGAAACAAATCGCTGCCGTCGGGCTTGAGATCGAAGAGACGAAAATAAGTCGTGCCGTCTTGATGGCCGCTCAATTTAACCGCGACCGGCTCGCTCCAAAACAGTTCCCCAAACCCGCTGGCGGGCGCCGGCTTGAGCTTGACCTTGATTTCCTGGGCGTCGCGGCCAGTGGCGAGGAGCAGCGTGTCATAGCCGCTTTGGCTGTCGGCGGGATCGTCGATGAGCAGTCCATGGAATCGCGTTTCGCCGACAAAGAACGCGATTTCAACGGGCGGCGCCTCGCTGGCCGGCGGATGACTCCATGCAGCCTCCGGTTCATTCACGATGGCGCGCTTGGTGACGATGCCGTCGCGGCCGGCGGTTAACGTATAGCCGGAGAATCTGACCGCTTGCTCGGAGAGCTCGCCGGCAAATGCGGGCACATGAGAGATCACCGCTTTTTTCCCGGCGCGCACGGCGGCGGACCAAATCGGTTCCGCGTGCAGCGGTGCCTCGGAAAATCCGGCTACGCTCTCAAGGATTGTGAACTGGCCGCGCGGCGCGCGCGGCACGCGATTGCCGCTGATGCCGGTCACGCGCGGCGGCGCGCCGGTGAAGAGGGAGGCAAATCCGGGGGCGGTCTTCGCCGGAAAAGTCGGCTTGACGTCGTCGGCCAAGGCACCGCCTTCGATCAGCTTCGCCAGGTTCGGCAGTTTGCCGTCTCGCAGCATTTCGCGGATAAAATCGGAAACGGCACCGTCCCAACCGAGCACGATCGCTTTGGTGGCGGACTGACTATGAGCGAAGCGCGGGGCGGCGCAGAGCAGTGCGGCGGCAACCGCGAGGAAGAGTGCGACCGCTCTCTGACGCCGTCTCATCATGCTAGCTTCAAATCGAGAAAGTGTGGACAAAGTGGGGTTTGCGATCAGTTCATTGTGCCGTGCGCCGGGCTTCGTCCAGATAGGTCATGTCGATGTATTTTTCCGGCTTGGGCAGCGGCGGGTGCATGGTGCCGTCTTCGACGAGGAGTTGCAGGACTTTGTCCATGCCCTTGGCGTTGACCTCGCCGTCTTTGGGAATGGCGTTGTTCGAAATGAAGTAGCGCCATGCCGCTTCGGAATGTTTTTCGCTGAATTTGAATCTCTTGGCGATGATGCGGACGGTGTCTTCCTTCTGCGCATGAATCCAGCGCGAGGCGCGCAACGTGGCGCGCAAAAAGCGCACGAGCACCGACCTTTTTTCTTGCGCCCATTCGGTTCGAACATTAACCACCGTCTGGGTAAAATTCGGCGTGTATTTTGCGGTGGAGCCGAGATTAATAAACCCGGCCTCGTCAGCGACGAAAGTGTAGGGCGGACTCAAGATGCCCGCGGCGACGTTGCCGGTCTGCATGGCGAGCCAGCGCTCCGCCGTGCCGCCGATGGCGAGCATGGCGTAATCACGCGGATACTCGAGCCCGTTGGCTTTGAGCATTTCTTTCATTAAAACCGTGTCGCTGGTGATCAAGCCCGTCACGCCGATCGTCGCGCCTTTGAGATCCTTGATCGTTTTGTATTTTGGCGGCGAGTAGAGATCATAAACCGGCGCGTTGATCAGGCCGCCGACGATTTTGAGATTGGCGCCTTTCTCCACGGCGCGGATGGTCGTCATCGCGGAAGAAGCCGATATCTGCGTCGAGCCGCCGATCAGCGCGGGAATCGCCCGCGTGCTAGCGTTCAAAACCACCGCCTCGACAAAGAGATTTTCTTTGCTGAAGAAGCCTTTGTCCTGCGCCACGTAGATCGGCAAATTGTTGAGCGAGAGCGTGATCGTACCAAGGGTGATTTTGTCGGGCGTTGATTGCGCGGCTAGAGGCCGCAGAGACGCGCCGATGGCAAGGATAGTTACTAACAGCAGAAAAACTGCTTTTTGCATCAAACCTCCACGGAGCAGGCTAATTCGCTGACGTGTGAAGCTGAGAGTAGCCGATGCAGTATCTACGGTCAATGCGATCTTGGCGCGGAGCCAAGGGTTAGACAGATCGGCGCAGATTCGATATGAGCGTAACGATCCATGCAAAGGGGAGAATGGCAAATGGGTGAACTCACCCGCGAAGCGATAAGCACATGCGTTATCTGCTTGGTTCTGGCGACGATGGCGCCCGGATTTGCGCTGGCAGAGCAGAGCAAAACCGGCGCTTCGATCGATGAGCTGCTCAAGTCGATCGGTCTCACCAAGCCGCCGTTCACGCGCGCGCCGGAATTCAATTTAAGAGATGCCGGCGGTGGCATCGCCAGTCTAAACGGCAATCGCGGCAGCCTGATGTTACTCAATTTCTGGGCGACATGGTGCGGGCCCTGTAGAGAAGAAATGCCGTCGATGGAGCAGCTCAGCCGAAGCTTCGGCGGCCAAGGGTTCACTATCCTTGCAGTAAATCAACGCGAAAACGCGGCGCAGGTTTCGCGGTTCATGAAGACCAATGGACTGAACTTCCGTGCACCGTTGGACACCGATGGCCGGGTTGCGGCTTCTTACCGTGTCTATGGCATTCCAGCGACCTATTTGATCGATGGCAACGGCCAAGCCATCGGCATGAAATCCGGCTCGCGGGATTGGGCCGCTCGCGAAGTCGTCGAAGTATTTCGCAAACTGATCAGCGATGGCGGCAGCGGAACATCCAGTGGCTCGATGGATCTCGACCCCGCCGCCCGTTTGCCGAAAACGCTGCGCGCGAAAGGCAATGGAGTTTTAGTCCATGGGCAACAGGACGCGCAATCGGAAGTTATCGTCAAGCCCGACCGCGGCGATGACTTAATCCCACTCGGCAAAGTCTCCGGCGCCGGTGAGTTTTGGTACATGGTGAAAACGAAGAACGGCGCGATTGGATGGGTGAGGGGAGCGGAGGTGGAGGATACGAGCGTACGGAAATGAAACGATTTTTCCGCTCTCGATACTGCTATTGGCCAAAGAATTAACTAGAATTAACCCGTGGTGTCCTCGTTAAACGTCCGCTGTTTTGCTTGAGATTGCCTTGTGTCCTTGCACCGGATGGAGATGGATGGTTAAGAAAATACCGACGAAACTCGAAAAGCACGGTCATGTGCGCGTGGATGATTATTATTGGCTCCGCGAGCGGGAGAATCCGGAAGTTATCGGCTACCTGAACGAGGAAAACGCATACGCCGCGAAGGAGATGGCGCATGCGCGCGAGTTCGAGGAAAAACTCTTTGCGGAGATCAAAGGGCGGTTCAAACAGACCGACCTGTCGGTGCCGTACAAGCGAGACGACTACTTTTACTACACGCGTTACGAGGAGGGCAAAGAGTATCCGATCTACGCGCGGAGGAGGGGGTCGCTCGATCAGCCGGAAGAAATGATGCTTGATGCCAACATCCTGGCCGCCGGACACGAATTTTTTTCCATCGGCGGCTCGGCGGTGAGCGCCGGTCAAGACATCCTCGCTTACGCCGTCGATACGCAGGGACGGCGAATTCACACGGCCTACCTGAAAAACTTAACCACCGGAGAAATGCTTGCGGACGTGCTGCCCACCGTTACGGAGAACCTCGCCTGGGCGAACGACAACAAGACTCTATTTTATGGCAAGCAAGACGAGACGACCTTACGCCAATATCAAATCTACCGCCACGTCGTTGGCACCGACCCCGCAGACGACGAGCTTGTTTTTGAAGAGAACGACGAGACCTTCGTCGCGTACATCTTCAAGACCAAGTCCAAGAAATTTCTCATGATCGTTTCGTCTCAAACCGTCAGCCAGGAGTACCGTTATCTCGAGGCCGACAATCCGCGCGGCACCTTCAAGATATTTTTGCCACGGGAGCGCGAGCATGAGTATCACATCGAGCACTTTGAGGATCGGTTCCTGATCCGCACCAACGACCAAGCTAAAAATTTTCGTTTGATGTCAACGCCGGTGGATAAGCCCGAGAGAGAGCACTGGCGGGAAATAATTCCTCATCGCGAGGACGCTTATCTCGGCGATTTTGAGCTGTTCAAAAATTACCTCGTGTTGGAAGAACGGGCGCGCGGCCTCACGCAGATACGCGTCGTTCCATGGTCCGGCGCCGGAGAGCATTATCTTCAGTTCGACGAGCCGGCGTATCGAGCCAATCTTAATGTGAATTTGCAGTTCGACACGACCACGCTGCGGTTTGAATATACTTCGATGAAGACGCCGGTGTCGATCTATGACTACGACATGATGACCAAACAGCGTACGCTACTGAAGCAAGAGGAAGTGCTTGGCGGCTTCAATTCGAATAATTATACAACAGAAAGACTCTATGCCCGCGGCGCAGACGGCACGGAGATACCGATTTCGCTTCTTTACCGAAAGGGCGCGAGAAAAGACGGAGAAAACCCATTGCTGCTTTACGGCTACGGGTCCTATGGATTAAGCATCGATGCGTCGTTCGCATCGCCGCGCCTGAGCTTGGTTGATCGCGGTTTTGTCTTCGCTATCGCGCATGTTCGCGGCGGACAGGAGATGGGGCGTCAGTGGTATGACGACGGCAAACTGCTCAAGAAGAAAAACACCTTTAGTGATTTCATCGCCTGCGCGGAATTCCTTCTCCGTGAAAAATTCACGGCGCCGGAGAAACTTTTTGCCATGGGGCGAAGCGCGGGCGGTTTATTGATGGGCGCGGTCAGTAACCTGCGGCCGGATCTATTCAAAGGCATCGTCGCCGAAGTGCCGTTTGTCGACGTAGTGACCACGATGCTCGACTCGTCGATTCCTCTTACCGCCGGCGAGTACGACGAGTGGGGCGATCCGAATCAAAAGGAAGGCTACGATTACATGCTGTCCTACTCGCCCTACGATAACGTCGAAAGAAAAGCTTACCCGGCGATGCTCGTTACGGGCGGGTTACACGACTCGCAGGTGCAATACTGGGAGCCGGCGAAGTGGGTGGCAAAGCTGCGCGAGCTCAAGACGGATCGACAGCGCCTATTATTGAAAACCAACATGGATGCCGGTCATGGGGGCTCTTCGGGGCGCTTTCGGCGTCATCGCGAAACCGCATTCTCCTACGTTTTTTTGCTGGATTTGGCGGGAATTCAAGAATAGGCCTCGTCAAAGAGTTGCGAATGCGGAGCCTCGGGGTATTTAGCCTTTTGAATCCTTCTTTTTTTCTTCCCACAACTTTAACCGCTCCTTGATCTGCTTTTCGTGGCCGGAATCGAACGGCGCGTAATATCGTTTGCCGCGCAGCTCCTCAGGCAAGTGCTCTTGACCGACCACGTGACCGGCATAGTTATGGGCATATTTGTAGTCTTTGCCGTAGCCGAGATTTTGCATCAAAGGTGTCGGCGCGTTGCGCAGATGTAGCGGTACCGCCAGCGTGCCGTGTTGCTGCACGTCCTCGGCCGCGGCGAGCATCGCTTTATAAGACGCGTTCGATTTGGGCGCGCTGGCGAGATACGTGACCGCCTGCGCCAGGGGAATTCTCCCTTCCGGAAGTCCGACGAAGTGAAAGGCGTCCTTGGCGGCGATGGCGATTTGCAGCGCTTGCGGATCGGCATTGCCGATATCTTCTGCGGCGAAGATCACCATGCGCCGGGCGATAAAGAGCGGATCTTCGCCGGCCTCGAGCATGCGCATCATCCAATAAATAGCGGCGTCGGGATCGCTGCCGCGCATGCTTTTGATGAACGCGGAGATCACGTTGTAGTGTTCCTCGCCCGCTTTGTCATAGCGGAGCGGCGTTTTCTGCAGCGCCTCTTGCAAATGCGCCAGCCCGATTTCTTTTTGATTGTGTGCTTGCGCCAGGGTTGCCGCTGCTTCCAGCGCGTTGAGCGCCACGCGACAATCGCCTTGCGATTGCTCGACTAGAAATGGCCGGCCCTGAATGGAAATCGCGAGCCCCATCGATCCCAAGCCGCGTTCACGATCCTGGAGTGCGCGGTCAATGATCTTGCCGATCTCGGCCGGTGCAAGCGTCTTGAGCACCAATACTTGGCAACGCGAGAGCAGCGGTGAAATCACTTCGAAAGAGGGATTTTCCGTAGTGGCGCCGATCAAGATCAACGTGCCGCGCTCGACGTGGGGCAGAAAGTTATCTTGCTGCGCTTTATTGAAATGATGGATCTCGTCAACGAAGAGCACGGTGGATTTGCCGAGACGGCGTCGTTGTTCGGCTTCCTGAATAATTCTCTTAAGATCTTTAACGCCCGACGTGACCGCGGAAAAATTCACACACGCTGCGCCCGCTCCCTGCGCCAGGATTTGCGCCAGCGTTGTTTTACCGCTGCCCGGAGGACCCCAAAGAATGAGCGACTGGAGTTTGCCCGCGCCGACCACTCCGCTCAGAAGTTTCCCGGGGCCCAGCAAATGGTCCTGCCCGACGAACTCCGCGAGTGTTTTTGGCCGCATCCGTTCGGCGAGCGGTTGAGAAACCTGCCGGTCCGGCGCCGCTTGGGCTTCGAAAAGATCCATGATTTTATGCTACCACGGCGAAGCCGCTTAAATACAGGCTCACCGTTGAACCTCATCCATTCGCTGCGCGAGGCCGTTATGTGTTAAACTGCGAAATCAATTACGCTGGAAGCATGGCGATTGTGAAGAATAAAGAAAACCCGTCATTTATCCAAGGAGCCGCGCCGCGAACGGTCTTGTTCGCCAACTCATCGATCTCCGGCAAGCTCAGCTACAATCTGCCGGTGAAGATCGACGGCCATTTTACCGGAGAAATCAAATCTACCGAGCTCCTGGTGATCGGCTCCAACGCCCAAGTCGACGCGCATATCTCGGCGCGCCAAGTTCACTTGGAGGGACGGTTGGTGGGATCGGTGCAGTCGATGGGTTGTTTCGAGGTTTTGCCGGGCGGTTACTTCAAGGGCGAAGCCCGGGTCGGTGAGCTGCGGGTGCACCCCGGCGCGGTCTTCGAGGGCAACGGAAACGTTCTCGGCGGCTGAAGTGCGCCTCCGGCGGCGTGGGATCAGTCTTCGCCGAAGAGTCGCGCGGCTTTGCCGGATCGTTCCCGGAGATAATAGAGCTTTGCGCGCCGCACCTTGCCGCGCGAGACGACTTCGACTTTGTCGATGCGCGGCGAATGGATCGGAAAGATGCGTTCTACGCCAACGCCATAGGAAATCTTTCGCACGGTGAACATGGCGCGGCTGCCGCTCCCCGACATAGCGATGACGATGCCTTCAAAGATCTGAGTGCGCTCCTTCTCGCCTTCGACCACTTTGACGTGGACGCGAACCGTTTCCCCCGGCCGGAGTGCTGGCGCGTCTTGCTTCGCTTGCTGGGCTTCTAATTGGCCTACCGTATTCATGATCAACTCCTGTCAGCAGCCAGAAGGCGGTCTAAAATAATTGCCGCTGCCGAGCGCACCGAAAGATGGTTAAAATCGGCACGGACTTCAATCGCCTCTAGAACGTAATCTGCTTGTGAAAGTATGGTTTCTGTCAGGCCCCAACCGGTACCGAAGAGAATAAGAAAGGGCCGAGTTTCCTTATGTAACATGTCTTGGAGCGCGGCGAAAGAGGCGCGGTTAGCCGTTCGCCGGGCGGAGGTCGCCACGATCAGCGGTTTTTGACCTGTTTCCCGTTCGATCGCAATGATGGCGTCGTCAAGCGTATCGCAAATCCGCGCGAGCGCCAGCGCGTCCTTGCGCGTCGTGTTATATCGGCTGCCGTAACCCACTTCCCAGTGTTCGATGATTTTGCGTGCGAGCCTCTGCAGCGCTTTGACCGGCGTTGCGACGAAGAACCCGCGCACGCCGTAAGTGCGCCCGGCGCGCGAAATATCGTGGATGTCCATGTTCGTGACCGCAGTGGTGACGATGACGCCGTTTTTGTCGTATACCGGATGGTGCAGCAAGGCGAGGTAGACGGGCGCTTTCGCCGATCCCGCATGCGCTCGCGCTTTGCCGCTCGGCGCGGCTTTCGCGAAGAGGTCGGGGCGTCGCTCCCGAGTGAGGCTCAGACTTTGCTCTCTGCGCCATGTTTTGATCCGCTCGTGATCACCGGAGAGCAAAACGTCCGGGACTTTCATGCCGCGAAACTCCTCGGGACGTGTAAATTGCGGATATTCGAGCAAGCCATCGGTAAAGGATTCTTCAACCGACGAATTCTCGTTGCCCAGAACGCCCGGAATCAGGCGCGCAACCGCGTCGATCACCACGACTGCCGCCGGTTCACCGCCGCTTAGCGTGTAGTCGCCAATGGAAACTTCTTCATCGACAAACGCCGTGACTCGTTCGTCGACGCCTTCATAGCGGCCGCAGATCAAGATGATATTTTTTTCCTGGGAAAGTCTCCCCGCAGTTTGCTGGTCGAACACCCGGCCGCGCGGCGTGAGAAGAATGACCCGGGAATGGGGAGCCTGACTGCGGGCATGATCGATTGCGGCGATCAGCGGCTCCGGTTTCATCACCATACCCTGACCGCCGCCATACGGTGCGTCGTCGGTGGTCCGGTGGCGGTCGGTCGCATAGTTGCGCAAATCGACGACGTCGAACTTAATCAGGCCGTTTTCCTGAGCCTTTTTTAAAATGCTGTGGCCGAGAGGGGAGCTCAGCATCTGCGGAAAAATCGTGATGACAGTAAAGTTGAGCATCGGCGTGCAAACGACGCTTCGGATGCAATCAAAGATCGAGCAATCCGGCGGGCGGATTGATGGTCATTTTGCGTTCAGTAAAATCGACGTTTTCGATGATCTCTTTGACCGCCGGAATCAGGTGTTCTTTAGTCGGTCCGGTTACTAGGTAAAGCTCGCCCCCGGCAGTCGGCATCGTCGATGCAATCGTTCCGATCCGCTCGCCGCTCACGGCGAACACCTCGAAGCCAATGACTTGATAATGATAATACTGGCCGGGCGCCAATACTTCGAGGGCGGTTTCCGCTACGGAAAGGGTAGAGCCTAAGTAGCTTTCGGCAGCGTCGATGCTGTTCAGGTCGCGCAGCTTAATGAGCCACTGATGCTTGTGCGGTTTACTCGCTTCGAGCTCGTGTACTGATTGATTTCCCGGCTGATCGAGGAAAACCTCCACGCCCGTAGCGAGCGCCTTGGTCTCGGGATTGAAAGGATTGAGTTTCAACCAACCCAGCAGGCCGTGAGTGGCGACGATTTCACCGAGGGGAACTAAGGGTTCAGCCATCGGCGTGTGCACCCGCGGGTGCTATCTCTCTTCGACGATTTCGAGGACGACTTTGCGGTTGCTGATCGATGCTGCGGCGTTGAGCAGAGTGCGGATTGATTTCGCCGTGCGTCCCTGTTTGCCGATGATGCGGCCGAGATCTTCCTTCGCCACCTTCAGTTCAAATACCGAGGTGCCGTCGTTGGTGATTTCGTTGATCTCAACGGCGTCGGGATTGCTGACCAGGGATCTTGCGAGGTACTGAACCAATTCCTTCATGGGAAACTTAGCTGGCCTTCTTTTCTCTCTTGATCAGTTCGGAAACCGTCTGCGACGGCTTGGCGCCCTTCTTGATCCAGGCGTCGATCTTTTCCTGGCTGAGTTTTACGCCGCCCGTCTTCGCCCTCGGATCATAGGTGCCAACCTGTTCGATATAACGGCCGTCGCGCGGAAAGCGTTGGTCGCTGACGACAATACGGTAAAAAGGCTTTTTCTTCGCCCCGTGGCGGCTCATACGAATGGTTACGCTCATGCTTTTGTTCCTTCTCCTTTATTATTGGAAAGGGTTCGGCATTCGGCCGAGGAGCGATCGCACTCCCAGTTTGCTCACCCTTTGCATCATTTTTTTCATTTCCAAGAATTGTTTCATCAAACGATTCACGTCGGTCACCGTGGTACCACTCCCTTGCGCAATGCGCCGGCGCCGACTGCCGTTCAGAACAGCCGGATTGCGTCGCTCTTGCAGCGTCATTGAGTTAATGATCGCTTCGACCCGCTTCAGCTCCTTCTCCGCCTTCTCCGCGTCGACCTGGGAAGCGAGCTTCTTGCCTCCCGGGATCATTTCCAGTAGGCCGCCGACGGGCCCCATTCTCTTGATCTGCTGGAGCTGCAACTGGAACTCTTCCAACGTGAACTGCTGTTTCTGAAAAGCCTGCTGCAGGCGCGCAGCTTCTTTTTGCTCGACGTTCTGCTGGACCTTGTCGATCAGCGAGAGCACGTCGCCCATACCGAGAATCCGCGACGCCAGCCGGTCCGGATAGAACGGCTCGAGGGCATCGAGTTTTTCGCCGATGCCGGAAAACAAGATCGGCTTGCCCACCATTTCACGGATCGAGAGCGCCGCGCCGCCGCGGGCGTCGCCATCGAGTTTGGTCAGGATGATACCGGAAAGTCCAAGCTTGCTGTCAAATCCCAGTGCCTGATTCACCGCGTCTTGCCCGGTCATAGAGTCAGCAACAAACAGGATCTGGTGCGGACGCACGGCGTCTTTGATCGCGCTTAGCTCTTGCATGAGCTCTTCGTCGATGTGCAGTCGCCCTGCGGTGTCGACGAGCATAACGTCGCAGAATTTTCGCTTCGCCTCTTCGAGAGCTTCTCGGCAAATGGCCACCGGCGAATTTTCCGGATTGGAATCGTACACGGGCAATGCCAATTCTCGTCCGAGAACCTTCAACTGCTCGATGGCCGCCGGACGGTAGATATCGGCCGGCACCAGGTAAGGCGTGCGTTTCTTCTCTTTCTTAAGGTAGCGGGCGACCTTGGCCAAGGTCGTCGTCTTGCCGGACCCCTGCAAGCCCACCAGCATGATGACGACCGGCGGTGCCGCCTTGAGATCGAGCTCGCAGAAATTGCCGCCCAAGAGACTGATCAGCTCGTCACGGACGATTTTGATGAATTGCTGCTCGGGGCTGAGGCTTTGCAGCACCTCTTGCCCCATCGATTTGGTCTTCACCGAGTCAAGGAAGGTCTTCACCACCTTGACGTGGACATCGGCTTCGAGCAAGGCTAGGCGGACTTCCCGCAGAGCATCGTCGATGTTGTTCTCGGTGATCTTGCCCTGGCCGCGCAGCCGCTTAAAAGTCAGCTCGAGCTTGTCGGTTAAGGATTCAAACATGAATAGTGTTGCTAAATCGCGATATTTTCAGGGGAAAGTTTCAAAGCAAACTAATATGAAAATTTTCCAGAGTCAAGGTGGAAAAAACACATGTAGGAAAAACAAAAGCCCGCTACGAGCGCCATATTACTGACGCGCGTAGCGGGCCTGTTGCGATAGGATCGATGCTTATTTACATCATACCGCCCATACCGCCCATACCGCCCATTCCACCCATACCGCCTCCAGGAGGCATTGCTGGCATTGCCGACTTGTCGTCCGGCTTCTCGGCGACCATCGCTTCGGTCGTGAGCAACATGCTCGCTACTGAAGCGGCGTTCTGAAGCGCCGTGCGAACGACTTTGGTGGCATCGATGATGCCGGCTTTAAAAAGGTCCTCATATTCTTCCGCAGCGGCGTTAAATCCGAAAGCGCCTTTGCCTTCTTTGACTTTCTGGAGGGCAATGGAGCCTTCTACGCCAGCGTTGATAGCGATGCGCCGAAGCGGTTCTTCGGCAGCGCGCTTGATGATATTAACGCCCCATTTTTCATCCCCGGAAACTCGCAATTTTTCCAGGGCGACAGCGGAGCGGAGCAGGGCAACGCCCCCACCGGGAACAATTCCTTCCTCTACCGCCGCGCGAGTGGCGTGGAGCGCGTCTTCGACGCGCGCCTTCTTTTCTTTCATTTCGACTTCCGTGGCCGCGCCTACGTTAATTACCGCGACGCCGCCGATTAATTTAGCGAGACGCTCCTGCAGTTTCTCACGGTCGTAGTCCGACGTCGTTTCGTCGATCTGCGCGCGGATCTGTTTGATGCGGCCTTCGAGATCGGATTTCTTGCCGGCGCCGTCGACGATCGTCGTGTTGTCCTTGTCGACGACGATCCTCTTGGCACGCCCGAGATCTTGCAAGGCGATGTTATCGAGCTTGATACCCAGTTCTTCGGCGATCAGTTTGCCGCCGGTCAGCACGGCGATATCTTCGAGCATAGCTTTGCGTCGATCGCCAAAGCCGGGGGCTTTAACCGCCACGCAACGCAAAGTGCCGCGGATTTTATTGACGACTAAAGTGGCGAGAGCTTCGCCTTCGATGTCTTCAGCGATGATGATGAAAGGCTTGCCGGATTTGGCGATCTGTTCGAGGATCGGCAGGATCTCTTTCATGTTGCTGATTTTTTTCTCGTGGATCAGCAAATAGACATCTTCGAGTATGCACTCCATTCGCTCTGGGTCGGTAACAAAGTACGGCGAGAGATAGCCGCGGTCGAATTGCATGCCTTCGACGACATCGAGCGTGGTTTCGAGCCCCTTGGCTTCTTCGACGGTAATGACTCCCTCTTTGCCGACTTTATTCATCGCTTCGGCGATCACATCGCCGATGGTGGAATCGTTGTTTGCGGCGATGGTGCCGACTTGAGCGATCTCTTTCGGATCTTTGGTGGCTTTGGAAAGGTTCTTCAGCTCACCGATCATCGCGTCTACGGCCTTGTCGATCCCGCGCTTGAGCGTCATCGGATCGTGGCCGGCAGCGACTAGCTTCACACCTTCCGCGAAGATTTGCCGCGCCAAAACAGTGGCTGTGGTCGTGCCGTCACCGGCCACGTCTGAAGTCTTGCTCGCGACTTCCTTCACCATCTGGGCGCCCATGTTTTCGAACTTATCTTCAAGCTCGACTTCTTTGGCGACCGTTACGCCGTCCTTGGTCACATTCGGCGCGCCAAAGGATTTATCGAGGACGACATTTCTCCCTTTGGGACCTAGCGTGACCGTTACGGCATCGGCAAGAATATTGACACCTTTAAGTATCGCGTCACGCGCATCCCGATTAAATTTAACAATTTTAGCTCCCATCGTTTCCTCCTCAAATTTTCTTCAAAATTACTTTTCAATGACGCCCAGGATATCTTCCTCGCGCATGATCAGGTGCTCGTCGCCATCGAAATTGATCTCAGTGCCGGAATATTTTCCGAACAGGATGCGGTCGTTCACCTTGACGTCGAGTGGAGTGATTTTACCGTCGTCGTTGGCTTTCCCTTTGCCGACGGCGACCACTTTTCCCTCTTGTGGTTTCTCTTTTGCGGTGTCGGGAATGATGATTCCACCCTTGCTCTTTTCCTCTTCATCGACGCGTTTGACGATGACCCGGTCTTGTAAAGGCCTAATTTTCACTTCCTGCCCCCTTTCAGATTTTTGATTTAACTGACTGATTTTTAAGGAATTTGCCCTTAGCTACGCCGAGCAATTACCCCTGGTAGATTAAGAGCAAGACGAATCTAAGCATCAATCTAGTGATGTCAAGGTTTTTGCTCATTCAAAATTCATTATGCGACGAGTTTGGCGCCAGCAGCCGCCCAGCGCTATCTATGGTGCTTACGGGATTCCTCCTCGAAGTATTTTCTATAAAGAATGTCCCACTCCCGGCTGCCGGGCGGCACCTGACGCGATAGCGAGCTGATTTTTTGGCGCACAACATCGTCGATCTGATCTTCGCGTTGAAAAAAAGCGTGCAGGTCCTGTTTTGTTTCCGTCAGCGCCCGGCCTTCGTTGGGAAAGTCTGCCAATTTTGCTTTGCGTAAACCTTCCATAATCAGGTGCGCCAGGTGAGAAATGCGGCTGTCAGATATTCGGGTCACAAGATAAAGCCTCGTTTGGCCGCAAGTTTTTGCTTTGCCAACAGAAACATTTTGTAAGAATCCAAGTCACGCGCCCCGCGAGTATGGGCCGCCAGTATTTTACGAGCTTCCTCCTCGATTGCTTCTTCTTCGGCAAAGTTCTTCGCGATGATGTCGACGATTTTGCTCTTAAGCACGCGATCGTCGGACTGGGTGACGATTAATTCTTTGTCACCGTAGCTCTTGATCAACTGGGTGGCGAATCGTTCGAGCTCTTCTGGCCTGACTTTCATAGGCTGTTGGTAACCCTGTGGATAACTTGCCAAGAACCGGTGCGATGATCGGGGAGAAATTGTGGATACTAGTTGGTATTTATCCGGGCAGCGACGCGAAGTCAATGCTGTGGTGATGCCGTCCTCTACTGGTAGAGCGCGTGGATGCGCGAAAAATTCTTGTACATAGGGAGCTTTTTTGCCAATATGGGAACCTCAAACAAATACTGATTGCGTCCCTTAAACGTTATCCACAGGGTAGACGAGGCCGCCGGTTTGCTTCGATCGCATAAGCAGGGCAAAAATCAATTGGCTGTGCATAAGCCTCTGCGCTTGAAGCGCGGCGGACGCATTGGCGTTGTGGCACCGGCGGGAACGATTGAACAGGAGCCGCTTGAGTTGGGCATCGAAGCGATCCGCGCCGAGGGCTTCGAGGTTGAGCTGGCAGCGCACTTGTTCGAAAGCAAGGGCTATCTCGCCGGCGACCCCAAACACCGGGCCGAGGATCTATTGGAATTTTTCCGCCGCACCGATATCGACGCGATCTTTTGCGCGCGCGGCGGATTTGGCTCGATTCAGCTACTTCAGTACCTGAGTCCGTTGCTCCAAAAAAAACCGAAGATTTTTGTCGGTTATAGTGATGTTACCGTGTTGCTCAATTGGCTGCGCCAATTCTGTGGGATGTTGACATTTCACGCGCCGATGGTCGCGATGGATATTGCCCGCGGCTTGAGCGCGCAGAGTCGGGCGCACCTATGGCGCTTGCTGACCGGCGAGTTGCGCGGCTGGAAACTGGATTTGGGCGACGTGATTCGACCGGGCAGGGCGGAGGGGGAAATCATGGGCGGCTGTTTATCCATCCTGGTAACCACGCTCGGGACGCCTTACGAGATAGACACCCGAGGAAAATTATTATTCTTAGAGGATGTCGGCGAGAAGCCGTACCGCGTCGAACGGATGCTCACACAACTCCAAATGGCGGGCAAATTAGACCAGTTGGCCGGCATCGTGTTCGGTGATTTTACCGACTGTGATGGGAATGGCCCGAGAGACATTAAGCAGATCGTTCTTGACCTCTTCTGCAATGCGGCCTATCCGGTAGTGATGGGAATGAGAGCAGGCCATGGCCGGGAGAACCTGGCGCTGCCGTTCGGCGCGCGAACAACTCTGGATGGCAACGCGGCCACATTGGAGCTGCTGGAGTCCCCGGTCATTTGAATCGATCCGGGCGGCGTTAGGCCGGGCACTTGGCCGTCGACTAATTCGCTTCGTTTTCTCCAGTCACTCGAAAGGTGTGCTCGCAAAAATCGTCTAAGCGCTCAATCATGGATTTTCATTCGGTCGAAGATACCTTTCAGGAGGCGGTTAACGACGGAGTCTTTCCCGGAGCGGTCTTGCTCGTAGGCAAGGACGGCGACGTCGTCTACCAACAGGCGTTCGGTCAGCGCTCGCTGCTGCCGCATAAGTCGCCGATGCGTTTGGACACGATCTTCGATCTCGCGTCATTGACCAAACCGATGGCGACGACCGTGGCGCTCATGCTGCTTGTGCGCGAGCGAAAGTTGCGTTTGGACGATCAGCTGACTCGCGTGATTCCCATGTATGGCGTGCTCGGCAAGAGCGTCACGACCTTTCGCCATCTGCTCAATCATTCCGCGGGATTGCCAGCCTGGAAAGCGTTCTTCGAGGAGATCGTCAAAAGCGAAAAGTCGGGACGCATCAACTTCGTCGCGAGCCGAGCGGCGAAAAACTACGTCTACGAATTGATTCATCGCGAAAAGGCGACGAGCCCACCGGGGAGCCTGAGCGTTTATAGTGATCTCGGTTTTATAATCTTAGGCGAGGCCGTAGAGGTTCTTACCGGGAATACCTTCGACCGCTTCTGTCAGGAGCGGATTTTTAAACCGTTGGGGCTTCGTTCCACCGGGTTCGTCGATCTCAGCCAGCTCCGAACGCGGCGCCTGCAGCCGGTCGAAGAAGTCATTGCGCCGACGGAAAATTGCCCCTGGCGAAAAAAAATTCTCTGCGGCGAGGTGCATGACGACAACGCCTATGCCATGGGTGGAGTGGCCGGCCACGCTGGGTTGTTTTCTTCGGCACGCGATATTCACACTTTTCTGGTGCGCACAAGCCAGTGCCTTCAAGGCAAAGATAACTTCCTGCCGCAAGCGGTGGTGCAAGAGTTTCTTACCCGAGATCCATCGCTCAAGGATTCCACCTTCGCGCTCGGATGGGATACGCCGTCTCCCGGGATGTCCGCCAGTGGCAGTTTTTTTTCGCCGCGCTCGGTCGGGCACTTGGGATTCACGGGGTGCTCGATCTGGTGGGATTTGGAAAAGAATTGCTATGTCGTGCTGCTGACCAACCGCATTCACCCGACGCGCAAGAACGAAAAAATCAAAGCGTTCCGGCCGCACATCCACGATCGGATCATGAAAGTGCTTTTCCCATGAGCGATCTTCCGCCGGCCGGCAGCCATATTCACTTGATTGCGATCTGCGGTGTCGGGATGGCATCGCTTGCCGGTCTGTTGCAGGCACGCGGTTATCGGGTGACGGGCTCCGATCAAAACGTTTATCCGCCGATGAGCACTTATCTCGGAGAAATCGGCATCGATGTGTTGCCGGGTTTTCACGCCGAACATGTCGCGCCCCCTCCGGATCTGGTGGTCGTGGGCAATGCGGTGTCGCGCAACAACCCGGAAGCCGATGTCGTGCTCGCGCAAAATATTCCTTACATTTCTTTTTCCCAAGCGTTGGGCCAGTTTCTGATCGGCACGCGCAGTTCGCTGGTCGTCACCGGCACCCATGGAAAGACCACCACGACCGCGTTGGCCGCATGGGTATTGACGTGCGCCGGGTTGGACCCCGGCTTTTTCATCGGCGGCGTGCCGCTCAATTTTGGCAGCGGCTGGGGAGTCGGCAAGGGCGATCATGTGGTCATCGAAGGCGATGAATACGACACAGCGTTCTTCGACAAGGGACCCAAGTTCCTTCACTACCGCCCGCGCAATGTGATCCTGACCAGCGTCGAATTCGATCACGCCGATATCTATCGCGATCTCGATCACCTGAAGTCTGCCTTCGTTCGATTGATCGACATCATTCCCAACGACGGTTTGTTGGTCACCTGTGCCGATTACCCGGCTGCAGCCGAACTTGCCGCCTCGGGACGCTGTCGCCGGGTTAGCTACGGCAGCGGCGCTGACGCTGATTGGACGCCAGCGGAGATTCGGTTTCACCAGGGCCGGACGTTTTTTACCCCCTGTTACCGCGGCAAAGCCGACGGGCGGGTCGAAGCCGGTGTTATCGGCCGCCACAATGTGATGAATTCGCTTGCCGTTTATGCGATGGGCCGAGCGATGGGTATCGAGCGAGATCAGTTGCTCGAAGGCTTCCGCACATTTAGCGGAGTCAAGCGGCGCCAGGAGATTCGCGGCGAACGTGGCGGCGTCTTGTTGATCGACGACTTTGCGCACCATCCCACCGCCGTGCGCGAAACCATTGACGCCGTCAGGACGGCTTATCGAGGCCGGCGCCTGTGGGCTGTCTTCGAGCCGCGCAGCAATACCAGTAAAAGAAACATTTTTGAAAAAGAATTTGCTGAGGCGTTGGCGCACGCGGACAGGGTCATCGTTGCCGGCATTTACCAACCGGAAAAAGTTCCTGAGAACGAGCGGCTTTCCGTCGAAAATGTCGTGAGCCACATTAACCGGGTCGCGGCGCAGGCGAAAGCTCAGCTCGTGGGTAGCGCCGGGGAGATTGCCTGCGCCTTGGCGCGAGAGGCCCGGCCCGGCGATATTGTGCTGGTCATGTCTAACGGCGGCTTCGATGCCGTTCAGGAAAAAATCTTGCAGGCGCTACCGGGATAGTAGATAAAGACGGGCGCATTCTTGACTGCAAAAATACTCGCCCGATTTTACGATGGCGTCAGACTTCGGCACATAGCTGTGGCATTGTGGGTCGAGCACCATTTCTTCCTCGTCGCGGCCGCGATCGAACTCTCGCCGCTTGGCTGACCTCGGCTTTCCGCCATGGAAGGCCAATTTCACCACAGACAAAATAATATAAAAAATTAGAAATATCAGGATCAGACGGAGCGGTAGCATTTTGCTCCCTCGAGGACAGTAGCGGGCGACGGCTCAAGCGTGATGCAAGTGAACTTTTTTGTCGTCCTTGACGTTGATCAGCAGCTCGGAAATGGTCACACCCAGCTCTGGATGAACAACCTGTGGCGCGATCTCACTGAGGGGAATCAGCACAAATTTGCGGTTAGGCATTTCAGGATGCGGGATTTTGAGACTTTTCTTTTTTAAGACCGCCGAGTCGTAGAGGAGAATGTCTAAATCGATGATGCGCGCACCCCAGCGCTTCTTGACCTTTTTGCGGCCCATGGCGCGCTCGATGTTTTTGAATTTCTTGAGCAGTACATCGGGCTTGAATTTGGTCTCGATTTCCACCGCCCCATTGACGTACCACTCTTTGGCATCGCCTAAAGGCTCGCTCTCGTAGAGCGACGATTCTTTGAGGACCCTCGTGTCGGGCAGCTTGGCAAGCCGGCTCACTGCCTCAAAAAAGTTTTCTCTTTTGCTGCCCACGTTGGAGCCGATACCGACGTAAACTTGATGGGCTATCGCGTTCGCCATGCTACTGCTTGGGAAAGTATCTTAGAGTTTGACCCGTCGGATCCTCTCCGCAACCTCCCGCAGCCGTTCTTTGTCAACGCACACGGTAAAACGAACGTAGCCCTCGCCGGCATCGCCGAAACCATTTCCGGGAGTGGTCACCACCCCGGCTTCTTCGAGCAACTTGGTCGTAAAATCGGCCGACGATAGTCCTTTTGGGCAGGAAACCCACACGTAAAACGTGGCACGTGGCTTCTCGCATTCAAGACCCACGGCGCGCAATCCTTCCACCAGGATATCACGCCGCTCTTGGTAAATTTTCCGAGAAGGCTCGACGATTTGATCGCCCAGGCGCAAGGCTTCGATGCCTGCTTCCTGGATTGCCTGAAAGATACCTGAATCCAGATTCGACTTGGCTTGCGCCAAACCGCCGACCAGTTCGGAATTTCCCACCGCCATACCGATGCGCCAGCCGGTCATATTGAAGGTTTTCGACAACGAGTGAAATTCGATGCCGACGTCGCGCGCGCCTTCGATTTCAAGAAAGCTCATCGGCCGGTAGCCGTCGTAACCCATTTCGGTGTACGCGGCATCGTGGCAGACGATGATGTTGTGCTTGTTGGCGAACTCGACGACGCGGTCGAAGAAGCTCTTATCGGCCACCGCGGCGGTCGGATTGTTGGGATAATTGATCCACAACATCTTCGCTTGTTTGGCAACCTCGGTCGGAATGGCGTCCAAGTCGGGTAAAAAATTATTTTCCTTCTTTAAGGGTAGAAAATAGTTATTGCCGCCGCTAAAAGCTGTGCCAATGTGATACACGGGGTAACAAGGGCTCGCCACCAAGACCACATCTCCAGGATCGACAAAGGCAACCGCCATATTACCGATGCCTTCTTTGGAACCGATCAGCGACACGACTTCTTTTCCCGGATCCAATTTGACGTTGAAACGGCCTTGATACCAATTGGCGACCGCTTCGCGAAACTCCGCCATGCCGGAGCTATTCGGATAACGGTGATTGACGGGCTTGCCGGCGCTTTCCATGAGCTTTTCGACAACGACAGACGGCGTCGGAATATCTGGGTCGCCGATTCCCAAGTCGATCAGATCGACTCCGCGCGCTAAAGCCGCGCGCTTTCGGCGGTCGATCTCGGCGAACAAGTAGGGCGGCAAATCGTTGATTCGTCGGGCTTTTTTTATACTAAGCGACAACTGAGATACCTCCGTAGCAAAATCGCAACGGTTGTACCTGTTTTTTTGAATTTTGACAACTACTTGTGAAAAAACGCATGCTAGAGACGGTTAGACCGTATTAAAGCGCGAATGGAAATAATCATCGACGGCAGCTGTCGCATTATCAGAAAATCAGGCGTTTTAGTGTGATGGTCGTCTTCGATGGCGGGTGTTCGGGAACGGAAACGAAGTTACGCAAAGGGTCGATGGCGTTTCGGTAATTTAATCAAGAATCGGAAGAAAAGGCGACTTGGTTATCATCTCTCTCGCGCGGAAAAAAACCGATGGCGCCGTGGTGGTGACCTCAGATGGTTTACCCAGGATAGGTTCAAGCAGCTGAAAATGCCACTTCCTAGCTTTTCGTCTTCTCCACCCTGCTTAGTAGACCGCCATTAAATATTAACACAGATCCATCCGGATAAAACCACTGTTCTTCGACTGCTTTCAATGGGCCGCGTGACTTCGTGATGCGCCGCGGCGGGCCCAAGACTCGTTTCACTTCCGCGCTGGTGAGCCCGGCTGTCGGCTCCTTTTTAATCGCCGCTTGCTTAACGGCGGGCGACCAGGGTTGTGCATTGATCCATTCGATTCGTTTTTTGTCCTCGTTTGCTTGTTCTTCCGCCTTTCTTTTCTCATCCGCGAGCGGATCGGCGCTTAAGATGGTCAAGTTGAGTCCCTCGTGAAATTTCTCCGGTTGAATGTAGCCAATTTTTCCCGATTCGAACTTAACTTTATAGTACGGATCTCTTGTCGCACGTCCGGCGAGCTCGGTGATTTCAAATGGCTCGCTCTGTGCCGCGCTGAAGGTCGTTGCGTTGGGTGCGGGCGCACTGAGAAAAGCTGGCGGCTTGCCGTTGCGCGGATCGAGCCAATAGGTTTTTCCGACGCGCGCTTCTAGCGCATCCAGCTGTTTGTCCGTGTACGAACCGGACGCCATGAGGCTTGTGTTCGCAGTGAAAAGCAGCGCGCATGCAATGACGATCACGCGCAACCCTTCGCTCCAGGCGCGGTCGATTCTAATGAAAGGATAGGAATGTTGGCTTGCTAGCTTGACCTTCATGCGGGTCTCTCGAAAGCGACTATCGACTATGCCAATGTAGCACCTAAGGCATGCCGTGCAATCTCGTCGCGAACGCCGCGTGGCCTTTGCCGGATTGATATCTGGCGGCCCACACGGCAGTGTTTTTTACCTGGCTAACGAAGAAGAAGACGACAAGATTGCAGGGTGATTGGTTGCGGGGCCGGGATTTGAACATATCCCCCTTACGTCCAACAAGTTTCATAAACTTCTAACTACGTGGAAAGACTACACGGTGAAAAGTCGCAAAGCCGGCTAATGTCGATCTTTGTGCATTAACTATCGTGAAGTTTTCGAGAAGTCCGAAGGGGCTCGCTCAAAAAAAAGGCCGCCGAGAGCTGGAACTCTCCTGCAAATCGATGGGACCGGCGCCAAGCTGCTTATTGAAGCTCTCAGCGAGCGATGGAGCTACGACACGGATCGTCGGGATAAAAGAACTGTTTGGTACCACGTTCGCCAACGCGTTTTCGCTTCTCGTCTCAACGATAGCGCCCATGCCGAGCAATGAACAAACCAAGGTGATCTCAAACTACGATAGGTGACTTGGCCGAAAAGACTTCCAGGGCTATGTGGAGGGACAAAACGCTGTCATTGAGTATCGATTTGCGGAGGGACATCGGCGTTGGAAGCTGGCATGGTCGGACCCTTCTGATAGGCAATCCCCGCTGGTGTCAAGTCTCCGTCTTCGTAGTAGAGCGAGGTCCTGTCGCTGCCGTCTTTCATCCATGGGGGAAGAGAGAACCAAGCATACCGCTCCACGAATGAGAGTGTCTCGAGCACCCTGATGGACTGCGATGCGAACTTTGCCTGCTGCTCCCAGCTAGGATAAGTGGGCGGGTCACTCCAGCGGATGAGACTATATTCCGTGAGCCAGATAGGAAGGCCGAACTTATGGTGTACGGCCAGAAGAAAATTCTTGAGCCTGTTGACAGCGCCGTCAATGTCGAACTTCTGTCCGTACCAGTGAACACACACGAAATCGACGCGATAGCCGCGTGCCTTGGCGCCGTCCATGAACTGTTCGAGCCAGCTCCCCGACGAGGAAGGATCCGCGGCCGTGGCCGGGCTACCGAGACGCATGCCGGTTGCCATCAGATGGGGCCAGAGGTCCAGCGCCTGCTGCACTGTCATGTTCGCCTGGTCGGTGCGGTCGGGTTCATTGAATCCGAGCAGGACGGAACCGCTCTTCTTTGCTAGCTCCAGCTGCTTGGGTTTGACGAACGTCTCGCCCCATATCATCGGGACGAACTCCACCCCGTCGGGTTTGGTGATCCGCATTGTGTGCGGTTGCCAGGTGTAGAACCACGACACATTGATCTCGGCGAGTGCTCTGTCCACGTGGGGAAAGTACTCGGTGCCGACCCCTTTTTTCGGAGAGGCGACAACGCCGCATCCGGTTACGAAAACGCAGCTGACAAGGAGAAAAATTCCCCAGAGCCCTGCTGATTGTGGTGCGCCTCTAGGCAATAAAGTTCTCACAGCCGTTTCCTTCCAACCACCCAACGACCAATGATGTCGGCCAAATGTGCATATACCAATCCAAAAGACGACGCTTGCCATAAATCCGAAGGGACGCACCCACTACGCGACGATGACAACTGCCAACAACATTGGCGACGAAAAGGTAGGTGTAGAACTTGACGGCGTACGGCATGACG
>WNGI01000565.1_pt1 | contig 45787 bp, 43 predicted proteins | sample 5400621 | NCBI WGS metagenome assembly WNGI01 (sample SAMN13153374, study PRJNA577476) | soil metagenome | isolation source: 20 cm soil or saprolite under Garry oak tree replicate 1 | place: USA:California | collected 2016-06-15
CGCGACGTTGCGAGCGGCCTCGGCGACGGTCGCCTTGCCACCTTCGTAGGGCTCGAGCCGCACGTAGCGGCTATTACAGTCGGTCTTCACCGCGATGCCGAACTCTTCGTGACGCACCCGCAACACGCCCGCGTCGCCGCCCGGCGGGATAACGGTACCGGCTTGGACCGTTGAGTCGTACTGCTCGAAGACCCACTTCTTACTCGCCACTGATGGAGCATCTAACAGCGTGAGTAAGGCGTCTGTGGGAGACGTGCGTCGTGCGTCGTGCGTCGGAGATGCGGCGCGCAGAGCGGCGATCCGGGGATCCTCCTTGGCATCCGGATAGTAGACCGGGCAATCATCGACCAGCTTCTGTCCGGGGATCTCGACGACCACTTTGCCCTGCCACGTGCAGCGATACATCCCGTCGTCCGTGACCTTCCCAATGGGCGTTGCGGCGAGCTCCCACTTCGCGGCGATCGCCTGGACCTCTTTCACCCGGTCGCTCTTCGCCACGACCAGCATCCGCTCCTGCGATTCCGAAAGCAGGATCTCGTATGGGGTCATCCCCGGTTCGCGCGTCGGGACCTTGGAGAGGTCGATCTCCACGCCGACGCCGCCGCGCGCCGCCATCTCGGCCGACGACGACGTCAGCCCGGCGGCGCCCATGTCCTGGATCGCCACGATGTGGCCCGACGCGATCAGCTCGAGGCTCGCCTCCAGCAAGAGCTTTTCGGTGAAGGGATCGCCGACCTGCACCTGCGGGCGCCGCCGCTCGCTCTCGTGCGTCAGCTCCTCGGACGCGAACGAGGCCCCGTGGATACCGTCGCGACCTGTGCTCGAGCCGACGGCCAACAGGACGTTGCCCACGCCACGTGCGGCCGCCTTGATCAGGTCCTTCTCCTTGAGCACGCCGACGCACATGGCATTGACGAGCGGGTTCCCCGCGTAGCTCGGCGCGAAGTCAACCTCACCGCCAAGCGTCGGGACCCCAACGCAGTTCCCGTAATCGCCGATCCCGCGCACCACGCCGGCAAACAGATAGCGATTGCGCGCGTCGCCCGTCGGGCCGAACCGCAGGCTGTTGAGCAGCGCGACCGGGCGAGCGCCCATCGTGAACACGTCACGCAGGATGCCGCCCGCCCCGGTCGCTGCACCTTGGTACGGTTCGACCGCGGATGGATGGTTATGCGACTCGATTTTGAACGCGACCGCCCAGCCACCGGGGAGCCGCAACACGCCGGCATTTTCTCCCGGCCCCTGAACCACCTGCGGCCCGGTGGTCGGAAACGTCTTCAGGATGGGGCGCGAATGTTTGTAGGAGCAGTGCTCGCTCCAGAGCGCAGAGAAGATGCCGAGCTCGGGAAACGTGGGCGTCCGGCCAAGCATCGCGACGATGCGCGCGTATTCATCGGAGGTGAGATTGTGTTGCTGCACCAGCTCTGGGGTGATCTGCGGATCGGTCACTTCCTCGTCACGCCCTTCGCAACCGCGCGGAACACGCGCGCCAGGATGTTCGGCGCCGATTTTTTCATCAAGGACTGGGCCTCATCGGCGTCGAACCAGACACCGTGGCAATGCGTGCATTGATCGATCTGAATGCCGTCCCATTCGTGCGTGATGAGATCGTACCCGCACTTGGGGCACTTCATGTAGTGCGTCTTGCGCTCGCTCACCGCCGCGGCCTGCTGCGCCGCTGCGCGCTGTTGGCGCAGGAGCTCGGCGTCGCGGCGCGCGAAGTATTCGTCCTCGTTCTTGCTGTGCGTCATTGACGCGGCGGCACCGGAGGCGGGGCGGGAGGAGGCGCAATGTGTAAGGTGTCGCCGCCCGGATTGGGAAACGGCACGCGTCCGGGTGGGGAAGACGACTCGCCCGAGTAGCGATGCCCGTCCCAGCGCACGATCGCATCGACCACACGCCCGTCTTTCAGCGTGACGACGTCCATCGTGCCGCAGGTGTACTCGCAGCCGTTCTGGTAGAAGAGATAGGTGTATTGGCCCACGCGCCGCACGGCCGCCGGTGCCGCCCACAGCTCGTAGATCTCGCGCTCGCTCATGCCTGGATTGACCGTGCCCGTGTCGTTGGAGTTGTAAGGCACGTCGCGCGTGAGCGCCTGGCCCTGCGGAGCCGCGGGGGGTCTCGGATGCTGCGCGCCAGTCCGTCCCGCCGGCGCTCCCCCCCCACCAGGCCGCTCCTGGGGAGCGACCACACGCGTGCCGGCGGTATCGGGCCCGGGACGCACGGGCGGTGGCGGCGGGGTCTGGGCTGTCGTGCGGCCTCGGAGCTTGTCCCACGCCAGCCTCAGCTTCGCCTTCGCGGTGTCGACCTGGTCACACCCTAAGGTGGCGACCGTCAACAGCGCGCAAATCGCCAGCGTGCTGCGTCGCATTGCGAGCCTCCAGAGAGAGGAAGACGCGGGCGCCATCCTGACCGCCTAGGACCTGCGCGTTGCGGCGCTCCGGATGCGGCATGATTCCGACGACGTTGCGACCGGCGTTGCATACGCCGGCGATATCGTACAGCGACCCGTTCGGATTCTCTGTGACGTAGCGCAAGACCACCTGGCCGTTGGCCTCGAGCTCGGCCGCCGTCTGGACATCGGCGACATACCGGCCGTCGCCATGCGCGATGGGCAGTGTCAACTCTTCGCCCTGATCGTAGCTGGCGGTAAAGGGCGTGTCGGTCGCCTCGACGCGCACCCGCACCGGCCGCGACAGAAACTTGAGACGCGCGTTGCGCATCAACGCTCCGGGCAACAGACCCGCCTCACACAGAATCTGGAACCCATTGCAGATCCCGAGTACCGCGCCACCGGCACGGGCATGGGCCGCCACCGCACGCAGCACCGGTGCGAAGCGAGCGATCGCACCGGAGCGAAGGTAATCGCCGTAGCTGAAGCCGCCCGGCAGGATCACCGCGTCGGCCCGCTTCAGATCCGTATCCTTGTGCCAGACGAAGTAGGCATCCGAACCCGCGGCGCGGGCCGCGTCGAGCGTGTCCGCGTCGCAATTCGAGCCGGGGAAGACGACTATGGCGACACGCTGCATTCGTAATCCTCGGTCACGGGATTGGCGAGCAGCCGGTCGCACATCGTGCGCGCCTTCGCGGCCGCCTCCTCGCGCGTTGCGGCTTGGACCTGCAACACGAGGTGTTTGCCGGCGCGGACGCTGGCGACCTCACCGAAGCCGAGCGCCTGTAGCGCGTGCTGGACTGCCTGGCCCTGCGGGTCGAGGAGCGAGGCGCGAGGCATCACCCGGATTTCCACCGTATATGCCGCCCCCCCCCCTCCGCTCATGCCACCCCTCCCGCCCCCGTGCCGGGACGCCTCGGTCCGCGGTAGGTCGCTTCGCTCTCGTCAATCTCAATCGGGCCCGCGATCTCGGCCTCCTCGTCCTCGGCAGCGGCCTTGAAGAAGCCGAGCAGAATCGCCCGGCCCACGCCGTAGGTCATGTAGGCGATGCCCAGTGGGAAGAGGAACGTATCGTGCTTCCAGATCCCGAATACCAGGATAACAACAATCAGCGTGAGCCCCAATAGTCCGCTGACCGTTCGGAAGCCGGCGCGGGGCAGTGTGGCATAATGGACGTTGCTGACCATCAGGATCGTCAAGGCGATCATCAAGAAAGTGAGCAGCAGATGCCACGGCAGGCCGTGCAGCGACGCGTACAACGGCGTCTGCGAGAACGGGAAATACGTCGCCAGCGTCATCCCGGCCGCCGGGGACGGCAGTCCGATGAAGTACGTTTTGGCGCGACCCGCCTGCGTCACGTTGAACCGCGCCAGCCGGATCGCGGCCGCCATTACGTAGAAGTAGCAGAAGATCCACGAGGCCCCACCACTCCCCCCGCTCGCGGAGCCGGCGGCGAATTCAACCTGATACATAAGGAAAGCGGGCGCGACACCGAAGCTGACGATGTCGACGAGACTGTCCAGCTCGGCGCCGAACCGCGTCCCCGTGCCCGAGATCCGGGCGACCCGCCCATCGAGCGTATCGAGAATCCCCGCGAAGACGATGAACCACCCGGCGCGGTAGAATTCGCCGCGCGTGGCGAGCACCATCGCCCAGATGCCGAAGAACAGATTGAACAGCGTGAAGAGACTCGGCACCACGATCACGACGCGGCGCAGCGGCAGTGGCGGCGGTCTCACGCGTACTCCGCCAGGACGGTCCCGCCCACGCGGACGCGGTCGCCGGGCTTGACCTTGACCACCGGATGCGCGGAAAGGGGAAGGAACACGTCGGTACGCGAACCGAACCGGATCAACCCCAGGCGATCGCCCTGCGTCACGCGGGCTCCGGGCTTCGCGTCCGTCACGATGCGCCGCGCGATCAGGCCGGCGATCTGCCGGACGAGCACGCGGCCGCGCGGGCCGCGCAACCCGATCGACGACTGCTCATTGTCGAGACTCGCTTTCTCGTCTGCCGCGTGCAGGAACTTGCCCCTGTTGTAGTTCACCAGCTCCACGGTTCCGTCGACAGGGTAGCGATTCACGTGCACGTCGAAGACCGATAGGAAAATGGAGATGCGCACCGCGCGCTCTTTCACGTACATGGGCTCCTCGGTCTCGATCACGTGGACCACATGCCCCTCGGCCGCCGCGAGGACGTAGCGCTCACCGCGCGGGCCAGCGCGAAGCGGATCGCGAAAAAACGCGACGACCCAGACGGCGAGAATCCCGAGCAGGATGGCGACCGGCCACCACAGCCAGGCGGCTACCGCTGTCAGGATCCAGGCTGCTGCGATGAAGGGCCATCCCTCGGGTGCGATCCTCACCCCAATTCTTTCCCCGTGATGCGTCGATACGCATCGCGATACCGTTCGCTCGTCGCCTGGACGACTTCCGGTGGGAGGGGCGGTGGCGGCGCTTCACCGTTCCACTTGCCTCGCTTCTTCAGGTCCGCCAGGTAGTCGCGCAGCGGCTGCTTGTCGAAACTTGGCTGGCTGCGGCCCGGCTGGTACCGATCGGCGGGCCAGAAACGCGACGAGTCGGGCGTCAGGATCTCGTCGATTACCATCAGCTCGCCTTGCGGCGTCGTTCCGAACTCGAACTTGGTGTCGGCGATGATGATGCCGCGCTTCGCCGCGTAATCGCGGCCGGCCTCGTACAGCGCCAGACTGGCGCCGCGCAGCCGCTCGGCGGTCAGTCGCCCGAGTGCATTCACGACGTGATCGAATGTGACGTTCTCGTCGTGACCCTGTTCAGCCTTGGTCGCCGGCGAGAAAATCGGGGGATCGAGCTGGGCGCTTTCAACGAGCCCTTGCGGCAGCGGCTCACCGGCCAGTGTACCGGACTGTTGGTACTCCGCCCAGGCAGACCCCGAGATGTAGCCACGCACGACGCACTCGAACGGCACGGTCGTGGCGCGACGCGTCAACATCGCGCGCCCGAGTAACTCATCACGGTGCGGAGCGAGAACGGGAACGCGCGCGACAATCTCTTCGACATCGGCCGTCAACAGGTGATGCGGCATGACCGATGTGAGGCGCGCGAACCAGAAGGCACTCATCTGGGTGAGCACGGCGCCTTTGTGCGGTACCGCTTCGCGCATCACGACATCGAAAGCGCTCACCCGATCGCTCGCGACGAGCAGCAGCGTCACATCATCCACTTCGTAGACTTCGCGCACCTTCCCGCGTCGCAGCAGCGGCAACGGCAGTTGGCTCTGTACCAGCACACCGGTCATACCTGAACCTCCGCTGCAGCAGCCGCCGGAGCGGCGGCCTGAATGGCACGCATCAGATCGGGGAGGACCCGATCAAGGAACTCGTCGACTTGCTGTGGCGCGCGGCCCACATACGCCGCGGGATCGAGCTCGTCCGGGGTCGCGCGAACCTTGAGACGCTGGAACTCGGGAGCGCGGGCGAGGTGGTCGAGCAGCTGGTCCGTTCCCTGGAGGCTGTGAGTGCGGATCACCTCGTGGAGCTGCTGACGGTCACCTCCCGCCTTCACGCCGCGCATCAAGAGTCGCTCGGTGGCGAGAAACGGCATCGCCTTGGCGACATGCTGTGTGATCGTGTCTTCCCGCACTTCCAGGCCCGCCGCGACGTTGATCGCGAGCACGAGAATCGCGTCAGTGGCGAGGAAGGCCTCGGGAATCACGAGCCGGCGATTCGCGCTGTCATCGAGCGTCCGCTCGAGCCACTGCGCTGCCGCCGTATGCCAGGCGTTGCCTTCCAACTCGATCACGAATCGAGCGAGGCTGGTGATCCGCTCGGCGCGCATCGGGTTACGTTTGTACGGCATCGCGGATGAGCCGACCTGTTCGCTCTCGAACGGCTCGAGCAGCTCGCCCTCATGCTGCAGCAGCCGCAAGTCGGTTGCGAACTTGGCGGCCGACTGCGCAACGCCGGAGAGAACGGCCATCACCTGTGCGTCGAGCTTGCGGGTGTACGTCTGGCCGGTGATCGGGAGAGCGTGCTCGAACCCCATCGCGCGGGTCACGCGGCTGTCGAGCTCGGTGACCTTCGCATGATCCCCGTCGAACAGCTCGAGAAAGCTCGCCTGCGTGCCCGTCGTGCCCTTGACGCCGCGGAAGCGGAGCGTCGTGATCCGGTTCAACAGCTCCTCGGCGTCCAGCGCGAACTCCTGCATCCACAGCGTCATCCGTTTGCCGACGGTCGTGAGCTGCGCGGGCTGAAAATGCGTGTACGCCAGACAGGGAAGCGCCCGATAGCGACGAGCCACCGCCCCCATGGCGACCAGGAGCGCGCCGATCCGTCCCAACAACAGCTGCATCGCCTCGCGCATGAGCACGAGGTCGGCATTGTCCGTGACGTAGGCGCTCGTCGCGCCCAGATGAATGAAGGGGCGGGCGGCCGGCGCTTGATCGCCGAGATGGTGGATGTGCGCCATCACGTCATGCCGCAGCCGCCGTTCGTACTCAGCCGCCTTGTCGAGATCCGCATCGTCGAGATGCGAACGAAGCTGATTCACCGCTTCATCCGAAATCCTGACTCCCAGATCCTTTTCCGCTTCCATCAGCGCCAGCCACAGCCGGCGCCACAAACCGATGCGGCGGCGCTCGCCCCAGAGCGCCTGCATGGTGGGAGAGGCGTAGCGCGCGGAGAGCGGCGAGACCCAGCTCAAACCGCGGCCTTCGCCCGCGCGACCAGATTGTTCCAGTCGGCGAGGAACTGGTCGAGGCCCCGATCGGTGAGCGGATGCATGAGCAGCTTCTTGAGCACGTCGGGCGGCAGGGTCGCGACGTCGGCCCCGATCATCGCCGCTTCGACGACATGGCGGGGATGGCGGATCGAGGCCGCGAGAATCTCGGTCTCGATGTTGTAGTTGTCGAAAATGGTACGGGCTTCGCGGATGACGTCCATGCCTTCCTGCCCGACATCATCGAGACGGCCAATGAACGGGCTCACGTACGAGGCGCCCGCCTTCGCCGCGATCAAGCACTGTACACTCGAGAAGCACAACGTGACGTTCGTCCGAATGCCGTCTGCGGCGAGCCGGCGCACCGCCACCATCCCGGCCTCGATCATCGGAATCTTTACCACGATGTTCTCGGCGATCTTCGCGAGCTCCTTGCCTTCCGTAACCATCCCGTCCGTATCCACGGCGACGACTTCGGCGGAGACCGGCCCGTCGACCAGCGAGCAGATCTCCTTCAGCACGTCCCGGGGATCGAGATCGCCGGCCTGCTTGGACAGCAAGGACGGATTGGTGGTGATGCCATCGATCAGACCGGCCTGCGCCGCCCAGCTGATGTCCTCGAGGCTCGCGGTGTCGAGGAAAAACTTCATGACGTAGACTCCTCGGCGTAGAGGTCCGGAGGATAGTGCACCGCTTCCAGATACAAGCCCTGGGGCGGGGCAGGCGGGCTGGCCGCCAGATTGTCAGTTGCAGCGAGCAAACGGGGAAAGTCCGCCGGCGGGCGCCGGCCGAGGGCGATGTCGACCATGGTGCCGACGATGAAGCGCACCATGTGATGCAGAAATCGATCGGCCTCGACCGTGAACGCCATCCCGACTCCGTCCGCTCGCGGCGCCCATTGCGCAAGCGCCACGCGGCATCGGTAGTGAGTGGTGTTCGCACCGGCCGCGGCCAGGCCGCGAAAGCTGTGCTCTCCAACGAGTGCCGCCGCGGCACTCCCCAACGCGCCGACGTCGAGCGCTTGACCAAGCGCCCATTCATAGGGCCGGCGGAACGGCGACGCCGCAGCCTCGTCGGTGCCGATCAGGTACCGGTAGCGCCGCGCCGTCGCGCTGCGCCGAGCATCGAACCCCGGCGTCATCACATGCACCTGCTGCACCCAGATCTCGCGCGGCAACAGCGCATTCATGGCGCGCCGCAACTCGGCCGGCTGCCACCCCTCAATACCCAGGAAACTGACACCCTGGCCGAGCGCGTGGACGCCGGTATCCGTTCGCCCAGCGCCGGTCGCGGCGGTCTTGCGACCCATGATCCGCTCGAGCACGGCTTCGAACTCGGCCTGCACCGTGCGATCTGCCGGCTGCCGCTGCCACCCTGCGAAGCCACCCCCGTCGTACTGGATCACCGCTAGAAAGGGGCGGCTTGTCACGCGGGGAAAGATGCAACTCGTTGTCACTATTTGACAAGGGTGATAGCCTTAATCCTTCATGGATTCTCCGCTGAAGCATGCATTGAGCGCCCTCGCCAATCGCCAATCGCTCTCCGCAGAGCAGACGGCGGAGGTGTTCGGCGTGGTGATGAACGGCGACGCGACACCGGCGCAGATCGGCGGGCTACTGCTGGGGCTGCGCGCAAAAGGCGAGACCGCCGACGAGCTCGCCGGCGCGGCGCGGGCGCTGCGCAACGCGATGGTCCGCGTCGACGCCACGCACGAACACCTGGTCGATACCTGCGGCACCGGTGGCGGTAATGTCTCGACGTTCAACATTTCGACCGTGGCCGCCTTCGTGGCCAGCGGGGCCGGCGCTGTTGTCCCCAAGCACGGCAATCGCTCGTACACCTCACGTTGCGGCTCCGCCGATGTGCTCGAGGCGCTAGGCATTCGCATTGTGCTGGATGCCGCGAGCGCGAGTCGTGTGTTGCGCGAAGCGGGCGTCGTGTTCTTGTTCGCCCAGAGTTTTCATCCTGCGATGAAGCACGTGGGCCCCGTTCGTCGTGAGCTCGGCACGCCCACGCTGATGAATTTGGTCGGTCCGTTGGCGAATCCCGCGAGCGTGAAGCGGCAGGTCATCGGGGTCGCCGAGCCAGACCGGGCACCGGTCGTCGCCGAGGCACTGGTTCGCCTGGGCGCCGAGCATGCGCTGGTGGTCCACGGCCGCGTGGGTATGGACGAGATCTCACCGCACGGCGTGACCGATGTCTGGGAAGTGAAGGATGGGGCGGTGCGGACGTGGGAAATCGATCCCGAGCGCTTCCGGCTCGCCATCACGGATGTGTCGCAACTGCAGGGCGGGGAACCCGCGGTAAATGCGGAGCGAGTCGAGCGGATTCTCGGAAACGGTGCGTCCACCGGGGGGGCGGGGGGGGCGCTCGATCAGGTGGGGCTCGCGGCGGTGCTCCTCAATGCCGGGGCGGCGATCTACGTGGCGGGTATTGCGGCGTCGCTGGCCGAAGGCATCGGACGCGCGCGCGAAGTCGTGGCGTCGGGCGCCGCGCGTGCGGCACTCGAGCGGCTCCGCAAGGCAACCGCTAGTATTTCCTGATGACGCCGACGACGACTCCCTGCACAATCACGTCGCGCTCGTTGAGGCGGAGCGGCTGCACGTTCTCATTGGCTGGCTGCAGCCTGATCCAGCCGCCGGGTTCGCGATAGAAGCGCTTGACCGTGGCGCCCTCTCCATGGACCAGCGCGATCACCGTCTGGCCGGCGTCGGCCTGGTTCCGCTCCTGGACCACGACGTAATCCCCGTCCTTGATGTGCTCGTCGATCATCGAGTCGCCGCGAACCTTCAGGACATAGCTGCGTCCGCGCCTCGGCAGCAGCTCGTCTGGCACAGCGATGGTTTCGTCGCCGGTCATTGCCTCGATCGGCGCTCCCGCCGCGACGAGTCCCAACAGCGGTACCTCCGTCGCGCCCGTCTGACCCTTGGGCGGAACGATCTCGATCGCGCGGCTCTCGTTGTGGGTGCGCCGGATGTACCCTTTGCGCTCGAGGTTGGTGAGGTGCTCGTGGACCGTGGCCAGGGATTGAAAGCCAAACTGGCGGGCGATCTCCTCGAAGCTCGGAGCGTACCCCTTTTCTTCGATGTGTTTCGAGATGTAATCGAGGATCTCGCGCTGGCGCCGCGTGACCGGCATACTGGCTCCCGAAGATTTACCGAACGATTAATCTACCCGAATAACGACCGAATGCAAGGATGCCGGATAACCCGCGCGCCACCTCGCTAAACGGTATTCTCGCCGTCACTCGATCGCGCGTCGCGGCTCTTGAGGGCAGGGCCAAGCAGCTCGAGCGGGCCGCGGCGGCGGCACCCGCGCCCCGGCCATTTCCGCAGCCCGGGCCCACCGTCGGTGTGATTGCGGAAGTGAAGCGTCGCTCCCCTTCTCAAGGCGCGATTCGCGAGGACCTCGACCCAGTCGCCCACGCCGACGCGTACGAGCGCGGGGGCGCCGTCGCGGTGTCGGTACTGACGGACGAAGCGCACTTTGGAGGATCGATTGACGACCTCAGGCGCGTTTCAGCAAGCATCAGCGTGCCGGTGCTCCGAAAAGACTTCGTGATCCATAACGTGCAGATTCCCGAGGCGAGAGCAGCGGGTGCGAGCGCCGTCCTGTTGATCGCGCGGGTGTTGAAGGCGGCGGAGCTGAAAACGCTTGCGGCCGCCGTGCGTGAGTGGCAGATGGTGCCCTTGATCGAAGTGCATACCGCGAATGAACTGGAAGCGGCCCTCGACGCAGGGCCGAGCGTGCTCGGCGTCAACGCCCGCGACCTCGACTCGTTCGTGGTGGACCTCGGAGCTGCTGAGAAGCTGCTTGCTCGTGTCCCCGCGAGCGTCCCGGTGGTCGCCGAGAGCGGGGTCGAGACGCGGACAGATGTCGAGCGTCTGGCGGCAGCGGGGGCGGACTTCGTCCTCGTCGGCACGAGCGTCGCGCGTCAGAAAGATCCGGAGAGAGCGGTGAGGGCTCTCGTGGGAGTCCAAAGACACGATGGAGTTCGATCGTGATTTCACAGGCTGAAGCCGGCCGCTTCGGTCCGTACGGTGGCCGCTATGTCCCCGAGACGCTGATGCACGCGCTCGAGGAGCTGGCAGGCGTGTACGACACGGCTCGCGACGACCCGCGATTCTGGGCCGAGCTCGAAGCGCTCCTCAAGAACTACGTCGGCCGCCCGACGCCGATCACAGCGGTTCCCCGGCTGTCCGCGCAGGTCGGTGCCTCCGTCATACTGAAGCGCGAGGATCTCAACCACACCGGCGCGCACAAGATCAACAATACGCTGGGACAGGTGCTGCTGGCGCAGCGGATGCACAAGCGCCGCATCATCGCGGAAACCGGGGCCGGCCAGCACGGCGTCGCGACCGCGACGGTGTGCGCGCGGTTTGGCCTCGAGTGTGTCGTCTACATGGGCGAGGAAGACATGCGGCGGCAGCGGCTCAACGTCTACCGCATGGAGTTGATGGGCGCGACGGTGGTGCCGGTCACGTCGGGAACGCGGACGCTCAAGGATGCGACGAACGAAGCGTTACGCGATTGGGTCACGAACGTGACGACCACGCATTACATCATCGGCTCCGTGGTGGGGCCCGACCCTTTTCCGCGACTTGTTCGCGATTTCCAATCCGTGATTGGACGGGAGGCGCGCGCGCAGATGCTGGACCAGATCGGCCGGCTGCCAGGCACGGTGGTCGCGTGCGTGGGTGGCGGATCGAACGCGATGGGCATTTTCTCGGCCTTCCTGGAGGACAAGGCGGTGCGGCTCGTCGGCGTGGAAGCCGCGGGTGAAGGGATGAAGACGCAGCGGCATGCCGCCACGCTGGCCGCCGGTCGTCCGGGCGTCTTTCACGGCAGCCTGAGCTATCTGTTGCAGGATGGCGACGGACAAGTCCAGCCAGCGCACAGTGTTTCGGCGGGGCTCGATTACCCGGGCGTGGGCCCCGAACACGCTTACCTGAAAGACACGGGTCGCGTATTGTATGAAGCCGTTACGGACCGGGAGGCCCTGGACGCCTTCGCCGCCCTCTCGCGCCTAGAAGGCATCCTCCCGGCGCTCGAGAGCGCCCACGCGATCGCCTGGGTGATGCGGGCGAAGCGAGCCTCCGACGAACTCATCCTGATCAACCTGAGCGGCCGCGGCGACAAGGATGTCGCCATGGTTGCCGAGCTTACGGGAGCAACGCTCTGACGAATCCCGCGTCGCAGATCCCCGAGCTGGCCCTCCCGCCGTCGCAGGTCGAGGAGCTGATGCAGGTCATCAGCAAGGGGATGCGGGCGACGCAGTTGTATCTGCCGAACAATCCCGTCTACCAGCGCGCCGTCGACAACATCCGGTCCGCCTTTCGCCAGATCTGGCAGTCGACCGAACAGCTGATCTTCGATATCGGCGAAACGGAGATGCGCTGGGAGGATCACTCCATCTACAGCCAGGACCAGCGCAACGAAAGCATCGCGTGGACGCTGTACAAGGACGGCGTGCGGTCGCTCACGTTCAAGCTCGGCATCGAAGACACGGAGATCGTCCGCTTCCTGACGGTGCTGCAGCACGCGAAGAACCTCCAAGCGGACGCACCAGACGATCTACTGACCTTGCTCTGGGCGGAAGACTTCCAGTTCGTCACCTACACGTTCCGCGAGCTCGCGAGCGAGAACGCGGTGCCGATCGAGCGTTCGGAGAAAGGCGCGCCCACGATCGGCGGCGGTGGCACCCCGGGCGGGGACGGGGGCTCCGCGGATGCGGCGACCGTCCGCCGGCAGGTCGAAGAAGAAGCGCCCCCCAAGCGCGAAGGACTCGTGTCGATCGACGATTTCGACACGACGCTCTATTTCCTCGACGACAAGGAGATCGAGTATCTGCACAAGGAAGTCGAGCGAGAATACGCACAGGACCTGCGCGGCAATGTGCTCGCGATGCTGTTCGACTTGCTCGAGCTGCAAACGTACGGCACGGTCCGCGCCGAGCTGCTGTCGATCGTCGAGAACTTCATTCCGTATCTGCTCGGCGCCAGCGATTTCCGCTCCGTCGCCTTCATCTTGCGCGAGTGCAAGGTCATCCTGCAGCGCGCCCGCGAGCTGATTCCGGAACATCGGCAAATCCTGGAAGGGCTCCCGGCCCGGCTGTCCCAAACGGACGCGCTGTCACAGCTGCTGCAATCGCTCGACGAGGCGACGAGTCACCCGACCGAAGCGGAGCTGAGCGAGCTGTTCAGCGAGCTCCGCGCCGAAGCGCTCGGGACGTTGATGGGATGGCTGCCGAAGCTGGCCAACGAGCGGGTGCGAAGTCTGGTGCAGGGCTCCGCCGAGCGGCTGGCGCAGTCCCATGCGGCAGAAGTCCTGAAAGCCCTTGCGAGCGCCGATCCGGCCGTGCAGCTGGAGATGGTACGGCTCGCCGGCCGGCTCAAGCTCCCGGGCGCGCCAGACGGCATGGGTGCGCTGCTCGAACGGGGCGAACGCGAGCTGAAGCTCGCCGTCGTAGAGGCGCTCACGACCATCGGCACCCCCGGCGCGACGCGTCTCCTGGAAAAGGCGATTGAGGACCAGGAGCGCGATGTGCGCATCACCGCGGTGAAGTTTCTGGGCCAGCGGGGCCACCGCAATGCCTTTTCGCGCATCGAGGCCGCCGTGACGGGCGGCAAGCTCAAAGACGCCGATCTGACCGAGAAGATGGCCTTCTTCGAGGCGTACGGCGCCCTGGCTGGCGAGTCCGGTATTCCGACGCTCGAAAAGCTGCTCGTCGCCAGGGGCGGCCTGCTGGCCCGCAAGGCAGATCCGGAGACGCGCGCCTGCGCCGCGATGGCGCTCGGCAAGATTCGCTCGCCGGCGGCGCGGGAAATCCTGCAGAAGGTGACCCAGGATAAGGAGCCGCTCGTGCGCAACGCGGTGAGCCGCGCGCTGCGCGACGTGGGAGGACCGGCATCATGACGGCGCCGGGCGGGAAACGGCTGTCGATGATGGAGACCGTCCAAACCACGGACGGCTTCCTCCGGCATGCCGGCCGGGACTTCCTCGTCGTGCTGTACACCGCCTTCCGCTCGCTGAAGCTCTATCCGATCGAGAACGCGCAGGTGCAAAAGGCGCTCGACGATCTGGCGGCGACCACGAAACAGTTGCTCGATGTCGAGCGCGAGCTCGAGGTCCGGATCCAGGGCGAGTTCATCTTCGTAAACTCGACGCGGCTGCGCCTCGATCTCGACAACTACGCCTCCTTTTCGCACATCCTGGGTGTCCTCCAGCAATGCGGCATCGGCGCCGTGCGGGTCGACGAGGGGGTGGACCGCAAACAGCTCCAGATCTTCGTCTCGCTGTTGCTCGCCTACGCCGCGAAGGAAGCCAACCCCAACAAGCTGTTCGAGCTGTCGCAGAAGCTGACCGACGGCGCCGTCTCACACATCAGTGTCGAGCCGCCGCTCGAAGCTGAGGAGGACGTCGAAGAGGAGGAACGGCAAAAGGAAGCGGCGAAGCGGACCTACGCGCGCTCGGTAGCGGTGACCAAAGAGGTCATCAACAGCATTCGCATGGGCCGCACCGCCAACGTGAAGAAGGTGAAGCGCGCGGTGCAGGCCATCGTCGATCAGGTGCTCAACAATGAGTCATCACTGGTCGGCTTGACCACACTCCGCGACTATGATGAGTACACGTTCACGCATTCCGTGAACGTCTGCATCTTCTCGGTGGCGCTGGGGCGCAAGCTCGGGCTGACGAAGCTGCAGCTCTACGATCTCGGCATGTCGGCGTTGTTCCACGATGTCGGCAAGTCTCGCGTGCCCCTGGAGGTCCTAAATAAGGAAGGGGGCTTGACCGAAGAAGAATGGCGGATCATGCAGGCTCACCCCTGGTTGGGTGTGCTGACGCTATTCGGGTTGCGCGGCTACGGAGAGATCCCCTACCGCGGGATGGTGGCCGCGTACGAACACCACATGAAGATCGACCTGACGGGCTACCCGAAGTCGATCCGCGGCCGGGAGCTCTCGATCTACTCCAAGATCATCGCCGTGGCCGACGGGTTCGATGCGGCGACGAGCCGCCGTGTGTATCAGACCGTGCCGATTCAGCCCGATCAAGTGCTCAAGGAGATGTGGGAGAACCCCCGGCGCGGGTATGATCCGGTCGTGGTGAAGGCGTTTATCAACCTGATCGGGATCTACCCCGTGGGCACGTGCGTCATTCTCGATACCTACGAAGTGGCGCTGGTCCACAGCGCGAACCCCGATGTGGCGCACGTCCACCGACCGGTGGTGCGCCTGGTCACCACCCCCGACGGCGCGCTACTCACGCCGGGCACGATCGTCGATCTTTCAGAGAAGGACGCGAACGGCAGCTATCCGCGCACCATCGTCAAGGTCACCGACCCTGTCAAATACGGGATCAACGTCAGCGACTACTTTGTCTGAGCCGGCCTCCTCCATCAAGGCACGGTGGCGGGCGCTCGGCACGTCACGTGCGCTGATTCCCTACCTGACCGCCGGTTTTCCCGATTTCACCCGCTCGCTCGAAGCGATCCGGGGCGTCGCTGCCGCCGGAGCGGATTTCCTCGAGGTGGGCGTGCCCTTCTCGGATCCGCTCGCGGATGGGCCGACGATTCAGCGGACGACACAGGCGGCCCTGGAGCAGGGGATGACCGTGCCGCGCGTCCTGGAGCTGGTCCGCAAAGCGGACAGCCCGATCCCCATCATCATCATGACGTACCTGAATCCCGTGCTCTCCTTCGGGATGCAGCGATTCGTCGAAGCGGCGCGCGCCGCAGGCGCGGCGGGCGTGTTGCTCACCGATCTCCCCGCGGGCGCCGATCCGGCGGTCGAACAGACGGTTCGCGATAGCGCTCTCGACCTGATTCGCCTGGTCGCACCGACAACTGATGACCGACGACTAGAGACCGCAGTGTCAGGCGCCACCGGGTTCGTGTACCTGATCTCGCGGCTCGGGGTCACGGGGGCGCGTGACACGGTGCCGGCCGACCTGGATGCGCAGGTCCGGCGCATTCGCGCCATCACACGACTTCCGGTGGCCGTCGGATTCGGAATCAGCACACCGGCGCAGGCGGCCGCGGCGGCGCGCGCCGCGGATGGCGTCGTGGTGGGCAGCGCGCTGCTGGACGCGCTGGCGCAGGACGGCGTGGCCGGCCTGGAGCGGTTGACGCGCGACCTGGCCGCCGCGGTGCACGGATGAGGGTCGCCCGGTTCGTCAGCCTCTACAGTCAGGCGCTGGCGTGGGTCGGCACCGCGCTGCTCGTCGCGGTCCTCAGCGCCGACCACCGCTGGCTGGCGCAAATCCCCGAAATCGTCGTGCTGTTCGGCGCGGCGGTGGCGCTGCGCGGCCTGTCCGTCCCGCTCAGCAAGTACTCCTATCTCACACAGACCGCGCTCGTCGGACTGGCCGGTAGTCTGCTGGTCGGTGTACCCGCGACCGCCCTGGCGATCGCCGGTGCGACGCTCGTCACCGATTCGGCGTGGCAACGCAAGCCGCTGCGCGTCTCGTGGATCAATCTCGGACGGGAGGTCATCACGCTCGTCGCGGCCTACGGCGTGTACGCGGCGGCGCTGGAGTGGCTCGACATGCCGAACGGCGTGCCGGTCCTCAACATCGAGCTCCTGCCCGCGCTGGCGGGCTACGCGCTCGCCTACTTCGTGTTCGGCCGCGTGCTCTTCTACTTCAGTCTCATCATCCGCGCCAAGCTCGAGCCGGCGGAGCGGCTGATGGTCGTGCGGTACGAAGTGATCACTTACGCGGCGACGCTGCTCGCCGCGACGATTTTCGTCGGCGCGGTGGTCGCCTGGTCGTTCGGTGCGTGGCTGCTGGTGGGGCTCGTGCTCACGTTCCTCGGCCTCTTGCTCAAGCAGATGATCGAAGAGGCGATCTCCGCCGAGGAGTTGAACAAGATCCACGCGATGGAAGCGGTGATTACCGCCAACATCAGTCTCCAGGACTCGTTCCAGCGGATCGAGCGCCTGGCGAACCGGCTGGTGGATTGGGGCGACTTCCGTATCTACCGGCTGCATGACAGTGTGCTGTCGCTCGTGCACCGGTCGGAGCGGGGCCGCGAAGGACGCCGTGAGCCATCGCAGGATACCGTCGCCCTGCGGCAGGCCGTGGCGACCAGTGGCGAGACCGTCGTGATCGATGACATCACCCGGGACAAGCGGATCGCCGACGCGCCCCTCGAGGTCCAGAGTCTCGTGATCGTCCCGCTCAAGTTCGGGGATCAGGTGATCGGCACGCTGGAGCTCGAGCATCACAAGAAGAATTGCTATCGTCGGCAGGACATCCTGACGATCACCACCTTCGCAAGCCAGCTGGCGACGGCGGTCCATATCACCGACCTGCGCCGGCCGCTCGTGGAGACGGTGGAGCGGATGACTCGCCAGCTCGCGACCATCGCGCAAACCGCGGAAGCGTTGAAGGGCGTGGCCTCCGCGGTGGCGCAATCCACGGGCGTCATCCGCGAGGGCGTGCGTCGCGAAGAGGGGGCAGTGTCGGGCGGTCTGGAAGCGACGGAGACCCTGTCGCAGGTGTCCCGCCGAGTGTCCGATGATGGGGCCGGGGCGGCGCGCGCCTCGACCGCGGCGAGCGAAGTCGCCAGCCGCAACCGCACGCAGATTCGCGAAGCGATTGAACGCCTCGTCGCCCTCAAGGCGTTCGTCGGGGAGAGCTCGAGTAAGGTCCAACAGCTCGGCCAGGTGAGCCGCCGCATCACCGGCTTCATTGCGTCGATCCGCGAGCTCGCCGACATGACGAATCTCTTGTCGCTCAACGCCGCGATCGAGGCGGCGCGGGCCGGCAAGCACGGCAAGGGGTTCGCCGTCGTCGCCGATGAAGTACGCCGGCTGGCCGAGCAGAGCGCGAACGCGGCGGCCGAGGCCGGCGAGCTCGTCCAGGACATCCACACCCAAGTCGGCGAAGTGGTCGAGCAAATGCGCCGCGGCCAGGTGAACGTCGGAGATGTGGAGGAGCTGTCGGCCGCGGCGCTCGAAGCCCTGGATGCCATCGTCGCGGCGACGGCGGAAGCGACCGCCCACGCCGGCCGCATCACCGCCGCCGCCGGCGAGCAGCATCAGGCGTTCGCGCGCCTGCGCGAGCGGATCAACGCCATTGCCAGCGTCGCGGGAGAGAACCGGCTCCAGGCCGATGACGTCGCCACGCGGGCGGTGCAAGCCGCCGAAGGCCTGTCCGATCTCGAGCGCGCCACGCGGGACCTGGAGCAGGTTGCGACCATGCTGCGCGATCTGACGCGCGGGTTCGCCAACGTCAACTGAACGGGCCTTCGTGGCCCTCGGCTCGAACATTGGCGATCGCGCGGCACATCTGGCGTATGCGCGGTCGCGGCTGGGGGCGCTCCCGGGAACGCGACTCGTGGCGGCCTCGGACATCGAAGAAACGGCGCCTATTGGACCGGTTGCGCAGCCGCCATTTTTGAACCAAATGGTTCTGCTCGAAACGACGCTGGACCCGACGGCACTCTTGGCGCACTGCCGGGCCATCGAAGTCGAGCGGGGGCGCGAGCCTCCCCCGCGGCAGCGCTGGGGACCGCGGACCCTGGACCTCGACATCGTGCGGTATGGCACCAAGACTGTACGGAGTCCCGACCTGACGATTCCGCACCCGGAGCTGCCCAACCGCGATTTCTGGCAGCGCGAAATCGCCGAGCTGGAAAGGGAACATGGCTAGCATCACGACGCGCGCGTTGCTCGAAATGAAGGAGAAGGGCGAGCGCATCGTCGCGCTGACCTGTTACGACGCGCTCTTTGCGCGCCTGCTCGACGCCTGCGGGATCGACATCCTGCTCGTCGGCGATTCGCTCAACCAGGTGCTGGCGGGCGCGCCCTCCACACTTTCGGCGACCCTCGATCAGATGATCTATCACACGACGATGGTGCGCCGCGGCACCGAGCGCGCCATGGTCGTTTGCGACATGCCGTTCCTCAGCTACCAGGTCTCGCCGGAAGACGCGCTGCGCAATTGCGGCCGGGCGCTGAAGGAAACGGGCTGTCACGCCGTGAAGATCGAGGGAGGACAGCCAATGGCCGCGACGGTCCGGCGGCTCGTCGATATCGGCATCCCCGTCATGGGCCACATCGGGCTCACGCCCCAGTCGGTGCATGCGCTGGGGGGCTACCGGGTGCAGGGCCGTGAGGACGCCGCGGCGGGGCGGCTCAAGGCCGACGCCACAGCCCTCCAGGACGCCGGCGCGTTCGCCGTCGTGCTCGAGCTGGTGCCCGCGCCGCTGGCATCGCAGATCACCAAGTCGCTCACGATCCCGACCATCGGGATCGGCGCCGGTCCCGCATGCGACGGCCAGGTGCTCGTGCTGCACGACATGCTCGGCCTGAACGATCAATTCTCGGCAAAATTCGTCAAGAAATACGCGGCACTGGCGGAAGATGTCCGGGAAGCCGCCCGCGTGTTCGCCGCCGAAGTGCGCGAGGGCCGTTACCCGGGGCCGGAGCACTCGTTCGGCAAATGATCAATGATCAATGACCAACGATCATTGAAAATTGATCATTGATCATTGATTATTGATCATTCTGACCGGAGGGAAGCCGTGTCGAAGACGGAAGACGAAAAGCTCGCCAAGCTGATCAAGAAAAACATGGCCAAGGCGGCGAAAGCGAAGCCCAAGGCGCGCAAGCGCTACGACCCGACGCTGCCGCCGGACAGTACGGACGATGACATCGAGCGTCGCGACTTCTTTTCGGAGATGAAGAAGCGCGAGTTCTAGTTGCGCGAGCTCTCCAGCCTTACCGAGATGCGCTCCTGGTCTCGCACCGAGCGCTCTCGCCGCCACACCATCGGCTTCGTTCCCACTATGGGGTTTCTCCACGAGGGGCACCTCCGCCTCGTCGACCGCGCGCGCGAGCTGGCCGAGCGCGTCGTCGTCAGCATCTTCGTCAATCCGCTGCAGTTCGGGCCGACCGAGGACCTCGCCCGCTATCCCCGTGACCTCCCGCGCGACCGCCAGCTGGCCGAGGGACGGGAAGTGGATTGCTTGTTCGTCCCGGAGGCGGCCGCGATGTACACGGGAGAACCACTGGTCCGCGTGATTCCGGGAGCGGCGGCCGATACGCTCGAAGGTGCCGCGCGGCCCGGGCACTTCATCGGCGTGCTCACCGTGGTCGCCAAGCTGTTTCACATCGTCGAGCCCGATGTCGCGGTGTTCGGCCGCAAGGACTTTCAACAGGCAATGCTGGTAAAGCGACTCGTCCAGGATCTCGACTTTCCCGTCACGATCGACGTGGCGCCGACGGTCCGCGAGCTCGATGGGCTCGCCCTCTCATCGCGTAACACCTATCTGAGCCCCGACGAGCGCCGGGCCGCGCTCGCGCTCTCGCGTGCCCTGCGCACCCTCGAGCAGACGTGGCGCGGGGGCGAGGCCGATCCCGCGAGGGTGCAGCGCGCCGGCCTCGAGGCGATGCGCGTACCCGATGTCACGCCGGAGTACTGCGCACTGGTCGATGAGAATCTGCAGCCGGTGAGTCGCGTGACGGCCCATACGGTCGCCGCCGTGGCGGCGCGCGTCGGCAAGACGCGGCTGCTCGATAACGTCGTCTTGGGCGAAGGCATCGGTGCCGATCCGCGAGTCACGCGGTGAGCTTGCCGGCGTGGGCGCAGGTGTCGCCGGAGCGACGCGCCCACATCGAGCGGGTGGTCGCATTGCTGGGGAGCTGGGCCGATGCCATGCGCGTCGACGTGCAAGAGCGGGACCGCTGGGTGCGGGCCGGGTGGCTGCACGACGCACTGCGCGACGCGCCGCTCGGCGATCCGCTCGCGCACGGTCCGCTGGCCGCCGCCCGCGCGGCGACGGACGGTGAAACGGATCGCGGCGTCCTCGATGCGATCCGGTACCACACGATCGGTTTTGCGGGCTGGGACGCCGTCGGGAAGACGTTGTATCTCGCGGATTTTCTGGAGCCGGCACGAAAACCAACCGCGGCTACGGCCGATCACCCGCAGCTAGCCCAACGCGTTCCCAAGGAGCGCGCTGCCGTCCTACGGGAAGTCGCCCGCCGCCGGATCGAATGGATGCTGCGGTCGGGGTGGATGCTTCCGGACGAGACGGTGGCGTTCTGGAACTCGCTGGTCGGACGGTCATGAGGATTTCGGCCATCATTTTGGTTCTCGTGGGCTGTGGCGGGGGCTCCCCGCAGGCACATCCCATCCCCGGTGACAAGGGTCCCGCGATAACGGTCGAGGTACTAAACGCCAGCGGTCGATCTGGTGAAGCCCGCGTCGGCACGCGCCTGCTGCGTCATGCCGGCATCGATGTGGTGTACTTCGGCAACGCGGCGGAAAGTGGGCTCGATTCGACGCGCATCATCGTGCGACGGGGGACGACGCAGGCGGCCGAGCGCGTCCGGGCGGCGCTCGGCCAGGGACGCATCGAAGTGGACCTCGACAGCTCCAGGCTACTCGATGTGAGCGTGCTCCTCGGCGCGGACTTTGCGACGGCCGCTCGTCCCTTCTTCGACTTCCACCCGTAACTGTCCACAGGCGGCGCTGATGTCGAGGCCGCGGCTGCGCCGCAGCACCGCCTCGACCCCGTGCTGCTTCACCCGCCGCTCGAACGCGAGCATGTGCGCGCGGCTGCTGGGCATCAGATCGGGCGCGCCGCCTGGATGGAGCGGCAGCAGATTCACCAGTGCCTCGAGCGGTTGCGCGAGCTTCGCCAGCTGATCGGCCGTGTCGAGCGAGTCGTTCCTCCCGCCGATCAGTACATACTCGAGCGTCACGCGCCGTCGAAACTGCTGCAGCGCCTCCAGCAATTCGGGAAGCGTGTACTTCTTCTCGATCGGCATCAGCTCGCGACGCAGCGTGGGGTTGGGCGCGTGCAGGGACACGGCCAAGCGAAACTGCTCCGGACGCTGGGCGAATTTCGCCAGGTTGGGCAGAATGCCGACGGTGGAGATCGTGATGTGTCGGGCGCCGATGCCGAGCCCCTTCGCCTGATTCAGAATCGTGAGCGTGGTGTCTACAGCGTCCCAATTGAGCAGCGGCTCCCCCATCCCCATGAACACGATGTTCGTGGGTTTCAGCGTTGGATCGCGGATGACCAGCTCACGCACCTGCCCGGCGATCTCCGCGGCAGAGAGATTGCGACGAAAACCCATGCGCCCGGTCGCGCAGAAGATGCAGCCCAGGGCGCAGCCCGCCTGCGACGAGATGCAGAGCGTGCGACGCTTCCCCTCAGGAATCAGCACCGCTTCGATCGCTTCGCCGTCGTCCAGCGCCCACAGAAACTTCTCGGTGCCGTCGCTGGAAACCTGATGCGTTTTCAGCGTCAATCTGCGCAGCGGAAAGGCTTCAGCGAGTGCTGTTCGTAGGGAAACAGCGAGATCTGTGGCGTCGTCCCAGCGCGCCACGGGGCGCTGCCACAACCGGGGAAACACCTGCCGCACGCGATACGGCGCTTCGCCGTGCCGCGCGAGCCACTGCCCAAGCGCAGCCCGCGCGGCCTCGGGCGTGAGACTCAGGAGGTCGATGCTCACCGAAACCGCGCGTCCACACCGACGCGATACGCGGAGCCCAGGTCATTCACGCCGGCGTCGCGGGCGAGGGTGATGCGGTATTTCCCGATGGCGATCCGCACCCCGGCTACGGGTCGCCAGCTCACGCCGCGATTGCCATAGCCTCCCTCGCGCGCCAGCATCAGGTCGAGCGCCAGCGTTTTCGAGAACTCCGCGCCCGCGCCGAACTGGTGGTCCGCGGTGAAGCCGTGCGCGAACGAGATCCCATATCGCCCCCGGACAACCACGCGATCACCAGACAGGGGACCGCTCCAGATCCGCCCCTCGATGCCGGCGTAGATATCCTGCGATTGGTCGTTGGATTCTAGGGAGGAGAAGAAGTGCGTGGCAGCCGCCACGCGCAGCCGGTCGTTCGCGAACGTGCGGCTCGCGCCGACATCCATCGTCAAACGATCGGCTTGGGCTTTGTCGAGCCGCGTCTCGTGAAAGGCTAGCGTCGCGCCGACGCTGGTCCTCGCGACCAAGCGCGACCAGGTCACGCCGGCCGCGAACGTGTACACGGAAATCACACCGCCTGTGGGGTCGGGGCTGTCGATGGTCTGCGAGATATCGCTGAGACCGACGCGGCCGAACAGGACGCCAACTTGCCCAAGTGCGCCGGCCGGTACCCGCACGGTGGCGATGACGCCGGTTGCGTCCACAGCGGAAGGCGTCTGAATGGCCTCCACCCCGAGTTGCAGCCGTGCTCCGTCCTCCGTTTGAGCGGGATTCCAGAGTGCCGCCGCGGGGCCGACCGCGAGGGCGGCCGGCGTGGCGAGCGTCGTCGCGGCGACGCGCCAGAGTGTCGTTCCGGCCGCCTGCTGCGCCGTCGCCCGCGGGCCGCCGAGCGCGAGCAGTCCAACAAGCAGCAGGCCAATGCGTTGCATGCCGAACATTTACCGTGGCATGTGGCGCTGTCAACACAAGTCAACTATCTTCAATCGGTTACGGCACTTGGACATACTCCATTGCGGCTTTCCGAACTGCTGACGCCCGACCGCATCCGGGTCCCGATTCGGGCCCAGAGCAAGGAGGGCGTGCTGCGGGAGTTGGTCGAGCTCCTGGTCGGGAGCAATGGAGCCGCTCCGGACGTGTTGCAGGCTGTCATGGAGCGAGAGCGCCAATTCCCGACGGGCATTGGCTACGGAGTCGCGGTTCCACACGGAAAGACCCCAGCCCTCGCCAATCTCATCGCGGTGGCCGGCACCGCGCGAACCCCCGTGCCTTATGAAACCGTCGATGGGGAGCCGGTCCGGCTGTTTTTCCTGCTCGCTGGCCCCGAGTCGCAAGCGGGAGCGCACGTGAAGGCGCTGAGCCGGATCTCGCGGCTCGTGCGGCGCGAGCCGATTCGCGCGCGCCTGCTGGCGGCCCGCGACGCAGAGGAGTTCTACCACATTCTCGTCGAGGCTGAGAGGGGGGGCGCATAAACGCCAGCGTGACTCGGACGACCCTGCGAACCCATCGGTGTGGCGCGCTCCGCGCCGCCGACGTTGGACAGCGGGTCCGGCTGGGAGGCTGGGTTCATCGTCGCCGCGACCTCGGCGGCATCGTCTTTCTCGATCTGCGCGATCGCGACGGCCTGGTCCAGGTCGCGGTCGGCCCGGGCTGGGCCTCGCCTGACCTCGTCTTACGTGCCCAAACCGTGGGCACGGAAGCGGTCGTCGTGGTGGAGGGTGAGGTCGTCGCCCGCCCGCCGGCGATGCGCAACAGCGAGCTCGCGACGGGGGACGTCGAAGTGCACGCGACCGCGTTCCAGGTCGTCGGTCCGGCCGAGACACCCGCGATCCCGGTGGCGCGCGGCAAGGGCGAAGAGTTGGCCGCCGAAGAGCTGCGCCTCAAGCACCGGCACCTCGATCTCCGGCGCCCCGAGCTGCAAGCGAATCTCATCATGCGCCACAGGCTGGCGCAGCGCGCCCGGCGTGTGCTCAGCGAGCTCGACTTCCTCGAGATCGAGACGCCGATCTTGACCAAGCCGACGCCGGAGGGCGCTCGCGATTACCTGGTACCCTCGCGCGTGCACCCGGGCGAGTTCTACGCGCTGCCGCAATCGCCGCAGATCTACAAACAGCTCCTCATGGTGGCGGGATTCGACCGCTACTTCCAGCTGTCGCGCTGCTTCCGGGACGAGGATCTGCGCTATGACCGGCAGCCCGAGTTCACGCAGATCGACATCGAGGCGTCGTTCGTCACGCAGGACGACGTGCTCGCCATTGTCGAGGCCGTGCTGGTCGCCCTCTGGGACGAGGCAGGGCACAGGATCGAGCGGCCGTTCACGCGGTTGTCCTGGCGCGACGCGATGGAGCGCTACGGGACAGACAAGCCCGACCTGCGTTACGATTTCGAGATCAAGGACTTCAGCCGCTGGGCCAAGACCGACGGGAAGATCGTCGGCGAGGCGGTGCGCCAGAAGCTGGAAGGGAAGGACGCGCGCCTTCGCGGCATCGTCGTACCGGGCGGCGCGGCGTTCTCGCGCAAGGACATCGATCGCTTGTCGCAAGAAGTGAAGCAGGTGGGTGGCTGGGGCCCCGCATGGGTGAAGCGCCAGGGGGAGCAGGTGTCCGGCTCGATTGCGAAGGACGCCGACGTCGAGACGCTGGGTGCGCTCGGCGTGCGCGACGGGGATCTCGCACTGCTCACCGTCGGGGCGGACCAGGTGACGTCGCCCGCGCTCGACAAGGTTCGCCGGGAAGTGATCCGCCGGCTCGCGCCCGCGCCGAAGGCGGCGCACGCCCTCTGCTGGGTGGTGGACTTCCCGCTGTTCGAGCCGGATCCGGAGACCGGGAAACCGGTGTTCGCCCATCACCCGTTTACGTCGCCGCATCCCGACGACGTGGACAAGCTCGACAGCGACCCGTTCGCCTGTCGCGCGCTGCACTACGACGCGGTTTACAACGGCAACGAGCTTGGCTCGGGCTCGATCCGCATCACCGATCCGGCCATCCAGCGCACGGTTTTCCGCCATCTCGGACTTTCGCCGGCGGAGATCGACGCCCGGTTCGGTTTCTTGCTGACGGCGCTCGCGGCGGGCGCGCCGCCCCACGGCGGTTTTGCGGTCGGCTTTGACCGCACGGCGATGCTGCTCGTCGGGGCCGGCTCGATGCGTGACGTGATCGCGTTTCCCAAGACGACTGCGGCCCGCGCGTTGTTCGAAGGCGCGCCGGCGCCGGCGCGGCCCGAGGATCTCGCGGCCCTACACATCAAGGTGGTGCCTCCTCATGAGTGACGACGTCATCCACCGGCTGTCCGTGGAAGGCGTGGATCCGCTGGCATTGGCCGGCGTGAACGACGCCAATCTCCTCGAGCTCGCCAAGCGGCTCGGCGTGCGCGTCTCGCTGCGGGGCGACAACCTCTCGCTCGCGGGACCGGCAGGCGCCATCGAGCGGGCGGGGCAGGTCGCGCAGGCGCTGATCGACCTCGCGCGCATGGGGGAGACCATCGACGTCCACGACGTCGAACGCCTGATCTCCGATGAAGCGCATGGCGAGCTCGGGCGCGAAGGCGCGGTCACCGATCCGGTGAAGATCATCCTGCCGGGGCTGCGCCGCGTCATCCAGCCGAAGACCGCCGGGCAACGCGAGTATCTCCGGTCCATCGCCGAGCACGACATCGTCATCGGCATCGGCCCCGCGGGCACCGGCAAGACCTATCTCGCGGTGGCCGCGGCCGTGGACGCGCTCGCGCGGAAACGCGTCCGGCGCATCATTCTCGCTCGGCCGGCCGTCGAAGCCGGCGAGAACCTCGGCTTCCTGCCGGGCGATCTGCAGGAGAAGGTCGATCCGTACCTGCGACCGCTGTATGACGCGCTCGAGGACATGATGCCGCGCGAGCGCGTGCAGAAGGCGCTCGAGACGCGCACGATCGAAATCGCGCCGCTGGCCTACATGCGCGGGCGCACCTTGAGCGATGCATTCGTGATCCTCGATGAGGCGCAGAACGCGACCGGGATGCAGATGAAGATGTTTCTCACGCGCCTCGGGGTAAATTCGCGCGCGGTGATCACGGGCGACAAGACACAAATCGATCTCCCGAACCGCGAGGACTCCGGCTTGCTCCAGGTCGAACGGATCCTGCCGGGCATCGAGGGAATCGGCTTCGTCTATCTCGGCGACGCGGATGTCGTGCGCCACCGGCTGGTGCGCGACATCATCCGCGCCTACGCCGAAGACGCGCAGGGTTGAGATGCAGCTTCCCACGCAGGACACGGTGCGCTATCACCTCGTGCGCTGGGTGTGGGTCCCGGCGCTCGCGCTGGTGGCGCAGATCGCGTTCCCGTCGAGCAGTGCCGACGTCGCGCCATTGCTCGAGCCGGGTGCCCAGTCCGACAAGGAAATCGTCGCGCCCTTCAATTTTGTCGTGAACAAGTCGGAAGATGAGCTACAGCGTGAGGCGGAAGAGCTCGCCGCCACGGCCAAGCCGATCTATGAGTTCCGCCAGCACGCCTACGACAGCACGGCCACGACGATGGCGGCGTTCTTCAGCGCCGTGGATGCGGCCGCCGATCAGGGACCCCAGGCCATCATCCACGCGGCGAGCGATTACGGCGTCCCGCTCACGCCGCAGGAGGCCGCGTATCTCAGCAAGGGTGGCAAGCGGCGCCCGCTTGAGCAGGCGCTCGACCGGTTGTCCGACCGCACTCTCGCGCAGGGCGTCACCGGGCCCGGTGTGCTCCAGGGCGAGCAGTCGCGGGAGCTGATCGTCCGCCGCGGCTCGACCGAGTCGTCGGTCCAGCGGGATCAGGTGCTGACGTTCGCGCAATACCTGAACCGGGCCAAGCAGTTGCATCCCGACGCCGGCTCGAGCGTGGGCGATGTGTTGTACCTCAAGCTCGTGCGGCAGTTCTTCCGGCCGACCTTGATCCCCAAACCGCTGGAAACGGAGCGGCGCCGCAACGAGCTGCGCGGCAGCGTCGATCCCAGCAAGTACATCGTGCGCGCGGGCGATCGGATCGTGGGCGCGCACGAGGTCGTGACGAACGAGGCGCACGAGCGGCTGCTCACGCTGCACCAGGAACTGCTGCGCCGCGGCGCCGCGACGACCTACTCGATCCGCGGCGTCATCGGTCCGCTGCTTCGCGACTCCCTGATCATCGTGATCTTCTGGGTGCTGCTGGTGTTCTACCGGCGCGAGACCTACCGCGATCTGCGCCAGGTTGCGCTGATCGGCGGACTGTTCGCGGTCCTGCTGACGCAGGCGGGACTGGTCGCGCGGTTCTATCCGGCGCACCCCGAAGTCGTCTTCATGCCGTTCCTCGCGATGATGATGACCGTGCTGTTCAACGGCCGCGTGTCGACAGCCTTGTCGGTCAAGACGCTCCGCAGCCGCAGCAATTTCTACGCGCCGGTGCTCATCATTGTCGCGGGATACCTCGCCGGTGCGCTGGCCCTCGGCCTTGCCAGTGGCTGGCCGATCGAAGAGATCGGGCTACGCGGCTTGTGGGGCGCGCTGAACGGCCTGGTGTCGGCTGGTCTGACGTTCTTCCTCCTGCCGGTCGCGGAGTCGGTCACCCACATCACGACCGATCTCACGCTGCTCGAGCTGTCCGACCCGAGCCGGCCGCTGCTCCGGCGGCTGTCGGTCGAGGCACCAGGCACCTACGCGCACAGCGTCGCCATGGCCAACCTGGTGGAAGCAGCCTGCAACCGCATCGGGGCGAACGGGCTCCTGGGCCGGGTCGGGTGCTATTACCACGACATCGGGAAGGTCAAGAACCCGCAGTACTTCGTGGAGAATCAGATTCCGGGCAACAACCCGCACGACCGGTTGAAGCCATTGCAGTCGGCGCAGATCATCAAGGCGCACGTCAGCGACGGCCTGGCGCTCGCCGCCGACGCCGACCTGCCCGACGCGGTTGCCGCGTTCATCCCCGAGCATCACGGGACGACCGAGATCACGTACTTCCTCGACAAGGCTAAGAAGATCGACGGCAACCAGACACGCAACATCGAGGACTTCACCTATCCGGGCCCCAAACCGCGCTCGATGGAGACCGCGATCTCGATGATCGCCGATTCGGTGGAGGCGGCGTTGCGCGTGCTGGAGGACTTGACGCCGCAAAAAATCGAAGAAGCGATCCATCACATCGTGCGCACGAAGGTCAACGCCGGCCAGCTGGACCAGGCCCCGCTCACGCTGCAGCAGATCGAGCAGGTGAAGCAAGCGTTCCTCGTTGTGCTGAGCGGGATGTACCACAATCGCATCGACTATCCGGAATCCAGTGGCGGCATCAGTGCGGCGTGGCAGCCCCCCCCCGAAACCGCGCGCAGCTCGCGCTGAGCAGCTGATGCGGATCGCGCAGCGCGTGCTGGCGTGGGAGCGGGCGCCGAACGGGTCGCACGTGGACATTACGCTCTTGTCTCCGGCGGCCATGCGCCGGGCCAACGCCCGAGCCACCGGCCACCGCGGGCTGACCGACGTGATCGCCTACTCGCTGCCGCAACCGGACGGCGCCGTGGTGGGGGACGTCTATATCTGTCCCGACGTCGCGGCGCGCGCAGCCCAGAACGGCGTGCGCTTAAACGAAGAGCTGATCCGCTTGGCCGTCCACGGCACGTTGCACGTACTCGGCTACGATCATCCGGAAGGCTCCGAACGCACACGCTCGCGGATGTGGCAGCTGCAAGAACGCTACGTCAAACGAATCCTCGGCTAATGCTCACCGAAACGGCCTTGCGCGTCATCGGGCTGGTGGTCGCCATCAGCGCGGGCGTCTGGGCGGCGCTCCTCGCCCTGGGCGAGGAAGCAGCGGTCGGCGAAGCGCTGCATACGCTGGGCGACGCGCCACCCGCCCTTGCCGAGCGTCGGGTTCCGCTGCATCGCGCGTTGTACATCGCCCGCCTGGCACTCCTCGTGCTCGGCGCCGTCGCCAGCGCGAACGCCGTGGCTTGGTGGACGAGGGGGTGGGCGGAGGCGCTCGCGACCCTGCTCGTCGGCACGCTACTGCTTTTTATCGTCGGCGACGCGCTGCCGCGGAGCGTGGCGCGCATCGCCCCCGAGCTCTCCGACGCCGCGCTCCCGCTGGCGCGCCGCACCCTGGCGCCGTTTGGCCCGCTGCTCTGGCTCCTCGCCTGGGCGGACCGCGGCCTGCACGCCATGGTGCACACGCCGCGCCCACTGCAGCCTGACCTCGGCACCGCACAGCGCGATATGCTCCTCGGCGTGTTTACGCTGGCGGACACGACCGTGGACGAAGTGATGACGCCGCGCCTCGACATGAAGGGCATCGATGTCTCGGCGTCCACCGAGGAAGTGCTGGAAGCATTTCGCCAAAGCCAGCACACGCGATTACCCGTGCTGGACGGCACGCCCGACAATGTCGCCGGGGTGGTGCTCGGGAAGGATCTCGTCCCGATCGCGATGGGCCTCGCCGAGCCCGGCACACGCTGGCAGTCGCTCGTGCGGCCGGCCTCGTATGTGCCAGAAACGAAGACCCTCGACAATCAGCTGCGCGACTTTCAGGGCACGCCGCCGCATATCGCGATCGTCGTCGACGAGTTTGGGGGAACCGCCGGGCTCATCACGCGCGAGGACATCCTCGAGGAGATCGTCGGCGAGATCCGCGATGAGCACGACACGGAGACCACGCCCGCGATTCGGCAGGACGGCGGCCGTTTCTGGGTGGACGGGCGCACCAGCCTCGATGATTTGTCGGCGGCGCTCGGGACGACGATCGCACACGCCGAAGTCTCGACAGTCGGGGGACTGGTGTATTCGGTCCTGGGACGCGTCCCCCGACCGGGGGACGAGCTGACACTCGACGGTTATCGCGTGGTGGTGGAGCGCGTGGAGCAACGCCGGGTGACCCAGGTCTCCTTCGAGAAGCGATGACCGTCGCCCTCGTAGTGCTGCTCATCGGACTGCTGCTGGCCGGTGTCGCGGCCGCCATTGGCGTGGCCGCGGCCACCGTGAGCCAGCACGAGCTCACCCGCTGGGTGGCGTACAAACTGCGTGGCTCGACCGCCACCGCCGGAGTGCTCCAGAATCCGGGGCCCACGATTGCGGCGGCCAACATGCTCACCACCCTCGGCGTCCTCCTGGCGGCGGGCGCCGTGCCCGCGTTGCTCGCGGCGACGACGCCGACGTTCCTGGGCATCTTCACGGTCATGGTCGGTGTGCCGCTGTTCATCAGCGCATCCTACCTCGTGCCGCGCGTCGTCGGGCGGCGCTGGGCCGAGGCCCTCGTCGCGCGCGCCGTGCCCTGGATGGACCGCTTGGGTGTGCTGCTGTCACCCTTCATTCCGCGCCGCGAGCGTTCGACACGCACGACGCTCGCGGCGCTACTCTCGTCGGCGGACACGGAGACGTTGGCGGCGACCGACGAAATGGCGGTCGTTTCCGGCGTCCTGGCGTTTTCCGACCGGCCGGTGCGCGAGCTGATGACGCCGCGCACAGCGATCGTCGCGTTCCCCGAGGGAATCCTGACCGCGGAAGCGGCGCACGTGCTGCAACAGTCTGGATACAGTCGCTACCCGGTGTACCGGGGTTCGCTCGACGAAGTCGTCGGCGTTGCGCACACACTCGATCTCCTGGGGCGCCAGCCGGAGGACCCGATTCTGGTGCGGCCACCGCTCACCATTCCGGGAACGATGCGCGCGGGCGATTTGATGCTGGAGATGCAGCGCGGGGGCCAGCACCTCGCCGTGGTCCTGGACGAGTTTGGCGGCACGGCGGGACTGGTCACATTCGAGGATCTGCTCAGGGACCTCGTGAGCGAACTGTTCGAACCTACCAGCTCCGCTCCTGACGTCACCCGCGTAGTCGAGGTGGAGGGCACTGCGCCCGCGACGGAGCTTGGCGAACAGCTCGGCGTTCCCCTGGTCACCGCGGGGCCTGCCGGAGGGGGGGGGGGCGCGCAATCGGTGGGCGGCCTGCTCATTCAAGCGCTGGGGCGCATCCCGCGCGCCGGCGAGCGCTTCACGCTCAAGGGGTTGGAGTTCGACGTCCTCGCCGCCAGCGCCACGCGCGTCGAGCGTATCGCCGTCCGTCGCGGCCCGGTCCGGACGATCGCCCTGGGCGGCAGCGCGACGTGACCACGCACGAAGCGCGGGAGCTCCGACTCGACGAGATGAAAGAGCTCGCCGAGCAGGACGATCTGCGTCCGTTTCTGGCACGAGCCCAGAACTGCCATCCCTCCGATCTCGCTGATATCCTCGCCGCCCTGGACGAGTCACACCGCGTCCGCGTGATCTCGGAACTGCCGACCGAGCTGGCCTCGAGCGCGCTCGCCGAGATGGAAGCCGCCGAGCATCCCGAGGACATCCTCCTGGCCGTCGGCCCTGAGTACGCGGCCGAGCTGGTGGAGGAGCTGCCGACCGACGACGCCGCCGATCTGGTCGCGGAGCTGCCTGCGGGCGATCGCGAAGCGGTGCTGGAAGAGATCACCGATCGCGCCGACGTCGAACGGCTGCTCAAATACCCGGAGGACTCTGCGGGCGGCTTGATGACCGCGAACGTGGTCAGCGTCCGCGAAGACGCGACCGTGGCCGAGGCGATGGAAGCAATCCGGCGCCAGAGTGAAGAGGACGAGAGCCAGCTGTATCAGGTCTACTCGGTGGACGGCCAGGGCACGTTGCACGGCATCGTTCCGATCGCGCGTCTCATCGTCTCAGCACCCACGAAGCTGGTACGGGACGTCATGGAGCAGCCGATCGTGCAGGTGCAGCCGCAGCAGGATCAAGAAGAGGTCGCGCGGCTCATGGCGCGCTACAACGTGGCCGCGGTGCCCGTGGTAGACGAGGCCGGAAAACTCCTTGGTCGCATCACGTTCGATGACGTCGTCGACGTCGTCGAAGCCGAAACGACCGAAGACATTCTGAAGTTCGGCGGCATGGAGGCGCTCGACGCGCCGTACCTGAAAGTCGCGTTCGGCCGCATGGTCCGAAAGCGCGCCGGCTGGCTGGCCGCGCTATTCCTCGGCGAAATGCTGACGGCCACGGCGATGGCCTTCTTCCAAGAGGAGATCGCGAAAGCGGTCATCCTCGCGTTGTTCGTGCCCCTCATCATCTCGAGCGGCGGCAACTCCGGCTCGCAGGCCTCGACCCTGGTGATCCGCGCGATGGCGCTCGGCGAGGTGAATCTGCGCGATTGGTGGCGGGTCATCCGCCGCGAGTTCGCAACGGGCCTGGTGCTCGGGATGGTGCTCGGCGCGATCGGCTTCCTCCGCATCACGCTGTGGCACGCCATTACCGGGATTTACGGCGAGCATTACTTGCTGGTCGCCCTGACGGTGTTCGGCAGCCTGATCGGCGTCGTGACGTTCGGGACGATCGCCGGTTCACTGTTGCCATTCGTGTTGCGGCGACTGAGCTTTGACCCCGCCAGCGCGTCCGCGCCGTTCGTCGCGACGCTCGTGGACGTGACCGGGCTCGTCATCTACTTCACGGTCGCGAGCGTCATCCTGCGCGGAACCCTCCTATGACCGCCACACCCCCCGCGGCGTTATCCTTAGAGCGTATGCGACTCGATGCGGTGCTCGAAGGATTGGCGCGCGGCGACACCGCGGCACTCGCCCGCGCCATCAGCCTGGTCGAGAACCAGCGCGATGGGTTCGAACGTGTATTGTCGGAAATTCACAAACGCATTGGGAAGAGCGGCACGCAACGCATCGGCATCACCGGCCCGCCTGGAGCCGGGAAGAGCACCCTCACCGAACAGCTGGTGCGGGCCTACCGGGAGCGCGGCCTCAAGGTCGCCGTGATCGCCGTCGATCCCACGAGTCCCTTTACCGGCGGCGCGCTCCTCGGCGACCGCATTCGCATGGAGGCGGTGAGCCTCGACCCAGGCGTCTTCATTCGCTCCATGGCCACGCGCGGCGCGCAGGGCGGTCTCGCGACCACCACCGAAGAGGTCGCCGATGTCCTGGACGCGTTCGGATTTGATCGCATCCTCATTGAAACAGTCGGCGTGGGGCAGACCGAGCTCGACATCGCCGCGACCGCCGAGACAACGGTGCTGGTCCTCGTGCCTGAATCGGGCGATGGCATCCAGACACTCAAGGCAGGCGTCATGGAGGTTGCCGAACTGTACGTGATCAATAAGAGCGACAGGCCCGGGGCGGATAAGCTGAAGCAGGAAGTGGAAGTGATGCTCGGGATTCGAAGAGGCAATGCGTTCGCGCACATCACGCCGCACCATCAGCCGCGGGCCGGAAGGGGCGGTAAAGGGCGGCAACGGGCGGAAACGGCCGACGTATGGGAACCCCCCGTGCTCACCACGGTTGCGTCGAAAGGAGAAGGGATCCCTGAACTGGTCGACGCGTTAAACCGGCATCACAGCTTCCTCGAAACCAGCGGCAAGCTCGCCGAACGCCGCAAGCGGCGTCTCGCGACCCGCACGCGGGCCGTCGTGAACCGCGCAATCCGCCAATGGGTATGGGATGAGACGCAGGCTGAAGATCTCCTGGCCAAGCGCCTCGACGACGTTGCCGCCGGAACGCGGACGCCCTACGAAGTCGCCGCCGAGGTCCTCGACCAGGTGAGGAACGGGGAATGACGATCCAGAAAAAGCCAGTGTACACGCCCGCGGATCTGAACGGGTTCGACGCCGAGCGACAGCTCGGCCGGCCGGGGGAATATCCGTTCACGCGCGGCATTCATCCCACGATGTACCGCGGCAAGCTGTGGACGATGCGGCAGTTTGCGGGATTCGGCAGCGCGACCGACACCAACCGTCGTTACAAATTCCTGTTGGAGCACGGTCAGACCGGCCTCTCCGTCGCGTTCGACTTTCCCACGCTGATGGGCTACGACTCCGACCATCCGCGCGCGGAAGGGGAGGTGGGGAAGTGCGGCGTCGCGATCTCCTCGCTCGCCGACATGGAAACGCTGTTCGACGGCATTCCGCTCGATCAGGTCTCGACGTCGATGACGATCAACGGCCCGGCAGCGATCCTGTTTTGCTTCTACGTCGCCGCCGCCGAGAAGCAGCGCGTGCCGATCGCGAAGCTGCGCGGCACGGTGCAGAACGACATCCTGAAAGAGTACATGGCCCAGCATGCTTGGGTCTATCCGGTCGAGCCTGCGCTGAAAGTGATCGTGGATATGTTCGAGTGGGGCGCCAAACACACCCCCCTCTGGAATACGATCTCGATCTCGGGCTACCACATCCGCGAAGCGGGCGCCACGGCGCCGCAGGAGCTCGCGTTCACGCTCGCCAATGGCTTCACGTACGTCGAGCGCGGGATCGCCCGTGGCCTCGATATCGACAGCTTTGCGGCGCGCCTTTCCTTCTTCTGGGACATTCACAACGACTTCTTCGAGGAGATCGCCAAGCTGCGGGCGGCCCGCCGCATCTGGGCGCGTCACATGCGGGAGCGGTACCAGGCGAAGCAGGCGCGTTCCTGGATGATGCGGTTTCACAGCCAGACGGCCGGCGTCACGCTCACGGCGCAACAACCCCTGAACAACATCGTGCGTGTCGCCTATCAGGCGCTCGCCGCCGTCCTCGGCGGCACGCAGTCGTTGCACACAAACTCTCTCGACGAGACGCTCGCGCTCCCCACCGAGCAGTCGGTGCAAGTGGCGCTGCGGACGCAGCAGATCCTGGCGCACGAAACTGGCGTCGCGAAGGTGATCGACCCGTTGGGCGGCTCCTACTACGTCGAGGCCCTGACCGATCAACTCGAACGCGAGGCGGAAGCGCTGTTCGCCGAGATCAATTCGATCGGCGGTGTCGTGCGGGGAATCGAGACCGGCTGGTTCCAGCGGCAGATTGCCCAATCGGCCGCCGCCTTCCAGCGTCAGGTGGAAACCGGTGACAAGATCACCGTCGGGGTGAACGAATTCCTGTCCGACGACGACCATCCCGTGGAGATCCTGAAGGTCTCCAACGACGCCGAGCAGGACCAGCGGCGACGGCTGGCGCGCGTGCGCGCCGAACGGGATAACGCACTCGTGGAACAGCGGCTCGAGGCGCTGCGCCAGGCCGCGGAGGCGGATCACAATGTCATCGGACCGATGCTCGACTGCGCGCGCGCGTACGCCACCCTCTATGAGATCCGACACGCGCTGGAGCGCGTCTGGGGAGCGTACCGCGAACCCGTGTTCTTTTAGGACATGAGCGCCATACCCGCCGCCATCACCGAACCGGATGCCCAGGCCGTGCTCGCGCGGCTCGCGTCGATCGCGCCCGGCCCGCACTGGGTCGTGACCTGCTACTTGAAGCTCGAGCCGCGCGACCGCACGCGCGGGAAGTATCTCATCAAGATGAAAAACCGCGTGCGCGAGCGGGAACTGGCCTTGGCACGGCAACCGCTGTCGCACGAAGACCGCGAGGCGATCGCGGCCAACCTGCGCCAGGTGCTCGACTACCTCGAGGAGCCGAGCCATCTGCCCCGCGCGCGCGCCATCGCAATCTTCGCCTCGCGCGAGCTGGGGGAGGGCCTGTTCGAAGCCTTGCCGTTGCCACACGTCCATCGCTCCAGACTGGCGGTCAATCACCAACCCCTGGTGCGTGAGCTGCTCGGCCTCGAAGAAGAGTTCGGCACCATCCTGTGTGTCGTCTACGATCGCACCGCGGCCCGGTTCTTCGAGGTGACGGCGTACGATTGCGTGGAACGGCCTGGCCTGCCGGGGATCGAGTCGTCACGCGCCGGCAAGTTTCACGGAGGCGCGCGGAGCGGCGCGCCATCAGGGGGAAGCATTGGCGAATACAACTACCACAACCGGATCCGCGCGGAGAAGCAGCGGCTGTACGCCCAGATCGCCGAGCGCATTTTCCAGATCAACCGCGAGAAGCCGCTCACCGGCATCGTGCTGGGCAGCGTCGGTGTGGACGCCGGAGCCGTTATCCCTCACCTTCACACGTATGTGCACGATCTCGTGTTCGGCGTCGTGAAGCTTAGCCCGAAGCAGGCGACGCCGGCCGAGGTCCGCGATGCGACGCTGGCGCTGCGCGAAGAACGCGAGCGCGCCTGGGAGCGCGCCCACGCGGAGGCCGTGAAGGAGGGCATGCCGCGCGGCTGGGCAGTCAACGGCGTGGAGGCGACCCTGAAGGCACTGAGCCGCGGGCAGGTCCGCACCCTGCTCGCGGACGGGCAGGACGATGATCCGCGAATCGATGAGGCGGTCGAAGAAGCGCTGAGTCAGCGCGCGCAGGTGGATGTCCTCTACGACGACAAAGCTCGGCGTGTCGTAGACGGCCTCGCGGCGCTGCTGCGCTTCCGCGCTTGATGGCGAAGCTCAAGCGGCCGATTCGCATTCTCGTCGCGAAGCCGGGCCTCGACGGGCATGATCGCGGCGCGAAGGTCGTCGCCGCCGCGCTCCGAGACTCCGGGATGGAAGTGATCTACACCGGTCTGCATCAGACGCCCGAGATGATCGCGCAAGCGGCGATCCAGGAAGACGTCGACGTCGTCGGCCTGTCGATCCTGTCGGGCGCGCACCTGACGCTGTTCCCGCGCGTCCGCAAGCTACTCGACGCCGCCGGCCGGCAGGACGTCCTGTTGACCGGCGGTGGCATTATTCCCCCCGAAGACATGGCCGCGCTGGAATCGCAAGGCACGGGGAAGCTGTTCGGCCCGGGTACGCCGACGTCGGATCTGATCAAGTACATCCAGGAATGGGCCGCCGATCATGTCGCGGCGTAGTCACACGCACGACGCACCACGCACGACGCACGGCCGTTCGTGAGTCGCCTCAAGACGCTCAGCGACGAGTACACGCACCTCCGCTCCCGCCTCGAGCAAGGAGGCGGGGCGGAGCGCATCAAGCGCCAGCATGATCAGGGCAAGTTGACGGCCCGGGAGCGTGTGGCGGGATTGCTGGACAAGGACGGGCCCTGGCTCGAAGTCGGATTGCTCGTTGCCTATGACCAGTACGACGGGCAGGCGCCGGCGGCCGGAGTCGTCACGGGCCTGGGTCGAGTTGGCGGACGGCCGGTCGTCGTTGTCGCAAACGACGCCACCGTCAAAGCGGGCTCCTGGTGGCCCGAGACGATCAAGAAGATTCTGCGCGCCCAGGAGATCGCGATGCGCCAGCGCATCCCGATCGTCTACCTGGTCGATTCCGCGGGTGTGAACCTTCCCTATCAGGGCGGGGTCTTTCCCGGACAGTACGGGGCGGCGCGCATCTTCTATTACAACTCGATCATGCGGCGCTATCTCAAAGTCCCGCAAATTGCGGCCGTCATGGGTCCGTGCATCGCGGGCGGCGCGTATTTGCCCGCGCTGTCGGATGTGATCTTCATGGTGGAAGGCACGTCGTTCATGGGCTTGGGCGGCCCCAATCTGGTCAAGGGGGCGACAGGACAGGTCGTCGACGCGGAAACATTGGGTGGTGCGACGACACACACGGCCGTCAGTGCGGTGGCACATTATCGTGCCAAGAACGACAGCGAGTGTCTTGCGCGGATTCGCGAATATGTGGGCCGGCTGCCGCACATGGCATCACCGCGTCGCACGTATCCCGCCCCGAACCGCGACGCCAAGGAGCTGTACGACTTGATTCCCGTCGATCACCGGATGAGTTACGACGTCCGGTCGCTGTTCGAGTGCCTGCTCGATGCCAGCCGGCTCGACGAGTTCCAGCCGAACGTCGCGCCGGAAATGATCTGCGGGCATGGCGCCATTGAAGGACGGCAGGTGGCGGTGATCGCGAACTCGCGCGGCGTGATCAAGGCGAAGCAGAAGAACCAAGCGCCGCGGATCGGCGGCATCATCTACACGGAGAGTGCCGAGAAGGTGGCCTATTTCATCGAAAACGCCGACCGGGAACGGGTGCCGCTGTTGTTCATTCAGGATGTTTCCGGATTCATGGTCGGGACCGAGGCGGAGCACACGGGCATCATTCGCGCGGGCGCGCGTTTCGTCGAAGCGATGGCCACCGCGACGGTCCCGAAGGTGGTGCTCACCGTCAACCACGCGTCCGGCGCCGGCTACTATGCGATGGCGGGACAAGGGTTCGATCCCGACTTCATCGTCTCCTGGCCGACCGGGCGCATGGGCGTGATGGAAGGGGAGTCGGCGATCCAAGCGGTATACGGCGCCGACGCGGCCAAACCCGACAATGCCGGTGCGGTCGACGCGATGCGCGCCGATTACGAGCATCAATTGGACGCCAAGTTCGCGGGCGCGCGCGGATTTGTCGATGCGATTCTCACACCCGAAGAGACGCGTGATACGCTCGCGTTTCTCCTCGAGGTGTCCAACGAATTCATCGGCCCGCACCTCGGGGCCTTTGGACTGCCGAGCCTCTCGTGAAGCTTCTTGCCACAACCGTGCTGGTGCTGGGCGCTGCCTGCGCAAGCTCCAAAGGCATCACCAAACCGGCCACCAAACCCGTCCCCGCGACTCCCTCCCCGTCTGCCGCGCCCGTCCCATCGGACGGCAGCCGAGCGTCTACCGCGCGGCCCGCGGTCGATCCGGCGGTCGCGTACATGCTCGGGCTCATGCCCCTCAAGAGTACCGGCGTAGAACTGTTTCGCGCGCTGCATCCGACTTACGACGGCCGGGGGGTGCTCATCGCCATTCTCGACAGCGGCATCGATCCGAGCGTCCCGGGACTGATCGCCACCAGCACGGGCGCCCCCAAGATCGTGGACCTGCGGGATTTTTCGGGGGAGGGGCGCGTCGCGCTGAGCTCGTTTGCCGCGCCGACCGACCAACAAATGAAAGGCGCGGCCCGCATTGGGCGCCTGACCACCGCGACCACGTGGTATCGCGGCCTGTTCCGCGAGCTGCCCCTCGGCCGCCCGCCCGCGGCGGACCTGAACGGCAACGGCCGCAATACCGACGAATTCCCCGTCGTGGTCGTCAAAGCCTCCGACGGCTGGGTGGCATTTCTCGACACGAACCTCGACGGCTCGTTCGAAGACGAAATGCCGCTCCACGATTACCGCCAGGGCCATGAAACGATCGCCCTCGGCACGAAGCCGCTCACCATCGTCGCCAACTTCCGCGAAACCGTCCCACCCGACAGTGCGCCAATCCTCGATCTCTTTTTCGACACCTCGGGGCACGGCACTCACGTCGCGGGGATCGCGGCCGGCTACAACCTCTTCGATGTGGCGGGATTCAACGGCGTCGCGCCGGGCGCGCAGCTGATCGGCCTCAAGATCGCCAACAACGCGCGGGGCGGGGTCACGGTCCACGGCAGCATGATGCGTGCGATCGACTACGCGGCGCGCTACGCGGCGCAGCGCAACCTGCCCCTCGTCCTGAACATGAGCTTTGGCGTCGGCAACGAGCATGAGGGACGCGCGGTGATCGATTCGATCGTGGACGCCTTCCTGCTCAATCATCCCGAGGCCGTGTTTGCGATCAGCGCGGGCAACGACGGGCCGGGCCTCTCGACCCTCGGCTTCCCCGGCTCGGCGGACCTGGCATTATCGGTCGGCGCGGCCTACCCGGGCGCCTTCCAGCGTCCCCCGCAGCAGGGCGTGCCGCCAGCGCGGGATGTGCTGGCGTGGTTCAGCTCGCGCGGCGGGGAGCTCGCCAAACCCGACGTCGTGGCGCCTGGGGTCGCGTTCTCGAGCGTCCCGCGCTGGGATACCGGCAACGAGATCAAGGGCGGCACGAGCATGGCGTCGCCACACGCCGCCGGTCTAGCCGCCTGTCTCGTGTCCGCGATGGCGCAAGCGGGTCGGCGCGCGGCCGCCGCGGACATCATTCAGGCGCTGCGGATTTCCGCACGTCCCTTCAGCGGCGCGCGCGCCATCGATGAGGGCGCGGGAATGCCGTCGCTCGAGGCTGCGTACCAATGGCTCGAGGGCGGACACCAGGGCTCGACCTACGGCGTGCAGGCCGCGCACGGCGTCACGGCCGCATTTTGGCGGAACGGTCTCGCGGAACAGGACAGCGTCGAGACGTTCACCGTGCGGCAGCTGGCGGGACTGCGCGCCGCGGAGTTTGCGCTGCGCGCCGACGTGCCGTGGCTGACCGTCGACAATTCGGTCGATGCCGCGCCGCGGGCCACGCAGATCGTCGTCACGTACCAGCGCAGCGCCTTGACCGCTCCAGGCGTGTACGTGGGGACCGTGACGGCGCGGAATCCGCGTGACACCGTCGCGGGCCCGCTCTTTATGCTCGTGAATACGGTGATCATCCCGACGGACCTCAGCGCGAAAGCGCTGTTTGACGAACGGCGCGTCGTGGCGCCGGGGAATGTGCAGCGTTACTTCCTGCGCGTTGCGCAGGCCGATGCCACGCTGCGGGCCACCGTCTCCCTCCCGGATTCACAGAGCCAGCAAGCGACCGTGCGCCTCTACGAGCCGAACGGCGAACCCGCCCGGGCGGCACCGGAGGACATCGACATCGGCCAGCAGGAGCCCGGCAGCGCCGTGATCACCGTACGCGCGGAAGACATGGTCCCGGGTGTCTATGAGCTTGATGTGATTGCGCCGCCACTCACCGGCACGACGGCGACCGTCCGCGCCGAGCTGGGTCCCGTCGCCCTCGCCCTGACGCAGCCCGGAAGTCTCGAGGCGTCGAGCGTGCTGGCGGGCGCAACGCAGGCAAGTACCGCCAGCGGCCAGATTGCGTATCGGCTGGTCGGCGCGGAGCGCGGGTACGCGATCGCCGGACGCGGCCAACCCGCGGAAACACTCCAGGTCCGCGCGCCGCGCTGGGCGAAACGGATGGAAGTCGACCTGGCGCTGCCGCCGGGGCTCTGGGACGAGCTGACGGATTTCTCCGTCACGGTCTATGACTCGACGGGTCAGCAAATCCCCGGCGGCAACGAGCCGGTGAACTACCCGTTCGCGCGGATGAGCGTGGCGCTGTCCGACGCGCTGCGCGCAGTGCCGCTCACGGTCGAGTTCTATCCCGCCTTCGCGCGTCTCCCCGGCCACGCCTGGCGGGGGGATGCCCGTATCCGCTTCCTCGGTCCGGACGAACCGGTGGGCGAAGGGGGCCCGCTCATGGTCGTTGCGGGCGGCCGCAGTGTCGTGCGGCTGCCCAACGCCCCGGCGCTCGAGTTGCCGAACGGTTTCGGAGCGTTGATCGAGACGCGCGTGACGACGCCGACGGGCTCGATCGCCGCGCGGCGCACGGTCGTCACAGCTGGATCACGGGGAGCAGGTAATCTCCGGTGAGCTCGCGTCCCGCGACGGTCCGGGTCGCAGGCGGGCAGGGCTTTTGGGGAGATTGGCTCGAAGCACCGTATCGGCTAGTGACGGGTGGACCCATCGACTACCTGATGATGGACTACCTCGCCGAAGTGACGATGTCCATCTTGCAGAAACAGAAATCGCGCGATCCGGCCCGCGGCTACGCGACCGATTTCATCACGCAGCTGGAGCGGATCCTGCCCACCATCGCCGAGCGGGGAATCAAGGTCACGGCGAACGCCGGCGGCGTGAATCCGCGCGCCTGCGCGACGGCGCTCGCCGATGTCGCCCGCCGGCTCGGGCTCGGCGGGAAACTGACCATCGGCGTCGTTACCGGCGACGATCTCCTCGGTCGGCTGGACGGTTTACTCGCGCGCGGGCACGACCTCAAGAACCTGGACACCGCTCGCCCGCTGCACGACGTACGCGATCGCGTGCTGTCCGCCAACGCCTATCTCGGTGCCGGACCGGTCGTAGAGGCGCTGCAGCGCGGCGCGCAGGTCGTCATCACCGGTCGTGTGACGGACACGGGCCTCACGCTCGGACCGCTGATGCACGCGTTCGGATGGGCGCCGGACGCGTGGGACCGCATTGCCGCCGGTACGGTCGCCGGCCACATCATCGAGTGCGGGGCGCAGTGCAGTGGGGGCAACTGCCTCAAGGATTGGAAACGCATTCCCGACCTGGCCAACGTCGGGTATCCAATCGTCGAAGCGCGCGCCGATGGGACCTTCCATCTGATCAAGCATCCCGGCAGCGGCGGCCGGATCGACGTTGCCTCAGTGACCGAACAGCTGGTCTACGAGATGGGCGATCCGCGGGAGTACATCACACCGGATGGCGTCGCGGACTTCACGACCATCCAACTTGCTCAAGCGGGCAAGGACAGGGTGCGTGTGTCTGGTGTCAGGGGAAAACCCGCCACGGATAGGCTCAAGGTCTCGATCGCGTACTTCTACGGATACAAGGCGGTGGGAACGCTCGTCTATGCCTGGCCGGACGCGCTGGAGAAGGCGAAGGCGGCCGATCGTATCCTGCGGCAGCGTCTCAAAGACCTTGACCTCGAGTTCGAAGCGATCCATACGGAGTACGTGGGCGTCAATGCCACGCACGGCCCGCTTGCTCTCAAGGACGTCGATTTCGCGGCGATTCCCGAAGTCCAGCTGCGCGTGGGCGTGCGCGCGCGCGATGAAAAACCGGTGGATCGCTTCACGCGCGAGATCGCGCCGCTGATACTCAACGGCCCCCCCAGCGTGACGGGCTTTGCCGGTGGACGACCGAAGCCGGAGGAGATCGTGGCGTATTGGCCCGCGCTGATCGACAAGCGCATGGTGGAGCCCGCGGTGGAGCTGATCGAAGCATGAAACGGCGACGGTCGGTCGGGCGGTCAAAAACCGTTCGGCTGGTCGACATTGCCCACGCACGCTCTGGTGATAAGGGCGACACGGCAAACGTCGGTTTGATCGCGTTGCAGCCGGTGTATTATCCGTTGCTCGTTGAGCATGTCACGGCGGCGCGCGTGGCCAGACATTTTAAGGGGATGATCACAGGCAAGGTCGAGCGCTTCGAGCTGCCGAACCTCCGCGCGTTGAATTTCCTGTTGCATGGCGCGCTGGACGGTGGCGGCACGATTTCCCTAAAGACCGACGCGCAGGGGAAAGTCTTCTCCACTGCGCTGCTGCGCATGGAGATCGAGGTCCGCACGTGAGCGATCGTGTCCTGGTGCAGATGGCGGGTGGTGTGCTCACCGCAACGCTCAACCGCCCTGACAAGCGCAACGCGATCGATACGGCGATGATCGATGCGTTGCTCGCGGCGCTCGACACCGCCGACCTCGACGCGAGCGTGCGCATCGTCGCGATCCGCGGCGCGGGCGAGGACTTCTGCGCCGGCATGGATTTGAACGAGCTGCTCGCCTCTGCCGATCATACCGTCGAGCAGAATCGTCAGGCGGCGCTGCACTTTGCGAAGATCTTCGTGCGCATGCGGCAGCTGCCGAAGCCCATCGTGGCACTGGTGCAGGGCCGCGCGCTCGCCGGCGGCTGCGGGCTGGCGACGGCGTGCGACCTCATCCTCGCGGCGGAATCCGCGCAGTTCGGCTATCCCGAGGTGCAGCGCGGCTTCGTGCCCGCGATCGTCATGACGATGCTGCGGCGCGCCGTCGGCGAAAAGATCGCGTTCGATCTCGCGGCGACGGGTCGCCTGCTCGCGGGCACAGAGGCGGCGGCGGTCGGGCTCGCGTCACGGGTGTATGAGGATGCTGATTTCGAGGACCAGGCGGCGGACGTGCTGCGCGTGCTCGCCGCAGCGAGCCCCTCGGCCCTGGCGTTCACGAAACAGCAGTTCTATCAGCTCGATGGGCTGAGCTTTGATGCTGGCCTGAGGCTCGGCGCGGATGTGAACGCCGTGAGTCGCAGCACGCCCGATTTCCGTGCGGCACTGTCGGCCTTTCTCAAGAAGTAGAGGAGCGTATGCGAAATCTGAACGTCCCGATGTACGATCCCGAGATGGTCCGCCCGATGCGGGAGGAACTCACCCGCCTGGGCTTTGCTGAGCTCCGCACACCGGACGAGGTCGACGCCGTTCTGACCAAAGAGCGCGCGCCCACCCTCGTCGTGGTGAATTCGGTCTGCGGATGCGCCGCGCGCAACGCGCGCCCCGCGGCGGCATTGGCGATTCAGCACGAGCGGCGGCCCGCCCGATTGGTCACCGTGTTCGCCGGGCAGGACGCGGACGCCACGGCGCGCGCGCGGAGTTATTTCACCGGGTACGCGCCATCGTCACCGCAGATCGCGCTGTTTAAGGACGGGCAGCTCGTGTTCATGCTGGAACGGCGCAATATCGAGGGACGGAATGCCAAGGATATTGCCGCTGACCTGACTAATGCCTTTGATCGCTACTGCTAAAATCGTAGTGGTTGTTAGAGGATTTTGCCGCGCCGGACGCGGAAGTCCACAATCTGCTGCGTCCAGCTCCACAGCGAGTCTTGCCGCTCCATCGCGATGCCTTGGACTTCATGGCGATGCCAGCCGACCATCACGTTCTGGTCCTGGGTCCAGATTTTCACCCGGTTACGCGGGACGAGCTTTTCCCAGTTCTGCGCCACCTGGGGTTGCGCGTACAGCAATCGGATCGTGACGTTGCGCGACAAGTATTCGATCGGGCTCACATCGATCTTGGCGTAGAGCGCCGGGGCACTCATGCGGCCGGCCCCGGGGAAATCAGGCACGCCGTCTGAGAACAGGACGATGTTGAGCGGAGCAAGCACGAGGTTCTGCCGCTTGATGTGCACCGCGGTCCGCTCGAAGAAAGAGTTGAAGTCGGTGACGGGATCGTCCTCCGGGAACCACGCGCGGAGATCCGCCTCGATCTGCGCCGGCGTCTTCCCCCCGAGGTCCTGGATCGGGTGGAAGCTCTTCGGCTGTCCGACATGCTCGCCGCCGAGCGAACCCACGAACACGTCGGTGGCCTGCTTCAAACCGCCCAGCCCGTTGATGTGTCCGTAGATGTACAGCGCCGCGTAGCGCATCGCGTCATCGAACTGGCCGCTCTTGCGGAACGAGCCGGAGATGTCGAGTCCGACGACGAGCGTGGAGTGCGGCGGGGGCGCGTTCGCCGGCGGTGTGCAGCTGACGAGCCCGAGGGCGAGCAGCCCCACTACGGCACGCTTCACCGGGCCACCTCGCCGCTGACGCGGGCCGGGAAGTGCGTGGCGGCCAGTACGTCGTCGATGGACTTGAACGGCAGCGTGAAGTGGCCACGACCCGTGAACACCACGAAGAGGAAATTCATCCCCGACGCGACGACCTGGAGGACGGGCAGCGACGCCAGCTCGAACAGCTCACGCGATTCCTTGCGGAACCACTCGCGCTCGGCCTTGAGAGCACTGATGGGGCCCTTCCAGTAATCGGGCACCGCCGTCGGGCCAGCTTGGGGGACTGACCCTTGGACGGCAAACGCCTGGCGGCTGAGCAAGCCGATCATCGCGGGCGCGCCGAACCGACCGAACAGGAACCACGTCATGCCGCGCACGCCGACCCAGGCGAAGAACGCGAGTCCGATCGTCTCAAGGGCTGTGAGCTGAACGCCCTGCTGCGCGAGCCACGGCGTCATGGCGTCGACCAGCTCGCGATACAGGAACAGCACCTCGAACATCGCCACGGCGATTTCGATGG
>WNGI01000146.1_pt1 | contig 45681 bp, 40 predicted proteins | sample 5400621 | NCBI WGS metagenome assembly WNGI01 (sample SAMN13153374, study PRJNA577476) | soil metagenome | isolation source: 20 cm soil or saprolite under Garry oak tree replicate 1 | place: USA:California | collected 2016-06-15
CCGGAATGAAGTCGTCGCCAGGATTCCGGTAGGCAACCCGCACAACATCGCCATCAGCCCCGACGGGCGCACCGCGTACGTCGCTTCCCAGCAGCCGGGCGCGGCCCAGCTTGCGATCCTGGACCTCGCGGCCCGGCGGCTGGTGGGGACCGTCCCGTTGGACAAAACCCCGCGCGCCCTCAGCTTCAGCCCCAACGGCGCCGCGCTCTACTGCACCCTCGCCGGCTCTGATGCCGTGCAGGTGCTCGACCCAAGGCAGAACCGAATCGTCGCTCAGATCCCGGTCGGTACGTCCCCTCATCATCCGTTCTTCACCGCGAATGGCGAGTATGGGCTCGTGGTCAGCCAAGGGCCCGGCGAGCTGGCGGTCATCAACCCGGCGACTCACACGGTTATCGGGACCGTCAGCGTCGGCAGGCTGCCCCACTGGATCGCCGCGTCGTCTGATGGCGATACCGCCTACGTGACCAACGAAGGCTCGAACAGCGTCACGGTCGTGGACGTCGAAAAGCAGCGAGTGCTGGCAACGATTCCCGTCGGCAACGCGCCGCGCAAGATCGTCGTGCAGCCGGTGCACGCGGCCAAGGACGCGGCCGCCGCGCCAACGGATGTGCAGGCGCAGGCGCCGCCGCTGACCGCATCCGCTCCGGGGACGGCGGTCTCCGCCGCCCCGGCCATGGCGGACGGCAGCGGCGCGGTTCGCATCCAGAACTTTGCCTTCACCCCGGCGCCGATCACGGTGACGCCGGGGACCACCGTCGTCTGGACCAACGCGGACGCGATCCCGCACACGAGCACCGGCAAGGACAAGCAGTGGGATTCCGGTCCGATCCAGCCCGGCACGAGCTTCAAGGTGACCTTCGACAAAGCCGGCACCTACACGTACGCCTGCGCGATCCACCCGTTCATGCAGGGGACGGTGGTCGTCGGAAACTGAGCGGAACCCGGGAGATCGGCCCGCGAGACGCCGGAAGCGGCGGGGACGGCGAGAATTCGAATGGGGAGGACACTGGCCATGACCGACAAGTCGATTCAATGTCGTGCCGCGCGCCCGCGGGGGCTGACACGCGCACGCGCCGCCCGGAGACTGACCGCCGCGTTGGTGCTGGTCACGGGCCTCACCGGCGGCGGAGCACTCACGCCCAGTCCCGCGGCCGAGGTGGCCGCGCCCAAGGCGTACATCGGGCTCTATGGCAACAACACGGTCGGCGTGCTCGACACGGCGACCGGACGGATCCTCCATACGATCAAGGTCCCGGCCGGTCCGGAGGCGGTCATCGTGACCCCCGACGGCCGGCGGGTGTATGTCTCGAGCGAGGACGCGACCCAGCTCAGCGTGATCGATACCGCGACCGACAAGGTGATCAAGACGCTCGACCTCGGCAGGACGCCTGAAGGGATGGCCTTGTCCCGCGACGCGAAGACACTGCTGGTAGGGATGTTCGACATCGGCAAGCTGGATGTGATTGACACCTCAACGCTCGAGGTCGCGGCCCAGGTCCCGGTCGCGAAGCCCCACGGCGTTGCCCTCTCGCCCGACGGACGCACCGCGTACGTCGGCTCGCAGGACGTCCCCACCCACAACGCGGTCGTGGTTGTGGACATCCCCGCCCGGCGCGTGGCGGCGCGGCTGCCGGTGGATCAGGCGCCCCGCGGGCTGACCGTCAGCCCCGACGGCAAGTCCGTGTACTTCACCGAAGCCAACAGCGCCGACATTCAGGTCCTGGACACCGCGACCAACACGATCACGGCCCGGATCCCCGTCGGCCCGATCCCGCATCAGATCGCGTTCACGCCGGACCGGAAGTACGCGCTGGCCGTCGTGCAGGCCACCGGCCGGCTGGCGATCATCGATGCCGCCTCGCGTCAGGTCGTCAAGGACGTGGCGGTCGGCAAGTTCCCCCACTGGGTTGGGCTCACCTCGAACGGCGCTCTGGCGTACGTCACCAACGAAGGCGACAACACCGTCTCGGTCGTGAACATGGCCAAGCAGGAGGTCGTTGCCACGATCCTCGTCGGCGACGGGCCCAGGAAGATCTCGCTGCAGCGGGGCCCGGGGGCGATGAGCGCGTACCTGCCGCCCCCAACCGCGCCAGCCCCCCAGGGGTTTGCGGCGCGGGCGCCTCAGCCCGCCGCGGCCAGAGCCGGCGACACCCAGATTCGCGTGGCGACGTTCGCCTTCGGCCCGTCGGCTTTGATCGTCCGGGTCGGTCAGCGGGTGACGTGGATCAACGGGGATCCCGTGCCGCACACCGCAACGGCGAAGGATCTGCGATGGACGTCCGGGCAGTTGGTCCCGGGAGGGAGTTTCACGATGACGATGACCAGGCCGGGGACCTACGAGTACTTCTGCGGAGATCACCCGTTCATGCAGGCGAAGGTGATCGTGAAACAGTGATATTCGCGGGAGCGGCTGACCTTGGCACGAACCCTCAGGCGGCGCGGAGCCGTATACTGAGTACCGGGCGCCGAGGAAAACGCAGTCCCTTGCCGGCGCGCGCTGGAGGGGCGAGAGTTGGGTACGAAAGATGGTGTGGCGTTGACAGGCACGACGCGCATGCCAGACCCGTGGCACCGGAGAAAGTGGGCGCGGGTCGGGGGTGCCCTCCTGCTGATCGGGCTGGCGGTGGCGCTGGCCGTGCCCTTCCTGGTTCCGGTGGACCGCTTCCGGCCCCTCGTGGTGCGGCTGATCGAGTCCGGCACCGGGTACCCGATCCAGATCGACGCCCTGAGGCTCTACCTGGTGCCGGTGGTGCACATCCACGCGGCGAACGTCCGCATGAAGAATCCCCCGGGCCGCCCCCGAGGTGACGCGGTCGTCGTGAAGTCCATCGATATCGGCGTCGCGCCGGGTGCCCTGCTCTCGCGGAAGATGGAGATCACCTATATCGCCGTCAAGGGCGTCCGCGCGACGCTCGTCCAATATCCCGACGGCCGGACAAACTTCGACCGCACGGCTGCTTCGCAAAGCGCGCGGGCTCCCGGCCCCGCCTCGACGCAGCGGGGCGCCCCCCTGCTGAGCTTCGCCCGCATCGGCATGGTAACGGTCAGGGATGTCACGTTCACTGCGGCGAGCTCCGGCGCGGACCGCGGTCAGGCGGCGCCATCGCTGACGTTGAGCGGGGTGAACGCCAGGATCCGTTCCATCGACATGAATGCGCCGGACTGGTCAAGAACACTCGAAATCGAGGCGAACTTGAGTGGAGCGAGGCTCTCCACGCCGTCCCTGGCCAAACCCGTGCAGTTCCACACGGGCCAGCTGATCCTCAAGGGCGCCGCAGGACGGGGAGCGTTCTCTGCGTCGCTGGACGAGGTGCGCGCCAATGGGACCGCCGTAATCGCCGGCCTCAATCCGCTGTCCGTCACCTTCACGATCGCCGTCCCCGAGCTCGACGTCGACAGGCTGGAGCGTCTGGGGATCGGCGGCACGACCCGCGGGACCTCGGCGACCCGAGCGGCCACGCCGGCCAGACCGGCGCCCACGCCGCGGCGCCTGCTGGCGCGTGGAGATATCAAGATCGACAGGCTCGTGTCTTCCCCGCTTGAAGCGACCCGGGTCAGCAGCAGGCTGAGCGTGTACACCGGCGCGATTGTGTTGGACTCCTTCGCGCTCTCCGCGTATGGCGGCCTCATCCGGGGTGGAGCGGCGGTGGATACCTCGGCCGCCACCCTTCCCCTCGCCGCGACCGCACAGGTGCGTGGGATCAACCTCGGGCAGATGGTGAGCACCCTTTCTCCCGGCGCGAGGAAGATCACCGGCGCGCTCGACGCCGACCTCAGGCTGGCGACCGCCGTGGGGCAGGACCCAAAGGCGGCCCTGACCGGGGCCGGCACGTTCGCGGTGCGCAACGGGTCGTTTCCGGGACTGGACCTCAAGAGCAGCATGGCGCAGATGGCCAGGGTCCTGCAGCTCAACGTGCCCGCGGGCGACACCCGGTTCCGCTACTTCGGCGGGGACCTGCGCATCGCCCGGCAGCGCGTGCAGAGCAGCGCCCTCCGGTTGAACGGGGACGACCTGGACGGAACGGCCAGGGGCAGTGTCGGCTTCGACAAGACGCTCGACTACACGGGGGTCGCGGTGCTGAAGACGCTGGCGTCGGGGGCAGCGACCTCGGGAAGCGCCCTACCCTCGGTGAGCCAGATGCTCGGCAATCTGGCGCCCGGAGCCGGGGGCGCGACGGGGGCCCAGGTGCCGTTCTCCCTGCGCGGGACCCTGGACGATCCCAAGTTCTCTCTGGCCGGCACCCCGCAGTTTATCCGCAACCAGAGCAACCAGCCGCCGCCGCCCAACCAGTCACAGCCGCCGTCCCTGCAGGATCTGTTCAAGCTGTTCCGCTAGGACACGCCCGTCCGGGCACCGGGGACCTGTCTTTCAACAGGGGTTCTCCGGGCTACCGTCGTAGCGTGTTCGTACTGTTCCCCGGTCGCGTTCAAGCGGACCGCGGGCCGGCTTCCGATGTGCGGCGCGCGGCCAATCTTCCTCGGGGGTGTCGCATGGAACGAGGACCCAAGCCATCCCGGATCGGACGGATCTGGATTGTGCTGCCGCTGGCGGCGGTGATGACCGTCGCCGTCTGGACGCAGGGGACGCGGCAGGCCGCTTCCCAGCAGGCGCCGGAGCCATTCTCCCGCTTCCTCGCGCCGCTTGCCGAAAAGGAAGTACGATAGCGTGACCCGACCCGGTGCGCCGCCGGCGGGCCGCGATACGAGGATCCACCGGGATCCGGACGCCGCCGATGCCCCTGACCTGTTGAGGCTCACCGGGATTTCGAAGACGTTCGGCGAGGTGCAGGCGCTCCAGGGGATCGACTTCCGGGTCGGCCGGAATGAGATCGTGGGCGTGCTCGGGGACAACGGCGCAGGCAAGTCGACACTGATCAAGATCATCACCGGGTATCACCGCCCGGACCGGGGCGGGGAGATCGCGATCGACGGGCGGCGCGTCACCGATCTCACCGTCGCTAAGGCGCGCGCCCTCGGGATCGAAACCGTCTACCAGGAAAAGGCGCTCGCCGACAAGCAGTCGCTCTGGCGCAACATCTTCATGGGCAGGGAGCTCGTGACGGCGCTCGGCCTGCTCGATCTGGGGCGGATGCGCCGGGAGACGCGGCGGCTCATGTCCGAGGAGATGGGATTCACCTCGACCGCCGTCACGCCGGACACCGCGGTGCGGACGATGTCGGGGGGAGAGCGGCAGGGCGTGGCCATCGTGCGCGCCCTCTACTTTCAGGCACGGCTCATCATCCTCGACGAGCCCACGATGGGGCTGTCCATCTCGGAGACCCGAAAGGCGCTCGACTTCGTGCGCGGGATCAAACGGGCCGGCAAAGCCTGCATCTTCATCGACCACAACGTCTTCCACGTCTACCCGGTCGTGGACCGGATTGTGGTCCTCGACCGGGGCCGCGTGGCCGGGGAGTTCCGGAAGGCCGGCGTGACCCTGGAAGAGCTCACGCGCAGGCTGCAGCAGGTCGCCCAGACGGGCAGCCTCGACGGAGCGCCCGCCGCGCAGGGCTGAGGAAGGCCCGCGCGTGAGCGAGGCCGCGGCGGCGCGCGATGGTCACCCGCACTGAAGCGCAGCGCGGACCGGCCGGGGGCGGCTGGGCCGGGCTCGCGCGCTACGGCCGCCGGCACGCCACACAGCTCGCCACGATCGCCGTCGGGCTGGTGATCTGGCTGATCTTCGTCGTCGGCGCGCCCCGGACGTTCCTGTCGCCCAACATCTACCAGGCGTTCATGTCCACGACGCCCTTCTTCGCGCTCGTGGCCCTGCCGCTGACGATGGTGGTGATCGCCGGGGAGATCGACCTGTCATTTCCCGCGGTCATGGCCCTGGGGACGGGGGCGTTTTCGTTCACGCTGCTGTACACGAACAGCCTGATCCTCGCCTCCGCCGCGTGCGCGCTGGCGGGGATCCTGGCGGGCCTCGTCAACGGCGCGATTGTGGCGGGGCTGGGGATCCCGTCCCTGGTCGCCACGATCGGCACCCAGTTCTTCTGGCGCGGCGTGGTACTGGTCGGCACGGGCGGCAGCGGCGTCTCCCTCGTCCCCACCCGAGGCACCGCGTTCTACAGCGCGATGGTCGGGCGTGTGGGCGGCGCGGTCCCGGCCCAGATGCTGTGGACGGTGTTCGTGGCGCTCCTGATGGCGCTGCTGTTGAATCGCCACCGGTTTGGCGCCCATGTCTACCTGATCGGAGACAACATCGAAAGCGCGCGGCTCATGGGCATCAACGTGCGCCAGCGGAAGACGGCCCTGTTTGTGTTGATGGCGGTGGCGGCCGCGTTCGCGGGGCTGATCGCCAGCCTCGAGGTGACGTACTACTGGCCCACGCTCGGCGACGGCTATCTGCTCACTACGATCGCGTCCGTGTTTCTCGGCGGCACATCGGTGTTCGGCGGCACGGGCACCATCGCGGGAACGTTCGCTGCCTGCTTCATCATCGGGGCCATCAACGCCGGCGTGGTGGCCATCGGCCTCACCGGGTTCTGGACCCAGCTCATCTACGGACTGATCATCGTCATCTCGGTGACTCTGCAGACCGTTCTCAGCCGGAGGCTCACGTAGACATAGGCGGCCGGGACGGACGCGGGGCGGGCGGACCGCAGGCGGTCAGGCTACTGCGGCGCGTCCCCCTGCTCCCACCACAGGCCCATCCGGGCCGTCGTACCGCCGTCCACGTAGATGACTTGCCCCGTCACGAAATCAGCGGCATCGGAGACGAGGAACGCCACACAGGGGGCGACGTCGCGGGGCCGGCCGACCCGGCCCCACGGCACGAGCGTGTTGCCCATCTCCGTCGTGTACCCCGGCATGTTGAAGTACCGGGGGACCTCGATGAGGCCGGGCCCCACCGCGTTCACGCGGATGCGCCGGGGCGCCAACTCGATGGCGAGCTCCCTGGTAAACGCATTGATGGCGCCCTTCGTCGCCGCGTACGCGGCGTGCCGGGGGAACCCCGCGAAGCCGTGGACCGAGGTGATGTTGACGATCGCGCCGCCGCGCTCGGGCATGCGCTGAACGGCGCGTTGGGCACAGAAGAAGTACCCGCGCATATTGATATCGAAGACCTCGTTGTAGACGGCCTCGCTGGTCCGCACGAAGGCGTCGGCGCGCGTCACCCCGCCGTTGTTGACCAGGATGTCGAGCCCGCCGAGCGAGCCGGCGGCGGCGTCGACGATCCCGGCGCATTCGCCCACGTGCCCGAGGTCACCGTGCACCACCACCGCCCTGGACCCGATCCGCGTGATGGCATCGACCGTCTCGCGGGCGCCCTGCTCCGAGTGGGCGTAGTGCACCGCCACCTGCGCCCCCTGGCGGGCCAGCTCGAGCGCGATCCCCTGGCCGATGCCCATGCCCGCGCCGGTGACGAGCGCCCGGCGTCCATCGAGCGCACCCACTATGTCACCACCCCTGCCGATCCCCCCAGCGGCGACCCCGAGGAGGCGACGTTCCCATCTCTCCGCTCCGCAGGAAACCTTCCACCGGTGAAGAACCCGATACGCCTAAACGTTCCAGGTATCCTCTGTCTCCCGCCGATGGACGTCCCGCACAGACTGCTGATCGTCCAGGAAGATCCCGGCCTCCACGAGCGGCTGGAGCGGTTGGCGCGGGACTGCCGGATGGTGTTCTTCGCGGGGCTGCCCGGCACCGGCAAGAGCCTCATGATCCACCAGTTGGCGCATCTGGCCGCGGCCGCCGGGCGGACGGTGCACCTCCTGCAGTGGGACACGGCGCGCCCGGTGTTCGAGGCCAGTCCGGCGGGCCGGCGTTATCCGATGCGCGATGGGGTGACCCACAACGTCATCCGCAAGGCGCTCGGCGTCTGGGTGCGGGATGCGCTCGCGCGGTGGGACAAGAGCTGCCCCGGATCGGAAGACCTGCTGATCGGCGAGACGCCGCTCGTCGGCGGCCGGTTCGCTGAACTGGCCCGGCGTCTGGATGACGCGGCCGAACCGCTGCTCGCGGCGACCTCATGCCGCTTCGTGATCCCCATCCCGTCGCGGGACGTGCGGCGATTTCTTGAAGCCGCGCGAGAGCGGCGCGCGCGGCGGCCGGTGCATGCGCGGGAACGCGAAGACGCCCCGCCCCACCTCCTGCGCGAGCTCTGGGAAGACCTGGCAGGCGTCGCGCCGCGCCTCGGCATCGATGCGGTCCGCGAGGGGTCTCGGCCGCTGCCCTATGACCCCGCGCTCTATGGGCGCATCTACCAGCGTGTCCTCAGCCACCGCCATACGGAAATCCTCTCTATGGAGAAGCCTCTACCGAGCGAGTCCATCTCAGTGTATGAATTCGCGATCGCCGCGCACGACGTGGTGCCGGCCCCTGAGGAGGCGGCCGGGGCCATCGAGCAGGCGGAGCGACGCTACCCAGATCCGGACGCGCTGCAGCAGGAGATTGATCGGTGGTACGAGGTCTGATGGCGCGCGGGTACGAACATGAATTCGTAAATAACAGGCTAAACCTCCAGGTACAGTCTCCCTGTCATTTGCCGCACGCATTTTCTGCCTGAATCCCGCCCAGTATCGAACGGACCTTCGACAGAGGAAATTTCCCGATACGCACCCGGCTATTTGCCTGATTCTGATCAGTCCGATAGCCTGCCATAGTCATAGTCGATTGAGGGGTGGGCCCCTGGGGGTTTTTCCCAGATTGCCTATGGTTTTTGCCCGATTTCCTATCGCGAGTTTTGGAGTGCGCAGATGGGCACGGGTAGGCACCGGCCGGTTCGGGCTCGGGGAGGGAGCAGATCACGAACGGACGGGGCGAAGCCACGTCGCGCGCAGAGGGCGCCGCGCATCCCCAATCTTCCACGCCAGTGCCTCGACGAACGACGCGTGGCTGGAGAAGACGCTCCGCAGAAAGCGTCCCGGCTGACCTCTAGGCTCCCCCGGATCGAGCGGAGCCTGGCCAAGAATGTTCTGCCGTAGCAAATACCATGGCAGGTGACAGCTGGTGGCCCTCGCCACAGCAGGAACTCCTCCTGCGGGCAGCGCTCCTGCAGGGACCGAGAGCTATTGAAGCGTTTGAGCGGTGGAGGCACCTTGTCGATGTCGAGGAGCTCGATCCCGACTCGCATCGACTGCTTCCCCAGCTCTACCACAACCTGCGCCATCAGGGGATCTCCGATCCCGCCATGGGAAGATTCAAGGGTGTGTATCGCCGGACGTGGTATGCCAACCAGCTCCTGTTCCAGGCGATTCCCACTCTCCTGCGGTCATTTGCGGACGCCGGCATTCGGACGGTGCTCCTCAAAGGCGTCCCGCTTGTCTCACAATATTACCGTGACCTGGGCCTGCGCCCGGTGGATGATTTCGCCATCCTCGTCCCCGTGAGCCAAGCCTCCCCGACCCTCGGGCTGCTTCAGAACCTTGGGTTCACCCCCGTGTGGGACACGCGAGATGTGACGGAAACGCTGGCGGGCCGCCACGACTGGGATCTCAAGGACGCTACCGGGCAACAGGTGGAAGTGCACTGGCGCGTGTTCCCCGAGCGTTTCGCGCCGGACGGCGACATGGAGTTCTGGGCCGGAACTGTCCCGGTCACGATTCATGGGACATCGGGCAGGACGCTGAATGCCGCCGACCAGTTGCTGCACGTCTGCGCCCATGGAGTCGCCTTCACTTCGAGATCGGCAGTTCGCTGGGTCGCGGACGCCATGGCGATCCTAAGAGGGGCTTCCAGGGAGCTGGATTGGGACCGGCTCCTGGCACAGGCCCGGCGACGCTGGTTCATCCTGTTGCTGCAAGCGACCCTGACGTATCTGCGCGACATCGTAGACGCTCCGGTTCCCCTCAGCGTGCTCCAACGGATGACCGAGATGCCGGTGCCTCGCGCAGAACGCATCGCGCACACGTCAAGGACTCGCCCTCCTGAACTCCGGAGCCCATGGCTGGCCCTCTCTGTGCGATATCTCGAGCATTGCGCGACCCTGCCGGCAAACGCCGGGACACTGGGGAAGCTCATGAGGTTTTCCAGGTTCGTCCTCCACCGGGTCAACGCAAGCAGTTGCCGGCGCATCCTCGTTGCCGTAGCGCTTTGGGGAACGCGCCGGATTGGCTCAGCGGCGAAAACGTATGGCCGCCGATGGACCATCCGGCGGGAGATCACGTGAAGCGTCATTCCCCCCCGTTCGGGCGCGAAGGCTACGCAGCCTGGCGATACTATGCGCGTTTCTATGCAGGCTCCTATCGACCACTGGCTCTCAGTGCCGCCATCTCTGTGGCGCAGTCCACGGCCGCCCTGCCCATCGCCCTCCTGGTACGGTACATGTTCGACAAGGTGATCCCTTCCGGACACGTAGCGCTCTTGGCGCCGATCGGTCTCGCCCTGCTGCTCTTGAATCTGCTCAATCCCGGAGCCACCCTCTGGACTCGCCATATTTCACTGACGGTGACGAAGCAGGCGATCCAACGGGTGCGCGAGACGTTGCTGGAGTGGTGTTACGCTCGCTCCAGAACGTACTACAGCGATGCCGATCGCGGCCGGTTGCACAGCACCATCATCCTGGATACGGAACGGGTAGACGTCATGAGTAATGCGCTGACGCAGTTGCTGCCTGCCGTCGTGACTTCTATGGTGCTCGTTATGGTGCTCTTCGCATTGAATTGGCGACTGAGCTTGCTGATGGTCGGCATGTTTCCCCTCGTCTTCATCATGGATCGATCGATGCGTGAACTGATCCGGATGCGCATCGGCAGGTTCCACCAGGCGTTCACAGCCTTCAGCAAGGGCTTCTTGTTTGTCCTCCAGATGATGGATCTCACCCGGATTCAAGCGGCCGAGACCCTCGAACTCCAACGCCAGCGCCGGTCACTTGAGCTGGTGCGTGTCACCAGCCAATCGATGGCCTGGCTCACCATTGCCTATCACACGGTTCAACAAGCCATCGTGGCATCGTTCGGCGTAGTGATTCTCGTCATTGGCGGCGCCTCTGTCGTGACGCGGTCCATGACATTGGGCGAGCTCCTGTCGTTCATCGTTGCATTCCGCATGCTGGGGAGTCCTCTGAGCACGATACTGTCCATCCTTCCCCCGGTGATCGAAGGGCATACGTCTCTGACCGCCTTGTTCGCCTTATCTCGGACGCCGGACGCGCTCCCGTACTCGGGCCAGAAGCGGATTGCTTTCGAAGGAAGGATCTCACTCGAGTCCGTGAGTTTCAAGTACGAGGATAAGCGGGTGCTGCACGGTGTGACGCTGAGCGTTGCTCCGCAGGAAATCGTCGGCATCGTGGGGGCGAACGGATCCGGCAAAACCACGCTGGTGCATCTTGTCCTTGGATTCTACCGTCCGCAAGAGGGCCGGCTGTATGCCGACGGCCACCCGTTCGATGAGCTCGATATGAGGGACCTGCGACGGCAGATGGGCGTTGTGATGCAGGATCCGATCATCTTCCCTGGGACGGTGCTCGAGAATATCGTGTACGGCTGCTGCGAGGCCGACATGGATCGAGTTGTCCGGGCGGCCCAGCTGGCCATGGCTCATGAATTCGTCCAGCAGCTCCCTCAAGGGTACGACACCGCTGTCGGAGAAAATGGGATGCTCCTCTCAGGCGGGCAGCGCCAGCGGATTGCCGTGGCGCGCGCCCTGCTACGCCAGCCGAGGTTGCTCATCCTTGATGAACCAAATGTTCATCTCGATGAGGCCGCCGTGTCCCGATTGATTGACAATTTGAGAGAGATGGCCAACCGCTTGGCCATCCTGGTCATCAGCCATGACCCCTCCGTATTGAGCCTGGCGCAACGCACCCACGTGCTTCTGGACGGGCGGATCGTGGACACGCGATATCCCCTGGCTGCGGCAAAGACCGGACAGGTCGACGGAGCGGCATCCGGTGCTTCAGGGAGAGGCGTTCGTACGCATGGCGCACCGTAGATTGGACTCCTGGCCCACACCGCAGCAGGAATCTCTCCTGCGGGCCGCGCTCTTGCACGGCCGTTCCGCGCTTGAGGCGTGGGAGGAGTGGAGGGCGCGAACGGACATCGATCACCTCGATGCAGGATCTTACCGATTGCTTCCTCTGCTCTACCGGAACCTGCACCGCCAGGGGGCCAGAGACCCGACTCTGGAAGGCTTCAGGAACCACTACCACCGTGTCTGGCGCGAGAATCAACTCCTTTTTCATCGCACCGCGAAGCTGCTTCGGGTGCTTCGGGAGAACGGGATCGATGTGATCGCCCTCAAAGGCGCGGCGTTGTCGGTGCTGTACTACAGAGACTGCGGCGTGCGGGTCATGGACGATGTGGATCTCCTCGTCCCTGAAAAAGCGCTTGCGAAGACAATCAGGCTCATGAAGACGGCTGGATTTGTTCCGCCGGAGGGATGGCCTCCGGGTCACGTCCATATGTTTTGCGACGCCGGAGGTCAACGGATCGACCTGCACTGGCGTGTCTTCCCCTACGGTCCGCACAAGGTCCCGGACGACCCGTTTTGGGATGGGGCGGTGCCGATCGAGATCCATGGGGCCTCGGTCTATGCGCTCAATCCGTCGGACCAGCTGCTCCTCGTCTGCGTCCACGGTGTAGAATGGAACCTCGTGCCGACAATTCGGTGGGTCGCCGACGCCATGACGATCCTGGCAGTCGCGAAGTCGGTGGTGGATTGGACTCGGGTCTGCGCGCAGGCACGCGTCCGGCGCCTGACGCTCCCCCTCCAGGACACGCTGGGCTACCTGCTGGACGTTTTTGCAGCGCCGATCCCCGAGTCGGTGTTGCGGAACCTCCGTCAACAACACACGTCGATTGGTGAACGCATGATGTATATCGCGCTCACCCGCCCCCACGACCTGAGAAGCCCCTGGTTGTGGCTCTATGACTGCTATCGGCACAATTCTGCATGGTTACCGGGGGACACGAGCCTCTTGCGCAGACTCGTGGAGTTCTCCCGCTTGTTGCAGGGTGCGTTGAAGACGGACCATCTGTGGCAGCTGCCGGCGATCGCCGGGGCGAAGGCGCTGCGGTGGATCGGACGCCTCGCCATGCGGTATCGAAGCCAATGGTCACGGCCCAAATCACAGATTCCCCGGCTTGGAAGCGTGGAGAAGCCCGGCGGCGAGCCTCCTTGGGAGTCCCGGAGCACACAACCCAATCCTGGCCGGTAGGAGGCGGTGCTTAATTGAGTGCGGACACTCGGTTTAGGATCAACGCTCCCCAGGTCACGCATGAGGCCATTGACGGTGAAACTCTCATTGTCAATCTTGATAATGGCAACTATTATAGCTTACTCGGAGTCGGTGCCCGCATTTGGTCGCTCATGGAAAGGGGCGCTGCTGTCGGCGATATTGTTGACATGATTGACCATCACTACGAGGGAGCGCGCGTTGATATAGAAAAGGCCATCGACAAATTCCTGGCAGAATTGCAAGAGGAAGAGCTTATCGCGCGCGATGGAGGATCCCCACCTGCGAGCATCGCGGAAGTTGGCACCCGGACCGAAACTGAGGCGGGTGACCGGAGACCTGCTTTCGAACCCCCCATTTTAAACAAATATACCGACGCGCAAGATCTGCTCTTGTTGGATCCCATACACGAAGTTGACGAGACTGGCTGGCCCACGCCAAAGCTGTCCGCAGACGAATAGATGACTCTGATCTCACCACAGCCGCCGTTGTTGACGCGAGAGAAAGGCGCCGCCTGGCCGGTCCACGGCTCGAAGGCGGTTTTCCCGCTGGGGCTCAGCCATGGTCTGGGCGGCATCGAAAGACCGGGGCGTTGATCAATGAGAGCGAACTCGCTCATCAGCGTGATCATCCCGGTCTATAACTGCGAACGCTATCTCGCAGAGGCTATTGAAAGTGCACTGGGCCAGCACTATCGGCCGATCGAAATCATCCTTGTGGACGATGGTTCGACAGATCGCAGCGCAGAGGTGGCGAAGCAGGTTTCGCAGAGCATTCGATACCTTTACCAAGCGCACGGCGGCGCCGGCGCCGCCAGAAATGCAGGAGTGGACCTCGCCACCGGAGAGTTTCTTGCGTTCCTTGACGCGGATGACCTATGGGTGGAGGAGAAACTGGCGCGCCAGATGGCGGCCCTTGATGCCGATGATTCGCTCGACATTGTATTCGGACATGTACGGCAGTTTATTAGTCCGGAGTTGCCTGAAGATGCCATGAGACGCATCAAGTGCCCACCCGACCACATGCCCGGCCGCCTTCCGGGTACGATGTTGGTCCGATCCACCTCCTTCTTCCGTGTCGGTTATTTTGCCCCTGCGATAGGCGAGGTTCTAGACTGGACTTTGAGGGCTGAAGAACTGGGCCTAAAGCATGAGATGTTGTCTGACGTCGTCCTGAACCGACGCTTACATTCAACCAACAGCGTCATTCTTCATCGCAATTTTCGGGTGGAATACGTGAGATACTTGAAGGCCTCCCTCGATCGTCGCCGGGCTGGGAAACGCCAGCTCGAATGAGGACCCAGGTTGTGGCGGCCAGGACTCCTGACTGGGTCGGCATTCCGCCAACCCAGCCCGCCGAAGGAAGAACCCATGATCAATGAACAGAGCACGAAAAGCGACGCGGTAGAGATGGACTTCTTCCAAAGGTGCTACGAGAGGTTCCTCAAAGCAAAGGAATCTGCGGGAGAGGTTCATCACTGCTACCGGGTGGCTGAAACAATTGTTCGTCTGGTATTCGCAGGAGAAAATCTGGTTCCCCATCTCACTCCGGCTCTGGAACACCTCCGCATATCGGACATCGATCGTCTTCCTGATCTCACGTTGTGCATCTGGGACAGTGAGTCGACCTCTGTGGAAATGGTCTCTCCTCCCTGCCGGAAGGAGAGTCTTACGGACAGGGGAGACATATGGGGATTTCGCAGCAGCCGCATCAAAACCGCATTTCATTGGATTGAGTGCTCGGTGAATCTCATGGACCACTCAGCACGAACCGGCATGTACTGGGTTCAGAACGCCGGGACACTGCCGTATTGGGCGCATGCCTGTCCGTTGCGGACCCTGTTCCATTGGTGGGTGGAGAAGAACGGGTGCCAGCTGCTCCACGGAGCAGCAGTGGGGACGGAAGACGGCGCAGTGCTCATTACTGGGAAAGGGGGTGTCGGGAAATCCACGACCGCCTTGTCGTGCCTGCAGTCGGGTCTCTATTACCTTGCCGACGATTACCTGATCGTTCGCTTGGAGCCAGAGCCGCTCGCATACAGCTTATACTGCACCGCGGGATTGACTGCGGACCACATCCTCAAGTTCCCTGACTTCTCCAGATGGGCGCAGAGTTTTCGGGTCTTGGGCGAGGAAAAAGCGGTCATGTTTCTCTATCCTCAATTCGCAAAGCAAATCGCTTCGGAAATGCCGTTGAAAGCCATTCTGCTGCCGCAACGTGTCAATCTGGAGACGAGCATGTTCACCCCCGCGCCGACTTGGGAGGTTCAGCGCGCCACTTCGTTCACGACAATGTCCCAATTGCCCTATGTCGGCCGCCACACCCATGATTATATCTGCCGCTTGTCCTCGAACCTCCCTGGGTACATTTTCGAGGTGGGGAGGGATTTGCGGAAGATCCCGGTGGCTATTTCGGACTTCCTCAAGAATCAGCCCAATGGTCCGCGGGGTCATCATACCGACCTTCGTGATCCCGCGGATTCGGACAAGAAGCCGCTCGTCAGTGTCATCATTCCGGTTTTGAACGGCGAATATTTCATCAAAGATGCGGTCGCAAACGTCCTGTCGCAGAATTACCCCGCGCTGGAACTGATCATTGTCGACGATGGCTCGACAGACAGGACGGGAGAGATAATTTCACAACTGCCCTGCGACATTCGTTATTTCAAGCAGGACAACGGGGGCCCGGCGTCTGCACGCAATCGGGGGATCAGAGACGCTTCGGGTGAATTCATCGCGTTCCTGGATGTTGATGACCTCTGGCCTGAGAATAACTTGAGGGTTCTGGTCGACGAGTTATTGCGTGATCCCGAGATTGAGGTGATCCATGGCTACGGCCAGTTGATGGGCAAAAACCCGGAGACGAACAACTACGAGTACATCGGCAGTCCGAAGGAGTCCTTTCGATATTACATCGGCGCGGGGGTATATCGAAGGTCGGTCTTTGCGAAGGTCGGGCTGTTTGATACGACATTGGTATTCGGTGAGGATACCGATTGGTTCAATCGGGCCAGGGAAGGGAACGTGAGGATCAAGCGAATCGAGGACGTGACCTTGCTCGTCCGACGGCACGGTCGGAACATGACGCACGGGAAGAATCTTGTCGAACTCAACGCGCTCCGCACACTCAAGAAAGCACTCGACCGAAAACGTGCGAACGAGACTCACCCGATACAGCGGGGATAAGATGAGGGCCTTATCTCGAGATTCAGCGTTGATACGCCAACACCCCTGGCTGATGAAGCCGGCGCGAATGGGATGGAAAATGGCGAAAACGGGGTGGGGGTGGGCGGCGTGGGGGTGCGCAATGTCCAGAGGAATTGCGTGGGACGCCCAGAGGCATCTTCGCGGGTATCTCGGCCTGGGCGCCCGAGGCTCCGCCAGGCGGGCGGCGGGTCCGTCGGCGCTATCGAGGTACATGAGGAACTACTTTTTCCAGACAGACGGCTGGTTCCATGAGGTATCGGCTGCCCTCTGGGATTGTCTGCTCGCATTCCAATCCCACATGCACCTCCGGGGAAATCTGCTTGAGATCGGAGTGTGGAAAGGAAGATCAGCAATCCTGCAGGCCATGCACGCGGCCGCGGACGAACAGTTGGTCCTCGTGGATATCTCGATCCAGGAAACGATGAGGCGGACCATCGGTGGAATCAAACCCTCTGCTGTCCAATACCTGCAGATGAGGTCGAGCGATCTCCCGACCACCCAGCTGTACCGCGAAGGATCACGCTCCTACCGATGGGTCCACATCGACGGCGAGCACACCGGCACCGCGCTCACCATCGACCTCGACATTGCGAACCACCTGCTGGACGCCGAAGGAATCGTTGCGATCGACGATTTCATGCTTCCTGTGTATCCGCAAGTGACACGCATGACGTTCGACTACTTGTCGCAGCACGAGAACGACCTCCACATGTTCATCTGCGGCATCAACAAGGCGTACCTGTGCCGTCCGGAAATGGCCCCGACTTATCTGAGTTTCGTGAAAGAGTCCCTGTACGCGGAAATGCGCAGCCGAGGGTATGGCAACATCACCATATGCAAAACGGCGCACCCGAATGATATGAATTGCTTCGGCATCTGTCCCTACCGGCAAGATGGACTCGATTATCGAGGGCCGGATGGGGATAGACAGTCGATCAGGATCTGACACGCTGTGCAGCCGAAGGCCGCGCAGGCATCCCTCAACGCGATGATACTTAGCCCCGGCCGACGCAGCATCCCCGAATGGAGTCGGTCCATGAAGCCATCCTTGCGCAACGAACTCGAGAAGGAGCTGCGGGACCTCATGGGTGCTTGGTTTCCCCGCAGTGTTGATCGAGAACATGGCGGGTTCCTTTGTGATTTCGACCATCGATGGAGACCCTCGGGAGCGCAGGTCAAGATGCTCGAGTTCCAGGCGCGGCAGACAACCGCTGCCGCCCGGGGCGCGGCCCGCTTCCCTGATCTCGTACCCCTGCGAGAGGCGGCCTTACACGGCTTTCGCTACCTCAAGGAGAGACAGTGGGATCGCAGTATGGGTGGCTGGTACAGGCTGCTCGATCGCACCGGAAATCCCCTCGAAAGAGCGACGAAACATGGGCATGGCTCGAGCTACGCCCTCTCCGCCTGTATAGCCTGTTATGACCTGACTGGAGATCCTGAGAGTTTGGAGCTGGCGAAGGTAGCCTTCACCTGGCTGGAGGAGCACGCGCACGACGATACGCACGGCGGCTATTTTACGTTCTACCAGCAGGACGGAACTCCGGTCCTGTCGAGGGACCAAGCACCCGCCCCCGGCCAGAGTCTGGATCCCATCGGGACGCCCATCGGTTTCAAGGACGCCAACACCACCTCGGATCTCCTCAAGGGCTTCGCCGACCTCTATCGCGTCTGGCCTGACACCTTGCTGAGGAAGCGGCTGGAGGAGACGTTGTCGATCGTGCGCGATCGTCTCGTCGTCGCCCCCGGGGTGATGCACATGTACGCTCATCCCGACTGGACGCCGCTGCCCGACGTTGTCCGCTACGCGCAGATCCTTCGTGCGGCGAACCATTTGCTGTCGGCTTCGGCGGCCCTTGCTGGAGACGTGGACCCGATCACTGGACGGATCGCCAGATCCATGGCCGATACGATGTTGCGCGCCGCGTGGGATCCTGACAAGGGCGGATTCCACCTTGCGGGATCCAGTTTCGGGCCGGCGTATATCGAAGACACCGTCGTCTTCGCACGAACAAAGTGCTGGTGGGCTCAGGCCGAGGGGATGAAACTGCTGCTGGCAATGGCCCGGCTTCACCCAGCCGACGCGGCCGGGTACGCAGCGCATTTCGTGCGCCTCTGGGAATACGTGAAGAAGTACGTGATCGATCGGAGGTACGGTGGTTGGCTTCTTGCTGGCCTCGACACCAACCCCGAGGCGAGCAAACGGCCAAAGGCCACGATGTGGAAGGACTCCTCTCACGAAGCCGATGGTCTACTGGATTCTCTCCTCATGCTGGATTCGCTTTAATCGGCCGGAGTGCTGCTGATGCCCGGTTGCCGCTGAGGCTTCGATAGGGTGCGACGCCCTGAACCGGCCGGCAGGGACAGGAGGCAGGAACGATCAGAGCCAAAGCCACGCTTCTTGCGAGGATTCGGCACCGGATCCGGCTGAGCCGACTGAACATGAGACCCGGGATCCAGATCGCTTCCTCCACCTATATTGGCAAGGGCGCGATGTTTCAGACGGACTCCGACGGCTGCTCGTTCGGAGGGCGCATCCTCGTTTCGGAATGGGTCACCATCTCCGACGGCGTTATCATCGCCACCTATGGCGGCACCATCGAGGTCGGACCGAACGTTTACATCGGTCCGTACTGTGTTCTCTACGGACATGGAGGGCTCGCGATCGGCCGGGACACCATGATCGGAGCACACACAGTCATCTTCCCCGCGAATCACGGCTTCGCGCGACTAGATGTCCCGATGAACACGCAGCCGCTGACGCAGGAAGGGATCAACATCGGCGAGGACGTCTGGATCGGCTCCGGCTGCAAGGTTCTGGATGGAGTCCGAATTGGAAACGGCGCGGTGATCGGGGCTGGATCCGTCGTCACCAAGGACGTCGACGCGTATAGCATCGCCCTCGGGGTTCCCGCCAAGATCGTGAAGAGCCGTCAGCAGTAGGAGGAGGATCGCTCTCCCGCCCGAGATCGATGATGCGGTCCCTCGCGCCGCCCGTCAGAACCGCCGACCCAGGCGCTGCCACCAGCGATGTTTCTTGGTTGTCAGTTCTCGCAGGCGCTGCCACCAGCGACGACTCTTGACCGTGCGTCCTCGCAGGCCATGTAAAAAGCGATGCTCCTCGACTGTGAGCGGTCCTCTGGAAACGCTTTCGAGGTTGCGCATGATCCACCCCACCTTTCTCATCGCGACGATGACTCGATCCACATTGCTGTGAAACAGCGAGAACCGCAGCATCAAGTCCGCCACCATGGACCGGAGGGTACCTGCGTCGCCGTATCCGCGTGCCGACGCTTCGGCGATCATCCGGTCCAGTTCCCATCCACGAAAAAAAGGGGACGTGGCGAGCGTCTCCCACCCTGACCTCTTGCAGGCCGCGAAGACGGGCGCGGCGTCATCCGTCGTGATGTTGAACGATCGGATCGCGAATCGAAACGGGTTTTGATTCCGATAGTGTTCGATGATTGCCGGATCCTGGATCCAGAATCCCAGGGAACGGACGTAGCCTTTTCTCTGCCACTCGACCATCAGGTCTTCCTGCCGCTGGTTCTCCGCGGGGTCGTCCAAAGGCACCACGACCAGGCAGTCAACGTACGCAGTATGCAACTGCTCCAGAATGACATCGATATGCCCGGCCCGATAATACTCTGGCAGTCCGACCGGATCGCCCGGCGAGAAATCCGTGAAGAAGTTCCAAGCCAGGATCTTTGCTTCGCCGCGCCTGCCGAGGGCGTGAAGCACGTTGCCGAGAGCGACCCGTTCGGGCTGATAGGTGGTGTCGAACCATCGAATCCCGTGGTCCAGGCACGTCTCTACGATCTTGTGCTGCTCCTGCTCGGAAGCAGGCGGGTCGTTGCCCAGCTGACTGATAAACGAGTGCCCTCCGAGAATCAGCGGCATCTCGGCCGCTCGCTTCATCCTCGATTCCTCGCCTGTGCGTCAGCGTTGAACGTAGGAGGAGTCGTGAAAAGAGCCAATACAAGTCTAATATGTCGGGCTCAACCTTCGTCAGTTGCCCCGGGTGGCCCTGCCGGTTTCGCCTGTGGCGCCAGGGTTCTTTCTCCCGACGCGATCCTGACGCGCCTTCAGGGCTGGCTCCAAGAGCCAGCAACTCCATCTCTATCTATAAATCCGCCATCACTGCGCGCGATGTTAGCCCGGCCCCCGATGAGGCGGCCGCGTGGATCGAATGGGTGGAACGGCGCTATCCCGACCCGGGCACGCTTGAGGAGGAGATCAATCAATGGCACGAAGTCTGAAGCGCAGGCGCCCGGTGGAGCGCGACGCCGCCTGGATCCCGTCGGCGGTGGGGTTTGCTATCTCCGCCTATCTGCTGGTCCTCGACCGCTTCAACGCCGCAGCCTTCTGCGTCACACGATACACATGCGAGATCGTTCGCAGCAGCGCCTACGGCAGAATCCTCGGCATCCCGGTCGCGGCCGTTGGCGTGGTCTTTTTTGCGGCGGCCTTCGGTCTCAGCTCCACCCGCACGGCCTGGCGCGGCCGCGTGCTGGAGATCCTCGCCGCCGCCGGCGCGGGAGGAGCGGCTGTCTTTGTCGCCATCCAAGTTTCCATCATCCACGCCGTTTGCCCCTCCTGTCTCGCCGCGGAAGCCGCGGCATTCGCGCTCGCGTATCTCGTCTTGAAGGACAGCCCGCGGCCCCATTGGGTAGACGCTGCCGTCGCCGGCGTCCTGGCCGCAGCCGTCCTCTCCATCATCTATGTGGGAACCCCCTCGCGCCCGGCAGGCTCCGCGTACACCACCGGCCTTGCCCGCCACCTGGCCGCGAGCGGGGCGGTCATGTACGGCGCGTACTGGTGCCCGCACTGCCGCGAGCAGAAGGCGCTCTTCGGTCCCGCGGCGTCCCTGCTTCCCTACGTCGAGTGCGATCCCAGGGATGAGCACTCTCAGTACGAGCGCTGCCGCGTCCGCGGCATCCGGGCCTTCCCCACCTGGGAGTTTCACGGCCAGCTGGTCGAAGGCGCGCTCTCGCTCGACGAGCTGGCCCGCCGGTCCGGCTACCCGCCGCCCCCGTGACCGACCCGTAAGCGACCCCTGACCCTCACTGGATCAGGCCGTCGTTCGCCCGGAAAGGTCCCGCCTGGGTGGGGGCGGAATCTACGTGGCGCCTGCCCGCTCAGGAGGCCTCGATGATCGACGCGCACGCCCACCAGGTTCCACCCGACCTGCGCGACCGGCTCGCCGTGGACGGCGAACGCCTGGGGGTCCGTCTGCGGTCCGATGGCCGGGTCGAGTTCGCGTCGGGAGAAGTCAGCCGGCCGATGGTGCCGGGGTTGTTCGCTCCGAAAGCGCCAGCCGGATGTGACCTGCAGATCGTCTCACCGTGGGTCGACCTGTTCGGATACGGCCTCGATGCCGAGCGGGGCGCGCGGTGGGCGCGGCTGCTGAACACCGCGGCGGCCGGCCGACCCGCGCTGGCGACGGTACCGCTGCAGGACGCCCGCGCCGCGGCGGTGGAGCTTCACTGGGCGCTCGGACACGGGCTGCTGGGCGTCGAGATCGGCACGAACGTGCGCGGCCGCGAGCTGTCGGACCCGAGCCTCGAGCCGTTCTGGAGCGCGTGCGCGGAGGCGCGGGCCCCCGTGTTCTTCCACCCGGCCTACACCATTCCCACCCCGCGGGTCGATGCCTACTACCTCCACAACCTCGTCGCCAACCCTCTGGACACGACGCTGGCCGCCGCCCAGTTGATCTTCGGCGGTGTCTTGGACCGCCATCCGGACCTTGTCCTCATCCTCGCACACGGGGGCGGCTACTGGCCCTACCAGTTTGGGCGGTTCGACCGCGGGCACGCCGTTCGCCCCGAGTGCCGGGACCCGCGGCAGGCGCCGCGCGCGTATCTGAGGAGCTTCTACTACGACACCGTGGTCCACTCAGCGGAGGCGCTGCGCTACCTCATCAACCTGGTGGGAGCGGACCGCATGCTGCTGGGGACGGACATCCCGTTCGAGATGGGAGATCCGGAGCCGTTGGGCACGCTGGATCGCGCCGGAGTCGGCTCCCGCGAGCGTCAGGCGATTATCCACGACAATGCCGCGGCGCTGTTCCACATCGGCCATGGCGCCACTCCTTTCCATTGAAGAGGGCAGCGGGGTTCCGCCGACCTACGGCCGGGGGGTGCCCGTGATGTCGATGTGCGTGATCGCCACCGGCTTCAGCGGCCGGTCGTTCGAATCCCGCGGCATCCGGGCGATCCGCTTCACCAGTTCTACCGACGGGTCGTTGCATTGCCCGAAGATCGTGTACCCGGTTCCCTTCGGCACGGTGCCGTACCCCCGTTTGCATCCGCCTTCTTCGAGACACGGGTTGAGGTCCGGCAGGGGCGCTTCGGTGATGAAGAATTGCGAGCCGTTGGTGTTCGGGCCGGCGTTGGCCATCGCGAGACGCCCGGGGCGATCGAAGAGGAGGTCGGCGTGCAGTTCATCTTCGAAATGGTACCCCGGCCCGCCGGTTCCCGTTCCCAGCGGATCGCCGCCCTGGATCACGAATCCCGGAATGACCCGGTGGAAGATGACGCCGTCGTAAAACGGCCGGTTGTGCTGGATCTTGCGGGTGCGCGGATCGGTCCACGCCTTCTTGCCGGTCGCGAGGCCGATGAAGTTGCCCGCAGCCTTCGGGGCTCGGTCGAGGAACAACTCACATCGGAGATCCCCGAGCGTCGTGTGGATGACGGCGATGGGATGGACCGGGGCGTTGGCGGCCCCATCCGCCGGCGTGGCCAGGGCCGCAAACACCAGCGTCGCGAGTAGCGCCGGCAGTGGAGCCGACTCGAAGGCTGTGCTCGTGAGCATGAGCATCACCTTCCGGCGGCGTTGGTAACAATCCTTCTCAGGAGACTTCGGAAGGGGCGGCAGGCCCGGAGTGAACCGAACGCCCGGTCTATTGCGTTAGGCCCGAGATCGGGAGGTGAACGTCTCCAGTTGACTGTGGATTGCGCGGCCCGCTGGGTCCGAAAACCTCAATTCTGATCGATGCTGCCGCGATGTCACGATCCGGCCTGAGACCCCCCAATGCCGTTCGACCATTGAGTTGATTCTGGCAAGGACCGCTGCCGTTCCGTGGACCGTGAATTTGTTACTTCCCAGCCGGTCCGAGGAATAGGCGAAGGACCTGTTCCCGTCGACGTATCCGCAAATGAACGGGAGGGCGAACTCCTTTGGGAGATCGTCGAGCAGCGCCGAATCATCTCCATGAAGATCAGAGGGGACGCCCCACGGGAACAACGCTTTGCACAGACCCTGATCGCGGAGATAGACTTGCCACCCCACGGTGCTGCTGTAGCAGAACTCGCAGTGGATGCGGTCGAGCGTGATGTCGGCCGTGAAGGTTGCGATGTATTTTCGGGACTCCTCACCAAGCGTCACCACGAGCGCGAGGGAGCTGCCTTGTCCCCAGATGTGGCCCGCGACCATGAGGAACCCCAACCAGTACAGCTGGACGTCCGCAGGGGCCGTCCCGGGGATGCTATCGTGCCCCCGCAGCAACCGTACGGGATCAGAAATACGAGGATGCTCTATTGGGGCGAGAACCCGGTCGACTGCGGCAACGGGGAGGTCGTGTAACTCGGCGATTTCCATTGAGGTCTTGCCTTGTCGGGCCGCAGACCGAAATCTTGCGGTCCGTTCCCGCCATTCAAGCATCTGCTCGGTCGGAGCTCGTAGTCGCATGGCGTCTCAAAATCCTTGACGGGCCAGGTAGTCGCGGCCCCGGGTGGTGATCACCGCCAGCGTCGACGTCCTGTTCCGCATCCAGGTTGCGAGCCCGTAGTCGACACAGTACACGAGGTGACGCTTGATCGTTGCTTCGGAGAGACCAACGGCCTCGATCAAGGTCGGACTATCCGCTCCATCCGGCCGATCCCGCAGCGACAGTAACACCCGGTTGCGATCGTTGTCGAAGGCCATACCGACCACTCCTCGCTCGAGAGTTTCCGGCTTTCGTACCTTCGGGGATCCGGCCAGTCGCCGTGGGAGAGGACCGTCTTCAAGAGGAAGGTTACAATACAAAGTATAGCAGTTATGTACCGCTGAGGCAACCAAATTATGCGGCCGGCCTACACGACGAAGAGGGGGGAGATTCCCCCCTCTTCGTCTATTTCACCGGGAATGTGCTGAGGTTCGGTTTAGCCCGCGGGACGAACTTTGCTTGCCTGGGGGCCCTTCTGCCCTTGCGTGGCCTCGTACTCCACCTTCTGGCCCTCGTTCAGTGACTTGTAGCCTTCGCCCTCAATCCCGCTGAAGTGGACGAACAAATCCTTGCCTCCGTCATCCGGGGTAATAAACCCATAGCCCTTCTCTGAGTTGAACCACTTTACTATCCCTAGCGGCATGAAATCCCCACCTTTATCTCAAGCTACCAACCGGCTCTGCGCCTGCTGATGCGGTTTGAGTATGACACATTTGGCGCCCACATTCAACAAAAAAGTTTGGCAACCCTCGAACACACGTGTATAATTCACACTCAAAGCGGGTGATGCGTCGTGTCCAATCGCGTTCGCGCAAAGGCCGGATTGCCGTGGACCGTCACCGGGACGTACACATGCGATAAGTGCCACAACAGTCAGATAGGCACAGCGGGCGGCATGGTTGCGCGGTGTACCGCACTTCGCGCAGACAAGACGGGGCCGTGCAACTGCGCCTATTTCGTCCTGGTCGAGGTGCCCGATCCTGTCAACAAACCGGAGAGCCCTCGAAATGTGTGATTGTACCTGGCGGGCCCGGAGGGAATCGAACCCCCGACCAGAGGCTTAGGAGTCCCCTGCTCTATCCACTGAGCTACGGGCCCGTGTCACGCAGCGCACATCGCCCTGCCGGCGCCACCAATTATATCACGGCCTGAAACCAGCGATGCGGACCTATGAGACGTTCGATCACACCGCAGACGTCGGCCTCGTCATCCGCGGCCGGACGCTCGAGGAGTTGTTCACAAACGCCGCCGCCGCCCTCGTCGATCTGACGGTCGACCCCGCTGGCCTCGAGGAAAGGATCCATAAGGCGGTCACCGTATCAGCGGCCGACGTCGAGGCCCTGCTGGTGGCCTGGCTCAATGAGCTGCTCTACGTCCTGGACGCCGACGGGTTTCTCCCCCGCCGTGTCCGGATCACGAACCTCAGCGACACGGCCCTGACCGCGGAGCTGACGGGAGACACCGTCGACCCGGATCGGCACACTGTGCGGAGAATGGTGAAGGCGGCGACCTATCACGGGCTCTCCCTGTCCCGGACGAACAGTCTGTGGGAGGCCCGGATGATCCTGGACCTCTAGCCTACCTCAAGGGGGGTGAGGCCAATGCCCCAGGCGACATTCCCTCTCGTGCAGCTGGACGCATATCGCTGGGAGATCCCGCCGACCGCGAAACCGGGGATGCGGGTCCCAGGAATCATCTACGCCGACGCGAGCCTGATCAGGCAGATCCAGGAGGATCAGGCGGTCGAGCAGCTGGCAAACACCGCCACCCTCCCTGGTATCGTGCGCTGGGCGATTGCGATGCCCGATATCCACTGGGGGTATGGCTTCCCGATCGGAGGCGTCGTCGCGATGCGGCTGGACGACGGGGTCGTCTCCCCCGGCGGGGTCGGCTACGACATCAACTGCGGAGTCCGGCTCCTCTCCACCGGCCTCGCCGACGAAGAGATCCGTCCGCACCTCGGCGCGCTGGCGGACCGCTTGTTTCGAAACGTCCCGTCCGGGGTCGGAGCGCACGGCCGGCTTCGGCTCAAGGCCGCTGAGCTCCCGGAGGTCCTTCAGGCCGGCGCCGGGTGGGCGGTGCGGCGCGGCTACGGCCGGGCCGAGGACGTCAGGCGCATCGAATCCGCAGGAGCCATCCCCGAAGCCCTCCCGGACGAGGTGAGCCGGAAAGCGCTCACGCGCGGCCTCGACCAGCTCGGGACCCTCGGCTCGGGCAACCATTTCCTCGAAATCCAGCGGGTGGAAGAGATCTACGATCCCGCGACCGCCGCGGCCTTCGGACTGCGGCACCCAGGACAGGTCACGGTCCTCATGCACTGCGGGTCCCGAGGGCTCGGGCACCAGGTGTGCGATGACTACCTCGAGGTGGCCGGCCGGTCCCTCCCGCGCTACGGAATCACCCTCCCCGACCGCCAGCTCGCGTGTGTCCCGATTGCCTCGCCGGAAGGCCGGGCCTACCTGGGGGCGATGGCGGCCGCCGCAAACTTCGCCTTTGCCAACCGGCAGGTGATCACCCACTGGGTCCGCGAGAGCTTCGAAGAAGTCCTGCGCCGGAGCGCTGAGTCGATCGGCCTCGACATCGTCTACGACGTCGCCCACAACATGGCCAAGATCGAGGAGCACACCGTGGACGGGCGATCGATGCAGGTCTGTGTGCACCGCAAGGGGGCCACGCGCGGCTTTCCCGCCGGGCATCCAGAGGTCCCCGAAGAATACCGGGACGTCGGTCATCCGGTCCTGGTCCCAGGGGATATGGGCCGGTATTCGTACGTGCTCGTCGGGACGGCCGTGGCCATGGCCGAAACCTTTGGGTCCACGCCGCACGGCGCAGGCCGGATGCGGAGCCGGTCCGACGCCAAGCGATTGCTTCGAGGAGTCGATGTGGCCGATGCGCTGGCCCGCCGCGGCATCCTTGTCCGCGCGGTGAACCGCGACCTCCTCGCCGAGGAGGCCTCCGAAGCCTACAAAGATGTCGCCGACGTCGTCAGGGCCAGCGATGGCGCGGGGCTGACACGCAGCGTCGCGCGCCTCCAGCCCCTCGCGGTGGTCAAGGGCTAGCCGGGGTTATTCTTCGCTTTCCCCAGGGCGCGGGAGCCCAGGCCGCGCGATCCTCTGCGGGGCGACCTCGCCATCCTCTTCCGGAAGGTCGGCGGCGGTCACCAGCGGGGAGACGATTGAGGGTCGGGCCGGCTTGGGCGCCGGGCGAGAAGCCCCCTGCCGGCGCACCCGCACCGCCTTGGGGCGCCCGTCCTTCCCGGGAGCCAGCTCGAACGACACCACCTCGCCGGGATCCAGGGAACGCAATCCCGTCCCTTCGATGTCGCTGTAGTGCACGAAGTAATGGCGGTTCATCGCCTCGCACTCGATGAACCCCCAGCCATGTTCGAACCGCGAGACGGCCCCGGTGTAGCGGCGCCCCCCTTCCGGGCCCGCACCCTCGCCCGCCCCGTTGCCTGTTCGCTCTTCAACCTGCACACCAAGATGGGCGCAGAGCGCCCGCAGCATCGACTCGATGCGATCCAACTGTGAAGACATCTGGCAGCCCTCCAATGGTGCCTGCGGGTCCAACAGCGACCTCGGTGGCATCAATCTACGGGGAGCGGATGCGGGTTGGTTCCTACTCGCGCAGACTCACCCGGGGCACTCGGCCCTGCTGCTCACAATAATGCGCCAATGTCCCGGCAACAGTCAAGGCGCCGGACGGAGGACGTCTCGGCTCACGACGCAGACAGAACGGACGCGGCTGACCTAGCGGGCTTTCGCGTGCGACGATCCCTTGTTGAAGCGGAGCACGAGACGGGTGTCCGTGGCCTCGACCACGTCCAGAGGGAACCCATCGATATGAGCGGTATCAAAACCCGAGAGGGTCCCGGTGTCCATCGCGACCTCGATGGTGACCACCCCGGCCGCGTACGTCCGCAGACGGACGGCCTTCACCCCGGTCATCCGGGAGATCGCCGTGATCAGCTTCGAGGCCTGGAGGTAGCTGCTGACCGGGCTCACCACCACCTCACCCTTTGGCATGGTGTTCCAGTCTCGCTCGCCGCCGGCGCGCGCGGCCGGTTGTGGGGCGACCGCCTCTCCCCGCGGTTGGACCGCCACCGGGACCACCTCGGGCGGGGGCGGAGCGACTGGCGTCGGAACTTCGGGGGGACGTTCTGGCTTGGGCTGCGGGACCGGCACGGGAGCGGCAAAGACAGGCGGGGCAATGGGCTGCGGGAGCACCACCGGCTCCGGAACCTCCGGGGGACCCTCTCGCTCACGCTGTAGGCTCGGCCCATCAGCATCGACAGGCGGGACGGCGGGCTGCCGCGAAATTGCCGGCTGCGGAGCCTTCGGGGGAGGCGCGGGAGCGGTGACCGGACGCGTGAAGGGACCGCGGCGCGGGCCGGCGGCCGCCGGCGCGGCGGGCGCAACCGTTGCCGCTGGGCTCGTCCTTCCGGCTTTGAGGTCCTCCAGCAACTGGCGCAGCTTCGGCAGAATGTCTGTGACCTCGGCCTGCAATCCCTCCACGGTCTCGAGCGCAGCGCCGTGGGTCTCCGAGAGCACCTCGAGCTGCCGGAAGAACCCCGTGCGGTCCGACTCCGACAGGGCGCCCTCGACCCTGGTGATCAAATCCTGCAGTCGCTGCTCCGCCGCCTCGTGGAGTTCGCGGGCCTCCTGCCGCGACTGCTCGAGCAGACGCTCCGCTTCCTCCTCGACCTGGGCCAGCCGGGTGGCGGCGGCTCGCTCGGCCGCGTGCACCGCCTCCTGGCCGCGCGCCCGGGCGTCCCGGAGGAGGTCGGCGGCCTCCTTGCGGGCGGTCTGCATCATTTCTTCCACGGTCGCTTTGGCATCGGCGACGAGGCGCTCGGCTTCCGCCCGGCTGCTCTCCGTCATCTCCTCGGTGACCTTCTGCACATCCAGGACGGCCTTGGAGAGCAGGCTTTCCTTCTGTTGAAACTCGGCGATCCTCGCGTTGGCGGCCTCCAGCTGCCGCCGGAGCTCATCGGCGCCGGTAGTCGCCGCCTTCCGCTCCATCAAAATCTTGGCGAGCTCGGTGTTTAGACGGTCAACCGCCGCGGCCAATTCGGCCAAAAACTCCCTGACCTCCCTGGGATCCAGCCCCAAGGCGGTCCTGGAGAACCGACGCATCGCGATTTCAACAGGCCGGAGCTCCACGAACGACACCTCATTGTGAATGCAACAGTCCTATGCCCACCCGGGGAGAAATGTAGACCCGGGCCGAACCGATCACGAAAGCGTGACTTCCTGCAGATGCTGTGTGACCTGCTCGGCCATCTCTTCGTCCGAAATCGCGGTCGTCCGCCCCGCCGCATACTGCGCGTTGACCCAGGCGTGAATCCCCTCAACGGCCGGGTGGTCCTTCGAGAGGTTGCGCCCCGTGTGCTGCCGGATCCACAGCGCGACTCCCGCCACCCCCGACCGGTCGGTCACATTCACCGCCGGCGGACGGTTCAGCAGCGCCCCCGTGTCGAAGATGTTGTAGATCTCCTCGTTCTTCATCGCCCCGTCCGCGTGGATGCCCGCCGAGGTCGCGTTGAAGGCGCGGCCGACAAACGGCTGCGATGCCGGGATCGGGTACTGACACTCCCGCTCCATGTACTCCGCGATCTCGGTGATCGCCGTCGTGTCCATGCCGTTGAGACCGCCCATCAACCCCGCGTATTCGAACACCAGCCCCTCGAGCGGGGTGTTGCCGGTCCGCTCGCCGTAGCCGAGCAAGGTGCCGTTGGCGGCGGCGCATCCGTACAGCCAGGCCGTGCTGGCGTTGACCAAGACCTTGTAGAAGTCGTTGTGGCCGTGCCACTCCAGCCACGCGGTCGGCACGCCGGCGTCATGGGTCATGGCATGCACGAGGCGAGGGACGCTGCGCGGCGGCACCGCGCCGGGGTAGGGGACGCCGTACCCCATCGTGTCGCACAGCCGTAGGATCACCGGAAGACGGGCCTGCTCGGCCAGCGCCATCAGCCGTTGAGCCAGAGGGACGACGAACCCATGGACATCCGCCCGGGTCAGGTCCTCGAGGTGACAGCGCACGCGGAGCCCCTGGGCCAGCGCCTCGGAAACCACCCCCACGTAGTTATCGAGCGCCTTGCGGCGGGTCCACCCGAGTTTGAGGAATATATGGTAGTCGGAGCAGGAGGTCAGGATGCCCGTCTCGCTCAGGCCCGCTTCCCGCACCAGGCGGAGGTCCTCACGCTTGGCCCGCACCCATCCGGTGACCTCAGGGTACCGGTACCCGCGGGACAACACCTGAGCCACCGCCTGACGGTCGCGGACGCCGTACAGGAAGAATTCGCTCTTCCGGATCACCCCGTTGGGTCCGCTCAGCCGGTGAAGCAGGTCGAACAGGCGGGTGATCTGCGCGACCTCGAGCGGCGCCCGAGCCTGCTGTCCGTCGCGGAACGTCGTGTCCGTAATGAGAATCTCGTCGGGGGGATGGAGGGGAACTTCAACGCCGTCGAACAACACCTTGGGCGGGCGCTCGTACGGGAACTGCTCCCGCATCAGGTTCGGCTCGGTGACATCGACAACGTCAACGAGCCGTCGCGCATTAGTGAGCGGCCAGCGGTGCTCCACGACGGCCCTCCCAGAAGGCTTGATCCGGGCGAAATTGAGCGTACCATAGGGGGCTGGCTGGCGCAATATTCCGGGCATTTCGATGGAGGCCTCGAACCGATCTGGACATCAGACCGTCGAGGAGCGATACTGAAATAGACGTCCCAAAGGAGGTACCGTCGCATGGCCGGAAAGCTCGAGGTTGCCATCGAGTACTGCACCAGCTGAGGGTACCTTCCGCATGCCGTCCGTGTGGCGGAAGAAATCCTCAAGGCAAAGAAGCAGGAAGTCACATCTCTCCGGTTGATCCCATCCTCCGGTGGAGTGTTCGAGGTGACGGCCGGGGGCAGGAAGATCTTCTCCAAGAAAGAGTTGGGACGCCATCCCGAGCCTGGGGAAGTCCTCAACGCCTTAGGATCCCGTTAGAGCGCCTCATCGCCCTGCGCCGCCGGGCCGGCACACTGCCGGCCTCGTGGTATTGGCCGGACGCCGCCCGCGCCCGGGGAGGTCGAGCCGAAAGGGGAGCGGATCGATGACGCGGAGCACCCAGGTCTTGCGGAACTCCGACCCATACGCGCCGCTCGGGGTCCGGCGCCTCATCAACGCCTGGGGAACCGTGACCCGAGTGGGCGGATCGCTCATGCCGCCCGAGGTGCTGGACGCGATGGCCGCCGCGGCCCACGCCTTCGTGGACGTCAACGAACTGCACGAACGGGCCGGAGATCACCTGGCCGGCCTGCTGGGCGTGCCCGCGGTCTTTGTCTCCAGCGGCGCGGCCGCCGGCCTCGCGCTCGCGGCCGCGGCCTGCATTGCCGGGGAGGATCCGGCGCGGATGGCCCGGCTCCCGGAGACCGGCGGGCTCCCCCACACCATCGCCATCCACCGCGCTCATCGAAACCGGTACGATCAATGTCTGCGGTTGCCGGGCGCCGTCTTCGCAGAGTTTGGAGGCGCGGACCGGACAGAGCCGTGGGAGCTCGAGGCCGCCCTCACCCCGGAGGTTGTGGCCGTCGCCTTTGTCGCGCAATTCGCGGACGCCGGCGGCTCGCTTCCCTTGGAGACCGTGGTGCGGACCGCCTCGCAGCGGAACATCCCGGTGATTGTGGACGCGGCCGCGGAGCTCCCTCCCGTCGAGAACCTGTGGGCGTTCATTCAGCGCGGGGCGGCGCTGGCGATCTTCAGCGGCGGGAAGGACCTGCGCGGCCCGCAGGCGTCCGGGCTCGTCGCCGGGCGCCCCGACCTTGTGCGCGCCTGCCGCCTGAACAGCAATCCCAATCAGCGGATCGGCCGTCCGATGAAGGCCGGCAAGGAAGAGATCGTGGGTCTGGTGGCGGCGGTGGAGCGCTACCTGGCGCTCGACCATGCGGCGGACATGGCCCGCTGGGAGCGGCAGGTCGCGTTCCTGGTCGACGCCGTCCGGGGGATCCGCGGCGTCGCCGCCCGCCGGGTGTGTCCGGCGGATCCAGGAATCCAGCCCGTGGGCATCCCGCGGGCCTACGTCGACCTGCACCCCGACGCGCCGTCCAAGGAAGCGGCCATCACCGCGCTGCAGCACGGCGACCCCGCGGTCGTGGTGGGCGACCATCGCGGCGGGCTCGTGCTCAATCCTCAGACGCTCGCGCCGGGCGAAGAGGAGATCGTTGCCCTGCGCCTGAAACAGGTGCTCGGCGCCCGGCATCACCAGGGGTCGTCTGGGGATGCCGCCGCCACCGTGCGGCTCTGACCAAGACCGGGGGGTGGGGGAATGAGCGGCGAGGACAACGCGACGAAGGCAATCGCGGGATTGGCGGATGCGATGGTGACCCGGCGGGCCCTGCTGGCCGGCTCGGCAGGCGCCGCGGCGGCCGGCGGGGTGAGCCGGTGGGCGGCGGCCGCCGGAGCGGGGACCCTGGCCGCGGCGTTTCTGGCGACGAACGCCGCGGCCCAGCAGCAGACGAAGAGCCGGCTGTACGACATCATCAGCCGGAAGACGCTGATCGTGGGGACGGGCAACGGGAATCCTCCATGGCACTTTCAGGATGAGAAAGGCGATTACGCCGGGTTCGACATCTCGCTGGCGCGGATCCTGGCCAAGGGCCTCTTCAATGACGAGACGAAGGTGCAGTTCGTGGTGCAGGCCGCCGATGCCCGGATCCCGAGCCTGCTCACGGACAAGGTGGATATCAACTTCCAGTTCATGACCATCACCGCCCTGCGCGCGCAGCAGGTCGAGTTCTCGATCCCGTACTACCGCGAGGGCGTTGGACTGCTGATGAACAAATCCAACCCCTACAAGGACTACAACGCGCTGCTCGCCGCCGGGAATCGTGTCAAGGTGTCGGTCTTGCAGAATGTGACCGCGGATGACATGGTCCATGCGGCGCTGCCCAAGGCGCAGGTGCTCCAGCTGGACAGCCAGGCCAACACCATCCAGGCCGTCGACTCGAACCGTGTGGATGCCGGCGCCGTTGACGCCTCGACGGTCCGCTGGCTCACGATCAAATTCCCCGGGAAGTACAAGGATTCAGGCTTCGGGTGGTTCGCCAACTGGTACGCCGCCTCGATGAAACCCGGCGACGACATCTGGCTGACGTTCGTGAACACGGTGCTGCTCGACGCGATGGGCGGGCTCGCCTGGCCGGGCTACAAGGACGAATACGCGAAGTACTTCGGCATCACGCTGGCCGACCCGCCGGTCGGATTCCCCGATGCCCTGCGTCTGTACCAGTCCACGGGCCACCTCCGGATTCAGTAGGCGCTGACGGCGCTCCGGGAGCGGCGGACGTTCGCTCCCGGAGCCCGGGGCGGCCGCTGAGATGGGCCCGGGGCGCATCGATGGGCGCCTACCATTTCAATTGGTTTCTGGCGTGGCAGGCCTTCCCGCGTTTCTACTGGGGCCTGGCCCTCGGCCTGGAACTGGCCGCGCTCTCGCTCTTGATCGGGAGCGTCGTCGGCATGGCCGGGGCGTTCGGCCGGAGCTTCGGACCGGCCTGGCTCCGCCTGATCGTGGTCTGCTACGTGGAGTTCATTCGCAACATCCCGCTGCTCTTGCTGGTGTACTTCGCGTTCTACGGCCTCCCGAAACTCGGGATCTACGTGTTCGACAACCTCTGGTCGTTCATCGTGGCCCTCTCGGTGTACTCGGGCGCCTACCTGACGGAGGTCTTCCGCGCGGGGGTCAACTCGGTGCCGGTCGGGTACACGGAAGCCGCCAAAGCCGTCGGCCTCGCGCCGTGGCAGCGCGTCCGGCTGATCACGCTCCCCGTCACCTTCCGCATCATCCTGCCGTCGCTCAGCAACACGTTCATCTCGCTGTTCAAAGACACGGCCCTGGCCTCGGCGCTCGCCGTGCCGGAGCTGACCTACGCCGCCGAGTGGCTGAACGTCAACACCTTCCGAACGATCGAGGCGTGGACGTTCGCCACGGTGATGTACCTGTTCGCCGGGTACGGCATCGCGTTCGTCCTGCGCCGCGTCGAACGCCGCTACGCGGTCATCCGCTGAGGTCCGGCATGCTGCACGATCTGTCCTTCGCGCTGCCCCAACTCCTCCGCGGCCTCGGGGTCACCCTGGAGATCGGGGCCATCGTCGTCATCGCCGGGTCCCTGGCCGGGTTTGTGGTCGGACTGTCGCTGCTGTACGGCGGCTTCGTCGTGCGCCTGGCGGCACGGGTGTACGTGGATACGGTCCGCGGCCTACCGGTGCTCGTCCTGATCTTTGCGATCTACTTTGCGCTCCCGGCCTTCGGGCTGCGGTTTTCGGCGTTCCAGGCGGGGGTCACCGCCCTCAGCATCTTCGCCGCGGCGCACATCGCCGAGATCGTCCGGGGGGGGATCGACTCCATCCCGGGGGCGCAGGTGGACGCCGCCAAGGCCGTCGGGCTGACGTTCTGGCAGCGCCTCCGGCTGGTGATCCTCCCGCAGGCGGTCCGCCGCATGGTCCCGTCTTGGGTCAATGTGGCCGTGGAGATCGTGAAGGGGTCGGCCCTGCTCTCGCTGCTGGGCATCATCGAACTGCTCCTGGCCATGCAGAACGTCGTCGGCGTCACCTTCAGCCCTCTGCCCTTCTATGGAGTGACCGCGTTCCTGTACTTCGCCGTGAACTTTACGGTCTCGCGGCTGGGCGGGCTGCTGGAGAAACGGTTTGCGTTCCTCAAATACTGACCCCGCGGATGAGGCGAGATGGCCGCGATCCTGACGATCTCGGATCTGCACAAGCGGTTTGGTCCCCTGGAGGTCCTCAGGGGGATCTCGCTCGAGGTGGACCCCGGCCAGGTGGTGGCCCTCGTGGGCGCGAGCGGGTCCGGCAAGACCACCCTGCTGCGGTGCGTGAACGCTCTGGAAGACTACCACCAGGGATCCATCAGCCTGGGGGAGGAACAAATCGGATACCAGGACCTCAACGGCCGCCGGGTCCGGCTGCCGGAGACCAGGATTGCCCGGCAGCGCGCCGGGCTGGGCATGGTGTTCCAGAGCTACAACCTCTTTCCGCATATGACCGCGTTGGACAACGTGGCCCTCGGGCTCGTCCATGTCCAGAAAAAGTCGCGTGCGGAGGCGGAGCGGATCGCGCTGTCCTGGATCGAGCGCGTGGGGCTCCTGGACAAGGTGAAGGCGTATCCATTCCAACTCTCCGGGGGACAGCAGCAGCGGGTGGCCATCGCCCGCGCGGTCGCCATGCAGCCCAAGGTGATGCTGTTCGATGAAGTCACCTCCGCCCTCGACCCGGAACTGATCGGCGAGGTGCTCTCGGTGATGCAGGATCTTGCGAGGAGCGGCCAGACGATGCTCGTCGTCTCGCACGAGATGATCTTCGTGCGCGAAGTGGCCCACCGGGTCGTGTTCATGGACGAAGGCGTCATCGTCGAGCAGGGGCCGCCGGAGGAGGTCCTGGTGCGGCCGAAGACGGAGCGCCTGCAGGCCTTCCTCGCCCGCTTCCGCGGGGTTCTCCGGTGACCAGAGCGAACTCCCCAGGGACCCGCGCCGCGCCCGCGGCTGCCTGACGCCGTGCATATTCGAGGAGGTGGATCTCCATGAAGAAGCATCGGCTGCACGAGATGTCCTGGATGGAAGCGGAAGAGGCCTTCAAACGGGCGGACACCGTGCTGATGCCCGTCGGGACGCTGCACGCCCACGGACCGACCCCGATCGGCATCGACGCCAGTTCGGTGGAACGGCTGGCGGATGAGGTGGGGAAACGGACGGGTCTGATGGTCCTCCCGCTGCTCCCCTACGGGGAAAACGACAAGATGAAAGCCTATCCCGGATCAATCGCCATCAGCCAGCATGTCTTGGAAGGGTTCTATACCGACGTCTGCCGGAGCCTCCACAGGAACGGCATTCGGAAGGTCATTGTTCTCAACGGCCACGGGGGAAACCGCGAGGTCCTGGTCAGAGCGGGCCGGAATGTCCGCGAGTTGGGGATGTTGACCGCGATCGTGGAATGGTGGTCGATCGGCAGGAAATTGATGCCGGAGCTCTTCCCCGAAGGGACCGACATCTGGGAGCTGGCGGTGGCCATCGCCATCGGCGGAACGGAGATCGCCGACCTCAGGGGCGGCGGGTACAAGGGAGAGTGGGGCTCCCAGCCTCCGCTGCGGCCGCTGTTCGGCGAAACGATCAGACCCCAGGGCTTCAACGCGTTCGAATTCGCCGGGGCGCCGGTGACCATCCCCGTGGATGCCTGGGACATCGATCTCGAGAGCCCGCCGGAGATCGACAAGAAGGCGCTGGAGGCGCTTCGGCGCCGAGGCCAGGAGTCCATCGATCGGTTGACCGATTACGTGTCCCGGTTCGCCAGAGCATTTCAGCAGATCGACATCTCCAGGGCCCTGGCGGCATCCTGACAGGACATGCTTTCACGCCCGCAGAATGTGCGGCACTACGTCATCACCAGGGGGGGGAGGCCTATGCGCGGCCTTCGTGGGATCCTTGCCTGCGCGATCATCTCAGGCCTGCTGATGGGCGTGGCGTCCGCACCGGACGCCTCGGCACAGTCGTTCAAGAAGGCGATCAGATTCGGCGTCAACCGGGCGCCCGAAAACCTTGACCCGGTCACCCAGGACGCCAACCCCGATATCTGGGCCTTTATGCAGATCTACCAGCAACTGGTGCGCGTCAACGTCCCGGGCGACGGCTTCGACCCCGACCTTGCGGAGCGGTGGACGACGTCCGCCGACGGCAAAACGTGGACCTTCTCCCTGAGGCGGAATGCCCGCTTCTCCACCGGCGACCCGGTCAAGGCCGGCGACGTGGTCTGGTCCCTCAAGCGGGCCCATGACGTCAAGGGACCGTGGCAGTGGGCGCTCGAACCGGTTCAGGATATCTCCGCCCGCGGCGACTTCACCGTGGTGATCACGTTGAAGGAGCCGTGGGCCCCGTTCCTGGCGGACGTCTCGCTCTTCTCCAACAGCGTGCTGTCCGAAAAGGTCTTCAAAGACGCGACGCAGGACCAAATCTCCAACAAGCCGGTGGGCTCGGGGCCCTTCATGCTGGTCGACTGGAAGAAGGGCGAGGAGCTCGTGATGAAAGCCAACCCCTCCTACTTCGAGCCGGGCCTGCCGAAGACGCCCGAACTGCACCTCCGCTACATCCCCGACGATAACGCCCGCATCATCGCGGTCCAGTCCGGTGAGGTCGACGGGGTCGACTACCCGCCGTTCTCCCGCGTCGCCGAACTCAAGCGCGACTCCCGGCTGGACACGCAGCTCAACCCTTCGACCGCCGTCAATCACCTCACCGTGAACATCCGGGAGGCGCCGCTCAACAATGTGAAGGTCCGGCAGGCCCTGGCCTACGCGACCGACCGGTACGCGATCGTCAGGGCCGTCTGCTTCGGGTACTGCACACCCGCGACGACGTTCCTGCCCCAGACGACGCCGTACTTCAACAAGAGCTCGAAGGGGTACCCCTACGACGTGGCCAAGGCGCGAGAACTGCTCAAGGAGTCCGGCGTGATGACGCCGTTGCCGCTGAAACTGCTCTACCGTTCCGGCGATGCCGTGGCGGCGCCCACGGCGGTCGCCCTGAAAGCGATGTGGGCCAAAGCGGGCGTGGACTTGGAACTCGAGCCGCTCGACCGGGCGGCGGCCACCCAGCGCTACCGCTCGAACCAGTTCCAAGTCTACATCACCGGCTGGACCAACGACATCCCGGACCCGTCGCAGCTCGGCGCCTACGAACTGGGCTTCACCGAGAGCCAGTCGTACCACAGCGGCTACCACACCCAGGAAATGGATGACCTGCTGGCGCGGGGGCTGCGGGAGGTGAACTCCGAGAAGCGCCGCCAGATCTACTACACGATCCAGGACATTGCCCTCAGAGACTCTCCCCAGATCTGGCTGTACTACGCCCCGTACACCATCGCCATCGACAAGAAGATGAAGGGGTTTGTGCAGATGGCGACGGGACCGTGGCTCTTCAAGAACGTGACGGTCGGGCAGTAGGAGCGCTCGCTTGGATCCGCTGAACTACGCGGCCAGGCGCATCGGGCAGACCCTGCCGGTCGCCCTGCTGGTCACGATCCTGATCTTTCTGCTCATCAAGCTCCTCCCCGGGGATCCGGCCACGGCGATCCTCGGGGAGCGCGCCAGCGACGCGGCGGTTCGGGCCCTGCACCAGCAGTGGGGCCTGGACCGCCCGCTCTGGCAGCAGTACGCGACCTACATGCGGAACCTGTTCACCGGCAACCTGGGGCAGTCGCTGCGCTACCGGACGCCCGTCGTCGAGCTGCTGCCCCACCGCATGACCGTCACGCTCTTCCTGGTCCTCTACAGCATGCTGCTCTCCGTGCTGATCGCGGTGCCGCTGGCGATCGTCGCGGCGGGGCACCGCGATCGCTGGCCGGATCAGCTGGTGCGAGGGCTGATCACGCTGCCCCTGGCCTCCCCGGCCTTCTGGGTCGGCATTCTGCTGCTGATCGTGTTCGCGCTGCGCCTCAGGTGGTTCCCCGCGGCCGGGTATGGAGAGGGCGTCGTGGGCCATCTCAGGCACCTGTTCCTCCCCGCCCTGACCCTCTCCAATCTGCTGACCGCCGTGCTGACCCGCAACCTCCGTTCCTCCCTCATCGATGTCCAGCGGACCACGTTTGTGGATTTCGCCCGCGCCAAGGGGCTGGCGCGCCGGGTCGTGCTGTTCCGGCACGTGCTGCGGGCCGCGCTCCTGCCCATCGTGACGCTGATCGGCGTGCGGCTCTCCTACGCCATCGGGGGATCCGTGGTCATCGAAACGGTCTTTGCCCTGCCGGGCCTCGGATCGTGGATGGTGGACTCGATCATGGCCCGCGATTACATGGTCGTCCAGACGCTCACCCTGGCCTTTGCCATGGGCGTGATGCTGATCAACCTCGCCACGGATCTGGTCTACCCGCTGCTGGATCCCCGGGTTCGCATGGGCTAGGAGACGGCATCCGTGAGCGCGGTGGTCCAGGAAGCCGTGGCGTCCCCTGGGATCGCCGCGCGCCTGCCGCCGAGCCTCCTCGCCGGGGGGGCGATGCTGCTCCTCTTCGGCAGCGCCGTCCTGCTGGCCCCGTGGCTCGTGCCCTACGATCCGAACGGCCAGAACTTCGACCTGCTCCTCCAGGCGCCGAGCCCCGCGCACCCGTTCGGGACGGATAACTTCGGCCGGGACGTCTTGACGCGGGTGCTGTACGGGGCCGGCATCGATTTGCGCATCGGCGTCCTGGCGGTGATCTTCCCCTTCGTCTTCGGGTCGATCGCGGGCGCGGTGGCCGGCTACTCCGGCGGCTGGATCGACGCCGTGGTGATGCGGACGGTCGACGTGATCACCGCCGTCCCCTTCCTGGTCCTCGTCATTGCCGTCGTCGCCTTCCTCGGGCCGGGGGAGAGGAACATCTTCATCGCCATCGGCGGGGTGGGGTGGATCACCTATTCCCGCCTGGTCCGCGGCGAGGTCCTCCGCGAAAAGCATCTGGAGTATGTCGCCGCGGCGCGGACGCTGGGATTCCGCCGCTGGCGCATCATCATGGGCCATATTCTCCCCAACGCCATCCCGCCCGCGGTCACCTTTGTCGCCTCGGACGTCGTCCTGGTCATCCTCACCACGGCCGCGCTGGGGTTCCTGGGCTTGGGGATCCGGCCGCCCGCGCCCGAGTGGGGGATGATGATCGCCGACGGACGCGAGTTTCTGTCCGGGGGGTGGTGGGTCGCCACCATGCCGGGGTTCGCGTGCATGTACGCGGGGCTCGCCTTCATCCTGCTCGGTGACGGGGTCGCCGACCTGCTGCGCGTCCGGGGCCAGTGAGCGCGCCGCTCCTCGCCGTCGAAGACCTGCGCGTCGAGATCCCCACCCAACGGGGAATCGTCCAGGCCGTGCGGGGCGTCAGCTTCACCGTCGAGCGCGGGGAAACGTTTGCGCTCGTGGGCGAGTCGGGCTCGGGCAAGACCATGACCTGCCGGGCGATCCTCCGGCTCATCCACCCGCCGGGACGCATCAGCGGCGGCAGCGTCATCTTCCAGGGACGGAACCTGGCCCGCCTGCCCGAGCGGGATCTCGAGCGGATCCGAGGCAGCGGAGTCGTGATGGTCTTCCAGGATCCGATGAGCGCCCTCAACCCGGTGCTGACGGTGGAAGCGCAGATCGCCGAGGCCCTCCCCTGGGGGCGCGCTTATTCGCGGCGCGACCGCGCCCTGGACCTGCTGCGGCATGTGGGGATCCCCGATCCGGAGCGGCGTCTCCGGGCCTATCCCCACCAGCTCTCGGGGGGGCAGCGGCAGCGTGTCATGCTGGCGATCGCGCTGGCCCGGCAGCCGGCGCTCCTCCTGGCCGATGAACCCACCACGGCGCTCGATGTGACGATCCAGGCGCAGATCCTCCGCCTCATCGTCACGCTGCAGAAGGAATACGGGATGGCGCTGATCCTCGTCACCCACGACCTGGGCGTGGTCTACCACATGGTGGATCGGGTGGCCGTGATGTACGCGGGACAGATCATGGAACTGGCCGCCAAGGGCGACCTCTTCGCGCGGCCCCGGCACCCATACACGATCGGCCTGATCAGGTCGGTGCCCAGCGTCGACCGGCGCCGGCCGCTGGTGCCCATTCCCGGGACCCCACCCGATCTCATCGGACTGGGGCCGGGATGCCCCTTCGCGCCCCGGTGCGCGTGGGCCTCGAACGAATGCCGCACCGGCGACATCCCCTTCGTCCGCGTGGGGGAGGGACACTGGAGCCGCTGTCTCAAGACGGACCTCCTGGAGGCCGCGGCCGGTGGCTGAGCCGCTGCTGGAGGTCCGCGACCTCGTCAAGCACTTTCCCCTCCCGCACACCCTCCTCGATGCGGCGCTGCGCCGGCGGCCGGAGACGGTGCGCGCGGTCGACGGCGTCTCGTTCAGCCTGGGGCGGGGGAAAACGTTGGGCCTGGTGGGGGAATCGGGGTGCGGAAAGAGCACGCTCGGCCGCTGCATCCTCCGCCTCTACGATGCCGACCGGGGCGAAGTGCGCTTCGACGGGGTCGACCTGATGCAGGTCACCGAAGGCGAGCTCCTCCCCTACCGCCGGCGAATTCAGGTGGTCTTCCAGGACCCGTACGCGTCCCTCAATCCGCGCCAGACCGTCGCGAAGACACTGCTGGAAGTCCTCGACGTCCACAGGATCGGGCCGCCGAGGGGGCGGGGGAGAAGGGTCGCGCAGCTGCTCACCCAGGTGGGGCTGAGCCCCGGCGATGGACACAAGTATCCCGGGGAGTTCTCCGGCGGCCAGCGGCAGCGTATCGGGATCGCGCGCGCGCTCGCCCTGGAACCCGAGCTGCTGATCGCCGACGAGCCCCTTTCCGCGCTCGACGTCTCGATCCAGGCCCAGATCCTGCAGCTCCTGCTCGACCTGCGCGCCTCCCTTGGACTCACCATGATCTTCATCTCTCACGATCTGCGCGTGGTCCGCTACCTCAGCGATGAAGTGGCCGTGATGTACCTGGGGAAGATCGTGGAGCGGGCGCCAACCGCGGAGCTCTTCGCGCACCCCCAACACCCGTATACGATCGCCCTGCTGTCGGCCGTCCCCGAGGTCGGCGGCGCCGGGGGGGAGGAGATCCCGATCGAAGGGGAACCGCCCAGCGCCGTGCGGATCCCGCGGGGCTGCCGCTTTCATCCCCGGTGTCCGTGGAAGACGGACCGGTGCCTGCAGGAGTCCCCGGACCTCAAGGGAATCCTGCCGGGGCATACCGTAGCCTGCCATGTGGCGGAGGCCCGTCTCGCCGCGGGTGGGCCGCCGCCCTGAAGGAGTTGTCAGAGACATGGACAGCCGGCTGAGCCCCCTCCACGGCATCCACGCCCTGGAGGCGTTCGCGCAGCGCCTGGTGCTGGTGATCAGGCAGATCCTCGATGCGCCCCCGCCCCGCCGCGACGATGAGGACGCCTTGGCCCTCATGGCGCTGTGCTTCACGCGCAACGAGGCCGCGCACCTCCGATCGATCCTGGCGCTGGTCCGGGCGGGCCAGTATCGGGATGCCGTCCTCATCGCCAGGAGCATGATCGAGGGGGTGGCCCTTCTCACGTGGGCGGCTCGGGAACCGTCCACGCGGCCGGCGCTGTGGAGGAAGTTTGCGTGGATCGAAGACTGGCGGCGCATGCAGGAGCAGGTGCGATCGGGTGAGCTGCTCGACCCGCTCGAAAGAAACACCGTGGAAGAACAGGTGCTGAAGGTCGGAGACCATTTTTTCAGCAGGGCGGCGCAGGACGCGCTCAGGGCCGGCGGATCCCTTCCCACAGACCCCTATTGGCCGTACTGGCATGAGGGGAAGAGCGTCGCCAAGATCTTCCAAGAACTCCAGGGCGTCCCGTTGTATCAGTCCGTCTACCGCGCCACCTCGAGATGGATCCATTGGTCGCCGCGCGGACTCGGGGCGTCCGCCGACGGCGATGGGGACCACCCGGACGGGGAGGCCGGGGGGCCCGAGTGTGCCGTCGCCGCCCTGGCCGCGGGATTCCAGACCGCGCTGGAGACCGCGATGCGCCTCGATGCGCACCTGCATTTGGGGTTTGCCGGTCGGCTCTCCGATCTCAGGGACGAGTACGTCCGGCACCTGTCTGGGACCAGCGTCGACTCCTTGCGGATGGCCATCGAGCGGGCCGAGACTCCCACCTTGAGGGAGGGACGCGATGCCTAACTGGACGGTGTTTCCCGACGAGACTCCATCAAAGCCGGCGGTGGCCCTGGCCGAGCAGATCGAGCGCGACGGGGGCCATGCGCTCGCCATCTACCGTGAGCCCGTCGGCGACCACTGGCAGATCTTCTGCCTGCTGCCCATGGCGAAGGTCGAGCCGACACCCTACCAGCGCGATCTCTCCCCCGCCCACGTCAAGCGCCTCCTCGAGGTGGTGAAGAAGATCGATCGCTTCGTCGATCCCATCGTGGTCACGTCTCCCCGCGCGGGAGTGTACTGGACGCCCAACGGCAACCACCGCCGGACGGTCCTGGACAAGCTCAAAGCCGGCTCGGTCCCCGCCATCGCCATCCCCGAGCACGAGGTGGCCTTTCAGATCCTCGCGCTGAACACGGAAAAGGCGCACAACGTGAAGGAAAAATCGCTCGAGGTGATCCGCATGTACCGCGGCCTGGTCGCCGAGGAACCCTCTCGGGGCGAGGAGGATTACGCGTTCCAGTTCGAGGCCCCCCACTTCATCACCCTGGGCCTGCTCTACGAGACCAACAAACGCTTCGCCGGGGGGGCCTTCGCGCCCATCCTCCGACGCGTCGACAAGTTCCTCGGGGGAACGTTCCCCAAGACGCTGCGCGAGCGCGAGGAGCGCGCCGCGATGGTGCGGGCGGCCGACGAGGTCCTCAACGAGGTCGTGGCCAGGATCAAGAAGCGCGGCATCTCGCACCCGTACGTGAAGACCTTCGTCCTCGCGCGGACGACCCCGCTCACCCGGCAGCGGAAAACCCTGCCGAGCTTCGACCAGACGTTCAAAAAGCTCAAGGCCAACCTGGAAGAGTTCGACGTGGCCAAAGTCCGGTACGAAGATATCCAGCGGTCGGCGATCGTCGCCGGTCCTGCGGCCCAGTAGCCCCGCGGGCGCCGCCGCGCGCCGGCGCGTGCATCCCGGGGTCTAGCGGACGACACGAGCGGGCACTACATGCTCAGATGCACGGACGCCTCCACCTCACTCGCACAGACCGGGCCGGACCGGACCACCGTCAGACGGCATCGCGATGAGCCGCCGGGGAGTCGGCACGCGGGTCTTCCTCATCGCCTGCGCCGTCGTCGCGGCCGGCGGGCTCGGCCTGCTGCTCATGTCCTCCCTGAATCCGAACAGAGGCGGACCCCGCGCGGGGGCGCGCCCACGCTCGAGCAGCGCGATCCTCACGCGCGTGCAGATCAGCGAGAAAGTCGTCGCCCTCACCTTCGATTTTGACATGACGCCGGGGATGCTCTCCCGCCTGCAGTCGGGCGAAATCGACGCCTGGTACGACCCCGCGGTCCTGGACGTCTTGCGGAAGGAGCGGATCCCGCACACGCTCTTCATCACGGGCCTGGCCACGCTGGCCTACCCGGCGCTCGCCCGGTCGTTCGCTCGCGACCGGCTGATCGAGCTCGGCAGCCACTCGCACCGTCACTTCGCGTTTGCGCCCGACTGCTTCGGCCTGCCCTTTATCGGCGAGGGGCGCGCGCGAGAAGACATCGAAACGGCTCAGCAGACCATCCAGCGGATCACGGGGGTCACGCCCAGGTACTTCCGCTTCCCTGGCGGGTGCCTGCAGGCCGGCGATGTCGCCATCGTCAACGGCCTCGGCCTGCGGATCGTGCATTGGGATGTCGCCGCCGGCGACGCGTTCAATCCCGACGCGGACTCCATCGCCCACTATGTCGAGGACCGCGCGCGGCCCGGATCGATCATCGCGTTTCACGTGGGCGGCCCGAATGCCCCGGCGACCGCGGACGCCCTGCGGGGACTCATTCCCTCCCTGAGAGCCCGCGGATACAAGTTCACGACCGTGACCGGCCTGCTGGCGCTCCAGGAATGCGGCGCCACGGGGCCGGTGGCCAGGCGGTTCTTGCCCTTCAGCCTGACCCCCGCGGCGTGGAAGGCGCCCTGCCGCGATCGGCCTCCCATCCTGTAAGCGCCCGCCTCACGGACCTACTCGCCGGCATCCACCCACGCAGGCAGGGGAATCTCTCCAACCCACCTAAGTAGGGTCTCGCCCGGAGGATTCATTGTGCCCGCACCATAGCCGTACGCGGATAAGGGAGGGGTGTCTGTGAAACGGCGTGAGTTCTTATTGGCGACCCTGGGGGGGGTCGGCACCGCGATGGCCTCGCAGGCCCTGCGAGGTGGAAGGGCGGCGGCCGCGCCGCAGAAGGGCGGACAGGTCATCGTGGGGCTCTCGCAGGAGCCCACGGTGTTCAACCCGCTCAAGCCCCACATCGAGGTGGACCGGGGCGTGCACATGTGCCTCTTCGACGCCCTGTGGCGGATGAATCCCCAGGGACAGTTTGTCCCGAACCTGGCCGCCACGATCCCGACCGTGGAGAACGGCGGGATCTCCAAGGACGGCCTGCAGTATACGATCCACCTGCGCCGGGGCGTGACCTGGCACGACGGCGCGCCGTTCACCGCGGCCGATGTCGAGTTCACGTACCAGTTCATCATGAATCCCAAGTTCAACGCGGCGACGCGGGTGGGGTATGACGGGATCGCTTCCCTGACGACGCCCGACCCCGCGACCGTGGTGCTGACGCTCTCCAAGCCGTATGCGCCCATGCTGGCGCTGTGGAGCGACACGTACATCGTCCCCAAGCACGTCCTCGGCTCGGTGACCGACCTGAACAACAACGTGTTCGACACCAAACCGATCGGGACGGGGGCGTTCACCTTTGGGGAGCGCGTGGCCGGGGACCACATCACGCTGGAGGCCAATCGCAAATTCTACGGCGCGGGCCCCTACCTGGACCGCGTGATCTTCAAGTACATTCCCGACCTCACGGTGATGTTCACGCGATTCCAGACCGGGGACATCGACGTCACGGGCATCCAGGGCATCACGGTGGACCACTTCGAGGAAGCCAAGCGGCTCAAAGGCGTCACGCTGCACACGGGCCCGACCAATTGCGTGGAGTACCTGTGGTTCAATCTCGGCAGGCCGCAGTTCC